>SXGT01021322.1_pt1 | contig 22041 bp, 13 predicted proteins | sample 3176221 | NCBI WGS metagenome assembly SXGT01 (sample SAMN11356862, study PRJNA531348) | freshwater metagenome | isolation source: freshwater sample F1-120 | place: China: Fuxian Lake, Yuxi | collected 2017-12-25
ACCTGCGCGTCCTTGAGCATCGGGGCTCCTCAAGCCCTCGACGAGGGCCTCGGGGCCCACTCTCCCACGCGCCGTCAGCACGGCGGCCGACCTGCAAAAGTAGTTGTCGTCGACCTGCAAAAGTAATTGTCGTCCATCAGCGGAGCGGTGAACGGGGCGAGAGCGGGCGGCGGCCCCTTCAGCCAGATCCCAAGAAACCCCTCCGAGCGCCCGATCGCGGCTTGGGGAGCCCGCCGACGGCCGCCACCAGGGCGCCCACGTTCGCCCGTGTCGCGCCGGAAGCGCCGCCCCGGGCCTGGGGAGCAGCTCGCGGACAAAGCGCGCCCGTGCGCGCCGTCCGTGAACCAGGGGCGCTCGAAGGCGCTCGTGGGGCGCACAGGAGACGCAGCGACGCAGCCGGGGAGACGTCATAGCCCTGCCTTCACGAGGTCGCGCAACAGCGTCGCCCCAAGCTGCACGCGGTCGATGGTGTCGAGCTTGCGCCCGTCGCGTTCAACCTGGGACACCTTGAGCAGCCCGTGAGCATCCACGGCGTGCTCCGCGCAGACTCGTGCGAACGCCTCTGCGTGGGTGGCCGACGGCGGCAACCGGAGAAGCAGCCCGTCGTTGACGCACTGAAGCTCGGCGCCGCTCTTCTTCAGCCGCAGCCAACGTGGCTCCGTTTCGTAGCCCATGAACCAGGGACCATCGGGCCAACGCTGCTCGACGGCGTCCACGACTCCGCTTTCGCGATGGATCGCAGACAGGTACGGATCGCGGTACCAGCTGTTCATCTGGCTCTTGTCGAGCATGCAGACGCAGTAGCCCAGCGTGCCGTTCGTGCCGACGTAGATCCCGGAGCGACCTTCTCGCATCACGGGGTACTTCACGAAGTACCAGCGCCATCCCACACCATCGCCTTCGACAGTGGCGTCGATCCAGCTCCTCTGAATCGCATCGAGGGCACTTCGCCGGTCACCATTCGCTACCGCCACAGTGTCGAGCAAGCGTCCGAGGACCTCGCGCGTAGCCGCAAGGTGCGAGCGCCCAGCTCCAGCCAGCAGGTCCCGCCAGGGGGCGAGGTTCGACCCGGACCCGAACTGCGACATTCGATGATTCACCTGGCGCGAGTAGTCGCCGTTGGCGAGCAGCGCGCCCGTGAGCGACGGCAAGCACGCAGCGTCCGAGAAGAGCTGATGAAACGTGGCTGCCCGCTGCTGGAACACGCTCTCGTCAAGGTCGAAGGCGGCGACGCAGCCGCGAAGGATCGAATGGTCCTCGAGCTGAAACAGCGCTGCTTCGAGGCCGGGGGTTCGCGCGAGAAGCTCGGCCTTCAGTTGCTCGTCGGCAACCTGCGCCTGGTTGAAGGCAGCAACGCCGGCGATCGTTCCGTCCACGACGATCCGCCGAACATCCGCAAGAAGCGCGGGCATCTTCTCCAAGCGCAGCTCGCTGCTCGAGGCTTCGACGAGGTTTCGGAGGACGCGCAGGCGCCGCGCGAAGTCCTGGGTGTCGTGGATTCGATGCAGAAGAACCGCATAGAGAAACATGGTCTGCGGCCAGCTGAACACGCGGTTGCGACCGCGCATCTCTCCGTAGCTCTGGCAGCACGCAGAGAAGAGGTCGACATCCCCCGCTTGCTGCCCGAATAGGACGACCTTGCTGGTGTCGCCCGAGTCGAGTGGTGCTGGGGCGACAGTGAAGAGCCCGGTGAACACTGCCGGGACATCCGTGTCGGCCCAGGTGTCCAGCGCACGGAACAAGAACTCGAGGTTCGCCGCGGCCTTCGGATTGCTCTGCCCGTAGACCCGCTCGGCGAGAGATGCGATGTCCCCAACCGCGAGGCGTCCCTCGCGCCACTCACAGACCTCTGTGACGAAATGGAAGTATCGCAGGAACTCGTCGTCTACGATGGAGTCGCTGCCTCGGTAGGGCCAGAGCAGATCGGCCCATGCGCCATCGACCTTGACGGCAAACTCCTCCACTCGCTCGGGACACGCGGTGTCGAGCACCTGCTCGAACCGCGCCTTGAAGTTCTCGAAGGGCGTCAGGGGCTTCCCTCGCGAGTTCATCTTGATGTAGAGATCCTCGCTCAGTCCCATCTGTTCGATCGGCAACAGATGGAACGAGATCGCAGGCTCCTCTGCCTCAACGAGGCGGTCCCAGGCCGCGAGGCAGTCGTCGGTCCGAAAGCGCTCGTGTATCGCGTCCAGCATCACGAGCATCGACTGGATCGTCGGGTCGTGACGCCACGTATGCAGATACCACGACTGGTCTGCGATCCAGTCGGAGACGGTCTTGAGCGCAGGTGGGGGCTGACACTCCGTGAGCCGCTCGCAGAAGAGGCGCGCGCTTGCCCGAGTTGCGTAGGAGAACCGCTTCCAGCCCTCCGCATGGCCGATTCGTTCTGAACGAAACGCGAGGTACCAGTGCAGTAGGAACAGCGTCGTGAGGCGCTGTTGCCCATCAAGCGGCCGAAGCGTGCCGTTCTCCACGTCGCCGTAGACGAAGTCGAGACTGACCCGCTCGCCCCCGGTGACAGCGTCGTGCAGAACGTTGAGGAAGCTCGTCCGAATGCGCTCGACCATCCCGCCTTCACGACCCTGCGCGTAGTCGCGCTGGATGAGCGGGATCTCGATGCGCTCGACCGCCGGTGCGTCCGGTGCCCGGCGTGCGAACAGGGCGTTGTAGGACGTGACGTAGCTCCTCATGACTGTCGGTCCTCAGGCTTCAGGTACGGACCGACGCCACCATCCAGGGAAAGAATCGCCTTGAGGTAGCTCTCGCGGTCCTGCGCGCTCCAGAAGTGGACCTGTTGGTCCTCCGCGTCCGAGTAGTACTTGAGGAACACCTGCCTCGTGCAGATCGGGATGTACGCGCCCTTCTTGTCGAGCTCGAGGATGCGCCGCCGCTTCACCTCGAACGCCGCGTTTCCAAGCGCGCTGTTGTCACCGCTCGACAGCAGCGCCAGGTTCGTGACCGAGTGGACCGAGTGAACGGCGGCAGCCGCGGACGCGTCCGCAAGCGTGAAGGCCGCGGTGACCTCGCGCGCCAGGTCTTGGAAGGTCTGCCGGTCGACCGGGTGCTGGACGGCGTCGATCTTCGCGATGAGCGCGTCACGTCGGCCTTGGTCGACCGAGCTGAGATCAGCGAGAGCGTCACGGTGCAGACGCAACCACGCCTTCCACTGCTCGGCCTTGGTGAGGCTCTCGGCGTTCTGCGCATGAATGTGCTCGAGCGACCACGCGCCCTCGCCGTGGAGGCGGAACGAGTAGCGCTCCGTCGAGTGATCCACGCGACGCACGGTCTCGACGTTCATCAGCAGCAGGAGCCGCGCGCACTTGTCCTTGTGCGCATCCGTCTCGTAGCTGAGCGCGGTCACGCCCGAGGGACTGAGATCGAGCGTGTCGCGAATGCGCGCGTCGAGCAGCCCCTCGAAGCTGCTCTTCGTTCGACCCGCGGCAAGCTCGACGAGGTCGCTGAAGCGGTGTCCGACCGCAACCAGATACCCGATCTTGTGGTAGTGGTCGCGGTTCTCGAACCATCCGAGGACCAGGGCATGCATGTCCACCACCTGGTTCCAAACGGCCTCGGGCGAGCTCGACTCCATCTTCTGTCGCAGGGTATCGAAGGTGTGGAAGCGCGGGCGCTGCCGACCGCGAGGACCGCCAGCGAGTGCGTCGAGCAGAAGTGTGATGCGAGTGGGGCAGTCACCCGCGCTGGCATCGGACACGAAGGCCCAGACATCCGGGTTGCGAAGGTCCCGCTCGATGCTGTCCCACTGCGCCGCAAGCTCATGGGCACGGTCGGTCCGTCCATTTCCTCCGCGGCCTTTGGAGAGAAGCAGCGCCTTGATCAGCTCGGCATCCGTCAGCGGGATGCGCCCGACGTTCAGGCGCGTGAACAGTGTCGTGGAGTCCAGGATGGGCGGGGCCTCGTACCAGATCACGCGAACGCTCTCGAACAAGTAGCCGTAGAACTTGTTCGCCACGTACTGCCGCCGCGGCCCATGAGCGTCGAACCACGCGCGAATGCAGTCGTATGCTGCGTAGAGGTGGAAGAAGTCGATGTTGGTGTCGCTGCGCGCCGCATCCAGCTCAAGGAGATACGACTCGCTGCCAGGGCGAGTCTCGTACGTGATCGAGTACGTCGGACCTGCGTTCTGCAGGTGCTCGCGCTGCATGAACAGAAAGATCAGGTAGAGGGTCGTGAGGCGCTGCTGGCCGTCGACCAGCTCCCACTCGCTCTCCGTTCTGCGCTTCACCACGACCGGTTGAAGGCTGTAGGCCGCGCCTTTGCTCTCCCAGATGTCGGTGAGGAGCCGCTCGACTTCGAGCCTGCCCCACCGGTAGCCGCGTTGGTACCTGGCAACGAAGAAGCGCCCGGCAATGTCTCCGATCAGCTTCAACTCGAGGAGCGCGCCCGTGGCCGGGTCGGCAGGGGCTCGGGCGGGCGCGGCGGCGATGTCGCCGGGTGTCGGGCTGATCGTCGTCACGTCATTGCTCCTTCGTTCAACGCATCCGGCGAACCGAGACGCACAAGCCGCTCATGCAGCGCGAGCAGCACCTCGGCGTCGAGCGCTGCGTACCGGAGCGCGGTGGCGGGCTGGTGAACAGGTCGAGAGGCCGTGGTCGAACTACCCGGATGCGCCGGATGGTTGCGTCGCTGCGGGCGCGCGTACCTCGTCGGACTCTCGACCTTGCAGGCGCGGCATACGAGGTGGGCATGGCACCTCCGCTGGCCGATGACCGCCACGACGGCGGCCACCGTGGCGCGTGTCGCGCGTGGTGCAGGGGCCAAACGCTGGGCCGATGCGCTCATGCAGCCAGGACCTCCCGCCACTCGGCAAAGGTGCTCTCGCGCTGCTCTGGCGAATGAAACCCGAACGGAAGCCCGAGCAGGAGCAGGCGCACCCGCCGCCGGCCGGAAGCGACGGTCGCGATGGCAGGTCGACCGCGGTCCTCGGCCGACAGGTCCGGGTAGACCAGGACCGAGTCCACGCGCTCAACCTCGTCGAGTGCCGCGTACGCCAGCGCTTGATGGAGGTCGGCGCGGTGGGCGTCGCGGGTGCTTTCTTCCAGCCCCGACCAGCCACGATGTGTGAGCAACTGCAGGTGCGCCTTGTACTTGGCGTCGACCCAGACGAGGCGCCCGGCGCCGCGGAGGCCGCTGTCGGGGAGGAGCATTCGCATGGAGCTCGTCGGTGTGGCCCAGTTGAGTCGTCTCGTCGTAGTGCCGCGGCGCAGGGCCGTGAAGCCACAGCGGGGCGCGAGATCAGCCACGAATGCGTCGACCCACGCTTCCCATACCTCGTCGATGCGGAGGTCCCAGCTCATCCCGTCGAGCACACGCGAGCCACCCAGCCCTCGCTCCTCGGCCACCCAGCCCATCGCCTGCACCGCCTCGCCGACCCATCCGCCAGCCGCACCACCGAAGTCCGTCGTCGGTCGCCGGAGCTGCCCGGCTCCCACCTCGACACGCAGGTCCGCGACCCGAGCTCGCAAGAGCCGCGCGGCGCTGGCCTCTTGAAACAGGGCAAGGCCGTCGTCGAGCCTCGCCAGCGTCCAACGGACTGCTGCCATCAGCTCCGGGTCGTCAGCCGGGTCGGGGTACCGGCACGGTAGGCTCGTCCAGCGCCCTGACGGTACGTGTCTCGTCGCCCAGCGCGTCCAGTCAACCCGCCCGCGCGGGCTCTGGCGAACCTCCTCGCGTTCAGTGAAGCCGCGCTTGCGGTGCCGCATGAACGCCTCCAGTCGCCGCACAACGGGAGCTGCAAGCAGCCAGGTGGGAACCTCGCGGGCGGAGCCAGGCACGAGCGGGGTGCCCCCGAGCGACGGCTCCGTCGCGAATCCGATGTCGCCGAGCACGGCCCCGAGCGCGCTCCAGCGGAACCGTGGCGCGACCAGCAGCCCTGCTGCCACGCGTCGGGTCGAAGGCGAGAGCAACGGGACGGCGCCGATCCGGCTGCTCGGCGTCAGGCGCACCGAGAGGCCGCCACGCGTTTCGACACTGGTGCTGACACCCAGGCGCTTCAGGTGCGCGCCGTTCGCTTCGAGGAAGGGCTCGACCCAACGATCGCCCGCTGCTCCCACTGCGGCGGCATCGAGGCGGACGCCCGGCCCGTGGTCGACAGCCTGGATGAGAGGTCGGCCGCTCGGAAGCTCCAGCAGGCCCCGCGACGCGCGCTCGCGTCCGCGCTGCGTCCGCCCGCGCGTCATGGGCGTTCCAGAAGGATCGCTTCGATGCGGTCCGCGAGTCCGGCAATCGCCTCCGACGCGCTCCCGCACAGGCGCTCGTCAAGGTAGTCGCGCAGGAGCGGGACGAGTTCGAGACGCAGCCTGCGCGCGACGCGCCCTGCGCGGTCCTCTGCCGCGAGGTCAGGCCGCGGATCGAGGAAGTAGGCGTGCCCGGGGACGAGGCGCAGAGTCTCGTCGTCGGCGAACTCCGCGAAGGTCTGCACCGTGTCGGTGAAGGCGGCCTGCGCGAAGTCCACGCCCTCAGCGGCGACCGCGTCGAGCGCCGGCCAGACCTCAACGAACGCGAAGCGCCGTCTGATCGCGATGTCCATCCGCGCGATCGAACGGTCGGCCGTGTTCCGGGTGGCGAGGACGCGCAGGTCTGGATGCAGCCGCAGCGGGTTCACGAACCCTTCCGGGACGTGCGGCAGGTGGACCTCGCGGTTGGCCTCTCCGGCTTCGAACAGCAGGATGGACTCGCCAAGGACGCGACCGAGGTCGGCGCGGTTGATCTCGTCGACCACGAGCACGTGCTCGCCCCGCTCGGCCGCATGGTTGGCGCGCAGGAGGTCGCCAGCACGCACCTCGAACGCGAGACCGCCTGCGACGGGGCGCGGAAACAGCCCGACGACAAAGTCCTCGTAGGTGCGGGCCGGGTGAAACTGGATGCGCGTTGCGGCGCCGATGCGGTCGGCTAGGCGCCAGGCCAGCCGGGTCTTGCCCGTACCCGGCGGCCCTTCGAGTACGACGAAGCGCCGTTCGCGAAGCAGCGCCAGCACCGCGTCCTCGTTCCAGTGCGGGAAGATCGCCCCCGCAACAGCCTGCGTGCGCGCGTTCCACCGCTCCTTGGCCTTGCCGGTCAGCGGTGTCCCGTGCTCGTCGAAGAACAGGTCGAGCAAGTCCGCCACGCGCTCGGCGTCCGCAGGGCCTCGCACCGGAGTCGCTGCGTAGATGACGCGGCCATACGACTTCAGCGCCGCCGGGATTTCAGGCCATCTCGACGAGGCCGCCGCCGGCACCTCGGTTGCGATGTCCAGCAGATCAGGCTTCACCCATGTCCGGCCACCATGAAGCCGCGAGAGCGCCTTGAGGCGACGCCGGTGTCCGGGGCGCCCGAGGATATGCGCATCGGCGCCGAAGCCATCCGTGCCGATGACGAGCACCGCAACGCTGCCCTGTTCACCCGGAAACCACACGAGCGACGTGCCCTGGTATGGCCCCGACGTCGGGTTCTCACCCGTGATCCATCCCGCATAGGACGCGGAGTCGTCCTTCTTCTGCAGGTTGACCCGCAGCTGGTAGGCGTCTCGGTGGTGGCGCGCGCTGTGACAGCGCTCGTCGTACACTCGGTCGAGCAGCCCGCGCACTGCGTCGCCATCGCCCATGAGCGACCACGCACGCCCCTGGGCCATTCCAGCGATGAGGTCGTCGAAGGCGGTCATGTTCGATCAGCCCCCCAGCACTTTCATCGCGGCCGTTTTCGGGTCGCCGAAGAAGATCGGGTCGACGTGCTCCATGATGTCGGCGCTGACGTCGAGGAAGTTCCGCTTGTTCTCGATCGGGATGAGGGCGCGCTTGGCTCCGTTGTCCTTCGCGACCTGTAGGGGCTCGGTGAGCGAACGGAGCGGCTTGATGTTGCCCTGGATGCTCATGTCGCCGAGCACGAGGAGCGCGGGGCTGACGGGCGCCTTTCGGAATGCCGAGTAGCAGGCGATGAAGAACGCGACGCCCACCTCGGCTTCGACGCGGTTCGCGAGCAGGTCGATGACCTCGACGTGCACGTCGGAGTTGTCGAGGTCGCGCGCGATGCCCAGGTCGCTCTTCTTCGCCTGGACGTAGCTGAAGGCTCGCTGGATCGACTCCTTCATCGCACCGGACACACCGCCCGCGAGCTTCACCTTCCCGGTGCCCGTCGAGATAGAGACCTCGAGGCGGTAGAGGCCCACCGTTCCGTCCGACGTGACGCCCGCCGTGTAGACGGTGCCGGGCGCCAGCGGATCGGTGGAGATGAGGTCGCGTCCGCCCTGCTCTGGCACTCCGACGAACTTCTCCTCGCCGGTCTCCTGCAGCGTGTAGCTGAAGGACGTGTGGTAGTACTCGAAGGAGCCCATCTTCTTGAGCTGCTCCTTCACGCGGCGACGGCCTTCGAGCGCAAACTCGAGAACCTCGGCGAGCTCGTCCTGCGTGACCTCGCCATGCGGGAAGAGGATCTTCATCATCCCCGACACCGTCTTGCGCACAGCCTTGCGGTCGCGGGCGTTGAGGTGAGCGCCCATGGAGAAGTGGCGGTCGATGACCTCGGTGAAGTTGTGCTTCCGCATCTCGCGGAGCGCCTCGGCGAGGTAGTCGACAACGAACCCGTAGTGGTCCGTGAAGAGGTCGTTCCGCATCTTCGGGATCTCCCAGCCGGGGAGATAGAAGTGCAGCCGGTCGATGAAGGCCATGTCGTCGCGGATGATGTCGGGCATCGGCGCGAAGAGATGGCCCGTCTGGACCATCACGTCGATGGGCTGGTTCGTGTTGCCGAACATCGCGATACTGGCGTCGCCGGACACGGCTTCCTGTCCACGCTGGAAGCTGCCTGATTCGCAGAAGGTCTTCATCGTCGTGATGACCTCCTTCGGCATCTTCTGCAGGTCGGCGACCTCGTCGAAGCCGACGACGTCCCAGATCTGCACCATTCCCTTCTGGCGGCCGTTCATGTGCCCGAAGAGGTTGGCGACGGTGGTGCCTCCGGTCAGCAGCGCGGAGTACGGCGAAACTTCCTGGACGACGTAGCTCTTGCCGGTGCCGCGCGGGCCGAGCTCGACGAGGTTGTAGTTGCGCTCGGCGAGCGGGATGAGCCGCACCAGGAAGAGCATCTTGAGCCGGCGCGACATCTCGCCGGGCTCGTAGCCCATGCTCCGCACCATCAGATCGAGCCACTCGTCCGTCGTGAACTCACGGCGCACGCGCCGGTACTCCTCGAGATCGAACGTGGCGATCTGGATCGGCGTGAGCTTGTCGATCCAGAACGGGTTCTTACCCCGTGTCTCCTCGTCGTACTCGAAGCGCATGTCGACCTGCGCCCAGACGCCGCCCATGACCAGGCGCTCGTAGTCGCGCACGTAGTGCTCCGGGACGTGCACGTTCTTGTGACCGAAGTTCGTGACCTCGGCCCAGTAGTCCGAGTCGACGAGACGCACCTTCACCTTGTCGATGAACGTGTAGCGGCCCTTGTCCTTCACCTTCGCCTGGGCCTTCATCGACTCGTCGGAGCGGATGTAGTTGTTCGCCAGCGTGTCGTTGACGACCTGCAGCCCCATCTGGATCGCAATCTCGTCCGAGGACGCGCAGTACTTCCCCAGCAGGAACTCGAGGACGAAGACCGGCACGTTGGCGCCGACCTTCACCTTCCGAACGAGGTCTTTGCGGACGACCTTCCCGGCGAACAAGCGGTTCACCTTGTCGTCGAGACCATCGCGTGTGGGGGCTGCTCCGTTGCTCATGGCTTACACTCCAAGTCGAACCGGGATGTCAGTGGGCGAGCGGTACAGCTCCGCGTCGGTGGTCGGGTCCTGAACGACGACGCGAAGCGAGGCCGCGCTTTCGTCGGTCAGGAGGAAGGCGACCGTGATGGGCTTGTTCGGCTGGAGCTTCACGCAGCCCGTGGCCCGGTCGAGCTCGGCATCCACGGCCATTCCGACCGCACCGACCTGCTTGCCGGCGGACATCAGCAGCGGGCGCACCGTCATGCCCGTCGCGCCGAGCATCATCTGCTTCTCGCCGAACGCCAGCGTCACGCTGAAGATGCGGTTCGTCACCGCTTCGGGGAGACCGCTCGCGGTGATGGGGCCCGCCGACGGCCGCGCCGACTCCCTCACCTTCGTGCGGACCGTGAGGACAGGGATGATCAGCTCCTGCAGCGACGGCCCGCCATGATGGAACGCAAGGTCACCGCCTGCCTTGAAGACACCACACCCGGTCGGGAACACGAGCTCGAGGTCTGACGCGTAGCCGAGCGCAGAGGCGGCGACGCGCACGCACCCAGGAGGCGTGGCGCCGCCCCGACCGATCCAGCACCGGCGGTGCAACTCCACCGTGTCGCCGCCCGGCGCGTCGGTCCGCATCGACTCGTCCCGGTCCGAGGCGAAGAACAGATGGCCGTGGTCGGCACTCACCACGGCGTGTTCGACGCCCGCCGCGGCGAGCTTTCGAATCGCGCGCGCGAGGTTGTCGATGACCGTGTCCATCACCTGACGCGCCTGGAACGAGAAACCGGTCTCGCCGGCGTGATCGATCTCCTGCGAGCGAACGACCACGACCTGTGCTCCCTCGAGCTTCTTGGAGAGCTTCGAGGGCTGAAAGCTGAGCAGCTCGTCGAGAGCCAGGTCGACGAGCTTCGGCACGCGGGCCGCTGCGAGCTTCTTCCGCGACGCCAGATCGGGCAGGAACACGTCCTCGATGCGAGCCCCCAGCTTGCCGCCCTGCTCGACGACGCTGAAGCTGCCGGACGCGCCCGGCTGAAGCGCCGCCATGCCGATCGGCGTGATGCTGGGAAGCGCGCCGACGGCGTGGCGCACGGAGACCTCGGAGGTCTTCGGCAGGCGCTCGGAGAGCTCGACGCCCATCTCGAAGCGCATCGCGTCGACGAGAAAGTAGGCCACCGGCTTCGGGCGCTCGGAGACGACCTCGCTGAAGACTCTCGTCTGGTGGAGTGAGGCGGACGCAGTCCAGGCGGCCTTGCCGAGCGCCTTCGTGAAGCCGTCCGCCATGGCGTGGCAGGCGTCCTCGTAGGTCCGCCGGACGACCCCAAGGGGGCGCTCCTCAGGCTCGTCGTCGAGGTTCGCGACCCAGGCCTCGAGCCGCCGCTGCGCCTGATCGAGGCGGTACCAGCCGCGCTTCTCCAGCGACAGCGCGGTGTACGCGTCGATCCACGCGTTGGCATCCCCGGCGGTCTTGTTCACGGCTGCACGCACCGATATCGCTACGCTTCCCAGTTCCGCCATGCGGCGGCACGCCTCCCACTGGGCCTTCCGTCCGACGTCCCGGTCAAGCCAGAAGCTGTGCTCGCGCTCCCCGACGAGCGCCAGGGCCTCGTCGAACTTCTTGTTCGCGATGAGGTCACCGCAGTGACTGAGCAGCGAACGCTCCTCGAAGCGAAACGTGTCGATGGCTCCCAGGCCGCCAGCCGGTAGCTTCGTGCTCCGCAGACCCAGCTCCTCCTCCACGCGGTCGGCGAGCGCGGCGTAGGCCTCGGCGAAGCCCGTCCGGAGTCGGCGCGCGAGCTCGCGCAGGGCTGCCTCGTCGTCCTTGGTCTTCGGGCTCGCGACTCCCTCGAGGCACGCCGGCGGCGGACAGCTCAGGTCACTGCGGAACTCGCCAGCGAGCACGTACCGAAGGGTCACGGCGCGAAGCTTCGCCAGGGCTGCATCCTCAGGCAGCTCCAAGCCCAAGCGCGACTTGACCAGCTTCACGAGTTCGCGAGTCGCCTCCTTCGTCACAATGTCGGAGTCCCGTGCGTCGTTCACGAGCCAGGCAGCCAGCAGCCCGTCGTTCCCGCTGGCGTCGTGGAAGATGCCCTTGAGGAGCGACGGCGGCTCGGCGGAAGACGTGTCTGACGAAGCGCGAGCGAGGTCATCGTACGTGACGCGCTCAGGGGCGAGCATCTCGTCGATGACTCCGTCGGTGTAGCGCTGACGAAGCACGTTGCGCGCGAGTCGCTTCAGCTGCGGCTCGTAGCACTCGCCGGCCTTCTCGAGTTCCATGAGCACCGAGGTGCGCCGGTCGCGCTCGCAGCCCGCCAAGTAGATGACGACCGACTCGGGCGAGTCCCCGCTAACCCGGGGCTCGACGACTGCGCGCAGCTCGAACAGCGAGCCCGCGTACTCGGCAAGTCGTGTTGCGACGCCGGCGACCGCGACGGGCATCGGTTCGCTGCTCGCGCGTGAGCCACCGCGGACCTCTGCGATGAAGGGCGCGAACTCGCCGCGCGCGTCGTACCAGACAACGAGCTTCTTGCTCTTGAGCTTGTCGGCCAGTTGCTTGGCGACGTAGTCGTGCAGCGGATGCATCAGCGGCTCCCTTCATCGGCACTCGCCGCGGCGCGGCCGCGGCCAGCGCGACCACGACCACTGCCACCTTGCGCAACGGGCGCCTCGAGTAGGCTCTTCAGCGCGGCCTTCACCGCAGGCGAAGTCCGCTCGCGCACGATCTCGTCGACGGAGCGTGTGGGCGTCTTGCGCGCGGTCCACTTACCGTCGTTCCCCTCGACCCAGAACACGTCTTCGAGGCCGTGGGCGATGGCGATGCTGCGGTCCTTCGCGCACTTCGGGACCACGCGCTCGGGCCAGAGGTGCATCGCCATGCGCGACCAGTCGAAGTCGCCCGCGCACAACGCATCCCACGTCGCCTTCAGCTCCTTCTGCCAAGCCTTGTGGCCCGGCACGAGGCGCCACAGCGGCGCGAAGTTGATCACGGTCCCGTCGTCGGTGTTCGGTTGCCAGAGGGGCGCGACGCGCTTGACCTCGTCCACGAGCGCGCGGAGGGCGTCCAACGCCGCTTCCTGCTTCTCGAGGGCCTTGCGTCCTTTGGCCGTGCTGGCGTCCGCCTGTGCCGCCGCGAGGCGTCCCTCTTCGAGGCGCAGCTTCGCGGCAAGGATCTCGCTCTGGATCGTGAACAAGGAGTCGCGGGTCGCGCGCTGCGCGTTGAGCCAGATGGTGAAGTCGGCGCCCTGCGAGGAGAGCGGGACGTAGATCGGCGCGGAGCGACGGCTCTTCGAGTACTGGCGCAGGTGCGAGTCGAAGAACTCCGTCTGGAAGTAGCGGCGAAGGTCGGCGCCGAGCAGACGCACCAGCTCGTCGTGAAGCGCACCGGCGTGCTTCGGAGCGACCTCTTCGAGCGCCGCATCACAGCGGGCGACGATGTCGAGCGGGTGCCCTTCATCATCAACGAGGAGCAGAGGCGCGTTGGGCGTTTCGTACTTCGTCGCCGTGGGCGTCTCGTATGCGCGCGCTGCGATCAGCTCGTAGGAGCGACCAAGGCGCGTCGTGCTCCACCGGCCGAAGGCGCAGCCGACGAGGAACGAGGCGATGCTACGAGCCCAGCCACGGCGCGCCCCGTCGTCCACGGCGACTTCCGGCCGATGCACGTCGCCAATGTTGCTTTCGATCTCGACCCAATCCTGGGCGGTGAGGCCGTAGAGCTTGCAGGTTCTCTGGTCGATAGCCTCCTGCGCTTCGACGTACTTCTGGAGCCCTTCTTGGTCGCGCGCGACGAGCGCGACCCACGTCGCCTCGAGCGAGCCCTGAAGGTCCAGGGGCGCGACTGGGCTCACGAAGATGGCCGCGGTCTCGTCGCGAAGTCCTGACGACGACGCGCTCGCCAGCCACGCCTGCTTCGACTGCTTGGCGAGTTCCACATCGGCCGTCAGCGACTTCGGAACTGGGAGGCGCTGCACGAGGCCGACCTCGTAGGAGTTGGCTCCGGCACCGCCCTCGGCTTCCGCAGTGCCGAGACCGAGACTGATGAGGTAGCTCACGACTCGCGAGTTGAGGGCGGCGAGCAGGGCCCACGCGTCAGGCTCAATTCCCACCGTGACGGGGCCCTTGTCTCCGAACGCACATCCGACGGGCAATGCTCTCGGAGCGAAGCGCTTGTTGGTGCGGCGAGGCCAGGTGAGCCCAGGTTTCCCGAAGATGTCCGTGTTCTGCGGGCGTCCCCTTCCCCAGGCGATGATCTCAGCGCCAGCTTTCTGCCAGTTCAGGAGAAGGTAGATGTCGTCGTAAAAGGGGCTGTACTCGCCCCCCTTTGCGAACGGCATCCAGGACCCGACGCCGATCGCGTCGTCCTTGACTTCCCAGCGTAGACGCAGGAAGCGGAAGTCGTCGGCGGTCGCCAAGCCTTGCCGAGCGCGCCCTGCGTTCCCTTCGAGGACCGGATGATTCACGAAGGCATCGCGCAGCTCCGGCGAGCACCAGTAGCCGAACACGGCATAGGGGAGCTTCTCGAACTCGCGCTGGTCGGTGCTGAAGACGCGCTCCAACGGCGTGCCACTGCGAACGCTCTCGATTGCCTGCCGCAACGAGGGCTCGCGCGAGACTTTGCCCTCGCCGAGGAGCCGCAGGTAGAGCGACGTACCGGTCTTCGATCCACACGCGAGGGCGTAGGCCGCGACGCGAACCGTCGCGCCGTCCAGAACGTGGCCGCCCAAGTGCGCCATGACCTCCATGCGGCTCGCGGCGAGCAGAACGTGACGCCGCCACGGCTCCAACGTTCGCCGGTAGAAGCCGGCCTCGGTGGAGATGACGCCGACGAAGCCAGTTGGCGCTAGCTCACGCACGCAGCGGTCGACGAACACCGCAAAGATGTCTTGGCGGCTGTCGGGGTAGGCTCCCTCGACGTAGTCCTTGGACGGCGCGCTCACGTCGCCAAAGGGCGGATTCATGACGACGACGTCGAAGCGCGTGCGTGCGGCGTCGAGCAGGGCAAGACCGTGCGCCGAGTCATGGCGGAACAGGCGTCGCCGCTCGTGGTCCTTGCCGGGGGCTCCAGCAGCGAAGCGAGAGAGTTCGCCGAGCAGTTGGTCCTCGGCCGAGTCCCAGAAAGCCCGGGTGGTCTGCGCGGAGCCAAACAGCTCGCTCTGACGCGTGCCGCGTTCCGCTTCGCGGATGGTGTCCTCGAGCGCGCGCTCCACGCGCAGCATGAGCCCGAGGTCGCCTGCGAGTTGGAAGGCGGCGACGACCTTCTCGAAGAGACCGGCGAGTACGGGGTGCGCGACCTGCTTGGCGAACTCCCGCACGAGCCGCTCGTCGCCGGGCATCGCCTCCGCGAGGATGATGTGGCTGTGCTCGATAAGGCGTCGGGCGCTGCGCTGCACGTGAAGCTCTAGCCATGCGCGCTGCGCGCGCAGCCAGAGAGCGAACGAGGCGACCTGGACGGCACGGGGGTCGATATCGACGCCGAACAGGTTGTGCCGGATGATCAACTTGGGGAGCGCCGCGTTCAGCTCGTCGAGCGTCGGGTAGTCATCGCGGATCGTCTTGCCCGTCTCACTCGACTTCCAGCCTCGCGGCTCGTTCCACGCCTCCCGATAGATCTCGAGGAGCAAGTCGAAGACGTAGAGGAGGAAGTGGCCAGAGCCGCAAGCCGGGTCGATCACCCGAATGTCGCGCGGGTCCTTGCCGGGTCTCGAGGGCGGCGTGGCGCCGGGTGCTACCGTGAGAAATTCACACCGCGCAGTCAGGGTTGTGGTGCCTTCGCGCATCTCCCACCACAGACGCGCGAGCGTGTTGTCGACGAGGAAGCGAACGATGTAGCGCGGCGTGAAGAACTGGTTGCGTGTTGCGAGCTCGCGACTGTTGCGCGGTGCCTGTGAGCCGCCAGCCGTCGTGTCCTTCATCGCTTGGCGCTCTTCAAGCGAGTTGAAGTACTGGTAGACCCAGCCGATGGTCTCGTCCTCGCCCCACACGCGGGCGAGCTCGGTGGTGTTCAAGATCTCGAGGAGCTGCTCGAAGGTGGCGCGCTTGGGCCACAGCACGCTCGACGGGTCGCGCCGGTCGAAGAGAATCTTCACCTCGGTCGACAGCTCGTCGAAGAGCGACTCGAGGTAGAGTCGGTAGCCCGCGCTCTCGGGCAAGAGCGGCAGGCCCGGCGCCATGCCGCAAAACTCCCGGTAGCCGGCAGACAGCTCGCCCTTCGTGATGCACTCCTGCACCAGGTCGCGGGCCTCGAGCATCTTGAGGGCGACGAAGCGATTGAGAGCCGTGAACGCAGCATCGCGCAGGTAGTCGCGGGCGGCATCGGCCGCACTCATCCCGGCGGCGCGCTTGTGCTCGATGGCGGCAACGATGCGCTCGCGCGCGAACGCCTGGCGGGCCGAGAGGTGCTTGCCCGCCTTCGCGGAAACCTCGCCGTCGCGGTGAACGTCGAAATCGCCCTCGAGCTGCGCGGCGAAGTCCTCCTCGAGGAGCTTCCGCGCGCGCTGGGTGGCACGTTCGATGGCGTTGCGTGTGTCCTTGTCCATCCGCGGCTCCCCCTACTGCACGATGACTTTTTTGCCGGCACCGATGAGGCGCGCGCATTCCTCGCGGACGCCGTTGAGCGCTGCGTCCAGCTGCTCTTCGGTCTCAATGCCGCCGCCGAAGTAGCTTCCGACGCTCACGCTGACGACGCGCTCGCCATCAATAATGCGGCGCAGCTCTGCGACCGCGGTACGCAGCCTCCCGTCGCAGGCATCGCGGTCGGAACGAAGCTGCGGAATCGGCAGCCGTTCCTTCTCTCTCGTCTTGCCCCTTTCGAAGGGTGTGGCGAGGCGGCGCTGCTGGTCCTCGTCGACCTCGCCCCAGCCAGGCGTCTTCACCAGGCGATCGAACGCCTTGGTGTAGGCGGCGATGCGAGCGGTCAGGGCCTCCTCGAAGCGCTTGTCGTAGTCGACCTCGAGTGCCTTGGTGTTCTGCTCGATGGCGGGCAGCTCCTTGTAGAAGCTTTCCCGCGCGAGCAAGTCCTCGAGGGCCGCTGCCTTCGCGCGCAGCTCGTCGGCTACGTCGGCTTCCTGCCGCAGGAAGGGCCAGGCCGTCGCCAGCGCCTGCCGTGCGCGCTCGAGGTCGTGGAGGCGAGGCTCGGTGAGGCTCTGCTCGACCTCCGCGGCGCGCTTGATCGCGTCCTTGATGGAGCGATGAGACGAGTTGAAGGTGGCGAGAGCGTTGTCCTCGGAGCCCCGCAGGATGGCCTTCATCTGCCCAACAGCGCCGTCGAGCACCGCACCACCGGGGAGGCGATTCGCCGTCAGCTGTGCGAGCGCCGACGCGACGGTGTCCTCGTGTCGCGCGACCTCCTTGCGCAGCTCGTGGACGATCGCGCCCGCGTTCAGCTCGCGCACCTCGGTCCCGAAGGTGTCGCGGAACGCCTCCGAGGCCTTCACCAGCTCCTCGAACTCGATGCCCTTCTTGGGGCGGAAGGACGCCTGCCGGAAAAGGTTGTTGTTCGAGAAGGTGTCCCGCGCGTCGACGCTGGTGACGGAGTCGAGCGTCTGGCCCTTGCTGGTCGCCTCGATCTTGCCGGCGCGTAGCAGCGACAGCACGAGGAGACGCACCGCTTCAAAGTCCCAACCGAAGGGTTCCTTCGCGAACTCGTCGGTGAGGAACCGACCACTCGCGGTGTCGCCGTAGTTGGCGCGCTCGTCGATGCGATCCAGCACCTCCTTCAGCGGCCCGCTCTCCACGCGGAAGACCGTCTTGCCCTTCTCGTCTCGGAGAAGCCCCAGGCTCCCGAACACCGAGGGGAGGCCTTGCAGGTGTTCGGCAGTGAAGAGCGCGTCGACGCCCTTCTTCACGTCGGAGGATTTCGCCGCAGCTTCCTTGAAGCGGTCGAATACCTCAGGCAGCACATGCCCCAGGATCTCGGCTGCGCTCTTGCCGACGTCCACGGCGCGATCCCCAGGGCTGCGATCGTTGCCACGGAAGTACACACTGCCCGAGAGGCAGGCCGCCTTCGCGAGGCGCCGAAGCTCGTCGCTATGCCGGCGCTGGCGGACGCGCTCCTCGGCGATGAGCCCGGGTGTGTCCTCACCCTTGGTCTCGCGCTCCTTGCGGGCGAGCATCTCCTTCGAGCGGAACAGCTCGACGGTCTCGCGATCGATCGCCTCGTTGAGGGCTATGGCCCAGAAGACGTTCTTGCGCTCCTGCTGGCTGCGCGTGCGCAGGTCGGCCGCGAGCGACTGGAACTCCTTGCCGTCGTCGGCGAGGTGAACCTGGAACATCATGTCGCCATCCGAGACCTCGCGGCCGTGGATGGCGAGACCGGCCTTGAAGGTCTTGGTCTCGAAGAGCGTGTGCGAGGGCTGGGGCTGCCAGAACGACGAGAGCACCTCCGAGTAGAGGCGGTGCGAGTCGCCGGGCTTCGGATTGATGCCGTTGCGAAGGCGCTCCCAGTCGTCCTCGGCCGGGGTCGGAATGCGGTAGCCGTCGTCGCCGCGACGAACCTTGTGCGACGACTCGAGCTCGCGCAGCGCTTCCTTCACGGCGGCGAGCTGCGAGTCGGACGCGACGCCGGGATGCAGCGCCGCCGCGATGTTCTCAGCGGTGCGGTGCACGCTCTTCACGTACTGGAGAAGGCAGATGACCTTGGCGACCGCCTGAGCGAGGGGATGGCTCAGCTCCTTGGCGATGGCCGAGATCTTCGCGCGCACCTCGGAGCCGATGTTGCCCTCGACGAGGTCGTAGACCTGGTCGAGTCGCACGAGCGCGCCGAGTTGCTCGTCGGCGAGGTTGACGGCGGGGTTGATGAGCAGCTGCTGCGCGAGCTTGATGATCGTGCGGTTCGCGCCGCCCACGTGCTTGCTGGCGCCACCCTGGGTGCGGAGCCCAGAGACGACCTGGATTATGAGGTCGATCTGGTAGGGCAACAGCGGGTAGAGGTCGATGAAGCTGTCGCGCGTGACCTCTGGCAGCTTGATGTCCGCCGTCAAACGAGTGTGCTCCGTGAGGCGTCCGCGGTGCTCGTCGAAGAGCTTTCCGAGCGAAGCCTGCGCGGCGGCGTTCTTCGAGAGCACGCGGCGGCTCGTGACCTCGGAGATGTCAGACGGCTCGAGGTGGACCTGCAGCGGGAAGCGGTCCATCAGCCGTGCCAGCTCGATTTTCTTGTCGTCGAGGCCGCTGACGAGCTCGCCGAGCTTCTCCTGCGACGTCACGACGACCCAGTGCTTGCCGCGGCCCTTCACGCCCAGGTTCTGCACGACGGCCTGCAGGTCGAGCATCTTCTGGACATCGCGCGCGACGAACTGTCCGACTTCATCGACGACGAACATCAGGCTCTGGCCGGGGCGCCGCCGCTTCATCAGCTCGGTGGCGCGCTCGGCGAGCTTGCCCGGCGTGATGTCCGCCTTGTTCTTGACGGCCTTCACCCACGAGTCCGCCATGGGGTAGGTCGCCGAGTCGAGGCTGTGGAGCACGCGGCTCGCTTCGCTGAGCGCGAACGCGACCTTGCCCTTCTCGGTGGACCATTCCTTCGTGAAGAGGCGCCGGTACTCCTCCTCGAAGCGCGCGAGCTGGCCCTTCTCCTCGAGACCGACTTCAAGCTCCGACAGGTCGAGGTCCTTCGCGTAGCCGAGGCTCTGGAGGAAGAGCCCGTACATGATCTCCGTCAGGGTCTGGTTGCCGCTGCGGATACCGCGGTCGGTCGACACGTCGAAGATGACGGCGTGCGTCGGGATCTTCTCCGAGATGGCCTTGAGCAAGACCTGAAGCTTCTTGTCACCCGTGCGCTGGGCGAAGCGCTCGGCTGCGGACTCGCCGGCCACGACGCGATTCGCGATCGAGAGCCCGAGCATCTTGGCGAAGCTCGACTTACCGGAGCCGAAGAAGCCCGACACCCAGATGGCGATGCCCTCGTGTGGCTTGTTCGGCGTCTCGCGGTACGCGTCGTAGATACCCGTGTAGTGGGCGCGGATCGCGTCCGTCACCACGTACTCGTTGATCTCGTCGCGGAGGATCTCTTCGTCGGTCTGGTCGACCTTGATGACCTCCTCGATGCGACGGTGGATGTCGTTGGCGAAGAGCGTCTTGATGGGCTGATTGGTGGTCATCGGTGGGTTCTCATCAGAAGATCTTCGGCCGATAGTTGTGCTCGGCGTCGAGCGCCCCCATGAAGCGCAGGCCTGCCGCGCCATCGAGGTCGCCGGGATAGAAGAGAACCGTGGGAACTTGGACGCGGCCCTTCAGCTGTTCGAGCAGCGAGAAGGTCCGGTACACCGGAAACAGCGCCCCGGTCCGGAGGATGAAGACGACGTCCTGGAGCGGATCCGGGTCCTCCGGCATGCGCGCCGCAACGAGGTCCACGAGCGGCGCGTACTCGGAGAGGACGGAATGGACAGTCTCGACGATGGTCTCGACGCCCTGTTCGCGCTCCGCAGTGAACCACTCCTCGAGCGGTCGCTGCGAACGCATGGCTTCGTCGAGGCACTCCGCGAGCGAGATGCGCCTGATGCGCTTGCCCTTCTGCGAGAGGCGCGTCTCGAGCAGCGTCACCTGCTTCCGCAGGTCGAACTCCTCCTCGGGGTCGTACCGGAAGAGCGCGTACGGCATGTCGTGGTACGCGCTGATGCGCTGGCGAGGATCCGGCAGCTCAAGGATCGGCTCGAGGGATTGCTTGATGCGGTGTTCGAGGTCGCTCATGCAACCATCCTCTCTGCGTATTCACGCGAGCTCGTGCAGGGCAGCGACAGCTGCACGAGACTGCCGGCAACCTGGTACTCGAGCTTGCGGAACTGGTGGAGCCGCAGCAGCTCGTGTTCGACGTCGCCTGGCCGCATGAGGAACATGCGCCAGTCGGGCGAGCCGACGACCTTGCTGGGGCTCAGCTTCTCGTCTCGCAAGGCGTGGAGCAGGTACACGAAGCTGCGCTCCGGAAGGTGGAAGGACGCGAACTCCTTGACGACGCTGCCGCGCAACAGCCCGAAGTCGACGGCGATCTTGAGCAAGCCCGCGGCGACACGTTTCATCGTCTGCTCGGTCCAGGCGTGCTCCGTCGTGGCGCCGCGCTTGCCGATGCCCTGGAGGTACGCGTGCAGCTCCTCGGGTCGAACACGGAAGGCCCCGGAGTCGTACGCGGGGAAGAGCCAGTTCTGCAGGAAATCCCGAACGAGAAACTCGTCGCGCGTGATGTGCCACAACAGCAGCGGCTTCCACTCCTCGAGGTCGCAGCCGCTCTTGGCGAGGACGACGAGGGCGCGGTCGCGACCATCCGGGTCGAACCGCCGGTTCAAGACCTTGGCGACATCGCGGAGCCAGGTCGCGCTGCTCGCGCCGATGAAGTTCTCGTCCCGAAGGCGGTCGAGGTTCTCGCGCTTCGAACGAGCAAAGTCCCACGCCGCGAAGACGGCGTAGGTCTCGTCGATCATCGCGCCCTTCACCACTGTGAAGGACGACGCCACGTTCGAGCGCGAGGACTTCATGCGTCCGCTCTCCTCGCGTACGGGACGGCGAGCGCGCTGGGCTCGCCACGCGCGAAGCCGAGCGCGAGCAACGCAACGTCTCCGTCGCTGCCGGAGAAGAGCCCCGGGAGCGGGACGGCTCGCCCTTCGGCCGACCGGCGTAGCTTTGCGGCGGCCTCGAGCTCGGCATCGCTGACGACGTCGAAGCTGCGAAGAATCGCTGCGAGGTCGGTGCCGGGCAGCGTCTCCAGCTTCTCGAAGAACGGGGTCCATTCGGCGGCGTTGTCGAGCCACTGCTCCCAGCGCGCGTCGAACTCCTCCTCGGTGGCATCGGGGAGCCGCCAGAGCGTCACGCAGCCCGGGGGCTCAAAGACCTCGGTGCATCGGTGCGAAGCGACGGCGAACACGGAGCGCGCCTGCGCGAAGCGATGGCTCCGGGGGAAGCCGCGCCGGAGTGCGGCAGCGCCGAGCCGCCCGAGCTGGCCCTTCGTGTTCCACCACTTCGCGAGGTCCATCTCGCCGAAGCGCGCGACCAAGAGGCGAAGCTTGAGCAGACGGTCCAAGTCGATCGAGGGCGAAGTCATCGCACGCCCCCCTTGCTCGGATCGTCTTCGTGCGCGTCAGCGCCTCCAGCGCGGACCCACTCGTCGACCTCCGTCAGCTTGAACTTCCAGAGGCGGCCTATCTTGTGGGCGGGCAGCCTCCGCGTGTCGATCCATCGGTAGACTGAATCCTTCGCCACCCCAAGGTGCTTGGCGACGTCTTCAACCGAGGCCCAAGGCTCTGTCGTCATCGGCTCCGCTCCGGTCGGGGCGCTTAGGTAAATCGATCGGGTTTCCACCTCGGACGGCGTGCGCGAACGTGTACCACAGCGTGTGATCGTAGCAGCGCAACGAGCTGGCGGCACGCGAACGGAGC
>SXGT01164155.1_pt1 | contig 22034 bp, 18 predicted proteins | sample 3176221 | NCBI WGS metagenome assembly SXGT01 (sample SAMN11356862, study PRJNA531348) | freshwater metagenome | isolation source: freshwater sample F1-120 | place: China: Fuxian Lake, Yuxi | collected 2017-12-25
CAGCGCTTCATTTATCCACCAGAAATATTTACTGGCTGAATGAGCTGTTTGCTTATGGAGGAAACTGGCTAGTCAGTTTTGTACAATTTTTCGAAAAAATGCCTTTGCCTGCCTTATGGAAGTCGGTGTACTTGCACTTGACGCAGGGTTCGGCAACGACGTAGGTCATGGCGCAATAAGATCCTTTCGGGCAGATGATTGTCCACATTCGACCGCGCGGGTAAAGACCTCGGCGGTGCCAAAACCACCCGCTCCCCAAGGCCGTACGTGTCCGACCGAATCGTCTCGCCCGCGCCGCTCCCAGCGCGCTCGATCCTGCGCCTGTGGTGGCCGCTCGCCGCGAGCTGGCTGCTCATGGGCGCCGAGCTGCCCCTGTTCTCCGCCGTCGTGGCGCGCCTCCCGGATGCCGAGCGCAACCTCGCGGCTTGGGGATCTCTGGTCTTCCCGATCGCGCTGACGATCGAGGCCCCGATCATCATGCTCTTGTCCGCGTCGACGGCCCTGTGCCACGACCGGCAGAGCTACGAACGAGTCCGGAGCTTCATGCTGCGCGCCGGGGCGGTCCTCACGGCACTGCACGCGCTCGTCGCATTCACGCCGCTCTTCGACCTGATCGCGAGCTCCGTGATCGGCGCCCCAGCGGAAGTGATCGAGCCCGGCCGCCTCGGATTCCAGTTGATGCTGCCCTGGACATGGTCGATCGCCTACCGGCGCTTCCAGCAGGGAGTGCTCATCCGCTTCGGGCACTCGCGCGCGATCACGCTCGGTACCGCGGTGCGGATCCTCGCGAACCTGGCCGCGCTGGCGCTCGGAGTGCTCGTCGGCGACCTGCCGGGCATCGCGATCGGAGCCTGCGCCGTGTCCGCCGGAGTGATGAGCGAGGCGGCCTTCATCGGACTGCACGTGCAGCCCGTGCTGCGCGAGCGCCTGTGGACCGCTCCAGCGATCGAGCCGCTCACGTGGCCCGCGTTCGCCAGCTTCTACCTGCCCCTCGCTCTCACGCCGCTCGTGACGCTGCTCAGCCAGCCGATCGGGTCTGCTGCCATGTCCCGCATGAGCTCACCGCTCGAGTCTCTCGCCACCTGGCCCGCCTACCACGGCGCCGTGTTCTTGTTCCGTGCGCTCGGGCTCGCGTTCAACGAGGTCGTCGTCGCACTCGCCACTCAGCCGACGGCCGTGCGAGCACTCCGCGCGTTCACATGGAAGCTGGCGACGGCGGCGAGCGTACTGCTCGCGATCGTCACCTTCTCCCCACTCTCGCGTGCCTGGTTCGAAGGCTGGAGCGATCTCGATCCGCGACTCGCTACTCTCGGTACGTCCTCGATGGCCTTCGCGCTCGCCCTGCCTGCACTCAGCGTCCTGCAGAGTCTCTACGGCGGGGTGCTGGTGCGCGCACGCCGCACGCGCGCGATCACGGAATCTGTCGCGCTGTCGCTGGGCGTGACGACGCTCGGACTCATCCTGTGTGTGCAGCACTCCACGCTCGAGGGCCTGCAGGCGTCGGCCATGATGATGACGCTCGGCAACCTCGTTCAGACGCTCTGGCTCGCGACCCGCGCGCGCAGCTTGCTGCGCGACGAGTCCCCTACGTCCGCGGGTTGACCCTGCGCTCCCCGTTGCTGACGTCGGCCGCGTGCTCGACCGCGGTCCAGAATGCCAACGATACGGGCAGAAACAGGTGGCTGAAGCCGAGCACGAGCACGAGCACGAGCACAGTGCCGGTGCCGGTGCGGGTGCCGAGCGCCACCGGCGTGCTCCAGTCGCTGAAAAAGTACAGCCCTGGCGCGAGAGCGGCGGCAATCATCTCACTCACGGTGGCGCGGAAGTACATCGCACCCGTCTGCGCGCCGCTCTCGCGGCGGAAGCAAAGCCCGCACGTCGCGCAGGTCTCATTCATCTGCGCGAAGGCATCGAACAGCTGACCCTCGCCGCACTGCGGGCAGCGCTTGCGCAGCGCACGTCGGAAGAAGAGCGGCTCGTCTGGCACCGTCGACAAGCTCACACTCCGATCCGGTTGGCGACCACCAGCGCAGCGGCGAACAGCGCGAAGAGCAGCGCCGCGAGCGGCACGATGAAGCGCAGCCAGGCCCCGTAGGGCACCCGACCGAGCGCCAGGACGCCCATCAGCACCGCGTTGGTCGGGATGAGCATGTTCGAGAGCCCGTCGCCGCACTGGAAGGCGAGCACCGCGACCTGCCGCGAGACACCGACGAGATCGCCGAGCGGCGCCATGAGCGGCATCGTCACCGAAGCCTGCGCGGACCCCGATGGAATGAACAGGTTGGTCAGGCTCTGCACGCCGAGCATCCCCACCGCCGCCACGTCCGGCGAGAGGCCCTCGAGCGGCGTGGCGAGTGCGTGCACGACCGCGTCGATGACCTTGCCCTCCTCGAGCAGGACCTGAATCGTCTTGGCGAAGCCGATCAGCAACGCCGTGTTCGTCATCTCCGCGGCCCCGACGCTGAACTCGCGCGCGGCACGGTTGGGCGAGAGAGATCCGAGCGGCATTGCGAGCAGGGCGAGCGCGAGGAACACCGCGGAGAGCTCCCCCAGCCCCCACTCATGCACCGCACAGCCCCAGACGAACAGCGCGATCCCGGCTCCAAAGACGGCGAGCAGCGCCAGCTGCCCCAGCCCCAGTTCCGGTGCCTGTCCCGAGGGCGGCGACCACGGCTCGATCCCGGCCATGTAGCTGCGCGAGCGGTCCGCGCGCACGCGCAAGGCGTAGCGGACGAGGTAGGTCACTCCGACGGCGAGAGCGAGCCCCCACAGGATCCAGCGAAATCCGGCCGCAGAATTGGGCTCGAGCCCGGCGATGCGCTGCGCGATCAGCACGGTGAAAGGATTGTGAGGCGCCGCCGCGTAGCCGATGCCCGCCGCGACATAGACGATGCCGACCGCGACGATCGCGTCGAATCCGAGCGCCGCGCAGGACGCGGCGAGGATCGGAACGAACGGCACGTACTCTTCGGCCATGCCGATCGTGGCCGCGCCGAGCGAGAGCAGTGCCGTCATGCCGCCGATGAGCAGCACCGGGCGCCCGTCCATGCGCGCGAGCACGCGCGCGAGAAGCGCATCGACTGCACCGCTCGCGCGCAGGACGCCGATCACGCCGCCGCACAGCAGCACGAAGAAGATCACTTCGGCGGCCTTCTCGAGCCCCTTGGGGATACGCGTCAGGGCGGCGTGCCACGGCAGCGACGCGACATCGACCTCATGAAACGTGCCGGGTACCGCGCGCGCGCGTCCGTCGACCAGCACGCGCTCGAACTCGCCGGAGGGCAGCACGTACGTCGCTAACTGGGCCAACAGCACCAGCGCCACCGTCAGCACGAGCGTCTCGGGAAAGCGCAGCTTCATCGGGTTCTACCGCTCACTTCTTCGCTGGGGCGTGGCCACCCGCCTTGACCCACGCGCGCCAGGCCTCGTCGAGGTCGAGCGGGCTCCAGTCCCACAGCTCGCGCAGCAGCTTGCGCTGCAGTCCCGGCAGGTCCTCCCCGCTCGGATTGCCCTTCGCATCGAGCTGCCCCTTGAGGCCCGCGAGGAAGCGCGCGTAGCGCTCGCCGTGCACGTCGAGGAGGAAGCGCGTGATCGACCAGACGGCTACGGAACCGTCCGTTCCAAGCTCCGAATAGTCCTTGGCAGCCATCAGCTCCGCGAGCCGCGGTGCCTTGCCGACCGCCACGAGCTTCGTCGCGGCAGCACCGAAGTCCGCCGGTGCCTTCGTGTCGCGCAGCGAGCCCTCCTCGCCTTCGGTGGTGCGGGACTGCGGGTCGAACTCCTTCTCGAGCGCCTGCGCGAGACCCTCGTCGATCCACACGGGCGGGTCGTAGGAGAAGTGCTTGTAGGCGCACAGGAACGCGTGCGAGAGGTTGTGCGCGACATGCGGCCACAGGCCGCGGTCGTCCTTCAGGTCCGCGTCCTCCACCGGCACGGAGACGAGCAGCTTGTGCAGCCCGGAAAAATGCCAGCGGAACGAGTCGTTCACGGCGACACCGCTGAAGGACTCGGTGAAGCGGCGGTGGTTTTCGCGCGAGACGTGCAGCACGACCTCGAACTTGTCCTTCTCGCCGAGGAACCGGCCCGCGCCCATGTAGGGCGCATCGAGCCTGCGCTCCGGGGGGAAGTCGGCATCCTTCACGCCGAGCAACGACTGGAAGCGCGCGTAGAACTCCTCACCCTTCATCGCCTGCACGTGCAGGCGCAGCCACGGATCGAGCTTCCGGGGCTTCGTCGGCACGTCGGGCAGCACGGTGCGCAGGCGCGCGAGCTCCGCTTCGACGCGCTCGCGGTCGCGCTGGTCGACCGCCGAGTCGCCGAGCGCGCTCGCCCAGCGCAAGTGCGCCGTCTCGACGAACAGCCAGCGCGACACAGGCAGCTTCGCCACCAGCTCCGACCCGCCCTTGTCGCCGATCGCACCCGGCGCATGGGAGAGCACTCCCGCCGCAGCCATGAGCGCGGGATCCTCCTTGCAGTACGGACAGCGCTCCTTGTCCTTCGCCTGCGCCAGGAGCGGCAGCGCGAGACACACGAGCGCGAGCAGCGTGCGAAGGGCCATGGCAGCCCAAGAGTAGCGCGCGCCCCCGGGATGCGTTCCCGAAAGCGCGCGCTGGTTCGATCCTGATGGGCCGGGGTGCGCCTAGCGCAGCTGCTCCCAGAACTCCGGCGGCATGTCATGGGCGATCTTGAGCGCACCGTTGGAGCCGCCGTAGATCGGCTCCTCGACGCGCATCACCTTGCCGCTGCCGAGACGCTCGTGCATCTGCCGCTCGAGCTCGACGTCGAGGCCCTTGATCATGCTGCCGCCGCCGCCGAGCAGCACGCGGTTCTTCAGCCGGTCCTGAAACTCGGGGTCGAAGTTGCTTATGAGCTCGGTCAGCGCATCCACCATCGGGACCACGATCGAGCGGCAGGCCGTGCGGATCTCGTTCGTGACGTCGAAAGGCGTGGGCTTGCCCTTGACCGGCAGGTTGACGACGACGGGCAGCATCTGGTCGGAGACGCTCGAGTGCTTCTCCTTGATCTGCTTGATCATGTGGATCGTGAATTGCGCCTCGGGGTGCTTCTCGCGCAGGAGCTTCGCGAGCGCCTCGTCGACGTGGTCGCCGGCGAAGGTGTTCGTGACCTGGTCGGCGTCCTCAGGCATGGTGCCGTGCATGCGGCAGAAGTCCGTGGTGCCCGCGCCAATGTCGATCACCAGCGTGTCGTCGAGCATGTCGAGGCCATAGGCCACCGAGAACGGCTCGGAGCAGATCATCGCGCTGTGCACGTGCTGCCGCGCGGCGTCGAGGATCGCCTTCTTGCTGTGGATCTGGGCCTGAGCCGGCGCGCCGATCACCGCGTACACCAGCTCGTCCGCACGCGGGCGCGCCCGACGGATGATCTCGCCGATCAGCTCGGCCGCGGCCCTGAGGTTCTTCTCGCTGTTCTCGCCCGACTTGATCACGCCGTGGCCGAGCGGACGGTAGAAGTCGAGGCTCAGACGCTTCTCGACCGCCTCGTCGCCGAACAGCACGTCCTTCTGCAGCAGCTTGCGCGAGACCACGTCCTTGGGATAGCCGACGTAGGACGCGACGGTCTCCCGCACGCCGTTCGACGCCGAAACCGAGGTGCGCGAGGTGCCGAGGTCGATGCCGAGGTAGAGGACGCCTTGGGGCTTGGCGGGAGGTTGAAGAGCGGGCATGGCGAGTGGGACCTGCGAGTAATGGGGGCCGGACGCGGGAGATGCACCTAGCTGGGGTTCTCAGGCTGGGCACCGATCTGGCGCCGCAGCTCTACGTTGGCCTCGAAAATCTTCGACATCAAGGCCTTCTTGAGCTCGGCCTGCACGGCCGTCGGCGAGAGCCCCTGCACGTTCTTGTAGACCGAGGCGACGCCGCTGTCGCCGGTGCGCTGCGCGAGCACGCGCTGCAGCTCGGACTCCGTCATGCCGAGCGAATCCGACAGTTTGGCGATGCGTTGCTCGAGCAGCTCGATGCGCTCGGCCTGCTCGCGAGCCTCGCTCGGCAGCGCGCGACGCACCTCGTCCTGGACCTCGCGCAGGGCGCTGGTGACCACCTCGCGCTGAATGCGCGCGAGCAGGTCATCGTCCCCGGGACCGAGCCCGAAGAGTTCACGAATTCGATCTCCGAGGGCTCCGAGCGCCGCGTCTCCGCCCGAACCGGCGGGCAGCGGGGCAGACACGCGCGAGGTGTCCTGCGCGCGCTTGCGCTCGAAAAACTCGTACAGGTCGCTGTGCACGTAGCGGTTGCCACCGCCGTCGCGTGCCACGCGCAGGCCGGCCTCGGCCACTTCGAGCAGCGTGCCGAAGGCGAGTTCGCCCTTGCGCGAGTTGTGGGCGCCACCGATCGAGACCGTCACGCGGGTCGTGCGGCCGTCGCAGTCGAAGCGCAGGTTGCGCACGGCCTCGAGCACGCGGCGGGCAACCACCTCTGCACCGGTCGATGGGGTGTGCGGGACGAGCACGACAATCTTGTCGTCTACGAGGTAGCCGAGCGAGTCCGAGGCTCGCGTCGAGGTGCGCAGCACGCCGGCCACGCCGCGCTGGATCTCCTCCTTGACCTCGGCGCCGTAGAGGTCCTGCAGCTGGGCGAGCCGATCGACCCCGATCACGAGCAGCACCAGCGGGTAGCGATAGCGCTGCGCACGGTCGAACTCGACCCGCATCAGGTGCTGGATCTGAGCCGATGTGAAGAGGTCCTTCAGCGAACCGCCGAAGCTGCCGCCGATCTGGAAGCTCATGGGGCTGCAGGCTTTCTGTGTCGGAGGAAAAGCGGCGTCGAGGGTCGCGGACCCGGCGGGGGAAGGGTAGCGGTGTCCAGGTGCGAAGTCATGCCCCGCCATGCACGCGGCAGCCGCTGAAGATCGGAACCTAGGGGACGAATTCTTGAGGGTTCCGCAGCGCAAGCGCACTCAACCGAGGGCTTCGACATCGGCGCCCCGGACCCGCTCCGCCAGCCCGGAAAAAACTTCCGGAGCGATGCCGAGGCAGCGCTCGGCCACCTTGGCGAGGCGCAGCACGGCCGAGTCGAATGTCTCGCTCCCGGCGCGATACGCGAGCTGGTCGGCGATCGCGACGACGCCCACATGCGGATGCTCGTGGATCGCATGGGTCGGCCCGTGATGGAACTCGATCGCCTGAGCGACCTTCTCCGGCAGCTGCCATTGGGCGGCGAGCAGGGCGCCGACCTCGACATGGGAGAAGCCGAACACGCGCCGTTCGGCGTCGTGCAGCTGGGAGCCTGTGCGGCGCGCGATGCGAATGCATTCGACGTACTCGTCCGTGAGGGCGTCGAGGATCACGACCTTGCCCACGTCGTGCAGCAGTCCGCAGGCGTACAGATCGTCCGGGGCGAGCTCCGAGAGCTGGCGCGCGGCGGCGCCGATCGACTGCGCGAGCTGGGCCGTCAGGACGAGGTGTCGCCACAGCTCATCGAGGTCAAAGTCCGGAATGTCGCGCAGGTGCTCGTAGCGGCGCACGATCGAGCACTGCATCGTCACGTTGCGCAGCGCACGCGCGCCGATCACCGTCACGGCGCGCTCGGCACTCGTCACGGGCTCGCGCAGGCCGTAGAAGGGCGAGTTCGCGAGTCGGAGGACGCGGGCGGTGATCGCCGGGTCCTCGGCCGCGATGCGCCCCATCTGCGCCGCGCCGACCGAGGTGTCCTCGATCGCGGCGTTGATGCGCAGCACCACCTCGGGCAGCGACGGGAGCGAGATCCGGTCGCCGAAGGTCTCGAGCAGTGCACGCCTCTCCATCACGAAGGGCGTATCGGTCCGCTCCCCTGTGGCGCTTCAGCGCTGAAACGGAAAGTCTGTCCGCACCCGAGAGCCGCAGGAAGTTTCCCCGCGTCCACTCACGGACGACGCAGCCACTTCCACAACTCGGCCGGCGTCGCGGACTTGCCGGTGAGCAGGATGCCGACGCGGAAGATGCGCGCGGCAGCCCACACCATGCCGAGCACGCCCCCGAAGCCGACCAGCGAAGTGAGCACGATCTCCCAGCCGGGCACGGACTCGACCGAGGCCACGCGCAGCACCATCGCGAACGGGGTCATGGGCGGGATGTAGGAGATCACGCGCGCGAAGGTGCTGTCGGGATTCTCCGTAACGAAGAACCACGTGAAGAGCGGCAACGTGAACACGATCGTCACGGGCCCGAGCAGCGTCTGGGCGTCCCGCAGCTCGCTGACGGCGGCACCGATCGCCGCCATGGTCGCGGCCACCATCAGGAACGCCATCAGGAAGTAGATCCCAAGGTAGACGAGCTTGTCCGGCGGCACGAGGTGCGCGTAGCCGAGACTCGAGGCCGCGCTCAGGCCCACGCTTGAGTACATCCCGAGCATCAGCGCCCCCACCGCGCACTGGCCGATCACCTTGCCGGCGAGCAGCTCGAGCGGGCTGACCGCCGAGAGCAGCACCTCGATCACGCGATTCGACTTTTCCTCGATCGTCGAGGTCAGTAGGTAGTTGCCGGTCACCCAAACGCTGCTCCACAGCAGCAGCATGAACGCGAGCGGGACGAACACCTTCGCGAGCTGGTTCTCCTGCACGTCGACGCCATCGCCGCGCAGCGTGGTCGAGACGGACACCGGCGGTGCGAGCACGGCGCGCGCGTGGGCAACGTCGAGACCGACGGTCGCGGCGCGCGCCGAGACCACCGCGCGACCGAGCGCGCCCTGCAGGTCGTCGACTTGCTGGCGCGTGAGTCCTTCGCGCAGGAACAGCTCGAAGCGGTTGGTGTCCTCGGCCGCCGAGAGCACCGAGCTTTCGTAGCGCACGCAGGCGAGCAGCTCCCCCGCCCGCACGCGGCGGCGGAAGCTCTCGACCGCGGCCGGATCGGAGCTGGTCTCGACGCCCACGAGCGGCGCCGGCGCCTCGAACATGCTGCGCGCCTGCCTCTCGAGCATCTCGCGCATCGGCTCGGGCAGCACGCCCTGCAGCCGGCGCTGCATCTCCGCCAGACGCCGATTGCGCTCGCGCACCAGTCGATCGCCGTCGAACTCCACGACGACAGCTGCCGCGAGACGCCCATCGACGTCGACCACGGCCAGCGCGCCCTCGAGCGGCTTGGGCGAAGGCTGCAGGAGGAACGGCAGCGCCAGCGCGAGTACCCAGAACACGACCGGCAGGATGATCGCGGCCAGCAGGAACGCCTTGGTGAGCACGGTCGTGCGGAACTCCCGCACGGCGATCTCAGTCACCCTTGCCATGCTCGAGCTCCTTGCGCGCATCCTCCGCGGCGCTCTCCCCTTCGGCGGATCGGACGACACGCACGAACACGTCCTCGAGGCTGACGCGCTCGAGTTCGATGCGGCGGGCGGGACCGCGGCGCAACAGCGTGTCGAACAGCTCCTGTGGCCGTGCCCCCTCGCCCAGCGCGAGCGAATAGCCGCGGCCGTCGCGCGCGCGGTGCACGGAATGCACGCCCGGGAGCCTCGCGAGCTCGGGCTCGAGCGCAGCTCCCGCATCGAGGGGCTCGTAGGCCAGCGTGCGCGGGTCGAAGCGCGCGTGGATCTCGGGCAAGGTCGCGTCGAGTTGCTTGCGGCCACGGTGAATCAGCACCAGCCGATCACAGATGCGCTCGGCCTGCTGCATCTGGTGCGTGCACAGGAGGATCGTGCGCCCCTCGCGGTGCAGCTCGCTCACGAGACAGTCGAGCACCACGGCATTGACCGGGTCGAGGCCCGAGAACGGCTCGTCGAGGATGAGGAGCTCCGGCTCATGCACCACCGCGGCGATGAACTGCACCTTCTGCTGCATGCCCTTGGAGAGCTCCTGGCAGCGACGGTGCTCGACGCCCCCGAGCTCGATCCGCTCCAGCCAGCCGCGCACGCGCGCCGCAAGCCCAGCGCGCGGAACGCCCTTCAGGCGCGCGATGAAGGCGAGGTACTCGCCCACCCGCATGGTGCGATACAGCCCGCGCTCCTCCGGCAGGTATCCGATGCGCTCCTTGGCGGCGAGCGCGCTCCCGCCGAGCACCTCGACCGTGCCCCGGTCCGGGTAAAGAATCGAGAGCACCATGCGGATCGTGGTGCTCTTGCCGGCGCCGTTGGGGCCCAACACGCCGCACAGCGAGCCGCGCGCGATCTCGAGGTCGAGACCGGCGACGGCGAGGCGGTCACCAAAGCGCTTCTCGGCACCGCGAATGGAGATGGCAGCCGTCATCGCGCCGTGCAGTTCCGCAAACAAGACATGGGGCAAGGATGTTGGCGAGAGCGAGGCGTCTTTCCAAGAGGTGCCACGCTGGAACTCGCCCGCGGCAGGTGCGAAGGTGCGCGGGTCTCAGATGTCTCGAAGCCGCCTTCTTGTCTTGCTCGCCCTCGTCGCCAGCGCGTGGCTCGTGGCGGCGTGGTTCGACCTCCTGCCGGGCGGCTGGAGACTGCGCCGGGCCCTCGGCCGCGACGAAGCGCGTGCGAGCTACGAGCGGCACCGCGCCGAACGGCTGGCGCACTTCGCGGGCGAGACAAGTCCGCCGGGCGCGGTCGTGTTCCTCGGCTCGTCGACCATGGAGCGTTTCGATCTGGCGCGCTGGTTCCCGCTCGCCACGACGCTCAATCGCGGCCTCGGGAACGAGCCCATCGCCGACCTCGACGCGCGCCTGCTGGCGAGTGTTCCCGCGGAGGCTCGGGCGCTGGTGCTCTACGCCGGATCCGTCGACTTCCGGCGCACCGGGAGCGAGTCCTCCTCGGCCATCGCGGACAGGGTCGACCGCCTGCTGGAACGCCTCGTCGAGCAGCGTCCCGCCTGCGAGCTCCTGCTGCTCGGAATTCTGCCCGAGCGGGGGATGCCCCAAGACCGCGTGGCGGCGCTCACGCGCCTCAATGCCCACCTCGCGGACCATGCGCGGGCACGCGGGGCGAGCTTCGTCGACACGGGCCGCCCGCCCCTCGCCACGGACACAGGCAGCCTGTCGGAAAGTTTTTCCTGCGATCCGATGCACCTCGCGGACGAGGGATATGCCGTGCTCGCGGACTGGATCGCCGAGGCCCTGCCCGCGCTCCGGCCGCAGGCCGCCTCCACCTCGCCACGATGAACGCCCGAAGCCCCCACCGCGGAGCCGCACGATGATCCGCAGCATCGGCTCGAACTGGGCGCTCAACGCGCTGCAGGTGCTCGTGCTCATGGTGCTCACGCCGTTCGCCCTGCGCACCCTGGGCGCGGAGCAAAACGGCGTGTGGGTCACGGTGGTGTCGCTGACGGGCCTGCTGCGACTGCTCGTGCTCGGCGTGCCGATGGCCTCGGTGAAGTCGATCGCGGAAGCGCGCGGGCGCGCGGACCTCGCGGGAGTCAATCGCGCCATTTCGACCTGCCTCGCGATCACGCTCGCCATGGGCCTCCTCGCGCTCGCACTCGGCTGGGCGCAACTCGAGGCCTTCGAGCATGGCTATCTCGACGGAGCCTTGGGAGCGGGCCTCTCGCCCGCGCAGCGCACGGCCGCGCAAGTGGGGTTCGTGCTCGCGGCGACGCAGGTTGCTGCCGCGTTCGTCCTGCGGCTGCCCTACGGAGTCCTCGATGCGCACGAGGACTTCACGACCCGCAACGGGATCATGGCACTCGAGCTCCTCGCGCGCGCCGGCCTGACGGTGGCCCTGCTGCCCCGCGCGCCGGATCTCACCACGCTGGCCGGGATTCTCGTGGCGACGATGGTGCTCGAGTTCGCGCTCGCGTGGCTCGCGATCCGCAGCCGTCATGCGGGCGTGCGCTTCTCGCTCGCGAGCTTCGACCGATCGCTCGTGCGTGGCATCCTGTCGTTCAGCGTGTTCGCGATGCTCCTCAACGTCGGGACGCTGCTCGCCTTCCGCTGCGACGCTCTCGTGATCGGTCGCTGGCTCGACGCGGCCGCCACGACGCAGTTCGATCTCGGATCCAAGTTCTTCGAGCCGTTGGCGGGCTTCGTGATCGGTATCGGCGCCGTCGTGATGCCGGCGGCCACGCGCCTCAAGGCGAGCGGCAAGATCGAAGACCTGCGGCCAGTGCTGCTGCGCTGGACGCGCATCTCGTTCCTCCTGGTGCTCGCCATCGGCACGTTTCTGCTGCTCCTCGGACCTGAGTTCCTCGCGCTGTGGGTCGGTCCCGAGATCGCGGGCCCCGCGGGCTCTGTGTTGCGCGTGCTGATGGTGTCGTTCCTCGTGTACCTGCCCGTCCGCGGCGTCTCGCTGCCGATCCTGATGGGACTCGGACAGCCCGTGAAGCCGACCGTCGCGCTGCTCGCCATGGGCGTGATCAACATCGCGCTCTCGATCGCGCTCGTCGGGCGGCTGGGGCTCGTGGGCGTGGCGCTCGGCACGGCGCTGCCGAACATCGTCTTCTCGCTGTTCGTTGCGATGCTCGCCTGCCGAGAGCTCGCGGTGCCGGCGCGCGAGTTCCTGAGTTATGCCTTCGGGAGGCCCTTGCTGGGCGCCCTGCCCGCCCTCGCGCTCGTGCTGGCCTACAAGCGACTCGTGGCGATCGACACGTGGGCGGAGCTCATAGCCGGAGGCGTGCTCTCGACCGCAGCGCTCGGCGTCGTGACGGTGTTCTTCGTGCTGCGCGACGACCCGTGGATCGCGCTCCCAGGACCGCTGGCCCGCTTCGGAGCTCGCCCGTGAACCTCCCCGGTCTCCTCGGTGCGGCGGGAGCCATGCTCGCTGCTTCGGAGCTCGCCGCGCGAGCGATCCTGCGCGCCGGCGGTGCCTACTACGTATGGCGTCCTCACGACCGCACGCACATGCAGCCCGATCGTGCGGCCCTGCCGTCCCTCGAGCCACTGGTGCATTTCGAGATCAATGCGGAGGGCGAACGCGGTGACGAGCTGCCCTCCGACCGGCGCGGGCTCTACCGCGTGCTGGTGGCCGGCGGCAGCGCGGCCGAGGGCTACATGCTCGACCAGCCGAGCTCGTGGCCAGGCGTGCTGCAGTCGCTGCTGCGCGAGCCAAAGGCCCGCGAGCGACTCGGCGCGCGTCACGTGCACGTGGGCAACATCGCGCGCTCACTCGTGCCGTGCGAGACGATCCTGACGATGCTCGAGCGTGTTCTGCCACGCTACGACAGGCTCGATCTCGTGCTGCTGATGGTCGGAGCCTCCGATGCGGTCACGTGGCTGGAGCAGCGCTGCCCCGTGCCGCTGCCGCAAGCGCGCTTCGGGCTCGACTATATGTTCGACGAGCACTGCGAGCGTCGCTTCGGCTGGAAGCCGACGGAGCTGGCGCTGCGCGCGCTCGGCTCGCGAATCATGCGCCGCGTGCGCGCCCCGCAGGTTCGCGAGCGCACAGGCTCGAAGCTCGTCGAGCTGCGCGAACGCCGGCACAATGCCACGCGCTGGATCGACTCGGCCCCGGACCCCGAGCCGATGCTCGCGCGCTTCGAGCACAACCTCGCTGCGATGATCGAGCGCTGCCGCGCCAAGGGCGCGCGCGTGATCGTGGTACGCCAGCCCTGGTTCGACAAGGAGCTCAGCGACGCGGAAGAGGCCGTGATGTGGAACTTCTGCATCGGACGGCCCTACGTCGAGACGACGACCGAGTACTACACGCACCCCCTCGTGCGCACGCTGCTCACGCGCCTCGACGAGCGCGCCGCGGCCACCGCCCAGCGGCTCGGAGTGGAGGAAGTCGACCTCCGTCCTGCCGTCGCGCCGGATCTCGTCCACTACTACGACTACCTGCACTTCACGCCACAGGGCGCGCGCACCGTGGGCGAGCAGGTGGCCCGCGTCGTGCTCGCTCGCGCTCGCTGAGCGCAGCCGCCAAGCTCAATCGACTCGCTCGAGTCGCAGCGCGAGAACGGCCCAGCCGTCGAGCTCGAAGTGCTCGACCTCGAACGCGTGCTCACCCGGCTCGTCGAACGAGACCTCCGCGGAGTCGACCGTCGGGCCGTGGTGAGTCCAGTTCTCGATCACCGTACGTCCATCCACACGGACCCGCACGCCGTCGTCGGAGGTCGACTCGACGCGCCAGCGTCCCGCAGGCAGGTGGAGTCGCGCCGAGGCCAAGGTGCCGAAGCGGTCGGAGCCCAGCGCAGCGGCGCGCACCTCCGTAGGCACGCCAGGGAGCTCGGAAGGTCCGGCGGAGCCGAAGGCAAGGTCGAGCGCCGACATCTGCACACGCACGCCCGCTTCGACCTCGGACCTCCAGCGCGCGGTATCCACGCGCGGATCCGTGAGATAACGACCCAAGCTGACATCCCAGCGCGCGCCCAGAAGGAGCCCGCGCCCAGCGAGCGCGCTGCTCGGGAGGCGCACGCGCAGCTCGTAGTCAAGCGCCCGGCCCGCCACGCGCGGCGCGATCACGTACTGGGCCGGATCGACGCCCGCGTCGAGCGCGAGTCGCACGTCCGGTCCCGCGTCCACGCCGATCGCCACCTCGTTGCCCAGCAGGCGCCATACATGGCTCCCGTCGCGATCGGGCAGGCGCTGAAGCAGCGGCGCGACCCAGTCGTAGGGTCCCCACTCGGTCATCACGATGTACTCGCGTCCGGCGAGGTGCGCGCGGGCCCCCACGGCCTTGCGTGCGCCCGGCAGTGCGACCAGTGCATCCTCGTCCAGCGGCAGGTGCGCGACCGTCGGCAACTGCTCGGTCAACTGCGAGGCTGCGTCGATCTTCCAGCGACTGCGCTCCAGACCTGCCTGCCGCGGGTCGACCGCGATGCGTTCGTTGGGACCGCGCAGCTCGAGCTGCACGGCGCTGTCTTGGAAGCGATTGAGACGCACGGAGTGACCCGCGCTCGCCGTGGGATTGAGCCTTGCCCACGACTTCGCGAGCAGGTCGCTGTCTTCGTCCCACCACAGCTCAAGGTCGCGAGCATTGGTCGAGAAGTCGTTGCCCGCGATGGACCAGTCGCTGCCGTGCTCGACCGCGATGGCGGCGATCGTGTTTCCGAGGAGCTCATTGCCGCGCGCCTGAGTCCGGCTCGAGTAGCCGCCCCAGATCCCGTAGTTGCAGCGCGCGAGAACATTGCGGGCGAAGACGTTGTCGAACGAGAAGGTCAGCTCGATCCCGATCGCGGCCGCATCGGAAAAATCATTGCCGTAGAGCAGATTGCGGTTGCATCCGAGGCCCGCAAGCCCACTCGCGTCGAGCGCCTCGTTGCCGGCGAATCCGAAGAAGCCATCTCCGCCGTGCGTCGCCGAGTTGAATGCGAACACGTTGTCGCTGCTCTGCTCGAAGACGAGGATGCCCGCGGAATCCTGGCCGCGGGAGTAGACGCCATGGCTGTAGCCGCGGATGCAGAAATCGAAGCTGTTGCGCGCCACCGTGTTGCCGGAGCTCCGGTACAGCGCGAGCCCCCACCCCGACAGGAAGCTCATGTCATTGTCGTAGATGCGCGAGCCTTCGACGCGCCGCAGGCAGATGCCGTTCTGCGTGCTGCGCACGCGGTTCTGGCGCAGCGTGACGTCGCGCGAGTCCTCGACGTAGAGCCCGGCCCCGTAGTTACGAAGCCACTCGTTGGCATCGTTCTGGTGAGGCCGCAGCCAATCCTGCGTGTCCTCCGCCCGCTGAGTCGAGCGGAGCCGTTGCGCGAAGCCACGGGAAAGGTCGCAGCCCTCGACCACGAGACCGTCGGCGCCGCTGGCCCAGATCGCACAGCGCAGGCCCGAGGCCTGCAGCCCGCGCACCGTGACGCGCTTGCCCGTGACGCGCACGCCGATTCCGCGCAGCGAGTCCTGAGACGCGCCAGCAGGCGCTCCGAGCAGCGCCGTGCGCGAGAACGTCACCGTGAGGTCGTCGCCGCGGATGTGCACGATGCCGTCCTGCTCGTCATCCTCGATGACGAGCCCTCTGGGATCGAGCAGGCACGACTCCCGGATCTCGATGTCATCTCGATCGACAGGCACCACACGCGGAGGCTGCTGTGCGAGAGCCAGCGCGAGAGCGAGAGCGAGCATGGGCTCAGACCTTCGGCGCCGCCGCGCCGAGCCCAAGCTCGTCCGCGTGCGGCCGCAGGGCGAGGATCACGAACTCGACGTGCGTCGCGAGCTCGACGCCCAGCAGCTCCACGCCGCGCGTGATCTCGTCGCGCTCGACCTTGGCCGCGAAGCCCTTGTCCCTGAGCCGCTTCAGAACGCTCTTCGACTCGAGGCCGGCAACCCCGTCCGGCCGCACGCGCACGCAGGCGCCGACGAAGCCCGTGAGCTCGTCGCACGCGAGCAGGGTCTTGTCCAGCATCGATTCGTGGGGCACGCCCCACTTCGTGTAGTGCGCGGAGATCGCGTGCGCGATCGGTTCCTCGCCGCGCTCGCGCAGCCAGGCAACGATGCGTCGCGGGTGCTCCTCCGGCCATGTCTCATAGTCGGCGTCGTGGAGCAGGCCCGCGAGGCCGAAGCTCTCGACATCCTCAGGACCGCGGCCGTAGCGAAGTGCGGCAGCCCGCATCACGACCTCGACGGCGCGAGCATGTCTCCGCAGCGCCTCTCCCGGCGTCCAATCCAGCAGCAGAGCCCAGCCCTCGTCACGCGTCAGGCTCACTTCGACACCTGCGCGAACGAGAGCACCTCGAACCAGCCCGAACGCGGCTCGCCCTTGCGCTTGTAGGCGATGACGAGTTCCTCCCCCGCTAGGGACCCGAGTTGGGCGCACTCCATGCTCACCACCTCGACCGTCTCGGGATCGCGCAGCACGACCGTACGATCGGCCGCGCGACCGCCCGTGAGGAGCGCCGCACGCCGCTGCACGAGATCGCCGAGCGCGTCGACCATGCGGTCGATGTCCCAGACCGCGTTCTTCTCGTCGAACAGGAGCTCGCGCAGCTTGCGCTCGCCGCTGCGATCCGCCGCAGTCTCGCCCAAGCGCGAGAGCCAGGCCTCGACACCACGCTTGTCCTGCGTGAGCAGTAGCACGTCCTCGCGCCCATCGCCGTCGACATCCCCGCGCGCGCTGGTTCGAAACTGCTTCTCGACTCCCGTGAAGCGCTCGAGCACCTTCTCGGGGTTCTTCGCGAGGCCGATGATCCCCGGCAGGCGCACCGCGAGCTCGTTCGAGAGGCTCGGGCTGCCCTCGAAGCGCCCTTCGCCGATGTTCGAGTAGGCCAGCACGCGCATCTCGATATCCCACTCGCTGAACAGGCCGCGCAGGATCGTCGCCAGCGTGGGGATCTGCACCTTCACGAGGAGCAGGTCCGGCAAGTCGTCGGCGTCGAGCGGGTGCACGAGCAGCGCCGTGATGTCCTCGGCCGTCTTGAGGATCGCGGACGGCTGCGTGAACTGCGGGCCTTCCTTGGTGCCGCGGAAGACCCACACCTTGCGCCGGTGGCCGACCACGTAGTCCGGGATACGATCGCCGTCGAGGTCGCGGCTCGACCACGAGGCCTTGTCGCCGGCGGAGAGCGTCCCGCCGAGCGTGAAGCCCGAGGACTCCGTGGTGTCGCGGAAGATCGATAGATCGACCGCCACATCCGCCTCGAGCGGGAAGGACCCATCCTCGCGCTGCAGGTGGAACGCGCGGCGATTGCCCTGCTCCACGAGCAGGTCCGGACGGGCGTCGCCATTGACATCGCGCGTCGCCAAGCCGGGAATCGCGAACGAGCTCTCGAGCGCATCCGAGAGATACTCCGCGCCGTGGCTGCCCCAGCGCGCGACCTCGACCGAGATGGTCGCCATCTTGCGGAAGGCCGGGACGCGCTGCTCTGTCCCAAGCGACGCCAGCCACAGTTCCACGCCGTTCAGGGTCGGCACGACGATGTCGTCGAGGCCGTCCATGTTGATGTCCTGCGCGATCGGCGCGAGCGATGGAGACTCGAGTCGCAGCGCGAAGCGCGCGCGCGGGATCCAAGCCTGCGCCTCGGCCGAGATCTCCCCGCCCGCGAGCACCGCGTAGGCGCTCGTGCCCGAAGGAGACATGCTGACGAGATACGTCGTGCCGGCGTACGTGGCGAAAGCCAAGAGGCTGCGCTGCGGCGTTGGCAGGGTGAGCGAGCCGACCGGCTGCCCGCCCGCGTGGGGCAGCAGGGTACGCACGCGGCCGTCGCGACCAATCGCGACGAGCTCGCTCATCCCGTCGCCGTCTAGGTCGAGGACGCGGTGGCAAGCGAGCTCGAGGCCCGGCTCGAGCCCGATCGCCTGCGTCGGAGTGGCGGCCTGCAGGCACAGGGCAAGCAACAGCGCGCTCATCCGAACCTCACGAGCAGCACTTGCGCGGGCTCGATCACGAGCACGCTGGGCTTCGACTGTCCCCCCCGCGGTGGCACGAGTTCCACGGCCGCGTCCTCGTGGATCGCGGTCTCCCACAGCGGCTTGTCGAACAGGGTCCACGTCGACTTGTCGGCGCTGCCCTGCGAGCGCAGGAACATCACGCGCAGCTTCTCGGGCTCATCGCGCGCGATCAGCTCCGAGATTCCGTCGCCCGTGAGGTCGCCGCAGAACTCCGCCGTGAGCTGGAAGCGCTCGAGCGGGATCGTGCGCTTCCACGTCACATCCGGCTGGCGCGAGAGCACGCCGCGCCGGTTGCGATAGACGTACAGCTCCGCCTCGATGGACTTCGACGAGGCGCTGCGCAGCTGGTCGATCAGGTCCGGTCGCACCGCGCGCAGCACGAGTTCGGGGTAACGATCGCCGTCGAGGTCCACGAAGCGCGGTCCCGAGACGAAGCCGGCAAACACCAGCAGGTTGGAGGGTCGACCGTCCTCGCCGAACGGCGCCGGGCCGTCCTTCGCGCCGGCCTGCGTGAAAAACAGTCCCTGCGTACGCACGTCCTCGGAGCGCTTGTCCCCGGCGAAGATCACGCAATCCGCGCGCCGGTCGAGGTCGAGGTCCACCGCGTGCGAGCTGTACGACGTGTCGAGCCGGCGCGCGGCATCGACATCGACCGGCAGTTCGAGGGAATGGGCGAGCTCCGCCGCGAACGCGCCGCGGTCCTGTGCGAACACGTGCAGGTGGTGCGAAGTCTGCACGATCAGGTCGAGGTCGCCATCGGCGTCCCAGTCCGCGAGATGCGGCGAGCTCACGCTCTCGCTGGCCTGCGCGAGGATCGCCGGACGCATGCCGATGGTGTCCTCCTCGCCTTCGGTCAGTTCGAGTGTGTAGCTCGGGCGCTGGCGTCGTCCCCGAACGGCGGGACCGTCGCGACGCGTCGCCGAGACCCATACCCCGCCGGCGTCCGCCTCCTCGGGCACGCGCAGTCGACTCGCGAGACCAAACGCTCCCTGCGTGCGCGGCCGACGCTGCGCGCACAGCAGGAAGCCGCCGGGCTCGGGCAGGAGCAGGTCATCGAGGCCGTCGCCATCGAGGTCCATCACGCCGTCCTGCCACACGTGCACGGTCGACGGGTCGGGAACCTGCCACAGGAAATCGCACTCGACGAGGCGCTCGGCGCGCGCTTCTACGGCGAGCGGGGCCAACGCGAAGACTCCGCTGCCGTTGAAGAGCAGCAGCTCGGCGCCGTTGCCGACGAGCGTGTCCCCGGTCGCGATGGCGACCACGTCGGGGGTCAGGTCGACGACCTTCACCCGGGCGATCGCCCCCTGCGACTCGCGCCAGATCTCCACCCGCCGCCCCGCGCTCTTGCCGCGCGCGCAGCTCGCCACGGCAACCTCGGGCACCTTGTCGCCGTCGAAGTCGGCGAGCAGGGCGGCCACGGGCTTCCAATCGGCCTCCACGGCCAGCGTCGCGACGCGCGCGAACTCCGGCTGGGCCGCAGGCTTAGCGCCCGCCGCCTGAAGCGCGAGCAGTACCATGCAGACGGCACTCATGATTCGATCGTCTCCAGCCGGTCCGCATCCCCGCCGGCGAAGTGCAAGAACCACAACAGCGTGGCCTTCCAGGCGGCCGCGGTGCTCTCGTGCGAAAAGAGACCGAAGAGCAGCGAGAACGAGCTGCGTTCGCTCTGCCGCTCGTATTTAGCCAGCAGTGGAATCGAGAACCGCTTGAATTCCTGCTCGCGTCGCGAGAGTGGAGCCCGCACCGCGACGATCGCGCCTTCGCGCACGAGTTCCAGATCGAGCGTGGCCTTTTCGGGAGCATTGCGGATCGCGTCGACGAGGACTTGGGGATGCCCCACCTCGACCCCATCGACGGCACGCACGAGATCGCCGTAGCGAAGGCCGGCGGGACGCCACGGGCTCTCGCGCGTGAGCCCGACGACCACGGCACCACCGCCCGGACCGAGGGCGGCCGCGCGCGACTCGACTTCCGTCGCGGTACGCAGCACGAGTCCGACCCGACGCTCCTCGCGGAAGCGCTCGGCGGGCGTGCGATCGCTCGGATGCACGCGCGGAACCGTCACGACGCGGAAGATGCGCTCGGCACCGGCGCGGTCGACGACGAGCGCGATCGACGTAGCCGGCTCGCTCTCGAGCTCGATGCGACGCCACTCGCTCGGCCAGTGCAGCGCCATCGTCTGCGCGGCGCGGGCCTCGAGCACGAGGTCTCCGACCTCCAGCCCGGCTGCGTCCGCAGGCGAATTCTCCACCACGGCCGTGACGACGACGCCCTCGGGCTCGCCCACGAGCGCGTCGAGCGAGGTACGCGAGTCCCCCACCACGAGCCCGGTGAACGAGCCATTCGGGAGCGCGGCGCGCGCGGACTCGTCCTGCGGCTCCGCCATGAGCTCGAGCGGCTGCTCCATCCCGGCCAGCGGAGGCGAGGAGGCGGAAACATCCGTGGCCTTGCAGGCCGTAAGCACCGCGATGAGCGAGAGCGTGAGGAGCTTCATGGGATAGGACGGCGCACGAGGAGGACGACCGACAGTGCGGCGCAGGTGAGCGCCCAGAGTACGGGTACTGCGACGTCCTGCGGCAAGAAGCCCGCAAACATTGCGCCGTGCTCGAACGTCGAGTTGCTGATGCCCTGGGCGCGATCGGCGAGGAAGTGCAGGAACGACGTGTCGCCGAGGGGACTCGGGAGGTAGGCCGAGAGCAGCCCGCCCTCGAGGCCCAGTCCTCGCAGGGCCCCGCGGACGAGATCGAGCGCGAACGCCAGCCCGATCGCGAGGCCGAGCGCGGCGGCTGCGGCGCGCGCGAGCGTGCCAGCGACGAGCCCCAGCGCGAGGTAGCCGCCGAGCGCGAAGAGCGGCACCAGCAGCGCGCGCTGGAGGTCCGGCTGCAGCTCGCTGGCCGCGACGAGGGGGAACTTCTGGCCGTTGGGAAGAATCTCGACGAGATCGCCGAAGCCGAAGAACGCGCCCGAGAGTCCCACGGCCGCGAGCAGGAGCAGCGCGTAGGAAGCGACCAGAGCCACGCACCCTGCCAACGCCTTGCCCAGCAGGACGTCGAATCGCGTCTGGGGCCGGAGCAAGACGTTGCGCAGCGTTCCGCGCGCCAGCTCGCCCGCCACCATCTGACTCGCCACGCCCGCGAGCGCGATCGCGAGCAGCGGCAGGCCCGCGCCGAGCGCACGCGCGGTCGTGCCGAAGCCGGTGACCGCCGTGGCACTCGCAAGCTCGCCCGCAGCCACACGCGCGGCCTCGGCGGCCGCGCGACCTCGCTCGAGCAGCACCCCTGCTGCGGCTGCCACCGCGGGCAACGCGAGCAGGATCGGAACGGCGGGGCGCGCGCACAGGCGCGAGAGCTCGTAGCGCAGCGTGCGCAGGACCGGATGCGGCGCCGCGCGCCGCTCCGTCGGCGCGGAGACCTGCACCGGCGCGTCCTTGGCCTGCGTCGGCGCGAGGATCGTCTCGCCGCGCGCGTAGCGCAGGTAGATCTCCTCGAGCGAAGGCGGACGCGCGCCGAAGCGCACGAGCTCGAGACCGGCGCCGATGACGCGCCGCGCGATGTCGCCCGCGGGCTGGTCGCCGAGCTCGAGTTCGAGGCCACCCTGCGCGAGCGCGCGCGAGACGATGCCGCGCTCCGCGAGCAGCGCGCTGGCGCGAGCGTCGTCGCTCGTGGCGAGCTCGAAGCGTCCCTTGCCGGCCGCGAGCAACTGGCTCGTCTCGGCCTCGATCACGAGCTTGCCCTTGTGCATCACGCCGACGCGGTTGCATAGGTCCGCGAGCTCGTGCAGCTGGTGGCTCGAGATGAGGATGCTCGAGCCTTCTTCGCGCACGACCTGCCGCAGCATCTCGCGCATCTCCGCGATGCCCTGCGGGTCGAGGCCGTTGGGCGGCTCGTCGAGCAGCACGTAAGCG
>SXGT01213781.1_pt1 | contig 22033 bp, 13 predicted proteins | sample 3176221 | NCBI WGS metagenome assembly SXGT01 (sample SAMN11356862, study PRJNA531348) | freshwater metagenome | isolation source: freshwater sample F1-120 | place: China: Fuxian Lake, Yuxi | collected 2017-12-25
CTGGATCCATCGCTCCCGTCATTGGATTTCACGGGCTGCGAGTCCCCGGGTGGGGGAGTCTCGACTTTCTTCATCTTACGCACCGGCTGCCTCGCTCTTCGCGGCCGCGGCGAGCTGCTCGATCTTGGCACCGTGCGAGTTCAGCGCCTCGCGGGTTGAGTCTATGAGTAGGTGTGCGTAGTGGCGCCTGGTCGTTTCCACTCGCTTGTGACCCAGGACTTTGGAAACGATCTCGAGACGCGTCCCCGAGTTGATGAGCCAGGTGCCGAGCGAACGGCGCAGATCATGGATACGGAGGTCATCGATCTTGGCGCTCTTCAAGATCCGTTCCCACGGCCGCTTGATGTCCCGCAAGTGATCGCCCTTCTTGCCGCCAGGGAAAACGTACTCGTTCTCCTCTTCCTTCGGGAGCGACTCAAGGACTTGTTTCGCGATCGGCGAGAGCGCCACCGCATGCGGCTCGCCCTTCTTCGTCGTCGGGATCTCGATCATGTCGTTCTCGAGCTGGACCTGGCTCCACTTCATGCCGAGGATCTCAGACAAACGGCACCCCGTGAAGATCAGGCACTTGATTGCCCCGGCTGCCCACGGGTTCCGCTCCGTGTCGAGCGCGGCCATGAGCCGTCCCGTCTCCTCCTGCGAGAGCGCCCGCGTCCTTGGCTCCTCCTGGTATCGCTCAACGAATGCGGCAGGGTTCACCGTCTCGGGTGGAAGGGTCAGACTCTTACGTCCCCAGGTGAAGAGTGCGGATAGCAAGGCGACGACGCGATTGCCCTCGTATGGCGTGTCGCTCAGATTCGCGTGGAGAGCCTGCGCAACTTCTGGCGTGACGGACGCGATCGACTTCGCTCCAAGCTTCGGCTCGATCGACGCCTTGTAGCGGTACTCGTCCTTCTTCCAGCTCTTCTTCTTGGTGAACTTCTCGCTTTTCGCGTAGAGCTTCCAGAGTTCGCCGACGGTCAGTCCCTTGGCCTTCTCGCGCCGAAGCTCTTCTCCGGGATCCTTGCCATCCTCGATCTGCCCAATCCACTTCTTGGCCTTGCTGCGCGCCTGGTCAGAAGTGTTGACACCGAAGTCGCCAAGGACGGTCAGCCGCTTCACGCCGCGAACTCGGTACGAGAGAACGAAGCTCTTTCGGCCCTCGGGGTAAACGCGGCAACCAAAGCCTCGCAGCTCGCTGTCCCACAAGACACACCGCGGCGAGATCGTGACACCATCCTTGACCTGCGTCTTGCCCGTGTACCTGAGCTTCTTGATCTCTTCCTGCGTGAGCTTCTTGGCTTTCATTTCTGGCCTTCTGATTTTTTCTGACTGGGTTTCCTGCGAGTCACCTGGTTTGTGCGAGTCACCACCAAGTCACCAGGGTATACCGTAGAATGGCGTCAGTCAACAGTGGAAAAAATGGCTTAATCCGCTGTGGTTGCGCACCTTGCCGTAGTTTAGCGACCGTTCGGCGGGCCTCATTTTTCCCACTGGGGGTCAGAAGGTCGTTGGTTCGAATCCCTCCGGCCCGACCAAATCTAAAGCCCGTCGCAGCGAAGAGTTGCGGTGGGCTTTTTCTTTTGCGTCCCGGAGCAAAAGAGCCAAAGGCACTCGCGGCTCTTGAAAACCGCCGTCGAAGCCGTCGAACCACGCGTTGTTCGGGCCGTCGGCGTAGGACGTAGACGACCAGTACGCTGACGACAACGCGCCAAACACCCGATCGATCGACAGATTGAAGCGCTTGTAGTCCGCGATGCTCGGAAGCTCCCGCACATTCGGCAGCCGCCAGTCGTCGTGGTCGGCGAAGTTCAGGTTCTCGCAGTAAGCCAGGGCGCCGCACCAATTAGCGGATTCCTGATCCGTCGACTTCCCATCCCCGTTCACATCCGCCGTGTTCTTCTGCCACATGAGCCCCGTGCAGTTGTCCGTCACCGTGCCGTCGTCGTTGTCGATGAAGCGGCCCTCCGAGGCACAGCCCCACCAGCTTCGTCGGGCTCCCAAGGAACAAGTGCCAGAGGATCGTCACCGCGTCCGACAGCTCTACTTTCCCGTCCGCGTTCACGTCGCCGTTCTTGCTGGCGCATTCCTTGGCCTGGCCGCCTCCGGCCCCGGCCACCGCCGGGCCGCCGTCGAACATCCGCCCCACCGCCACGCCGAAGCATACCAGGAGCAAGGGCCCAATAGCCTTTTTCATGGCACAAGCTCCTTTCAAGGGAAACTGTAGAGAGAAACAAGGGCCCTACAGGGAGCGGGCACACAACCAATGGACAATCAAACCCGAGATACCCTTGGTCACCCATCGTCAACCTGCGGTGACCCGAGCATCAAGGTTTGCTCTTGGCACAACCCTCCTTTCCCACGCCGAGGCGCTTCCTCGTCAGGCTGAAAAAAGAACGCGAAAAAATCGCGAACCTCCTGGAGTCCATTGAAACGATCCATGCTCCTCGAGTCGGATAGCTGCCGCCCTTAACGCCTCGAGCCTGGTCGCTATCCGCGCGTCTCGGGGTAGCTTCGAGTCCGGGAGCGTGGATAAACTTCAGACTATCGGGGACCGTGCTCCGCTGCGACGCGGGGAGGCGCCCCGAGGCGTTACAGAGGGTTATTACCATGAAGCGAGTCGTTGTACTCGGGGCCATGCTTGTCGTGGGGTTCGCCCTGGGTGTTGTCTTTGTCGGTGCGCCGATCGCAGTAAGAGCGGGCGGCGGCCAGGGCGGCGTTGTGGAGTGCACCGCGAAAAACGGTGACGTGAACGGGGACGGATTGGTCCAACTGTCGGACGCAGTGACGATCCTCAGCTACCTTTTCCTGGGGAATCCCACGAAGCTGGTGGGGCTGTGTGCGCCGACGCCCCCTTCGGGCCTTCCGGATTCAGGCCAGACTACGTGCTATGCTGAAAACGGCTCGGAGATCCCCTGCGACAGCGTGACCTGCCTGCGCCAGGACGGCTTCTACGCGACGGGGTGCTCCCCGGAGGGCCGCTTCATCGACAACGACGACGGCACGGTGACCGACAACTGCACCGGGCTCATGTGGCAAAAGGATACCGGGAACGATGGGAATGCGTTGCCCTGGTGTGCCGCCCTGGCCTACTGCGACAACTTGAGCTTGGGCGGCGGCTTGGTAGCTTGGGACGACTGGCGGCTCCCGAACGTGCGGGAGCTCCAGAGCATCGTGGACTACGGGCGATTCAAGCCGTCGATCGATCCGGTGTTCGACGCGTTGCCGTCTTTTTACTGGTCGTCCACGTCCAATGCAGGCTTCCCCGACGTTACGTGGCTCGTCCAGTTCGGCTACGGCTCTATTATCTACGACGACAAGGACGTCAACAACGGCCATGTCCGTGCCGTGCGTGGTGGACCCTGATCCTTTGATGCTTTGCATCATTTGACTCTCTGTGTTCGGGAAGCAATACCTGCGCGGGCTGACTGGAGTTGCCCGGTCTGCTACTCCTTGCACGCCGGGTTCATGTACACCTCGTAGGGGGACGGCTTGCCCTCGTCGATGAGCGCTCGGATCATCTCGTAGCAGTCCTGCTGTGCCTGTGCGGTCGGCTTCAGCGTCGCCATCCACTGGAACTGGTGGGTGCTCATGCCGGCGAGCGACTCCGGGTACGACGCCTGCCCCCTCACCGTGTGGCACCCATTGCAGGTCGAGTCCTGGCACTCGTCCTTCGGTCCCCAGGGGTTGCCGCACTTGTGGCTCTCCGGCCCTTCCGTGTCGGTGCAGAGGACGAAGTTGCGCCAGACGCCTTGAATGTCGGCCGGCATGTCGTTGCGGTGTCCCGTGCCGCAGGCCGTATTGTAGCGGTCCGTCAGCGGCCGTCCCCCCTTGTCCAGGACGTCGCCCTGCGGCGGCGGTACGAAGAAGGTGGCCCAGAGCCACGAGCCGGTGCCGGCCAACTCTCCCGGCGGGTCCTTGGTGTTCAGGTGCAAGCCGACGAGGTACTCCCGCTCCTTGCCGGGAGGCTGGTAGCTGTAGTAGTCGTCCGGGTCGGCCGATGCCGGCAAGTAGGAGAGACCTCGCCAGAAGGTCTTCATGACCATGGCGTCCCGTGGAAAGGAGGTCATCCAGTGGCCGAGGCCGCTATTGCAGCCGAGGAAGTTCTGCGTCGGCACGCAGGGAATGTTGTAGTGGACCGTGAAACGGAAGTGCAGAAAAGCCGGAAGATTGAAGAGAATCGCCTTCTCGCCCACGGGCCGCTCCGGCGGCTGCTTCGTCTCGTTGAGGCCCACCGGGTTGAACATGGCGCTCCGGGGCGCCCAGTGCTCCCACTTCGGTAGCCCCGAGCTCACGTGCTCCCGGGTCACCTCCGCGAGACGGCACCAGGCCAGCTCGCGGGAGCCGAGCTGGCCGAGCTGCTCGCAGGGACTCTTCGCGAGCAAGTCGGTCCCGGACCAGAGCGGAGGCTCGGGAGCCTTCAGCTTCGTCCCGGGACCTGGCCCTTGAGGGTCCGGACCCGGTCCGTTGGGAAACGGCGCGAGGTCGGTCGCCGAGCCGCACGGAAACATTGCAACGCCATTGTCCAGAGGACGCGCCTCGACTTCGACATCCTCGCACGGCAGGTCATTGTCGCAGGGTCCGCCCCCGCCGCCTGCGCGTGGGTCGCCCCCAGCGAGCTCGATGTCAATGCGACGCGCGAGTTGCTTGAGCCATCGCGCGAAGTCCTCGTCGCCGTCGGGGGAGCCGTGAAAGCCGAGTGGCGGCGGACTGAAGTAGTCGAACCCGATGAGTCGGGGACCTCTCGACCCGCGGCTCAAGAGCGGTGGAAAGATGCGCAGCTCGAGGTGGTGAGTTGCCAATGAGCTCCAGCGAGCCCGATCGAAGCGCAGGAGGAGGCCGGCCGGTCGTCTACCGGCGGGCGCGAGCGGCTCCGATGTGCCCGCCAACAGAACATCAGCCGAAACCTCGAAGCGTGGGCAGCTTTCCGTATGAGCACCGGTGGGATCGGCGGCCAGCGTGATACCCCGCTCGTTGCGGTAGGTCAGCTCGCTGTCCGGGTCAGACGACAACCCGTCGTCCACGCGAATCGACTCGAAGAGGAGCGGACACTTGCGCCCTGATGTCGGGACTGCGCCGATGCGCAGGTGGAGGTTGTCAGCCGTCGAGCGCGGCAAAACCTCGGTGGGTGTGTCGCCGAAGAGCACCGTCAGTCGCTGCGGGTCCGCAGTCGAGCCGCGCAGCCGGAAAATCACCACGTCGCCTTCACGGAGGATGTCGGTCGCGCCGATCGGGGCGCCGTCCGCGAGCGTGAGTGCTTCCCAAATCGGCGCCGACGGAATCCCGCAGGGATAGCTGGAGCCCGGGGACTGCCCGGGCTTGGGGTAGGGAGGCGGAATCGGTCTCCCACCAAGGAACAGGCTTTGAAAGAGAAAGACGGCATCGCTCAGGTCGCCAATGTCATCGTCGTTGGTGTCGCCGGCCTCCGGGCACTCGAGCGGCAAACCTCCAAGGAAGAGCCGCGAAAGGATAAAGATCCCGTCGGACAGATCGACGAGATTGTCGCTGTTGGCGTCGCCGCGAATAAAGGAACGTCCCGCGAAGACGATGGCGTTCGCGAGGACGACCGTTCGATGCCCGGTCTCGAGGACGATGTCGCCGCTCTGCGGCGCCAGATTCCGCGCGGCGCCGAAGGGAGGAACGTGCAGCTTGAGTGACGTGGACGTCCGCTCGAGGATCCGTGCCGGTTGCCCGGCGACAGTGGCCGCGGTGACGAAGTTGAGATGGGTCCCTCTCAGAGTCAGCTCGGTGTCGCCGTTTGCTGGCACGGCGAAGTCCGTGGGGAAACAATCGATGCCGGGAGCTGGCTCCGCGTCCTCGGTGAGCGTGGCACGACGAAAGCGAGCCGAGGTGGCCAGGGCGGGCGCTTTCGAGGACTGGGCCATGCCGTACTTGAGGCGATTGCCCTCCAGGTCGCTGCCGGAGATGTCGACCGAATGGTGCTTGGTGAAGCCGACCGGGGACTCGTGGTATGTCGTGATCGTGTTGCCGCGACGCTCGATCTTCAGAAGGAGGGGCAGGCTCACGATCACCGCTGGCGCTCCCTGCTCGCTGGCTGTCGTAGCGCCGGGCTCGAGGCGCGCTGCGGAGCGAAGCTCATACATGCCAGGAGGGCCCGGCGTCACCAGGATCCGCACATGTGCCGAGGACGGGTCGCGCTCGTCGCGCCGCACCATGAGCCCGGCCGCCCCGGAGGGCTCGATCGACTCGAGCAGGGCGAGCAGGGTGACGTCACCGTCGCCGGGTTGTGTGAGAAATCGAAAAGAGTCGATCATCCCGCCGAAGCCGGCACCGGCACTGCAGAGCTCGTAATCGGAGCCTCCGCCATCGGCCAGTGGGCGCGATGCTCCCGGGGTGTCGAGGCCAACATCGACCCCTGCCCATGGCAGAGCCGGATCGCTCTGGAAGCAGGGCCCGGCCTGGGCGCAGAGGCCGCAGGCAAGGCTCAGGAAAGTAACAACGACGAAGAACGGGGCGAGCGCCAGCGATTCACGGCACTGCGGGAATGTAGACCAGATTGCAGAGTTCAATAGTTTCTTTTTGCGCGATTCATAGTGACCCTGTGCGAGTGTCGCCGGGACGAACAACAAACGGAAAATGGCGGGAGTGAGGTAACGCCTGCCTCGGCCGAGCCGGGTCCAGGAGTCGAGGGCATGGTATCGCGTCCTGGCTCGGGCCGCCAGGACTGCGAGCAGGCCAAGGCACTGGCGATTGCGGTTCCGCTTGACGCTTGTGGCTGCCTGGTGGAGAGCGAGATTGGATTTTGGGTACAGATTCTCGCTCGAGCTTGACCCGGAATTGTTCTTCGGGGTCAGCCTGCAGCTCACCGAGCCTGGCGCTCGTACTCGAAAGTGAAGAGCGTGAGCGCCTCGGAGGCATCGCGACGGACATTAACAGCAAGGGCCTCGTTGCTGGGTATTTGTTCGGAGTGGAGGGCCCACCCGTTGCCGCGCGATGGGATAGCAACCAGAACGGTCAATTGCCCGAGTTGGTCGCGGAGAATGGCAAGGTCACTGAGCCCATCAGAGTGAAGAACCTCGGTCAGATCCTGGCGTACGGAGCGGTCGGGGCCTCGTACATCTGGCAACTCTACGGCGACGGGCTCGTCGTCCATCTCGCTGACCTTACTGACGGGCCTGACAGTTGGAGGGATCTCTATTCCGCAGACATCAAGGATGCAGGAGTGATGGTTGGCACTTGAAACCTTGGCGGAGTCCGGCGAGCCTTTGTCACGACGCCAACGGAGAGGTTTGGAAGGAGAACGCATGCGGAAGGACTTCGTCACGGCGGCGGTTCTGGGGACTGGCTCTGCCTTGGGTGTTCTGGCCATTTGCGTTCCCATCCCGGTGAAAGCTGGAGTTGGTGGAGGCGGCGCGGTATTCCGCGGACGACGTTAACGGCGATGGCGATATGGACATATCGGAAGCGGTATCTGTTCGTCCGCCTGTTCAAGGGTGGGCCTGAGCCTGCGCCGGCACCAGGCCCAGGAGGTGAACTCTCCGTTCTTCTCCCGTTCAGCGCCCCGGAACGCCGACCGGGGCCTGTGCACAGTCGAGCTCGTCGGGGGTGTCGTCGACCTGCGGATGACCCGGCTCGTAACCCGGAGGAGCCGGGTCTCCGAGGAACAGGAAGCCGAGGAGCCGGACCGGGTCCGAAATGTCGACCTTTCCGTCGTCGTTGGCGTCGGCGGCGTCGCTGCACGACGGAGCAGTCGCCCCAAGGAAGAGGTAGCTCAGGACGTTGACCGCGTCGGAAAGGTCCAGCTTCCCGTCCGAATTGCTGTCGCCTCGATAGAAGATGGCCGACAGACATTGCAGCGTCTGCACTCCGATGTAGCCCTGCGCCGGGGCGAGACCGGAGAGGCTCGCGGTGACCGTCAGGAACTGACCCTTCACAAACGGTCCCGGAAAGGTCGCCTCGCCGGTCGCGGAGGTGTACCGAAGCGCGAAGAGGTCCAGATCGTCCGTGAGCGTCACCGCAGATCCTGGAACGGGCACTCCTCCAGCCGTCACACTGACCTTGACTGTGTCGTTCGGGTTGATGCACGGGACGTAGTCGATTGCGAGCCGCTCGGGGGTGCCCGTCCACACGGACATCTCCGGGCAGCCGAGCAGGTTCAGGGAGAAATTGACCCACCTCGCGTACTTGTCTCCCAGGAGGGACGCCTTGGAGTTGTGCGCCCACCCGATGTGCCTCAGCACCCGGAGCCTGTCCCAGAAGATCATCTCGAAAGCATGGCCGGTGCCGATCCAGCTGACCGTCGTGTTGCCCACGTAGGCCACCGCGCCACCGACATTGGAAGTGAGCAACGCCTTCGAGAGGGAATTTGACTCGGTGAAGCGGTTCGTGAGGCAGGAGTCAGCGTAGATGACGCCACACTGCTTCCCGTTCGTGAACTTCAAGATGTCATCGACGCTCAGGCCGCAGCAGCCCGTCCACCAGCCGTGTCCGCTGAGGCTCGTGATGTTCTGGCCCGCGCTCAGGGGGGCCAGAAGCGACGTGGCCGTCAAGCCCTGGAGGTCCGGCTGAGGAAAGCCAGGCGTGTCCTCGTAGTCTTCGTGGAAACGCGATCGAAGGTCGATCTCGGGATACTGATTCTCGAAGAGAGTCTTCACTGCCTCTTTTTCGAGGACGGAGCCATCGGGGCCCAGATAGTCGAAGAAGTAGGACTCGGGATGTACCTGCGCAGCAGCGGAACCCAGGACTCGCACGAACTCCGTGGGGATCGCAAAGTTGGGTGGACCGCTCACGGACTGATAGTCCGGTCCCGTCGCGTAGAAATAGCCGAGCGGGCCCGGCAGGGGGAAGAACTCGGGGACTCTCCAGAAGTTGAAGGGATCGTCGTATGCGATCAGGTCGAACTTCCAGGCCTGGGCTCCTGGCGGTCCCGCGAAGTGGCACCGTGCCTCCGCGGACCCGGTGCTGCTGAAGTAGGTGTTCACCTCGGGGGGATTCTTGTCTCCCACTGCTACGGCCGGGGGGTTCCACTAGTTCGAAGAGGAGAGCAGGAGGCGCCTGCCGAAGTCCGGAGCCAGCCCCTCGTACTTCTCGTACGCGAGGAGCTTGTTGACCCACTCGCGCGCACCCGAAGAGTTCTCCGTGGGGACGCGTCCCACCGAGAGCGTGGGCCAGAAATCGACGCCATCCACGTTCTCGTCTCCTGAGAACTCTCCGTAGATGCCATCCCCGTCTTGATCCCAGTCGTGGAGACCCGGCTGATCGTAGAGCGGCGACTGGATGCTGGCGTAGTAGAGATCGGTCGGGATGTTGTTGGTCATCGAGACCGTGTAAAGGGCGGAGGGAGGCGAGCTCGTCGAGGGACCAAAGAGGCGAATCAAGCTCGAGACCTTGGAGGTGGAGGTCGCGTAGCTATCGTCCTTCGAGAAGGTCCAGCCTGGGTTCTGGGCGCTCGGATTGACTTTGCAGGAGTAGAACGTGTTGGTGTCAGCATCCAGGATCCTGTTCTCGCAAAAGAGGCCGGACGCAAGCTCGCTGCTCTGCACGTGAAAGTAGTGTCCGGCCGTGTTTGCATAGGCTTGATAGTTTCCTGGCTTGGGGTTGCTCTGGACGGGGAGCGTGTACCCCCCGCCCAGCTCGGGTACCACCCTGCGCACAGGAATGACCCGGGAATCACCGCCGAGCAACACCCAGTGGGTGCCGAACTTCCTGTGCGCAAGCTGCAGGAAATTTCTCAGAACCTCCTGTAAATCCCGCGCCTGCTTGACGCCGACCGCCCCATAGCGCCCGTTCACGATGTCGGTCACTGTGACGACGGCGGCCTTCATGCCCTTCTGACGCTTCCACTGGGCGAGGCGCTCGAACTCGGCGGGCATGTCACCAATGCCGAGCGGGGGGCCCTGCGGAGTCTTGTCCTCGTTCCATCGCCGATCGTCCGTGATGATCAGGTACCAGGCGTCGAGGACGTCGGGAGGACGGTAGGAGGAGGTCGGGGGAGGCACGAGGTCTCGATTGGCGATCAGCTGTCGCACGGATTCCCGCTCCATGGAGATCGCATAGTCCTCGCTGGGGCCCGTCGGCAGGGTGCCACCCTCGTGATACAGGACGACGCTCGCGTCTTCCACGAGCGAGATCGACCCGTCCACGGGCGACCAGCTCACGGGGCAGATCTTGAGCGTCACGACCTGAAGTCCGCCAACCTCAGCCGTGCTCTCGACGGATACCCCCTGCGGCGGCCAGACGCCCGCGGCGAGCACCGAGGGGTGCATCGGCTCTGCGATCGGGGGCGGGGGAAATGTAGACGGGGCCGTCCGGGCCCATCGTGGACAGCGGCGGCCGGGGCACACGGCCTGCCGCTTGCCCGGGCTGCGGGCTCTGCCGCCACTCCACAAGGCCAGGGCTCGTGGCCCGCACCGTGAGCGAGGCACCCTTGATTCTGGCCCCTGACGGAATCGCCAGCTGGCGCAAGATGCACGGCAGGACCGGAAAGCCAACGTGCGCCGTCGGATCCGACACGGCGCCCTTCAAGGTCACCCGCGTGGAGGGACGGGCGTCCGGAGCCATCTCGACCTCCTCGAGGCTCAGATCCGAAGCGCGGAATGTCTCGACAAGGGAGGTCCTGGGCCCGGTCGCCAGAACTGCCTCGACGGCCCCCGGCAAGCGCGCGACGGGCGGCCCGGCCGGCAAGGAGACTTCCACGTCGTGAAGGCCCGCCGGCAGCGCGGGGCAAACGCCACGGATTCTCCGCGAGTCGAGGATCACCCCGGAGCTCAGCGGCATCCCGCCGACGCGAGCGGTCAGGTCGGAGGTGAAGCCATCGCCCGTGATCGTGATGGTGTCACCGCCTCCCGCTGCCACGATCGAGGGGCTCACTCTCCGTGGCGTCACGAAGGAGGGGTGAAGGCAGGGCCCCGCAGTGATGAACGGAATGGCGAAGGTGCCATGATCGCAGGTCCCGTCGCCGTTCGCTCCCGTTGCCAGCGTGAGATAGCGGGCTGTGGCCGGGATCTCGAGCGGCTCCAGGAAGGCTCCGCTGCCTCCGCTGAGCTGAGCGCTCCGGACGGTGAGGACGCCCGTCGCGTCGCTCGAGAGTATGGCGTAGAGGTTGACGTCTCCGGCAGCACAGTCGTCCAGGCCCCAGAAAGCCGAGAAGCAGCCGACGCTGCTGGCCCCGTGGCGCTTCCGCAGCGCGGCGAGGTCGTACGTGATGCCTGCCGCAGCGTGGATTCCCACCGCGGAGGCGAAGCCCTCACGCCCGCCCACGCGCACGGGGAGCGTTGAAACTCCGCCGTTTCGATCGCGCAGGATGTAGTTCCAGCTTCCACCTCCACTTGTTCCCCCGGCTGCGGTCGCACCGCTGTCGCCGAACGCGAACTGGAACGTGACCCCGCTCCTCGTGATGGCCTGGGGCAGTACGCCCCCGGGGATCGGGGTGCCCGTGATGAAGAAGACCGAGTCCACGTACTCCGAGGCTCCCGGCGACGGGTTGCGGCCATCCCCCGCGGGGTCTGTCTCGAGGAGGGGCCCGTCGATGGTGTTCGTCGTGAAGCGCCCGTTGCGTGGGTCGATGCCAGTGTTCTCGGCCGGCGCGTTTCCCGAGCCATCGCCGCCGGCCGTGACGTCGCCGAGGTCGATGGGGCCTGCTGCGGAGGCGCGGCCAGGAAGTAGAAGCAACAGGAGCAACAAGGAGCCGAGGTGGCGGAAGGCAGTTGTCATGTGCAGGGTGGGTTATTGGGGTGCAACCCTTCCTTGAAGGAGTCGGGGACGAACTGAGCGTGCCAAGTTTTTCCAGCCGCAAAATTGTCCTCTTTCAAGTGTATTACTCGGTGTTGAGTGCACTGGAGCCGGTCCTGGGGACGGCGCGGAGGAGAGAGGAGCCTCTCGAGAGAAGGAGCCGGATTTGGATGGCGTCCCGTATCTGTTTTCCTGCTCTGCGGTGCCTCAGCAGGTGAGGTGCTTTCCCGTGAGCACGGATCTCCTCGGACATGGATTGAAGTAGCTCGAGGCTGCGGTCGAGAGGTTCCTGCCTTTGGTCGCCGGCCTGGAAAATAGCCCGAGCTCAACGTCCTCGACGAACCACTCGAGATGCCTCGACCACTCGACGGCCCGTTGATCAAGTCCGCGCCGCCGCGATACAAACTGATCCAGGCCAAATGCGCGCACGTCGCGGGGGGGCTTGTATTGTGGGCGGGTGGGCCAGCAATCTTGTGGCCCTTCCGTGGTGGGTTGCCGAATAACTGTGGGGCAGCCTCTCCTCGAACGAGAGACCTTCTCGCGCCCGCGCGATCGAATCGTTTGATCTCGCGGGATCTGTCAGCCGGGAGCCTTGCTTCTTTCCGACTCTCATTGACAATCAAGATGCAGTTGGTCTTCCTCAAGTCCTTCTCCGGGGTTCTTACCATGAATTCTCAACTCGTGGCTCTCTTGGTCCTGGCCTTGACGCCTTCGATAGCAAATGCCAAAGAGCTTGCCTTCGGTCATGTGCTCACCCTTCGCAGCCCGAGCGGCCTCGTGGGCATCGCCCCCGGGGATATCAATGGAGATGGCCAGCTTGACCTCGTGGCCGTAAACAGCGTGGGCGATCTTGATGTGTTCTTGCAGGACTCTCTGGATCGGATGATCTGGCAGAAGATCTCGAGAAGGCTTGGCCTGCCAATGTACATGGTCCAAACGGCGGATCTGAACCATGACGGATACGCCGAGATTCTTTTTGGGGACATCTCCACGTCGGCGTACTTGATTCGAAATCAGGGTGGCGTCCTTGAGAGCAAGCCGTTTCGCCTCACCTCGACCCGGGGCGCTCGATGGGTCACTGTGGGGGACTGGAACAAGGACGGCCACCGGGATGTCGCCACCGCCGAGTACGCCCACGCCGCGGTCTCGATCCTCTCCGGTGACGGGCAGGGGGGGCTGAATCACCTCGGCTCCCACGAAATCCAGGAGCCGCACTGTTTGGAGTCGGCAGACCTGGACCGTGACGGTGATCTCGACCTCTTCGTCGGGTGGGGCGACAAGGGCATGCGCACGATGGAGGGAAACGGTAAGGGAACCTTTGCCGCTGCGAGGTTGATCCCCCAGGCGACACCGATTGGCCGCTTTGTCTTCCCTGGCGATTTCAACGAGGACGGTCGAAGCGATGTCGCGATCACCGGCCTGCGCAGCGTACCCACTGGCGTCCTCAGCGATGTGTACGTCGGCATCAACAAGGGCGACGGGACTTTTGAGCCAAGCCTTCGGGCGGAGACCCAGCAGCAGAGCATGGCCGCGGTGGGGGATTTCAACGGGGACGGCCACAGCGACCTCGCCCGCGTGTCCCTGGACTCGAGCTTGCTCTCGGTGCACCGGGGTCGTGGCGATGGAACCTTTGAACCACTGGAGCAGTTTGGGCCGGCGGGGCTATCTCCAACATTCATAGTTGCGGCCGACCTGGATGCCGACGGGCGCCAGGATATCGCCATCTCCGACTCGTCCACGGTCAGGGTTTTCTGGGGTCTTGGAGAGAAATCCATGCTCGACAGCTCCAAGCTCGTAACCGGGCATGTGGGGACGATCCCTTGCGTGGCCGATTTCGACGGTGATGGTGCCCCTGATTTTTTCTTCCCCAACTCGAAGCCGCAGGGTGTGGATCTCTACGTCGGCCCGGGCTTCCAGTCGGCCGTGGCGCCCCAGCTCACGATTCCGACGGAGATCGCGTACAGCTCAGTGCGCGCGGCCGACGTGAACGGGGACGAAATGCCGGATCTGCTGGGTGTCAGCACCAAGCCGTCGAATCTCGGGGTAGCGTTCTTGAGCAAGTCGGGAGGCGCGTTGAAGCAGGTTGCTTTCCCCGTGGGGAGCTTTCCGGGGCCGGTCGAGGTCGGTCTCATCGACGAAGGCGAAACGTTGGACGTCGCGGTTCCCTGCTTCGGATCCAACGAGATCCGGTTGTTTCTCGGACGAGGCGGAGACACTCTCGAAGCCGGGCCGGTGGTGAGTACGTTCGAAAGCCCAAAGTTCCTGCAACTCGGCGACGTGGATTCCGATGGCAAGCTCGACATGGCGGTGACCGCGGCTCTCGGCGTGGTGGTGGTGCATTTCAATAGAGGGGGCGGAGCGTTCACGGAGGCAGTGCCCGTATACCCGAGCGAGACACTGGTCAGCTTTCTGGACTTCGCGCTCGGGGACGTCACGGGGGATTCTCGTCCGGATCTTGTCCTGTCGATTGCACGCAGGACCGACCTGCTCGTGATCCCCAGCAAGGGCAACCGTGAGTTTGAATCTCCGATCCCGTTGACGTTCCTGGGCCGACCGCGATCGATCTCCCTTGCCGACCTGGACTCGGACGGACTCCTCGATCTCTCCGTGAGCCAGTTGAATTACACTTTCTCCTTCCTCTACAGCCGAGGAAAGGGGCTCTTCGAGTCTGCCCTGGAACCGCAATACGTCTTGCCCCTTGCCGCCGAGCACGAGGTTCTGGACTTGAACCAGGATGGGGCGCTTGACCTCGCCGTCTACTCCCCGGGAATCACTGCTGTGCTCACGGGTAAGTCTCCAAATACGACACCGCACAGTGACTTTCGACGAGGCGATGCCGACGTGAGCGGCAAGGTGGACTTGACGGACGCCATCGTGATTCTCCAGCACCTTTTCAAGGGTGGCGCAAGTCTGTGTGAAAAAGCAAGCGATGCCGACGACGACGGACGCTTGAGCCTCACGGATGGGCTACAAATAGTGCAGTGGCTCTTCCAGGGCGCTCAGCCGTTGGGGGCGCCGGGCCCGGAGGTCTGCGGGGAGGATCCGACCCCGGACGAGCTCAAACTTTGCGCTCCAGCTTGCCAGTGACACAGTCTCATCTCCCCTGCGAGGAGTCTGGTTTGACCGAAGTGGGCGATCTGCGAAATTGAAGACAGGTCTCTTCCATCGGGGGGGGCTCCAGGACTTTGAAGGCTGGACTTGGCGCTGAATTTCAATTGTGATAGCCAGCGTGGAGCCGTACAAGCCGTGCCGAGTTGGGTCCCCGGAAGCCCGGGTGAAGAGTTGCACCTTCGTTATTTACTGGTGACCCGTTGCACAGGAGGTATGAAAGCGGATGGGACTGGGCGGGGTCGTGTGGCGGAGCCATGTGTCAAAGTTGCCTTCCACCAGAAGCTAGTATCTTGTTCGATACGCGGTTCACAAGTTGTCTAGTGGAGCTCTCAGGTCAAGTCGCCCCTCAAGGGGCCCTTCATGGAGTACCAGTCGATGTATAGAAAACCATTGTTGATGCTGGGAGCCTCGTTGCTCCTCGTCTTTCTGAGCCGTTTGGCCAGCCACGCCCAGGGCCGCCCGCTGGTGATCGAGAGCGTTGTGCCGCTTCAATTTAAGACGGGCGACACCATCAAGATCAGAGGTACCGGCTTTGGCAACAACCCGGACAACCTTTGCGCCAAGGTGAATACCGGGAACGGTACTGCGATTCCACTCATGGCTGTTGAGGTGACCGACACGGAAGTCCTCGCAGTGGTAGGGCCGGTCCGCGACGATACCCCGGGAGTCATCGAGGTCACTCCGGGGGAAGGCGCCAGCGGCGGCGGCAATACTGACTGCGCGGGGATCCTGGGGGGGCAAAATACCTGGAGCTGGGGTCCGGTGCCGGGCCTTGCTGGAGCTGCGGGCCGACGGTCAACCCGTTCCCGACAAATCCACCGCCCAATGTGCGATGGTTCTTTGCCGATCAACAGGACAACAAGGTCTGCCTGCGGCTTCCCGTCGACTGGTGCCCTGGCGCCAAGGTGACCATCACCGGCCGCATCCTGGCCCAGAACGGCAAGGGCTACGACTTCCAGCACCAAGGGTTCACGCTCGACATCCCGAACGGCGGCTCTGCCCGGGAGTGCGCACAGCTCATCTGCTGCTTGATTCTCGAGAAGTGCAAGGCCCTCGGTGCAATCAAGCCGGGAGCCAACACCGGCACGGTTTGCTGCGACGTCGTTCCCGACCCTGCCGGCGGCGCCAAGATCTCGCTCTACATCAAGGGTGCGGACGGAACCATCTGCCCGCTCTTCATCTCGTTCCTCTCCGTCTGCGTGACTTGCCCCGCCCCCTGCGACACCAAGTGCCAGGAGCTCGGGTGCTGCCAGCCGACGGGCTGCGCCGGCGTCAAGGTGACGACGGTCCTGCCGCCGGACCAGTGCAAGGATGACGTCTACGTCACCATTCGCTCGCTGTGCAAGGGCAAGCTCATCAAGGAGTGCCGCGCGCAGTTCGATCTTCCCGGTGGCGATCCAACCAATCCGATCCTCTGCGCGGAATTCTGGACCCTTCAGGACAAGTGCCGGGCTCTGGTGCGCGCGATCCGCAAGGACTGCACGCCTTCAGGCTACGCCGTCGAGGAGCACTGCGACGAGAACCCGCCTTACTTTATCGTCAGGGATGTGACCTGCCCGGGCTCCCAGGTCGTGCTCGGGATTTCGAACGACCCGAATATCTTCAACCAGGGGGGACAGGGTCAGCCGATCCCGGACTACGAGGCGGAGATTATCGAGCCACTATGCGATGATCCGGCGGACCCAAGCGATGATCCGGTGGTGGACATCATTTTGAAGGGCACGGCGAACGGGGTGAAGATTGTTGAAGAGATGGCGAGCTCGACGGTGGCCATAGTTCTGCGCAAAGCCGGCGGCGGCACCGAGCGCGCCGAGGTGCCGACGATGCCCGGAATGACCGCAGGGGTGATCGCTGGGCTGCTCGTCGATCAGCTCCACGCGATGGGGGCCAATGCGGAGGTCATGCTCCGCGAATCCCCGACCAGGATCCGCCTCCGCGAATCCCCGACCCGCAAACTCTCGGATAACCCCGCTGCGATCCAACCCGGAGGAGGCAGTGGTGGGATCGTCGACGCCTTCGACGGCTTTGCAGGCGCAACGAACGATGAGGGCATCACGCTCGGGAACATGGGTGGTCCGGAAAGTGCCATGGGCTCGCTATTCCTCCGTGGCGACACGAATAACGACGGCAGGCTGCTAATTAACGATCCGATTTTGACACTCGGTTACTTGTTTTTCGGCAGTCAGCCTCCCACTTGCCTCGACGCCGCCGATGCCAATGATGACGGCAGTCTCGATATAAGCGATCCGGTTGGGCTTCTCGGCTACCTATTTCTGGGTAGCGCACCCCCGAAGCCGCCGGGTCCCCCGGGAGGCGGCAATACCTGTGGCGTGGACCCGACCCCCAACGATGCCTCGGAGGACCTCGGCTGCAAGATGTACACGAACTGCTGATCGGTTCACCCGATAGCTGACGGCTCACAGGCGGCGTCCTCCCCCCGGAGGGCGCCGCTTGCTTTTTTTCGGTTCGCAGGAGCGTGGGCTGGGCGCCACGTTCGAAGTAGTATTCAAGAAGAGCTGAGAGGGTTCCTGCTCCTCCGTGGCGAGAGTCGACGATTTCGCTGTCGTGGTTGAAGTCGTCAGGTCAGGGGAACAAGCCCACGCGATCAGGGTCAATGCCCCTGCGTGCTTGCGTCATCGACGCCGACGGCATTTCGCCCCGGCGACGCCGAAGAGTGCCATGACGACCATGAAACCATCCTGGAAGCTCGCTGCCTTCTTGATCGCTGCCATGGCCGCGATTAGTAAAGACAGGAAGAAATAAAATCGCCGCGGGCGGGTTCTACCAACGCACACGGCGACGTTCTATCTCGAGGGGTTACAGTTGCGGTTGACTGTGGCTGAAGTTGCTGGTTCTCACCAACGCCCGCCGCGGGTGCCGCCACCGCCGCCTCCACCGCCGCTCGACCTTTCCTTCGCGATGTTGACCGTGAGGTCGCGGCCGTCGAAGGGCTTCTTGTCCAGAGCGGTGATGGCCGCCTCGGCATTGTCCATCTCGACGAAGCCGAAGCCGCGTGGCCGGCCCGTCTCGCGATCCATGATGATCTGGGCGGACTGGACGGTACCGTGCTGGCCGAAGAGCTCGCGCAGTTGGTCCTCGGTGGCGGTGAAAGGAAGGTTCCCGACGTAAAGTTTCTGAGCCATGGCTCGGAGATCCTTTTGAAAAATAATGCTCCGAGATCGTCCAGAGCGCAAACGGACCGGCACATCGCCGACGGGGGGATGTTACAGCCTTGGCCCAAAAGGGCCACCTCAATCCTCATGGCCTCGAGTTGGAACGTCATCGAACGCATGGACGATCGGTGTTTCCCAGGGGAAGATGGCCCTCGCCATGATCACGATGAGGCTTCCAGGCTTGTTCCAGTTCACGGGTTCACTTGGCCGGGGTATGCGATAACCATGCTTGCAAGACTTCACAATTTCAAGCCCGCTCCCCACGGCGTTGCAGCGACGATGTTCCTGCGCCTGCTTGGGGTCATCTACCTGATCGCGTTCGTGTCGCTCTGGTTGCAGTTCGACGGTCTGATTGGCAGCCAGGGGATCATCCCCTTCGCGGATTTGCTGGCGTTTCTCCGAAAAGAGCGTCCCGACATCGGCTTCTGGCAACTTCCCACGCTCCTTTGGCTCGGCTCGAGCGACACCGCGATCCACCTCCTCTTGGGTACGGGGACGCTCGTGGCCTGTGTCGCGATCGTGGCTCCGTTCAGCGCGGTTGAGTGGATTCTCCTGTGGGCCTTCTACTACTCACTCTATACCGCCGGGCAGGACTTCCTCGGCTTCCAGTGGGACATCCTGCTTCTCGAGTCCGGTTTTCTGGCCATCTTCCTCTCGCCGCTGGCAATTCTGCCGGTCTGGCGAAAGAGCTATTCGCCCTCCTGGATCCCGCTCCTGCTTCTCTGGTGGCTGCTCTTTCGGCTCATGATCGCTTCCGGCGTCGTCAAGATCACGTGGGGCGACGCCTCCTGGCAGCTCGGCGACCTCAATGCCCTCACCTACCACTCCGAGACCCAGTGCATCCCCACATGGACCGCCTGGTACATGCACCATCTCCCCACCTGGCTGCACAAGGCTTCGTGCGGCGCGATGTATTTCATCGAGATCGTCGCCCCCACCTTTTTTTTCCTCGGCAAGAGGCTGCGACGGATCGGCTGCATTCTTGAAGTCGCGCTCCAGCTCACGATCATTGCCACGGGCAACTATGGCTTCTTCAATTACCTCACGCTGAGCCTGTGCGTGCTCCTGTGGGACGACGAGTGCTGGCCCGCGTGGCTGCGCGGCAAGCCCGAGGAGGCGGCCGTGCGGCTTGACTGGCGCTGGCCGACCTGGATCGTTGCGCCCGTGGGCGCCTGTATTTTTGCCTCGAGCCTGCTCGTCTTCGTCGAGGGGCTGACTCCCGGCCCTCTTCACGCACCCCTGTGGCTTCGACCCACGCTCAGCACCCTGAGCGGCTGGACCTCGCCCTTCCAGCGTCATCACCTTGTCAACAGCTACGGTCTCTTCCGCAGCATGACGAAGGAGCGGCCCGAGATTTTGATCGAGGGGAGCCAGGACGGCAACACGTGGAAGGCCTACGAGTTCAAGTACAAGCCGGGGGACCTCGCCCGCAGGCCTGTTTTCGTGGCGCCGTACCAACCGCGGCTCGACTGGCAGATGTGGTTCGAGGCGCTGCGGCTCAGGGCGGCCTCGCCGTGGTTCATCGGGGTCTTGAAACGCATCCTCGAGGGCAGCCCGCCCGTGCTCGACCTCCTCGGGAAGAATCCGTTTCCGGACAAGCCGCCGCGATTCTTGCGAGCGTTGCGCCACGACTACCACTTCACGACTCCCGAGGAGCGCCGCAGCTCGAACAACTGGTGGAAGCGGACTTTGAAGGGGCCCTACGTCGCTCCGGTGACCCTTGAGAGCTTCAGACCCAGGTGAAGGGAAGGCCTCGGGGCCCTGTGTCAGGACAGTGGATGCCCCTGGATCAAGGACTGCATCTCGGGTAGGCGGAAGCTGCCCCCGTGCGGCACTGCTGTAGTGCTTCGAGGCCCCGCGAGGAGTATGACTTCTCGTCGCCCCGTGGCGAACGAGCGCTCCGCCCCCGAGCGTTGTTGAGCGCGGGGTTGATAGCCGAATGTCTTGAAGTTCGTCTTGCCAGGGAGGGTCGATCGGCCCAGTGGAGCTTGCTGTCTTCCGGCTCGGATCGTGGAGCGGCTTGCTGGCCGGCAGTCCTTCACGACCTTCCGGAGTTTCCTGCGAGGAAGTCCACCAACGCATGAACACGGCCGGTTTTTCGAGCGGGCTTGACTTTGCGGGTTTTCGACCTCCCCGGGACAGCCTCTGGTCCGGTGACTCGCTGGTCCTGGAGGGGAAATTTCACCAAGAGCGTGTCATTTCGTGCATCGAGCAAGCTGCCCCCGCGCCCACCCTGAAATCAGGAAAGGTTCCGCTTCGCAAACGAGCACAGGCCCAGATCCACCTTGAGCGCTTCCCGGTGTCTTGGTGGCACGAAAATTCCTTGCGAACTCGCGAGCGAAGTCAGGGGCTACACGTGGCAGCGTTCGTAGTTCGACGGCCCAGGCGCTGCCCGAGCGTGAATCAAGATGCGCGGCCAGGGCCCTCCTCCAAGGAGCCTCGATGGAAACCTACCTGTATCTCTCCCTGATCCCGGAGGCGTTTGGAAGCTACTACGCCGTGGGAACCAAGAAGCGTAGTCGCGGCGAAGCAATGTTCTTCGCCGTGGACCCTTCATTCCGCAGTAGCTTCTTCCCCTTCGAGACGTTGCCGGCGAGGTGCGTGCCCCACCCGGATGGTCAGGCCAAGCGCTCGCTCTACCTGTCCGTTTACCGGGTGCTCGAGAATGTACCCCTGTCGGCGCTGGGAAGCTTGTACCTGGTGACCGACGACGGCCGAACGCTCGAGCTCAAGAGGGGGCCGCGGGCGCCCGCGGAAGAGAAGGGCCTTCACCTCTATCAGGAGCTCTGTCCGGTGACGCCGCTCATCGCAAGCTTCCTGAAACCCGAGGACTTTGGGCGCTATATCACCGATCCTGCCCACCCCGTCTGCCTTCCGAAGATCGTCTTTGTCGAGTTGATACTGAATGGTCTTGCGACGAACCCCGCAACCGGAAGCGCAGACGACTTGCCCTATCCCAACTTTGATCACTTGCGAGACTGTCTGATCGGGCTCACAGCGACCCCGGACAAGCCCACGAAGACGATCATCCGGCACATGAGGCGGGACCTCCTCTACCGCACGATCAAGAACGGGGTCTTCGTCGCAGACAGGGAAAGCTTCATCACGTATCCGTTCCCCTCGAAGAGCGACCTCGAGAGCAAGTATTACGCCTGGTGGCGGTCGGCGTTGACCGTCGGTTTTGAGCTGTGAGCGGTCCGAGCCACGGTCGTGAAGGGCTCGACGTGACGGAGACAATCCATGCCGAATGAACTCTTCTGGTGTGTCCCCGCAGGCGCCGTCCTTGCGCTTGCATTTGCCTGGCTCTTCTACCGCCAGATCATGCAAGAGGATGAGGGTACGGAGACGATGAGGCGCATTGCCGCGCACGTTCGCCGCGGCGCGATGGCCTACCTGAAGCAGCAGTACCTCGTCGTGGGGCTCGCCTTCGTCGTCCTCACGGCAGCCTTCTCCTTTCTCGCCTTCTATCTCATGGTGCAGAACCCCTGGGTACCCTTCGCCTTCCTGTCCGGCGGGTGTTTCTCGGCGCTCTCGGGGTTCTTTGGGATGAAGACCGCCACGGCCGCGGCAGCTCGAACCGCCAACGCCGCGCGCACCTCGCTCAACGGCGCGCTCACGATCGCCCTGCGTGCCGGGGCCGTCATGGGCTTTGTGGTGGTGGGGTTGGGTCTCCTGGATATTTGCGTCTGGTTTATCATCCTCTCGAGGATCTACCCCGTGCGCGAGGGTGACGGACAGAACCTGGCCATCATCACCACCACGCTCCTGACCTTCGGCATGGGAGCCTCGACGCAGGCCCTCTTCGCCAGGGTAGGCGGAGGCATCTTCACCAAGGCAGCTGACGTGGGGGCAGATCTCGTGGGCAAGGTCGAGGCGGGGATCCCCGAGGATGACCCGCGAAACCCGGCCACGATCGCCGACAACGTCGGGGACATCGTGGGGGACGTCGCCGGCATGGGCGCCGACCTCTACGAATCGTACTGCGGTTCACTTCTCGCGACAGCAGCCCTCGGCGTGGCTGCCTACGCTGGCAACCTCGAGGCGCAGTTCGAGGGGGTCCTTGCACCCCTCCTGGTGGC
>SXGT01431249.1_pt1 | contig 22030 bp, 22 predicted proteins | sample 3176221 | NCBI WGS metagenome assembly SXGT01 (sample SAMN11356862, study PRJNA531348) | freshwater metagenome | isolation source: freshwater sample F1-120 | place: China: Fuxian Lake, Yuxi | collected 2017-12-25
AGTGCCGAGCGGTTGCTAGGTTTTGAGGCGAGGTCACCTCCGCGTTTGACAAACCTCCAAATGCGTACCACAGAGCATCCTAGAACTGCTAGAAACGTCGCAATCAGAAGCCCACCGACCAGCCCGTAATCCGCCAAGGCCTCGATGTAGTCGTTATGTGCGTGGGCAGCCCGGTTTTGCATGGATCTGGGCCGGTGGCGATGGTAGAGGAGATCGTAATGGGCTGTGCCTCCACCGATCCAAAAATTTTCCCTCCAGATTTCTAAGCCGGGGTTCCAATAAGCGGATCGATCTGTCAGCTGCGATGAATTGCTGGTAGGTGCCTCGGTTCGTGCTCGTTTCTGCAAGGCTTTCACCCCAAAAAAAGCACCTCCAAAAACCATGAGGGCAAGGCATATCCCGACGGGAATCCAAAACTCCCGACGCCGGGCGATCACTATCAGAAGGCAAACGACGCTTAAAGCCGCCGCGAGCCATGCTCCGCGAGAGACGGTCACGGCAATACCCGCCAGAATCATCAGTGACGCGTAACCCACCGCGATTCGAAGCAGATTGCTTAATCGTCCGATAAAGGTGTAGGTGAGACTCAAGGGAAGAACCATCGCTAGAAACCCTCCCAGATGACTCGGGCAGATGTAAGTTCCAGAGCCTCGACCTCTGTAGGTCAACGGTTTATCGACCCAAAGGATTTTTTGGGAATCCGTTAGGTATTGGTAAATGGCGTAACCCGCCAACGTCATCGCGGTAAAAATCAACGTCAGAACGATCCTGTTGGTCGATTCCGAACGGTTCAGATTATCGAGGATTGCGAAGAAAAAAATCCCTAGGGCCGCGATTTGAAAAAACTCAACCTGAGCGGTGTATTGAACCGTGGAGTTGTAGGTGCGCCAGCCGATGTAGCCTATCAGAACCAATAACGACCAAGCCACCGGAGGGATGAGGAGGCGGTAGTTGTCACGGACGCAGGATCTTACTGCCCACAGTCCAAGAATGGTGGCCAAGGCCCCATAGATCCAAATGGTTTCCGAGATTCGAACCCCACCGAAAGCCAAGGGGCCGAACACCAGAATTGCTAGTGTCAGCCCAAAAATGCCCCGTTCACACCAAGAATCAATCCGCTCGCGCATGTGATGGTTCGACGGTAGGAATCCGTGGGTTAAAGGTTAACTCATGTAGTCGCGCGGATCGGTGATATGGCCGGTCAACGCACTCGCGGCGACAGTTGCCGGTGAGGCAAGGAAAACTTGAGATTCTTTGTGCCCCATTCGGCCTGGGAAATTACGGTTGGTGGCACTAATGCACTTCAGAGGAGCATTCATCCGCCCAAACGTATCCACAGGACCTCCTAGGCAAGCCGCACAACCCGCGTTTTCGGTCATCTGGACCCCGGCATCAACCAAAAGTTGCCAAACAGTTTTCGAACCCCAGCGGGAATTTTGTAAATCTCGAACAATTTCGGGCGTGGCAGGAACCCCGAAAGTGTCGATGACGACTCTTTTCCCCTGGAGGACTCTCGCGAATTCTAGGAAATCGCTTGTTTTGCCACCTGTGCAGGAACCAATATAGGCACGGTCGAGTTTGATGCCCGTCAACTCCCGGGCAAGCTTTCGCTGACCGGGGTCAGGGTGACACGCCACTGTCGGCTCGAGTTGGGAGAGATCCACGGTGTGTTCAAAGACGAAGGTTTCGTCGCTGTCGCGTTCGACAGGTTCATACGTCGATTTCGTTCCATTCAACCGCGTCCGATGATCCACAAATGCTTTTGTTTGGGCATCAAATTCGAAAATCGCATTCTTTCCACCCGCTTCGATGGCCATGTTGGCGATGGTCATTCGGTCATCCATGCTCAGGCTTGCAACGCCGGGGCCATCGAACTGAAGGGCTCGGTAGGTAGCTCCATCAAAACCAATTTGGCCGATACAATGCAGGATTACATCCTTTGCCATCACTCCGGGTTGCAACGCACCTTCGAGACGGAAGTGCATGGTTTCCGGGACTTTAAGCAACAATTTGCCTGTGCCGAGGACGAAACCCGCGTCGGTGTTGCCGATGCCGGTTGCAAATTGGTTGAAAGCACCGGCCATGCACGTGTGGGAATCGGTGCCGAATAGGATTTCACCTGGCCGTGTATGTCCCTTTTGAGGGAGGGCGGTGTGACAAACTCCGGCAAAATTTGAGCCATACTGGCGCTTCAACGGACCTTGGGCGGCGTCATAGACCCAATTCCCTTTGGGATCATCGATCACGTCGTAAAAGTAGGGAATATCCTGTTCGCGGACGAATTCGCGGAGAATATCGACGTTCCGGTTGGAGCGAGAATCGGCGGTGAAAATATAGTGATCAGGAATAATAACCACTTTTCGGCGATCCCAGACCTTGGCATTTTGACCAAACTCACGTTTAAAAACCCCGATTGTCCCTGGCCCACAGACATCATGGGTCATGAGCACGTCTGCCTGTACCCACACGTTATCACCAGCTTGCACGCGGGCTTTACCGGAAGCGCGGGCGAGGATTTTTTCTGTCAGCGTCATAATCTATGAACCGTTAGATTAACCGGAGCCGCCTTTAAGTGCAAGATTTGCTGGGGTGTCATTGACCCCATTTCTCGGCACTCTTTACTTGGGCTTTCTGGGTTCGTATGGTCGCGGGGATGTGGTTGGATAAAAACGTGCTGAAGAGCTCATGCGCTTGCCTTGAGATGGGGGCGACGTGCTGATTGCTTTGGCCGGATGTGTCGCGGGGTTAGTTCATGTTATTTCTGGGCCCGACCATTTGGCTGCAGTTGCCCCACTGTCTCTTGCGCGAGGGCGGCACGACTGGAGGACGGGTTTACGTTGGGGGTTAGGACACGCGGGGGGTGTGCTGGTTGTGGGCTTGCTCTCGTTGGTTTTGCGGGAGGTGTTGCCGTTGGAAAAGATTTCGTCGTGGGCTGAGCGCTTGGTGGGGGTAACGTTGATTGGGGTTGGGATTTGGGGCCTTCGACGGGCTGCGCAACAGCATGTGCATTCCCACGCTCACACTCATGACGGTTCAACCCACGTCCATTTCCATGTTCACGGCAAAGATTCTTCGGGACACTCGGATGCGAAATCGAAGCACCTACACACTCACGCCGCGTTCGCCGTTGGTACCATGCATGGCCTCGCCGGGAGTTCGCATTTTATTGGGGTGTTGCCTTCGCTCGCGTTTGCTTCGGGTTGGGACGCCTTAACTTATCTTGCCAGTTTTGGATTCGGGACGGTTGCCGGGATGGCGGGGTTTACGTCGGTCCTGAGTTATCTTGCTTGGCGCATGCCTTGGGCAGGTCCACGAGCTTATCGTGGACTCATGAATGGCAGTTCTGGTTTTGCGGTGGTTTTCGGGATTTATTGGCTTGTGGCGTAGCTCGTGGTTACGGAAAGGCGGATGGTTGAACGACTTCGTGATAAATGGAGCGCACGAATTGTTCACAGGGTTTTTGGAGTAACATTTCAGGGGTATCATCCCCGTCGGACATCCAACCTCCTCGAGCTTTGATTTCGGATGAGTAAATTCGGTTGCCAGTTTTCACGTCGTAGATTTCAAGGCGTATGTCCAAACGATCTCGCACGGTTGTCCATTCCGTGAGGTGATCTTCCCACGTAAGGATTACGGGGAAAATGAGGAACTCCGCACGTGACTTTTGAGCGTGTTCGAGGGCTTCATTCAAAGTTTCTTGGGTTTTTCCTGTGAAAGTGAGTTTGGTAAAAAGTCGGAATGCATCTCCCAAAGCTTCCTTCGTGTGTTTGCTAGAACGGGCCACAGTTTGGTCTTTAAAAATGGCATCCGGAGGGGTTGCGATATAGATGCGCGTACGAGTCTGGAACGATGGCGGAGAACCTCCCTCAGTTTTTGTCTCGCTCGTTTGATGGGCACTCTTGCAGCCCGGCCCTAGGGTGAGAACGAGTGCCGCAGTGATGATCAGACTCTTGATGTGAAAGCTCACGATGCCCGCACGATGCCTCGGGTTTTTGTTGAGAGAAAGCCTAAACATTTCTATCGGTGCGGAAACGGGTGCACTACAAACCAGAATTTGCGCTCGCTCGTTTTTTTCTCTGCGGCTATATCAAGGGCTCATGTTCGAGAGTAAGATGCCAAGCAATATACCGCGTAGTTCGCAAGGGCCCGTGTTAGGGATCATCGGCGGTGGTCAGTTGGCGAAAATGTTGGGCCAAGCTGCTTCTACTCTCGGGGTGCAGACTGTTGTGCTTTCTGAGTCGGCTGATTGTCCTGCGGCGGCAACGTGCCACCGAGTGTTGATTGGCTCAAGCGACGATTTAACAAGTCTGAGAGAGCTGGCAAGGCAGGTTGATGTAGTTACTCTTGAGAATGAATTTGTTGATGCGGGGCTGTTGCATCAGATTGAGTCTGAAGGTGCGTTGGTAAGACCTACGGCACGTTCGATGGAACTGGTGCAGGATAAATTGATTCAAAAAAACGCGCTTCTTTCAGCGGGTTTACCTGTTCCGAAGTTTGTCGATGTTCCTTCGCGAGCTGCACTCGATCGAGCCGTTGTGGAGTTGGGATTGCCCCTTGTTCTAAAAAAACGTCGGAATGGTTACGATGGCAAAGGGAACACTACATTACGCACTGCGGAAGGAGCCCAAGAAGCGTGGGATTTGCTAAACGGCGAGGTGAACTCTTTGTTCGCAGAGGGGTATGTTGAATTTAATTCAGAGCTGGCGGTGATGATCACGCGGGGGACGGATGGAAGTTCTGTGACCTATCCTGTGGTTGAAACGATTCAACGAAACCATATCTGCCATGTGGTGAAGGCTCCTGCTGAAATCCCGGAAGGTTTGTCGGCTCAGGTGCGGAATCTTGGTCAGAGAGCCGTTGAGACGATGCAGGGTTTGGGAAGTTTTGGGGTTGAATTCTTTTGTTCGGCAACAGGAAACGTCCTCATTAATGAACTTGCTCCGAGGGTCCATAATTCGGGCCATTACACGATTGAGGCGTGCGTTTGTTCGCAGTTTGAAAATCATGTTCGTGCGGTGCTCGGTTGGCCACTGGGTTCGCCTGCCATGAGATCACCTGCTGCTGTGATGATCAATTTACTGGGCATGGAACGGGGTTCTGGCTACCCCCAAGGGATCGATCAGGCTCTCCAGATTGACGGTGCGCATGTTCACAGTTACGGTAAGTCATCCAGTATGCCCTCTCGGAAAATGGGGCATGTCACCGCCTTGGGTGAGAGTGCGGCAGACGCGCTCCGAAAAGCAGAAGGCGCAGCAGCCTTAATTCGTTTTGGCGGTCGCAACAAATTGAATTTATGAGTAACCCCGCTTCAAAGCCAGTGATCGGAATTGTGATGGGTAGCGATTCGGACTGGCCGACGATGAAGGCGGCTGCCGAGGTTTGTGTCGAGTTTGGAGTTGCCTACGAAACGCTGGTGCTCTCAGCTCACCGCACCCCTGTGGAGATGCTGGACTACGGGAGAAATGCACACGGTCGCGGGCTCAAAATAATCATTGCGGGTGCCGGAGGGGCCGCGCATTTGCCGGGCATGCTGGCGAGCATGAGTCCCTTACCGGTCATCGGAGTTCCGGTTGAGAGCAAAACGTTACGCGGTTGGGATTCCCTCCTCTCTATTGTGCAGATGCCGAGCGGGGTGCCCGTCGCCACTGTGGCGATCGGCAATAGCAAGAATGCGGGGCTGCTCGCGATACAGATACTAGCCACGTCGGATTCGCGACTGCTTGATAAAATGGTGGAGTGGAAAACCAAGATGGCGGAGGAATCGCGAGCAAAAGTTGTCGGACTTTGACGCTTGATGGTTCCGTCCTGATCACGGATACGACGTTTCTGCTTCAGTTCAGGATGGTTTCTGGCAAATCCTTCGCTTGCTTTCTGGATTCCACCACCGCAAGGTTGACGCGAAATAAAAACATCAGCATAGGGAAATGTTTCCCTGCCTGACTTATAGAGAATGAGTACATCACCGGACACGAATAAACCGGATTTCGAACTTGATCTGGACCTGACATTTTTACCGGCCTGGGCGCAACAGCCTGTCGATAAAAACAAATACTCGAAATACACGGGGAACGAGGAGAGCAGCCGAGGACCACGCGGAGATCGCGGGCCACGCCCTGAAGGCGGATTTCGCACGGATCGCGGGGCAGGACCCCGACGTGATGGACCGCCTTCTGGAGATCGTCCACCTCGTAGGGATGCCGGCTTTGGAGGTGATCGCGGGCGCAGACGGGAGGGTGGATTTCGTAATGATCGCGGGCCACGACGTGATGGGCCCCCAGAGCGTTTTGAACCTTTGCCACCACCACTACCTTTCGATGTTTCGTTTGTTCCAGAGGATAAGGGTGTGGAGTCATTGGCTCGTCAAATTCGCTTAACGGGTCGAGCTTATCCGCTTTTCGACATCGCTCATTTGGTGCTCAAGAAAGCGGATCGATACCGTATCCAGATTAACGCTTTGCAACGGAATGTTGAGAAGCCTAAAACCACCGAGGAGGGCAAACCCGCTCCCGAATCCACACAGGGATCGGCACCTAAGCTGTTCGTTTGTGGTTTGGATGACACTCTATGGCTCACTGAACAGGAGGCGGTGGATCATGCGTTGAAAACCCACTTTGCGACTTTTTATTCTGAGGAAAAACTGCCCACAAATCCGCCTAAGGGAGTTTATACCTTTGTGGCGCAGTGCAGTGTCAGCGGGGTTATCCTAGGCCCACCGAATTATCACGATTACCAAAACAAGCTGAGAAAGTTGCACACCGAACGTTTCTCACGGATGGGATTTGATGCGTTTAAATCGCGCATCAAAATCGTGAAGGACGAGGAGGTCGTTAAGAAGTGGATTGAGGAACAGAGTTTCCGCACGGAATACACCGCCTTGAATATCCCCGAAGAAGTAAAGTTGGGAAGCATGGCAGAGGTTCAGAATCATTTTCGGACCACGCACGCCCCTAACGTGATTAAAGTATCGGATAAACACACGATCCTCGGAACGGGGATTGCCACGCAACCGTGCCGCCCGCTTCAATCCATGATCCGACGTGCGTTGGATGAGCAGACGAAGTTTCCGATCAAAGTGGTGAATCACTTGAGTCAGCAGTTCGCCCGCCAAGGCCTGCAGTTCTTTAAAGTGAACAAGACGGTGACCCACGTCGCAGTTGCTCGGCCAGATTTCCTCGACATGGAAGCGACTCCTGTCTCGGAGAACATGCGTAAGATTGTGGACTTGATCAATGCCACTCCGAAATGCACGCGTCGTAAACTGATCGAGGCGTTTGGACCGCAACCTACCAGTGCTACGGCAGCTGTGCCTGCCGAAGGTGCGACCGAAACCGCTGCTCCCGATACGACGCCGCCATCTCCGGAGATGGCGGCATTGGTGAGTAATCTCCATTGGCTGGTGCATCAAGGCCATGTCATCGAGTTCGCAAGCGGATTGATTGAAACCGCGAAACGGCCGATCGTGAAACCCGTTAAGTCACCCTCCAAGCCTGCGGTTGCCGCAGTCGCAGTTGCTTCGACCGAAGTGGCCGAAGTTGAAAGCGTCGTAGTGGATCCCGTCTCTGAGGCTGCTGCTGAACCATCCGTGGAAACACCAACCGAACCCAAAGCGGAAGTATGAACCACTACTCGATGGATTTGACACAGCGTCCTCCGCGATCTGCAAGGGTGCGGTTGGGTGGTTATGTGATCCTGCCCCGGATGCTAGACAAAGGGCGTGCGACGATCGACGGGAAGAATGGCGAGTTCCATTATAACTGTCCACTGGACCAGCATTTCACTCAGTTTGCGGGAATCGACGCAGCGGAACTCTCAACGCAATTAGCTGCAGGTAAAAGTGACTCGGAGATCCTTGAATGGATTACGGCCACTTCGACGACTAAACCTTCGTTGGTCCAGATTTTGGCTTGGTCTGTTTACCAAGATAATCGGCCTCCGAACGATTTGGATTCTCGTCAGTATTTCAACGATTACCACGCGAAATATGCTCCGAAACGCGAGGATGTGGGTTCTTGGTTTGACCTTCTCGATATCGATGACTATGTGAGCTACGGCGGAAAGCCGTAGGTTGGAGGAAATCGGAGGTTAGCCTGCAGTGGCGCCTCCGCGATTCGCTTGAGGTATTCCCACGAATAAATGCCTGTAGAGTGGCCGTCGCCCCAAACGGGTTGAACGGCGTAGCCCCCAACCAAGGGCAGTCGACGCAGTTGGAACGCGCTGGGGCCGAGTTCTTGGGCGGGTGATTTATAAACATTTCCCATGACGTCCATCTCACCAGCACACCCGGCACAGGGACATCGACGACGAAGGGTAGCGAGTTTTACGTAAGACTCGGTTGCGTCGGACCATTTGATCGCCAATTCATCGCCGATGGTTTGCAAATCAATGGGTTGCATTGGCAATAACCTAGCAGCCTGAAGGAACGTTTACAATCTTGCAGAAGGAGTTCGCGAACCTAATCTGAGGCAGTTGGGTGTGAGATTATTTTGATCGGGGTTTATTTTATGAAAACAAGACGGGTGCGATTATTCGTGAAAACTTTTTGTGGTTGGTGCCACGAAGCCAAGGATTGGCTCGAGGATCGAGAGATCGAATACGAGGAGATCGATGTGAACCAAAGCGCGGCCGGATTTGCAGAGATGGTCAAGTTATCTGGGCAATCTTTCGCTCCCGTGATTGAGGTTGATGGGGAATTCCTTGCTGATTTCGATACGGACCAACTCGAGGAGTTTTGGAATGATCTGGAAAAAAACGACGAATAAACGTTACCCTAGTTGCCAGTGAACGATATTAGTGTCCAACCTCGCCCTCGCTTGCCGGAGTGGCTGCGTACGAAGCTTCCGACCACTAATGGCTACCTAGCGACCCGGACATTGCTGGACGGCCTGAGGTTGCACACGGTGTGTGAAAGTGCGAAGTGCCCGAATCAATTTGAGTGCTGGAGCAAAGGTACAGCGACGTTCATGATCGCGGGGGATCACTGTACGAGGGCTTGTAGGTTTTGTGCAGTGAGCACGGCAAAACCGCTGGCGTTGGAGGTGGACGAACCCTCGCGTGTCGCGGAGGCCACGCGCCGAATGAAACTCAAGCATGTGGTCATCACTGCGGTGGCTCGGGACGATCTGCCCGATGGAGGGGCAGAACACTTTCGGCAAACCATTGAAGCAGTCCGCGAGGCTAATCCCGGTATTGTGATCGAGGTTTTGGTTCCCGACTTTTTGGACAGAACCGACAGCATCGACTGTGTTCTTGCAGCTAGACCTGAGATTTATAATCACAATCTAGAAACAGTGAGACGTTTGACTCCATCCGTGCGACACCGCGCAACTTATGACCGCTCATTGAGTGTGCTCCGTAAGGTGAAAGAACTACGTGGCGACTCGATTTACACTAAATCTGGGATCATGCTCGGGTTGGGGGAAACGGAGGAAGAGCTATTCACCGCGATGAAGGATCTTCGGGGAGTTGGATGTGACATCCTCACGTTAGGCCAATATTTACAGCCGACACGCAATCACCTACCCGTCGTGGAGTTCGTCTCTCCGGCACGATTCGATGAGTATGGAAAGACTGCGGAACTAATGGGTTTTGTGCACGTGGCAAGCGGGCCGATGGTGCGGAGTTCCTACCATGCGGACGAGTTTGATTTACGCCCTGATTTCCGCGTAAACATTAAGTAGGCGTAGCCTGCAAGGGCGAGCATCCCCAAGGTGAGGGCGATCACTAATCCGGCGGCAAACATCTTGAGCCTGCGAGCTTGTTCTTTTGATTTTTCCGAATTCTCTCGCTGAGCTTGGGCAAGGATTTCGAATTGTTTTTCTACGGCCGCTAGGGAGTCGTTGATTAAGGGAATGGTCAGCCAACCGGCGTGTGGATGACCGAATATTGGGGGCAACGATTGCAGGGATTTGAAGTCGGGATCTTTCCATCCTTGGTCACGCCAGAACGAAACCGAACTCTGTGTCCAGAGTCGGAGCACTCCATAATTTTTAGCGAGCACCATAATCCTTTGGGATAGCTTGGCCCGCAGCGCAGGCTCCCAATCTAGATCCACATAAACCTCGGAATGGATCAAACCTTGGTGATTGGTATGGTAAAGCCCTATGGTTGCGACGATCGAATCGTTTTCATCGATGGCGATCTGGAATTCGGTGAATCGTTTCTCTAGGTCTTCTACGTTGAGTTTGGCTAGAGCCCAGATTCCTCGTAAGGAATCCAAATCATCCAGAGTCGCCCGTCTGAGGGTGAGTTTTTCCAAATCCATAGGCGTCGATTAACCGTATTTTTTCAAGATCAGTCCAAGTTCTCGGGTCGTGCTCCGTGGCCAATGTTTTCTATCGGTCATGATCGCGTTCTTGAGCGCTGAATGGGCTGGCCAATTGGGCTCTGTGGCGATGCTTGGAATCGCATCGATGATGATCCGCTGAGCGAGGGCTGCATTTTTTGTCAGGTTTGCGATGATCATTTCGACGGTGACGTGGGCCTCATTTGCCTTCCAACAGTCGTAATCGGTCACCATCGCCAGAGTTGCGTAGGAGATTTCAGCTTCGCGAGCACATTTTGCTTCGCCTAGATTTGTCATGCCGACTACTGAATAACCCGCTTGATGATGAGTGATGGATTCGGCGCGGGTGCTAAACGCTGGGCCTTCCATATTAACGTAGGTGCCCCCGTTGTGAACGCGTGCTTTACAATTCTTGGCTGAACGCAGAAGGATTTGGCGCAAGTTCTCACAGATCGGATCCGCGAAGGCGACATGTGCGACGATTCCACGACCGAAGAATGTGTGCTCCAATGATTTTTTGGTTCGATCCACGAATTGATCAGGCAACACCAGATCGCAGGGCTTGAGTTTCGTCTGCAGAGAGCCTACCGCACTCACACTAATGATCCACTCCACGCCGAGTTTCTTCATTCCATAGATATTCGCTCGATGGTTCAGTTCAGCGGGTAGGATGCGATGTCCACGGGCGTGGCGTGGGAGGAAGACCACTTCTCGGTTAGCTAGTTTTCCCGTCAAAAATTCGTCAGAAGGCGAACCAAACGGAGTTTTGACCTTGATCCATTTTTGGTCGGTGAATCCTTCGATATGGTAAAGGCCACTTCCTCCAATAATACCGATCCGATTCGTAGTCATCATGGATACAATCCGAGCCTCTCGAGGGAGCGTCAACGAGATTTCATTGTTCCACCTAATCCACTCCATGCCCTTGGAAAGGGGTAGAGACAAATAGTTTTGAGGAGGATGGTCCTCACCTCGTTCCGACTGACCTTAACTCTTTTGTCGATTTCGAGCACATTGGATCGGCGGAGTTTTTCAAGAGTGGAAAGCCCAATCAAAACAGGCCAAGCACAGGCCAAACGCACTCGCACCCAACTCCGTGGTAAGGAATCCGTATATTCCCAACCTGCGAGAAGCTCTGCTTCGGCTCGGTCAAGCATCGTGCCGAAATAATCGGCGAACCGGCCGAAATTCGCCGGCTCCAGAAGGTCTTCCGGCGAGAGGCCGTGGTGAGATAATTCCTCGGATGGCAAATAGCACCGTCCCATACGTAAATCCTTAGGCAAATCTCGAAGGATATTGGTTAGCTGCAAACCCTTTCCAAAACGCACACCGTTTTCGAGGAGCTCCACTCTTCTTTCGATAGGTGCGTTGGGGAGGTGATTGAGGCAGCATTCGGTCCAAAATTCTCCGACACACCCCGCCACCCGATAGGTATAATCATCGAGCTCACTCCAAGAGGAGAGTCCGATAATGCAGGACTTGGAGGCTGTTCCGAACCTCTGTAAATCCAGCTCTTGCCCACCGGTAATCGTCTTGAGGAGTCCTCGAATCAATCGGATGTCTGCGGGAGTTTGTTGGTTTAGAAACTCGATAACTTCCTCGATTCTCTCGAGCAGTATGAGTTCCGCTGACCCGCCTTTCGGTGAAACAAACTCAGCAAATCTCAATGGCTGGTCTGATTGACCTAAAATGCGCGCTCGCAAGCACGATAGAACGGCGAGACGATTATCAACGGGGACAATCTCAGAGTCGGCGATCGTATCAGTCGCTCGTGCGAGCAAGTAGGCCAAACCGATCTGATGGCGGATGGGTGCGGGAAGAACTCGGAGAGTTAGATAAAAGGAACGGGAAACATCTCGCAACAGACTGGTCAATAATTGATGACGCACGGTTTCTGGTCCTTCTCCTCGATCAGGCGCAGGTGTTCCCTACTCTTTAAGTTGCTTCGACCACCGGGCTAGTTGTTTTTTGACCTCTCGGGGTCCAGGTGCCCCGGTGAAATTGCGTTGTGCCATCGCCTTTTTAAGTTCTAGGCAATCCATCACATCGTCGCTAAAAAGTTTTTCGACGGATTGGTATTCGTCGATCGTGAGTTGTTTCAGCGTTTTGTTCTGTTTTTCAGCGAGAGCAACAATCGCTCCGACTGCATGATGGGCTTTGCGAAATGGGAGCCCGCGACGCACGAGATAATCGGCTAAGTCGGTCGCTAATAAGGCAGGGTCGCTCGAAGCTTTTCTACAGTTTTCTTCCACCGGATGCGTGTGTTGCAACATCGCACCCATCAGGCGCACACAGGCACGAACCGTGTCCGCCGTGTCGAACAACCGCTCTTTATCCTCTTGCAGATCGCGATTATAGGTCATGGGTAACCCCTTCAACAAAGTAAGAAGTGATACAAGGTTCCCAATCACGCGACCGCTCTTTCCTCGAGTCAATTCAGCGATGTCCGGGTTTTTCTTCTGTGGCATCAGGGAGGAGCCCGTGGTGTAGGTATCCTCTATCTTGATGAATTGGAATTCGGAAGATGCCCAGAGAATCAGATCCTCGGATAACCGAGAGAGATGCACTGCGAGCAGGGCTGCAGCTGCACAGAATTCGACGACATAATCCCGGTCGCTCACGGCATCCATTGAATTCTGGGTAAGCTGGGCGCGGCCATGACCATCGACAAACCCCAATTCCTGAGCCACGAACTCCCGGTCTAGAGGAATCGTGGAACCAGCAATTGCCCCGCTGCCAAGTGGACAGATGTTGACCCGCACAAAAGCATCCTGAAACCTGTCTGAATCGCGTCCCAACATCTCGACGTAAGCCAGCAAATGATGAGCGAGAAAAACGGGTTGAGCGCGTTGCAGATGAGTGTAGCCGGGGATGAGAACGTCCGGGTGCTTCTCACCCAATCCAACCAACGAGCGTTGTAGCTCTCTCAGTTCTCCGAGAAGGTGCACGATTTCGTCACGCACCCACATCCGCATATCTAAAGCCACCTGGTCATTACGTGAGCGTGCGGTATGAAGTTTGGCACCCGCTGGAACCCGTTTGGTAAGGGTCGCCTCAATGTTCATGTGAACGTCCTCAAGCTCTGGTTTCCACTCGAAATCACCGGCGGCGATCTCGCTCCCTATTCGCTCAAGGCCACTAACAATCGCTTGAAGTTCAGATTGTGTGAGGATGCCGATTTTGTGAAGCATCGCTGCATGAGCCATGGAACCCGTGATGTCTTGTTGCCACAACCGCCAGTCGAAAGAGACTGATTCGCTGAAAGCTGCGACGTCAGCACCCGGGCCACTCTCGAATCGTCCGCTTCGAGAGACCACTTGATTCCGTTTTTTCATGTTTCAGAAAAGCTCAAACAACCAACCTGACTATACTTACTGAAACCGGATCCTATCAAAAGCAGTACCCTTCGTCGGCAAAAATCAGGGCGAATGTAACGCAACTCGGTTGCCCTCGGAGTCGGTGATGATGGCTCTGAACCCATGAGAACCGATCGAATGTTTGTCGAGGAGGATTCGTCCCCCGTTGCTGAGGGTCGCCGAGATCGCTTGATCCAACCTGCCAGCACAGTTGAAATAGAGGAGCGGTCCCTTTTGCGAGGGTTGATTCTCGTCGTCCGCATCCACTGGCACAAGACAACCATTCACCTCATTTGCACCACCCGGCAATAGGCCCACGGTGGCTCCAGGAAACTCGTGTTTGGAGACTTGTGCTCCGAGAACGGCTGAATAAAAGCGAACAGCCCGATCGAGATTTCGAACAGGAATATCGAACCAGACAACTTGGTTAGGCATGGTCAGTTTGGGTTGTATTTAATTGGATGTTATTCGTGAAAGTTCAAGGGCGCGCAGCGGCTTTTTCGATGAACTCTACAATCGGTGTTGAGTCCTCCAAGCCATGGGGGTGATGGCCAACTCCCGGTTTGGCGATGATTTGGATGTTTCCCCCAAGCTTTCGATATCGTTCAGCCACTTTGCCAGTATTCTCTTCAAAAGGGACTAGCTCATCTGCATCTCCATAAACGTGGAGCAAGGGAACTTGGGCCGCAGCTAACGGAGCCAAATTATCCACGGGATTTTTAGTGTAGGCGAGTGCCTCTGCATCGTCCTTGAAACCATAACCCTGCAGCACGAATTGCCAATCCCTTGGGCTGCCCTTTGCTTTGCCTTTGCCTCCGGGCCAACTCTTGAAATCGCATACCGCCGCGTCCGCATAAATAGCGGAGACACGATCAGGATTCGCCGTAGCCCAATTGTAACAATAAAGCCCCCCTCGACTCAAACCCACAAGAGCGGCTTTTTTTCCTAGCCCCCGTAGTTGTCTCAAATCGTCGTAAAACGCATTCCAGTGACGCACGGCTACTGGACTTCCGAGCATGTCTGGAACACTCATATAAACCACATGAAAACCTCGAGCGAGCAAGGCGATATCGGGTGCAGGTTTATGACCGAAGAATTCGCCATGCCATACCCACGGTTTGCCAACCGCGCTTTGAATCGGGACTACGACCAACACAGGTTTGCCATCTACCTCATAATCGTAGCGATCGTAATTATTCCATCGAGTCCGTTTTCCAGGGAACGGTTTGGCTAACTTTCGCACCTCATCTCCAATCTCAGAAGCCTGCTTTCGAGCCTCCTCCAAGGGTAAACCTTTACTCATACCCGGCCGTTTATGCCCAGCGGTCGCCAGCATCGAATCTCGCAGAACTGCCTGTTTCTTTTGAACCAACGAATAGATTTCCTTACCGTTGGTTACGGTTGCTAAATATTCCCCAATGTTTTGGGATTTGCTGATTCCTTCCGACCCTTTGAGATACTGCAACACTTCCCGCGCGATGAGCCAATGGCCGAGATCATTGAGATGAACACCATCACCGGCCAGAGTAAACATTGGATCGGTTTTGCGACGATCGATTAAGAACTTGTTCATCGCGCCGTGAGTATCCACCACATTCCAATTTGATGACCGCTGAGCCAACAACCATTCCGAGTAACGATCGAGAACCGTGTTGTAGCCCTCGTAAGGTTGCGGATAGGCGTCCAGTCCAGCAGGAAGAGTCCTTGTTTTGATGGGGAGTGGATCGAACGTGCTCGGAGTCAGGTGGATGATCTGCGCTCCAGTTTTTAGAACTTTCTCTCGTAAACGCTGGATTCCTTCCTTAAACCGAACAAAACGTTCCTCACTAAACGGATAATAAATTCCATCGTTCATCCCGTAGCCAGCGAACACTAAGTCGGGTTTAGCGAGCGCGAGCACTCGATCCAATCGCTCATTTAATTCAGGCCGAGGGAATTGGCCTCCTGCATGGCCTGGCTCAGAAAGGCCCGACACGGTCTCACTGGGCAAACCTAAATTGAAAAACTCGACGGGTGGATTTGTTGGATCGTCAGTGTAAAAAACTTCCAGCGTTGCAGCATACTGACCCGCGTGCGTGATGCTGTCCCCTAAGAAAACAACGCGTTTAACTTGGTTACCCGGAAAGAAATCCGCCCCGAGACAGGTTTGAATCCAAAAACTGAGCAATACGAAAGCCCATAGGAATTGTGAGCGAGCGGCATCAATCATTCCTGTATAACGCACGAAAAACAGATGAGAATCAAGGAACGGTTGAACAGGCGATAAGGTTCATGTAAATTTCAGGCCATGTCGCACGCCTCGCCACGACGCATCGGTTGGTTGATCTTACTGTTAGTCTTCGTCTCGGAGATCACGCAAACCATTGCCCAAGAAAAACTCACCGCGTTTGTTGGGGGAACTATCATCCCTGTGGCGGCCGACCCCATCGAGAATGGTGTGCTTTTGGTGGAGCATGGACAGATCAAGGCGGTTGGATCACGTGCCAGCACGACGATTCCAGCTGGAACTCCCACCATTGATTTCACGGGGCGCGTCATTATGCCAGGTTTGGTAGACACTCATTCCCACATCGGTCAAGTCGCGTTGGCGGACAAATCGAGCCCAATCCACCCGGATGTTCGGGCGTTTGATTCAGTCAATGTCCGCGATGCCAGCATTCAGCGAGCGCGCGCAGGGGGTATCACGACTGTGAACATCATGCCGGGCTCTGGCACGTTGATCGGAGGCCAGACTGTGTATCTAAAACTTCGTCGAGGAAATACGATTGATGACCTGATGATTAAAACTAAATCAGGTCGAGTGGCTGGCGGTTTAAAAATGGCGAATGGTACCAATCCACAAGGTGAGCCACCCTTCCCAGGAACACGTGGAAAAGCAGCTGCCTTAGTTAGAGAAAAATTTGTGGCAGCACAAGATTATCGAGACAAAATCGCGCGCGCCAAAGCGGATCCCGAGAAAATGCCAGCCCGTGATTTGAGCTTGGAAACATTGGTGGAAGTTTTGAATGGTGATCGGGTTGTACATCATCACACCCACCGGCATGACGACATTATGACCGTGTTGCGGTTGCAGAAGGAATTCGGTTTTCGCTTAGTTCTTCAACATGTCAGTGAAGGCTACAAAGTCGCGCAAGAAATCGCCGCCGCCAAGGTGGCTTGTTCGGTAATCGTGATCGATAGCCCGGGTGGAAAACTAGAGGCAAGAGATATGGATTGGAAAACCGGAGGCGTGCTGGAACGGGCGGGAGTAGTGGTCGGGTTTCACACCGATGATTACGTGACCGATTCAAGACTCTTCCTCAGATCAGCCGCGCTCGGGGTGCGATCTGGGATGAGCCGACCGGGAGCTCTTAAGGCAGTAACACAGGCCGGAGCTGTGATGCTCGATCTGCAGGAACGGGTTGGAACCCTCGAACCCGGTAAGGATGCGGATTTCGTTGTCTTGTCTGGCGATCCGTTCAGCGTTTACACGGATGTGGTGGAGACTTGGATTGAAGGGGTGAAAGTGTTTGATCGATCCGATCCTGCGGATCGGTTGATCGCGACGGGGGGGTATGGATCAGGGAATCCACGCACCGCACATCTTTGCTGCTTCAATGAAGGAGGCGAAACACGATGAAAAGTTCATTTTTGAATTATTTGGCGGCAGGATTGCTCGTGGGCTTGGTGACCAGTGAAGCTCAGGCCCAGTTGGCCATTCATGGGGAGACGATCCACACCATGACGGGTGGGGTTCTCAAAGATGCCGTTGTTTTGATCAAGGGCGGCAAAATCGAGGCCGTTGGAACAAAGTCCAGCATCCAAGTTCCCAGCAACTATCAGTTGGTGTCAGCAAAAGTGGTAGTTCCCGGGTTGATTGATGCACACACAACGGTGGGGGTGTCAGGATTGTTGAATCAAAAACACGACCAAGAACAACTGGACAAAACCAGCCCGATGCAACCGGAATTGCGAGCGGTGGACAGTTATAATTCCCTCGATCCACTTGTGGATTTTGTCCGGAGCTTAGGCGTGACAACCATGCACACAGGCCACGGTCCGGGTGCCTTGATTTCTGGCCAGACTTTTGTGGTGAAAACCTCACCGTCAACCCTCGAACTATCCACCCTAAACGCAGCCACTACCCTCGCCTGCACATTCGGACCCGGAGCCTTAAGTAGCGGAAAAGACAAAGCACCCGGAACAGTTTCCAAGGCGATGGCAATGCTTCGAGCGGAGCTGCTCAAGGCCAGCGATTATCAAGAAAAAATCAAAAAGGCTGATCTTGAGAAACGTCCCAACCGAGATTTACATCTCGAGACATTGCAACGCGCTTTGGAAGGCAAACAGCCCTTAATGATCACAGTCCAACGGCATCAGGACATTCTGGCTGTGTTACGACTCGCTGCGGAATTCAAATTGAAAATCATTCTTGATGGAGTTGCGGATGCCTCGCTGGTGCTCAAAGAAATTAAGGCGAGTGGATTTCCAGTGATCCTACATCCGACGATGGCGCGCCCATCGGAAGAGATGGAGAACTTGAGTTTTGAAACTGCTGCGAAGCTACAAAAGGAAGGGATCCTTTTTGCCATCCAAAGTGGGTTTGAATCCTACGTTCCTAAGACGCGCATTATACTATTTGAAGCGGCCGCTGCTGCTGCGAACGGATTAACATTTGCTGAAGCACTGGCCTCGATCACGATTAACCCAGCGAAAATTCTGGGTTTGACTGAACGCATAGGATCCATTGCACCCGGCAAAGATGCGGATCTCGCACTTTATGACGGGGATCCTTTTGAATACACCACACACTGTGTCGGCACGGTGATTTCAGGAGTATTGAATAGTAGCCAAGCGCGTTAACCAACATCTGGCTTGTAAAAAATTGAGCGATCAGGCGAAATGCATGTTCTGAGGATTTTCCTATGAATCTCGGTGACCTATTGAATGCAGAAACGATCATTCCTGAGCTGAAAGCCGGGAACCGATGGGAAGCGATTGACGAAATGGTAGGCCATCTCGTCACCGTGGGGAGGATAAAACTAGAACACCGCGAGGGGATCACTGCTGTTGTTAAAAAACGCGAAACCTCTATGAGCACAGGGATCGGTTTCGGAGTCGGAATCCCCCATGCTTCGACTGATTTGATCTATGAAGTGACCGGAGTTTTTGGGCGATCTCGAACAGGGGTGAGATTCGATTCGCTAGATAATCAACCCGTTCATTTGATTATGATGCTGCTAGTCCCCCAAGGCCAATTTCAGAAGCACCTTCACACGTTGGCCGCCATTGCAAAACTGCTGCACAATCGCGAGTTTCGCTCTGGTCTCGAACAAGCGCAGGATGCGGAAGCAATGCTCAAAATCATCAAGACTCCGTCCGGTATCTAGGGTTCTTGAAAACTGGAGGCCGATCTTTTCGGTCTTCGTTTGAGGCGCGCCTATTTGTGATTCCCGATAACTTGTGTTAGAAAAACTGATTCAATCCCGCTTGCAGAGCCGTGTGCGGGAAATCTTGCCCGAAGCCAATCTGGCAACGGTTTTGGTGCGCCCCTGCCCCGATTTAAAATTCGGTGACTACCAGTCGAACGCTCTCATGGCGATCGCCAAGGAACGAAAGCAAAACCCTCGCAAATTGGCAGAGGAGGTTGTTGCCGGTTTAGATGTGTCGGAATGGTGCGAACCCGTTGAGATTGCAGGTCCTGGTTTCTTAAATTTTCGCGCTAAAACAGAGGCAGTTACAGAGGTCCTGAAATCTGCAAGTCGCGGAGATCACCTTTTTTTTGAGCGAACCAAGGCCCCTCGAAATATCATCGTTGATTTTAGTTCGCCAAATGTGGCTAAGCCGATGCACGTCGGGCATATCCGTTCCACTATCCTAGGAGATGCTCTCGTGCGATCCCTGCGATTGTTGGGGCATCACGTGGTGACTGATAACCACATCGGAGATTGGGGAACCCAGTTCGGAAAACTACTGATCGGTTGGAAGCAGGATCTCAACCGGACGAATCTGGAACAGAACCCACTGGCTGAGATGGGGCGGCTTTACAAACAAGTTAACGCAAGGTTTGAAGCAGATGATGGGATCAAAACACTCGCCCGACAAGAGCTAGTCAATTTGCAACAAGGTGATCCGGAAAACCTGAAAATCTGGCGAGAGATGATCGATCTTTCGTTGCAGGAGTTCGGCAAGGTTTACTCAAGGTTGGCGATTCAGTTTGATCACGTGCTCGGCGAGAGTTTCTATAACTCACAACTCAAAGGCGTGGCAAAAAATCTCTTGGACCTCGGGTTGGCGCAGGAGAGTGAAGGCGCGACGGTGGTGTTTTTTGAGAAATCGACCGGATGGAGTGACCCGGCAATTATTCTGAAGAGTGACGGGGGCGCGAATTACACAACGACCGATCTGGCAACGTTGGAGTATCGGCTGAAAACTTGGCAACCTGCTGAAATTGTCTATGTCACAGATGCCCGCCAGCAACTTCACTTTCAGCAGCTCTTCCATATCTTCAGGAGGTGGCATCCTGTGGCAGAAGTATCACTGTCTCATGTTTGGTTCGGGATGATCCTTGGGCCTGATGGGACACCCTTCAAAACGCGGACCGGGGAGAACATCGAGCTGAACGCGCTGCTGGACGAAGCCGAGGAACGTGCTCTCGCGACGGTGACAGAGAAAAACCCTGATTTGCCAGAAAAGGAACGGCTTGAAATCGCCAGAGTTGTGGGGATTGCGGCTGTAAAATACTCGGATTTACTACCCAACCGGCAAAGCGATTATCGCTTCGACTGGGACAAGATGCTCGCTCTGACTGGCAACACTGCAGTCTATTTGCTCTACGCATACACCCGGATTCGAAGCGTGGCCCGCAAAGCTGCGGAGGCGGGAGCAGGTGCATCGGTTGAGGCACTCCAACTGACACTGCCGAGTGAGCTGGCTTTAGCGAAACATTTGCTGCGTTTTGGACTCAGTATCGAAGCGATGGCAGCCGAGTATCGACCGAATTATTTGTGTAATTATTTGTTCGAGCTCGCTGGGCTGTTCTCCCAATTCTACGAAAATTGCCCTGTCCTCAAAGCCGAAGGTTCCGACCGGTCCTCTCGACTCGTTTTATGCGAACTGACAGGACGTGTCTTGAAAAAAGGTCTCGAGATCCTAGGGATCGAAACGACCGAACGCATGTGAGGCGTCGGTCCACGGGATCGATCGCACTCTGTGTCGGGATTTGTTCGCGGCTTGCTTGGGATGGATTTACTCATAGAGTCAACACACAACATCCATCTGCCTCGGTTTAATCCTAATTAAGATCAATGAGCACTCAGAATAAAACTCACCCACTTACAACCACGGCTTTTGAACTCCCCGGTTACCGTGTGGTTCGTTCAATGGGTGTTGTTCGAGGAATTATCGTCCGCTCGCGTTCGATTATTGGAAATATCGGAGCAAGTATCCAAAGCCTATTTGGAGGGAATATTTCCCTTTATACCTCACTCTGCGAACGCGCGAGGGAAGATGCGTTCCGCCAAGTTCTCGATCATGCGAGTCAGCTTGGGGCAAACGCAGTGATTGGTTTGCGCTACGATGCAACGGAGATCGCTCCAGGGATCACTGAGGTGCTTTGTTATGGGACGGCTGTGTTTGTTGAAAACGCTTGAGTCTGCCGGTAGGGAGAGGTTTTGGTTGGGTGACCATGGGCTGAATTTGGGTTATTCAGGCGACGTCAGAATTAACGGGTGATCATGAAACCATTCACAATCCACCGCCCTCTGCTGTTGGCTCTGTATGTCATCCTCGGCGCGGGCTTCCACTCCGTAAAGGCTGCTGAGAAGCTCAGTTATAATCGCGATATTCGCCCGATTCTTTCTGACCGCTGCTTCCAGTGTCACGGACCCGACAAGAATAGTCGCAAAGGAGATTATCGCTTGGATGTCGCTGAGGAGGCCATGGCCGAGCGGCCCAAATCCCATGTTCGTCCGATCATACCGGGAAAACCATCGCAGAGCGAAGTTTGGAAACGGATCACCACCCAAGATCCCGATGACATGATGCCACCGGCGGAGTCGAAATTAAGCCTGACTTCAGCCGAGAAAAAGCTCATCCGCCGTTGGATCTCTGAGGGGGCTCAATATCAACCCCACTGGGCTTTTCAACCGGTCGAGAATCACATCACTCCTCCTTCAAACAAAAATAAAACATGGCCGCGTAATGACATTGATCGATTTGTTCTGGCTCAACTTGAACAACAAAAAATTAAGCCATCGGCAGAGGCAAGTAGGGAACGCTGGTTACGACGAGTGAGCTACGATCTGACGGGACTACCTCCGACTCCCAAAGAGGCCGAAGAGTTCTTCACGGATGAGAGCTCCAGTGCCTATGAAACGGTGGTTGATCGTCTACTCCGTTCAAAACGGTTTGG
>SXGT01577374.1_pt1 | contig 22027 bp, 20 predicted proteins | sample 3176221 | NCBI WGS metagenome assembly SXGT01 (sample SAMN11356862, study PRJNA531348) | freshwater metagenome | isolation source: freshwater sample F1-120 | place: China: Fuxian Lake, Yuxi | collected 2017-12-25
CTTGGTTGAGCATGGACTGGCACTTGGCATACATTTCTGCACGCTTCTTTTGGTCGAGTTCCACACGCGCAGCGACCAAAATCTTGTTGAATTCAGCGCTGGTGTAGTGGGTGTCATTCCAAGGGTTGGTGGTTCCATTGGCAAAAGTCGATGTGAACTGGTTGTCAATGGTAGGACGGTTGCCCCAGTAAACCGCGCAGAACGGCACTTTCAACCAGACGTTATCCCAGTAGCCGTCGCCGGATACGCGCTTCAAGTCCATCTTGATACCAGCTTTTGCCAAGGATTCTTGGAAAATTTGGCCAGAATCGGTAGCGCCAGTGAACGCACCTTCAGAGACTTGCAACTCGATAGGAGAAGTCACACCCGATTTTTTGAAGTGGAACTTGGCCTTGTCTGGATCGTACGTAGTCATCTTTTGCTTTGCATCGTAGAACTTCATCTTAGGTCCTGCGGTGTGGTCATTGCCCACGGACGCATAGCCAGAGAATACGTTCTCAACGATCTTCTTACGGTCAATACCGTACTTCAAAGACAACATCAGGTCTTTGTTTGCATAGGGCTCTTTGTCGGTATGGGCCACAAAAGCAAAACGGTTACCAGCACCAGGGGTGCGAGAGACAACCAGGTTTTTGTTTTTAGCAACCAACGCAGCTGTTTTAGGATCGAGGCGGTTGACTGCATCCACTTGACCGGTCACCAAAGCTTGTGTACGGGCAGCGGAGTCACCGATGTAACGCAACTCAACGCGGTCAAAATTACCGCGGTTAGGCTTCCAATAGTCGCCCGCTTTGCGCTTGAATGTTGCACGAACACCAGGTTGGAACTCATCGAGGGTAAAGGCACCTGTTCCGTCAGGCTTGCTGAAGTCGGTGTAGCCGTTTGGAACCACGATGATGTGGTAGTCGCTGAGGTTGTATGGCAAGTCAACGTTGCCGTTTTTCATCAAGATCTGCACTTGGTTGGCAGAAATTTTCTTGATGTCGGTAATGTCAGCCAACAACGCTTTCGCAGGTGATTTTGTCTCACCGCGGTGCATATTGAGGGAGTAAATCACGTCATCAGCGTCGAGCGTTTTGCCAGACGTGAAAGTGATGCCTTTACGAATGGTGAATGTCCAATCAGCCGCGCCGGGCTTGACTTCCCACTTTTCAAACAACTCACCGCTTGCGCTACCGTCATCAGCGACTTCAACCAAGTTGTTCCAAAGCATCAAGCTCATCGCGATAGGAATGGAGTCAGCATAGGTGCGGGGATCCAAACTATCGGAGGGTGAGCCACCTTCCATACCGAGGCGTAAGGTGCCGCCTTTTTTTGGCTTCTCAGCAGCCATGGCTGAAGATGCGCCTAATGTTCCAGCCAAACCAACGGCAGAAGCGCCGAGGATCAGTTGACGACGATCGAGAATGATGCCCGACTCAGTGGTTTGTTCGACATTTTCCATTTGTAACTATCTCCAGTCCAATTAGATTTAAAAAGTTTCCGCTGCTCAGAACCTAAAAAGAACGTCGCAACGAAAAGCAAGAGGGCAACCAGATTTGCGCTCTGACCGCATCGTAATCCAATCCAGAGCGCCTCCCAATGAAAAAAACTCCTCGTATTCCCTTATATGGGCTGATTTTTCCGCATTCACCATCAATTCCTCAAATTGATTTGATTTCCATTCAAGTCGCCTATCGAATCGTATGCGTCGCAAACGTACTGACCCCTTTTGTAATTCGTTCTTCCGTCGGACTGACGCCAAAACGCATCTTGTAAGCGCGCGAAAAATGGGACGATGCACCAAAACCGCACGCCAAGCCCACCGCCATGACCCCCATCTCCGTTTGTTCCAGCAATTGACGTGCCCGATCCAGACGCAAAACCAAATAAAACTGCGCAGGTGAGGTTCCCAAATGGGCTTGGAATAAGCGTTCCATTTGGCGGCGCGTGACTCCCATGCCAGAAGCCAAATCTTGCGCAGAAAGCAGGTCCTCCAAATGGGTCTCCATGGCTTTGATGACTTGCACCAGTTTTTTATTGTGTACGCCGTAGCGGGCGGTCAATTGGGTGCGCTGGTGTTCGGATTGGCTGCGCATCGGGCCATGGACAAATTGCTCCGAAACTGTAGCAGCCAACTTAAGACCATGGGCCTTGCCAATGAGCGCTAACATCATGTCAATCGCGGCCGTTCCCCCCGCACAGCTCATGCGCCTCTCGCCCCACTCGTAGAGTTCATCGGTGACTTTGATTGTTGGGTAGCGCTCTTGGAACGCCAACTGCGCCTCCCAATGCAAAGTCACCGTGTGGCCTTGTAAAAGGCGCGCTTGGGCCAACAAAAAAGCCCCAGTGTCTAACGCGCCTAACGTTGCGCCACTGCGATCCCATTGCCGCAAGCAGTCCCCCATCTCACGGAGGTAATACTGCAAGGGGTTAAAGCCGGCAACCACAAACAAGGTCTGAATCGTAGATGCTTCGCGCAAGGCGCCATCGACATTCAAAGACATGCCGTTACTGGCCTTTACCGCTTGCCCGTCCCAGCTCAAAATTTTCCATCGGTAGGCGTCCTTGCGAAAACGATTGGCCACGCGAAGCGGTTCGAGCGCCGAGACAAAACCCATCATGGAAAACTCGGGCAACAAGAGGAAGTGAAATTCGCGGGCCGCGTTCACTTCCATGGTCTGCATCCGGTTGCGAAACGCGCTCAGCGCGCCTGCCAGCGCGGAGATCGTTTTTCTGAAAATGCGCGGGGTCCCTCGGCTGCATCGTCTGAACGCAGCATGGCGCGGTAGTGGGGTAGGTCCGCTTTTCGCAGGGTGGCGTAAGCCGCTGCTATGGTTTGCCCTTCGGTGGCTTTTACCAGCTCTTTAACCGCTGCCAAAGCCAAAGGTGCTGCCAAGACCATCTCTTGCGCCAAAGCCTGTGCAGCTTCGAGTAACTGATCAGGGCTCACAACCCGGTTAACCAGCCCCCAGCGCGCTGCTTCTAACGCGCCCATTCGCCTGCCGGTTAACAGCATTTCCAAGGCAATCGCCCGGGGCAAGCGCCGGGGCAGACGCAACACTCCGCCTGAATCTGCCACCATCCCGAGCTTGACTTCGGGGAGCGCAAATTCTGCAGTGTCACTCGCCACGATCAGGTCAGCGGCTAGGGCAAGTTCAAAGCCTCCGCCCATGGCCAAACCGTTCACTGCTGCAATCACTGGTTTGTGAAGGCTGAAAAATTCTGTCAGCCCGGCAAACCCGCCTGGTCCGTGGTCCGCGTCAATGGCCTCGCCTTGTGTGGCTCCAGCTAAATCCCATCCGGCGGAAAAAAACCGCCCGGTGCCCGTCAAAATCCCCACCCGCAGCACCGGGTCGTCATTCAACTGTTTAAAAGCCCGATACAAGGCTTGGCTTGTCGCCACATTGATCGCATTGGCTTTGGGTCGGTCTAAGGTGATTGTTAAAACGCCATTCAACACACTGGTTTTGATTGCTTCAATCATTTAACGCTCCTTGGATACGAATTAAAGCATCGACCGCCAAAACGCCTTGGCCTTGGGCCATCACCAACACCGGGTTGACATCCAGTTCCAGCAATTGGTGGGCATGACGCTGCGCAAAATTTGCTACTGCCATGACTGCATCGATCAGCGCCTCGACATCGCCTGCGGGTCGGCCCCGAAAACCCACCAACAAAGGCCACATTTTCAAAGCCATCAAGGCATCACGCACATTATTTCTCTGGACCGGGAAAAGCAAAGTTACAGCGTCTTGCAAAATTTCTACCAAAATCCCGCCGGCTCCCACCGTGAGCGACAGTCCGAACTGCGGGTCGCGCTGAACGCCAACAATGACTTCAGCGACCACGCCTTTGGCCATTTGTTCCACCAAAAAACGCTCCGACAACCCCGCCATTTTCTCCAAGGCCCCGCGCACTTGCACTTCGTTTTGCAGATTCAAGTGCACCGCGCCGGCTTCTGTTTTATGCGCCAATTGGTCAGAAACCGCTTTCAGCACCACGGGATAACCCAGCGCATTGGCGTATGCACACACGTCACTGGCTGCAAGCACTGCGCCTTTGGGCGTGGGCAGGCAGAACGCCGCCAAAGCTTTTTTGCTGGTGGCTTCATCGAGTAAAACTTCTGACCCTTGAACCAAATCTTGAACCACGGGCAAGGCCAGGGTTTGGTCAAGCCGTTTTTTTGCAGCGCCTATCGCCGCTGCATTAGCAATCGCATCCAAACAGTCTGGTAACCCGTGCATAGGCGCAATGTTTTGGTGCATCAATGCACTTGCAAAGTGCTCCGGCAAATCTTCTGGCAAGGAAGCAACCACCGTTGCACCTTTGCCCCCGGATTGCGATGCCGCAACGAAGGCGTCTACGGTGGTTCCCCAACTCTGCGCGCTGCACCGGTCTAAGCGCGGGTAATCCAAAACCAAAAGATGGGCGTCAAACTGGCAGTCCATGAGACCTGAAAAACATTCGGTCTGGGCTGCCAAATCGCCCCAAATATAGGTGTGGTAATCCAAGGGATTGGCCACACTGACCTTCTCGCCCAAGACCTTGCGCAGCCTGTTCGATGCTGCATCGGGTATGGCTGGCATCTGCATTCCGCGCGGCTGTGCCAAGTCCGCCACCAAGGAAGCTTCTCCGCCAGAACAGCTGGCAGAAATCATGCGGTTGCCAGGCAAAGGTCCATGCACATGAAGAAACTTGCACGTCTCAATCAACCCTGCGGGGTCATTCACACGCGCCACACCACAACGCGTAAAAAGCGCGTCATACAAAGCGTCCGGTCCAGCCAAGGAGCTGGTGTGGCTCATCGCGGTTTGCGCACCTAAGGCGGATGATCCAGCCTTGAGCGCCACCAATGGAACGCCTTGGTGCAAAGCTTTCAATGCAACTTTGGAAAACGCCGCGACATCATCCAAGCCTTCAATGTGCATCCCAATCACGCTGACGCGGGGATCGCCAAGCAAGGCGTCTACCATGCTTTCTATGCTGTCGCCACCCTTGTTGCCTACCGTAATCAAATACGCCAAGGGCATCGCACGGCGCTGCATGGTGAGGTTCAAACCGATGTTGCCGCTTTGGGTAATCAAGGCAACGCCCCGGTTGATGCGTTCTCCGCCATGTTGGTCTGGCCACAGGGCCACGCCATCAAGGTAATTCAACATGCCATAGCAATTAGGGCCGACCAAAGCCATGGTTCCCGCGTTTGCGACGAGTTGCTGCTGCAATTGCAAACCCTCGCCACCTACCTCGGCAAAACCAGAGGCGTAACAAATCGCCCCGCCTGAACCCCGCTTTGCCAGTTCGCCAACAATTTCTACGGTTGCTTCACGTGGCACGGCAATAAAGCTTGCGTCCGGCGCAGCAGGCAAAGAGGCTACATCCGCATAACAAGGCAATCCTTCTATGCATTCTTTGCGCGGATGAACGGGCCAAATCTCACCGGCAAAGCCGAGCTTTCGGCATTGCCGAATCGCCTCGGCGGAGGCGTTTCCACCGAACACCGCAATATGGCGGGGAGAAAAAAGTCGACGCAGCGCCGCTGTCCGATCTCCGCCCATCGCGTTCAACCGCCGTGCTCACGCAGCATGGCGCGAGAAATAATGTGGCGCTGGATTTCGCTGGTGCCATCCCAAATCCGCTCGACCCGGGCATCTCGCCAAAACCGCTCAATCGGGAGCTGGTTCATCAAACCCATGCCGCCAAAAATTTGCAAACTTTGGTCCGTGACACGCGCCAAAGTCTCCGTCGCAAACAATTTGGCCATGGCAGCGTCAGAATCGGTCATGGTGCCTTGGTCACATTTCCAAGCCGCTTGGAGCGTTAAAAGCTCTGCCGCTTCCAACTCGGTGGCCATATCGGCAAGCTTAAATCCGGTTCCTTGAAACTTTCCAATGGATTGTCCAAATTGTTTTCGGGTCGCGGCCCACTGGGTCGCCATGTCCAGCACGCGCCTGCCTCGACCCACGCTGGTTGCAGCCACCGTGAGGCGGGTAGCACCCAGCCATTCGCCCATCAAATCAAAACCTTTGCCCTCTTCTCCCAAGCGCTTGTAGGCGGGCACACGGCAGTCAGTGAAAAATAATTCGCACTGGTGGTACCCCCGGTGAGACACACAGGCCGGACCCCGGCGCACCGTTAAACCTGGGGAATTCAAATCAACCAAGAAACCAGTGATTTTTTTCTTGAGTCCATGCTTGGTTTCCTCGGCGCCTGTGGCGGCAAACAAAATCACAAAATCACTCATGTCGGCGTGGCTAATGAAGTGTTTAGTGCCGTTGATGATGTAATCCGCATCCTCGCCTGCTCCATCGCGGACCGCTCTGGTTTGCATTCCGCGCACATCAGAGCCTGCATTGGGTTCGGTCATAGCCAAACAATCGTGGCGCTCCCCCCGAATCGTGGGCAATAAATATTCTTCAATCTGCTTGCCTTCGCAAGCCCGCAAAATATTGCTCGGACGCGCAACCACCATCTGCAGGCCATACGAGGCTCGGCCCAATTCCCGTTCCATCAAAGTGATGCTGAAGTTATCTAAGCCCCCGCCGCCCAACTCCGCAGGCATGTTCGCTGCATACAGCCCCACCTCAATGGCTTTGGCTTGAATGGATTTCACCAACGCAGGTGGCACCGCATCAAGACGCTCGACTTCATCTTCATGGGGGTACAACTCGTTTTCTACAAACGCGCGCACCGTATCCACAATCATTTTTTGTTCTGTGTTAAGTTCAAATTGCATGTTTGGGTCTCAATGATTCAGGGGGTTAAGTTTTCAAAGCGCTTTGCGGCGAATTCCCATGGGCTTTCCCAAACTCTTCGGCGCGGCTAATACGGCATGCGCTTTGGCAATCGCATTCAAACGGTCTTGCAAATAGGCAGGCATATCCGCTGAGCGTCCTTGGGCCATATCCACGTGCACCAGCATTTGTTCTGCGGTAGCCAACACATCACCCGTTGCAGCATGGGTCATGGTGTGGAAAATATGGACCCGCTTTTCGTCATGGTCGATTAATTGCAAACTCAAACGCAGCTGCTCTCCTTGGGCGACTTCTCGTACATGGTGAATATGGGTTTCCACGGTGTAAAGCGAATGCCCGCCTTGGTCGCGGTAGCTCTCATCAATGCCAATGAACCGAAAAAAAGCATCAGAGTTATCACCAAAGACCAGCAAGTAACACGACTCGCTCATGTGCCCGTTGTAATCCACCCACGCAGGCAAAACAGTGGGGGCATGCAAGGAAAAAGGCGCTGCAATGGAGGCGGTCGGGTCCCACGGCTTGGCGGGAACGCCTTCGAGTGGGGTGGTAATACCGTGGTTTTTTTCAGTCATGGGGGTATTCGTTAAGGCAAAGTGAATACAAGCTTACCGACAAATTTTTTCTCACCGAAGTCGCGTTGGGCTTGGGCGATGTCTTTAAGTGGATAGCTTTTTGCCACCACCGGCTCAATTTCTCCGCGTTCGATATAACCCACGAGATTGTCAAAAATGTAGTCTTCTTGAAAGGTGCATCCCAATAAATGCAAATCTTTGAGGTACAGGGTTCGCAGATCCAATTCCACCAACGGCCCGGCAATTGCACCGGAGGTTGCGTAACGCCCACCGCGTTTAAGAACTTGCAGTAAAATCGGCCATTGGGCGCCTCCTACCAAGTCAATCACCACATCCACAGATTCGCGGCCCACGGCATGCTCCAGGTCCACTTGGCGGTCTAACACCCGGTCCGCCCCCAAGGCGAGAACCGCCGCATGTTTATCGGTACTTGCCACCGCAATCACCGTGGCGCCGCGGCGTTTGGCCAATTGCACGGCGGCACTTCCCACGCCACCGGAAGCACCGGTCACCAAGACGCGTTCGCCGGATTGAACGCCCGAGCGGTCCACCAAATTTTCAGCAGTTGAATAGGCACAAGGAAAGGATGCCAACTGGGCATCACTTAGATGGCTTTGAATCACCACCGCCGCATCACTGGGCACCTTGGTGTACTGTGCAAAACCGCCGTCACACTCCGAACCAAAATACCAGCAGGCATACGGCTGGTAGTTGGCATAGGCCCGCAAAATAGGCCGCACTAAGACCCGTTGACCTATGCGCTGCGTGTCCACACCTGCGCCCACCGCGACAATCTTCCCGCAGCAGTCTGCGCCTTGAATCCGCGGAAATGCCATGGGAACGCCACCCCAGCTGGGATCTTGGTCCTGTTGCGAATCAAATACCGCAGCCGCGCTTTGCGTCTGACCCTGCGCGGTTTTCGAATACCAGCCTACGCGAGTATTGATGTCAGTGTTGTTCACTGCACTGGCACCCACACGAATCAATACTTCACCAGCTAACGGGTGAGGGACAGGCAGATCTTCGCGGTATTGCAGGCACTCAGGGCCACCAAAACGGGTTAACACCACACCATGCATGGTGGTTGGAAGTTGCGCAGCTTGTTCCATGGCTGTTCTTTTATTGCTTCGCTTTTGGGGCAGGCAAGGCGATCGCACGGCCTGCAAATTTCGGTTTTTCAAGGCTTGCATGCGCTAACGCCATAGCCTGCAACAGATTGGAAACCGATGGCGCAAAAGGTATGGCTGTGGGTCCTGCCATGTCGACATTGAGCTGCATTTGCTCGCAAAAAGACAGGAGTTTGTCCTGGCCTTCTATATACAAACCTAAACCCAAATGCACCCGTTTGGCATCGAATCCGAGCACCTGGGTTCGCACTTCAACGCGCGAGCCCAGCTTCACCTCATGTAAAAAATTGAGATGTGCCTCCAGCGTAAACAATGAGTGTCCCAGCGCCTTACGGCCCGATGCATCCAGTCCGATCTGGTCCATAAAACCATCAACGCCATAACTAAAGAGCACCAAATAAAAACCGTCACGCAGGTGCCCGTTGTAGTCCACCCATTCGGGCAACACTTCACTTCGGTAAGTCACCAAGCCCGCCGGGTTTGAATTACTCATCGTCAGCAATACCGTGTTTGGCTTTGGTGGCCTTGATAGCCGCTTGAACGGCCAACAAACAGTCGTCTCGGTAGCGCTCTAAATCGGCAATGCTGTGTTTTCCGAGCTGCTGTATGGTGCCGTCAGACACGCTATCAAGCAAGGCATCCGTCAACTCGGGTGCTTCTAGTTTGGTCCAAGGAAGTTTCAAAGCAGGACCAAACTGGGCCATGAAGTGACGCATACCGGCGTCGCCGCCGGCCAAGGTATAAATTAAAAAACTCCCCATGAAAGACCAGCGCAGTCCTGCGCCAAACCGAATGGCATCATCAATTTCACCCGTCGTTGCCACGCCGTCGTTGACCAAGTGCAAAGATTCACGCCACATCGCTTCTAACAAACGGTCAGCAATAAATCCTGGAACTTCTTTGCGAACATGCAACGGCCGCATGCCTAAGCTGCGGTAGACCTGCATGGCCGCTTGAACCGCATCGGGACTGGTGTTGACGCCGCCAACGACTTCGACCAAAGGCAAGAGGTACACCGGGTTAAAAGGGTGGCCGACCACACAACGCTCGGGGTGTTGTGCTTTGGCATAAAACTCACTGGGCAACAAGCCCGATGTCGAGGAGCCAATTAGCACATTGGGGCGTGCAGCCGCTGTGATTTTGGCGTGCAAGTCAATTTTCAAATCCAAGCGCTCAGGCGCACTTTCTTGAATAAAGTCAGCGTTAGCCACACACTCTTCAATCGTCGCTACAAAACGCAGGCGCGATTGCGACGCGCCCGGCTTGAGTCCCTGGGCCACTAAGGCCCCCCAGGCTTTTTCAATGCGCGAACGCAGTTGTGCTTCGGCACCCGGAGCGGGGTCCCAAGCGATAACGTCCAGTCCATTCGCCAAGGCTCGGGCGACCCAGCCGCTGCCGATGACGCCACTGCCCAAAGCAGCAAAAGTTTTGATGTCGGTGATAAATGTCATGGTAAATTCTTAGTGATGGAAAGAGGCGTTAACCGCGTTTTTTGAGACCCATTTTTTCTCGCCCTTGGGCTGGGGTCATCGGTGTCGCACCCATGCGGGTGATGATCTCCACCACCCTTTGCGTTAAGGATCCGTTACTTGCAGGTACGCCCTTGTCGAGCCACAAATTATCTTCAAGGCCCACCCGCACATTGCCGCCTAAAAGAATCGCCTGTGCCGCCATGGGCATTTGCATGCGGCCGATCCCAAAGCCAGACCACACCGCATCAGCAGGCAAGTTGTCGGCCATGGCCTTCATGGTGGTGGTGTCTGCAGGCGCTCCCCAAGGAATGCCAAGGCACAGTTGGAACAAAGGATCTTTCAATAAACCTTCTTTGATCATTTGTTTGGCAAACCACAGGTGTCCGGTGTCAAAGATTTCCAATTCGGCTTTGACCCCTAACTCGGTAATGCGTTTTGCGCCCGCCCGCAAGGCCGCAGGGGTGGAAACATAAATCGTATTGCCATCGCCAAAATTCAAAGTGCCACAGTCCAAGGTACAAATTTCAGGCAACAGTTCTTCCACATGAATCAATCGGGCCATCGGGCCGATCAGGTCGGTTGAAGGGCCAAACTGCATTGGCGTTTCACCTGGGCCGATTTCAAGGTCGCCACCCATGCCGGCGGTCAGGTTCACGATGATGTCCACGCCTGAGTCACGAATGCGGTCCATCACTTCGCGGTACAGCGCGGGGTCCCGGCTGAATTTTCCAGTTTCAGGATGGCGCACATGGCAGTGCACCACGGTTGCCCCGGCCTTGGCGGCTTCGACGGCAGCCGCCGCAATTTGTTGGGGGGTCACTGGAATTGCCGGGTGCTTATCAACGGTATCTCCGGCGCCAGTGAGCGCGCACGTAATGATGATGTTGTGGTTCATTTTTTATAGTCCATTTCTTCGAGGTCAAGGATCTGTTTAAGGGCTTTGAAATGCAGCTCTGAAAATTCAGTCGGGTAGTCATTCCATTGCGCACACGCCAAAGCTGCCAAGCGTTCAGGAATCAAGGACAAAGGGCGGCCGGTGGAAAGCGCCAAGACTTGGAGCTTTGCGGCTTTCTCTAAGTAATACAAAGTGTCCAAGGCCTGTGCAACCGTCGGCCCGACCACCATGACGCCGTGGTTGCCCAAGAACAACACGCTTTTACCGCCTTGCATCAAAGCCGCTACGCGCTCACCTTCCGAGGGTTCCAGAGCCATTCCGGCGTAGTTGCGGTCATACGCAATGCGTTGATGGAATCGACAGGCGTTTTGGTCCAGCATCAAAAATTCAAAATCTTGCAAACAACACAAGGCTGTGGCATAGGGCATATGGGTGTGCAAGATGCAGCGGGCGTGGGGCACTTGCTGGTGCAATACCGCATGCAAGTGCCACGCGGTCGGGTCCGGCGCGTTGGCAGTTTTTTGGACATTGGCATCGGCACTGTTGAGTAAAAGCAAATCGCTGGCCTTGATCAGCGAAAAATGGCTGCCTTGGGGGTTGAGAAAAAACTGCCGTCCATCGGGCGAGACTGCCACACTGAAATGGTTGGCAATTGATTCGTGCATATCCCAACGCGCCGCCCACCGAAACGCAGCAGCAAGGTCGATGCGGGCTTGGGATTCATGAGTTGAAATTGTCATCAATGGCTTTCAAGCGAGTTGGCACTGTAGCTGTGGTCCTGGGTTATCAACCGATCAAATACGACTATGTATTGACATTTTGCGACTATTTCAAATTGAGGTCGCGCACCTTTGGCAAGCTCAGCTTAAACAACCAGGTGAGAAATGTATGTCACCATAAGGGTAATGCGATGGACCGCCGCCGCAACAAAACTATCCCTGGGAATGATGCTGTGAATAAATTGATGTGGCCTTTGGCCTCGCTGTTGAGTGGGGTAAGTATGCTTGTTGTGGGCGTTGCTTTGCTCACGGTTGCGATTGGAGCGCAAGCCGGTTCAGCCAAATACTCCGCCCTTGTCACGGGCATCATCATGTCGGCTTACTTTGCCGGCTTTGTCTATGGAACCTACGCTTGCCCAAAATTGATTCGCAAGGTCGGTTACATCCGAGCCTTTGCGGTAATGGCTTCAGTGGCCTCTGCATTACCGGTGTTGCATGCCTTGTGGACCAACCCCTGGTTTTGGGGGGGATTGCGGTTTGTGACGGGGCTTTGCATCGTGGGCTTGTATATGGTGATCGAAAGCTGGCTCAATGTGGTGGCCAGCAGCGAGAGCCGTGGCAAGGTATTCGCGTCATATATGGCGGTGAGTGGCGTCTCCACGGCGATCGGGCAATGGCTTATTTTGGCCAGTGACCGCTATGGCTTTGTTCCATTTGCCTTGGTCTCCATTCTGTTTTCATTCGCCCTGATCCCGACCACGCTGACCACCATTCGCGAGCCACAACCTACCAACGCGCCGTCCATGAGTTTGGTTCGCTTGTTTATTATTTCACCGATCGGCGCCATTGCAGCGATGGGTTCAGGCCTACTCAACGGAACATTTTTTAGCCTGGGCTACGTGTTTGGAACGGGCGTGGGGTTTAGCGATAGCCGCACCGCTAGCTTCATGGCAGTCACCATTTTGAGTGGCGCAGCCTTCCAATGGCCGGTGGGTCATTTGTCAGACCGGTATGACCGACGTTGGCTTTTATTTTGGATTTGCGTGGTCACCGCAGGGCTGGCTGGCATCGGGTTTTATTTGGCCCGCGAATATGAAAATCTATTGATTTTTCTTGGGGTTTTATACGGCGGCTTGTCGTTTGCCGTCTATGGGCTGAGTGTCGCCCACACCAACGATTTGATCGAACCTTCCAAAGTGCTGGAGACGACCGGCGGCTTATTGCTGCTTTACGGTATTGGCGCGACGGTGGGCCCGACCTTGGCAGGGGGCTTGATGGACTTGATGGGTCCCGAAGGTTTGATGTTGTTTTTCTCGATTGTCCTGTCCTTGCTTGCTGGCGCGGTTTGGCGATTTGTTTCTAAGCAAAAACACAGTCAAGCACCTCCATTGCACCGGGCGGACTACGTGATGATGGATGCGAGTTCGCAAGCGGTGCTTCAAATGGACCCGCGCGGCGATCAAGCGAATCTTGATTTTGATCACAGCGCGCAAAAATAAACCCCTATAAAAATTTCATAACTCTCCATTCAAAATGCAAAACGTCACCTTTACCCAGATGAAAGATGGAACCGTCGAGGAGTATTTTTTTTACAACAACTGGAACACCATTACATACGAGAGTTGCCTGACCGGCTCATGGAATCACTGCGGGGTTTAGGATCTTCTTTGCAAGGCTACCAAATCAGTCGGCTCGAACATTCACTGCAAAGCGCAACCCGGGCTGAGGCCGACGGCGCTGACTTGGACATGGTGGTTGGCGCATTGATCCACGATATTGGCGACGTTTTAGCCCCAGAAAACCACTCCCAAATGGCAGCAGCCATTCTTCGCCCTTATGTTCGCGCTGAGGTCACATGGGTGATTGAAATGCACGGCCTCTTTCAAATGGAGTATTACGCCCACCACTTTGGCAAAGACCCGAACGCTTACCTGGTTTACAAAGACCACCCGTGGTTTGCGTCATGCCATCATTTTTGCGCTTGCTATGACCAAGCCGCTTTTGATCCGGACTATTCCAGCAAACCCTTGGAATATTTTGAGCCTCTGCTTCGCGAGGTCTTCAGCAGAAAAGCGTTTGATCCCGCAGTGATTCAAGAAGCGCTTTAAGCAAAGCATGGGATTACGGTCTTTGGGGGCAATGCACCTGTCTGCGCCATGGCGAAGCGCCATCGCCATGCTTGCGGGTGTGGCTTTTTTCTCGTTCATGGATGCAGCACTGAAAACCTTGTCGGCTTTTTATCCTGCGATGCAAGTGGCGGCTTTACGTGGTTTGGCTGCGCTGCCGATGGTTGTGGTCTACACCGCTTGGAGGGTTCCAGTCACTGAGTTGTTTCAAGTGCAATGGCGGTTGCACTTTTTGCGCTGCGTTCTCAATGTCGCCACGCTTTGGCTTTTTACCTATGGCATTACCCACTTGGCGCTCGCGCAGGCCTACACCATCTTCTTTATTTCTCCGCTTTTGGTGACGGCTTTGGCCGTGCCGCTTTTAAAAGAGCACGCCAGTCCGGCGCACTGGGTCGCCATCGGGCTCGGTCTTTTAGGCGTGCTCATTGCGATGCGACCGGGGAGCAATGTCGATTCGCTCTGGCAATCTTGGGGGGCGCTGGCAATTTTAGGTTCAGCGATTTGTTACGGTTTAACCGTGATAACAGCGCGACTATTGGGTCGCAGCGAATCCAACGCCAGTATTGTGTTTTGGACGATTACTTTGATGTCTTTAGGCGCAAGCCTGCTTGCGATTGGCGGCTGGCAGCCTCTTCAAACAGAACATTTCTTGTTAATCGTGATTTTGGGTGTGACGGGTTTTCTAGGCACCGTTGCGATGACCTACGCTTTTGCGCATGGAAAAACTGCTAACGTCGCTCCCTTGGAATACACCGCTTTGGTCTGGGCTCTGGCTATCGACTGGGTGGTGTGGGGCGCCGCACCCGACCGGTGGACCCTGATCGGTGGTTTGGTCGTGATTCTCAGCGGCGTGTATTTGATTCGTTTCGCGCGGCATGACGGCGAATCTAAGACCGATAAAGAACTTTCCCCCATCGACCAAAGTCTGCACTAAACGCTATAGAGTCTGGCTTTATTTGTGGTGGCTCAAAGCGTTGCTCACGAGCTTGGCGGTGATATCAACAATCTGAATCATGCGGTCATAGGGCATCCGAGTCGGGCCAATCACACCCAAGGTGCCCACCAATTTTCCATCGACCTCGTAGGGCGCACTGACAATCGACAGGTCTTCGAACGGCACCACCTGGCTCTCGCCTCCGATAAAGATACGCACGCCTTCGGCTTGGCCTGCAATATCGAGTAGTCTCATGATTTGGACTTTTTGCTCAAACAACTCAAAGGCCCGGCGCAGGTTGCCCATGTCGCTGGAAAAGTCGGTCACTTTGAGTAAATTACGTTCACCTGAAATCACCACCTCGTCTTGGGTTTCCGTCATCGCTTCGGAGTTCACCGTGACTGCAGCGTCCATCAGGCCGGCAATTTCAGAGCGCAATATTTCCACTTCGCTTTTAAGCCGCTCGCGCACTTGGTCGATATCGAGCCCGACGTAATGGCTGTTTAAAAAGTTAGCGGCTTCAACGAGCTGCGAGGGAGAGTAATCCACCTCGGTATAAATCACCCGGTTTTGCACATCGCCCTCGGGCGAAACAATGATGACCAACACCCGTTTTTCGGAGAGTCGCAAAAATTCCATGTGTCGAAATGCGGAAGTGCGCCTAGGGGCAATCACCACGCCGACAAACTGCGACAAGCTTGAGAGTAAATGGGCTGCGTTCGAAATGACTTTTTGCGGCTGGTCGGGTGCCAGGCTATGGGCAGCAAACTGCTGCGGCTGGACCGTGAGCATGGTGTCCACAAAAAGCCGGTAACCCCGCGCGGTGGGTACGCGCCCAGAAGAGGTATGGGGGCTGACAATCAGGCCCAACTCCTCTAAATCCGACATGACATTGCGGATGGTCGCAGGAGACAACTCCAAGCCAGAAGCCTTAGACAAAGTGCGGCTTCCCACCGGTTGGCCGTCTGCAATATAGCGTTCGACCAGCGACTTCAGCAACAACTTGGAACGATCATCTAGCATGAAGGCATTTTAGTGATGTAATTTGCCCATGAAGTCTCGATTGAAAACCCAGTTCCACCAGGTCGCCCTCATTGGTAAGTACCAAACGAGCTACTCTGCTAGCGCAGTGGCTGCGGCACGTCAGGCCTTGGATGACATCGCCCATTTTTTGATGGGTCAAGGCTGTGAGGTGGTGATTGAGGCTGAAACCGCTGCCAACTTGGGGCTCAGCAGTTATCTTGCAATGGAGATTGAAGACATCGGACGCCACTGCGACCTGTGTTTGGTCGTGGGTGGAGATGGCACCATGTTGGGTATTGGGAGGCGACTCGCCCAGTACAAGGTGCCACTCATTGGCATTAACCGTGGTCGCCTCGGGTTTATTACCGATATTCCACTGGAACAATACGCCGCCACTTTAGGGCCCATGCTCGCTGGCGAGTTTGTGGTGGATGACCGCAGTCTCATGCAAGCCGAAGTCATCCGTGACGGGCGCAGTGTCTTTTCTGCTCTGGCACTCAACGACGTGGTGGTCAATCGCGGTGCAACCTCTGGCATGGTGGAGTTGCGGGTTGAGGTTGATGGACACTTTGTGGCGAATCAGCGCGCCGATGGCCTGATCATCGCCACCCCGACAGGTTCAACCGCCTATGCCTTATCGGCTGGCGGGCCCTTGCTGCACCCTTCAACCCCCGGCTGGGTTTTGGTGCCTATCGCACCTCACACCCTGTCTAACCGGCCCTTGGTGTTGTCCCATGCGAGTGAAATTTCTATCGAAATCGTCTCAGGCCGAGACGCCAGCGCAAACTTTGATATGCAATCGTTGGCGACTTTGATGCACGGGGACCGTATTGTGGTGCGTCGATCAGAGCAGCATGTGCGGTTTTTACATCCTCAGGGTTGGACCTACTTTGATACGCTTCGCCAAAAGCTACACTGGAACGAGGGAGTGGCATAAAAAGTGGGATTGAAACGCATTGTTCTGCGCGATTTCGTTATCGTCGATGAACTCGATTTAGACCTCGAAAGCGGTTTCACGGTTTTGACCGGAGAAACCGGCGCGGGTAAATCGATCTTGATTGACGCACTCCAACTGGTGACCGGAGCGCGCGCCGATGTGGGCGTGATTCGAGAGGGCGCTCAACGAACCGACGTGAGCGCCGAATTTGATTCTCCCGATGCTCTCTCCCCCTTTCTTGAAGACGCTGGTTTTGAATGTTCTGAGATCTTATTGCTACGGCGAACCGTAGACCTCACTGGCAAAAGCCGCGCTTGGGTCAATGGCAGTCCCGCCACCGCCCAACAACTGCGTCACCTTGGTGAGTATTTGCTCGATATCCATGGCCAACATGCGTGGCAAAGCCTGACGCGACCTGACGCCGTGCGTAGCCTGCTCGATGGTTATGCGCAAATTTCAAACCAAAAATTAAGCGCATCTTGGCAACAATGGCGACAAGCCCAAAATACTTTGACCCAAGCTTTACAGGCCCAAGACTCTTTGCAACAAGAGCAAGAGCGATTGGCCTGGCAAATCAGTGAATTGGAAAAACTCAATCCCCAGGAATTGGAGTGGGAAGCGCTTAACGCCAACCACAGCCGCTTAGCCCACGCACAAACGCTCATGGACGCAGCGCAAGCCGCGGTGAACTTCATGGAAGATGAAGAAGGCAATGCACTCAAACCCCTGAACGCGGCATTGCAGCAGCTCCAACACCAAGTGCATCTGGATGCCGATTTTCAAAGCCCCATCGACGCACTTGTTTCTAGCCTTGCGCAAATTGAAGACGCTGCGCATTCGCTGCGCAGCTATCTCAGGCGCACCGAACTCGACCCACAAGGATTGGCCGAACTCGACGCGCGTTTGGCTTTGTGGATATCGCTTGCCAGACGCTACAAACGCAGCCCCGAAGAATTGCCTGCCTTGCTCAGCAGTTGGCGCGATGCGCTCGCTGCCTTGGCTGCCGCAGCTGATATTGAAGGTTTGAAGTCCCTAGAGAACCAAACCAACAAGGCGTACCTTGAACAAGCCAAATTAATTAGTAAAGCCCGTGCCAAGGCAGCGCCGCTTTTGGCTGGCGCCATCACGCAAGCCATGCAGGGCTTAGGGATGCAAGGCGGCCAATTTCAGGTCGCTTTAGAGCCCCTTGGCCAAGCCCAACAAAGTGGATTAGAGGATATTGTTTTCTTGGTGGCGGGGCACGCTGGCAGCACCCCGCGTCCCGTCGGAAAAGTCGCCTCCGGTGGCGAACTCTCGCGGATGGCGCTGGCCATTGCAGTCACCACCAGCCAGCTTGGCACAGCGCAGACCTTGATTTTTGACGAGGTGGACGCGGGCGTGGGCGGTACGGTAGCGCATACCGTGGGCCAGCTGATGCGCAAGCTCGGACTCGACCGCCAAGTGCTCGCTGTCACCCACTTGCCGCAAGTGGCCGCCTGCGCCGATAACCATTGGGTGGTTTCTAAGCGCCTGCAAAGTGGAACCACCGTCAGCACGGTCAGCGCTGTTACAGAAACTCTTCGCACTTCTGAAATCGCGCGGATGCTAGGTGGTGATGCCAGCTCCAAAACCACGCTCGCGCATGCACAAGAGTTGCTTGCGCGCAGCACGGCATAAGGCATTGCTATGGAACTGGTTCTCATCACCGGCATGTCAGGCTCAGGAAAATCCGTGGCCTTGCACGCCTTAGAAGACGCCGGCTTTTATTGTGTCGACAATTTACCACCCGAGTTGCTGCTTGATTTTGTAGCGCTTGAGAAAAAACACCATGCTTCGCGCATTGCGATTGCCATGGATGTGCGCAGTGCCTCTTCTTTGCCTTTGGTGCCCAAGCAGCTTGAGCAGTTGCGCAAGGATGGAGTTTCCATCAAATCACTTTTTTTAGACGCTTCTACTGGCACCTTGGTTCGGCGCTATTCGGAAACGCGGCGCAAACATCCTTTATCCCAAAAAAGCGCTGGGCAGGAGTCTACGGATGAACGCAGGGCGTTGGTAGACGCCATTGAGTTAGAGCGAACCATGCTCATGGACATGCGAGAGCCCTCGCACATCATTGATTCCAGCCTGCTCCGTTCGGCGCAGCTTCAGGCTTATGTCAAAAATTTGGTGGCCTCGCTTGCCGATCAATTGACCTTGGTCTTCGAGTCTTTCTCTTACAAACGGGGGGTTCCATCAAATGCTGACTACGTTTTTGATGTGCGGATGCTGCCCAATCCTCATTACGAAGACAGCCTGCGCAACCTCACTGGCAAAGATGCGCCTGTCGCTGAATTTTTGAAAGCACAAGCGCCTGTCCAAGATATGCTCGAACACCTCTCTGGCTTTTTAAAACATTGGCTTCCCGCCATGGCCCAAGACCACCGCAGCTACGTGACTGTGGCGATCGGTTGTACGGGCGGGCAACACCGCTCGGTGTATTTGGTGGAATGCTTATCGCAGCGATTTTCTACCCAATGGGCCACGCTCACACGCCACCGTGAGCTCGATTCCCGCTCAATCTCCTAACAATAGCTTTCTTACCGGGGCGGGTAAGCCCAGGTCGGGCCATTGTTGGGATGAAACCCATGTCCCCGATAGGTCGTCAAACGCAGCGCCGAAATCCACCCGAAGTCGCCAGGGATGAAGGTGCAAATCTTTGTGGGTGAGGACATGCAAAAAAGGATGCACTGGCTCTAAACGCTCTCGCCAAACCTTAGGAACGGATTGTTCTAAAGACGCTTCGCTGTCAAACCACGGAAGGCAAAACAAACCTGCCCAAACCCCTGGTGCAGGCCGCTGGCTGAGAAAAACATCGCCCCGTTCGGTATGCGCCCAGAGCAAATAAACCGTTTGGCTTGAGCGTTTAATTTTGCGTGTTTTCACAGGATACCGCTGTGGGTTGCCTTGGGAGTTTGCGAGGCATTGCGACATCACAGGGCACTGCGTACACGCTGGATTTTTTGGCAAACACAGCGTCGCACCCAAATCCATCATGCCTTGGGTGTAACGTGGCATCGCAATGGCTGCATTGGTCGCCTTGGGCAACAACTCTGCCGCTGCGCTCCACAAATGGCGCTCCTGACTCGCTAGTGCCAAATCACCATCAAAACCCAAAATGCGCGTTAAGACCCGCTTGACATTGGCATCCAAAATAGCAACCCGCTCGCCAAAGCACAAAGAACTTATAGCAGCCGCTGTCGATGGGCCAATTCCAGGGAGTTGCTGTAATTCGAGTGCAGTCTTTGGAAAGATGCCGCCCCATTCATGAACCACCGCCTGGGCACAGCGATGGAGATTTCTCGCGCGGCTGTAATACCCCAAGCCGCTCCACAATCCCATGACTTCATCCAAGCTGGCCGCAGCCAACGCCTGAACGTTCGGAAGCCTTTGCAAAAACCGATCGAAATAACCCATCACCGTGACCACCTGGGTTTGTTGCAGCATGATTTCAGACAACCAAACGCGATATGGGTCTTGGGTATTTTGCCAAGGGAGGTCGTTCCTGCCATGCACTTTTTGCCACGCAACAATCTTCTCAGCAAATTTCAATCGCTGCGATGAGGCGGTCACGGTTTTTGGCACGTAGGGCAATAAAAAGTAGCACGTTGGCCCTGGCGAATCATGCGAATCGCGGTCCCGCACACCCTACAGTTTTCGCCTTGGCGGGCGTACACCGCGGCTTCTAACTGAAAGTAACCTGATTCCCCATGGGCGTTTGAAAAGTCTTTGAGGGTACTGCCCCCTTTTTCAACGGCCCGCGCGAGCACGGTGCAAATGGCCTCGCGCAAACGCTCTACCCGCTGCCGGCTTAAGCGAAGAGCCCGGGTGGTTGGGCGAATACCTGCCAAAAACAATGCCTCTGACGCATAAATATTGCCAACACCTACCACCACCTCACCCGCCAAAAGCACTTGTTTAATGGGTGCCTTGCGCTGCTTCAAAGCCCTCTGAAAATCGGCGAGAAAAAATTCTTCTCCCAAGGGTTCAACGCCCAGCTTGCCTAATAATTTTTGCGCTTGGGGGCTTTGCTCATTTGGCGCAAATACCACCGCACCAAAGCGCCGTGGGTCGTTTAATCGCAACACGCCTTGGGTGGTTTCTAAATCAAAATGATCGTGCTTTCCCATGGCGCGGGTCTGCTCACCAAATGTGAGACTTCCAGACATCCCTAGGTGCATGAGTAGCAAGCCTTGCTGCAGATCGACCATCAGGTATTTGCCGCGGCGCCTGACCCCTGATATTTTTTGTCCAACCAAAGTATCTGGCAGGCAACCCACAGGCCATCGCAAAGGCTTGCCTAAGCGCACAGATTGAACCGTCGCGCCGGTAATCCTGTCGGCAAAACTCAGGCGGGTAACTTCAACTTCGGGCAGTTCAGGCATAGATACAGTGGGTTAATGGCTTGGATTATTATGGTCTGATGTCACGTTCACTTCGATCTACCGCCCAAGCGCTCTTTCTTTGCGCTTTTTTCTTTTCTGCGGGGGCCTCCCTAGCAGCGCCCGCTGAGTCAGAGCGGTCTGAGCTAAACGCTGAACTGTTTTACCAATTGCTGTTGAGCGATTTGAGTTTGCAAAACGATGATCCTGCCAGCGCCTTTAGCCTCATGCTCGATGCGGCCCGAAAAGCCCGCGACCCCCGCTTGTATGAGCGCGCCGTGGAATTAGCCCTAAGAGCGCGTGACGCCAATGGTGCTCTCAATGCAGCGAACGCTTGGCAGCGGGCTTACCCCAAATCACTGGATGCAGATCGCTATTTGCTCCAGCTCCTGATTGGATTAAACCGCCTAGAAGAGACAGGGCCGCCCTTGCAACGCAGCTTGGCCAATTTTCCTGCAGCTGAAAGAGCAACGGCCATCACACAATTGGCTCGCCTTTTTTCACGCGCTAGCAATAAAAAATTGGCTGCCGACCTATTGGAGAAGTATTTACAGCCCGATCTGCGCAGCACGAACTTCGCTGCGCCAGCGTGGGCTGCGGTCGGTCAATTGCGCTTGCTCACAGATGACAAAGCGGCCGCCCTGAGCGCTGCACAAAAAGGAGCTTTAGCGCAGCCAGACTTTGAAGAGATTGCGCTGCTGGCCTTGAATTTATGGAGTTTCCAAACCGTTGCCGTCCAATCGCTTGTGAAACCCTATTTTGCGGGCAAGCCTTCAGCCGATTTGCGCATGGCTTACGTCCGCAAGTTGCTCGATAACCAAGCCTTTGACGAGGCTTTAAGCCAATTGGTGCTCTTGTGTTCCGAAAAGCCGAATTTCGCAGATGCGTGGTTGTTGCGCGGTTCGATTGAGTTGGAAAAGAAACTCTACCCCAGCGCTGAAAAATCGCTATTGGTCTATTTGGCATTGAATCCAGAACCCCCCTCAAACACCACAGATAACGAGCCAGGAACCATGGCGCGGGGCGTCGTTCAAACTTATTTTTTACTCTCTCAAATTGCTGAAATCAAAAAGGACTTTAAAGAAGCCCAA
>SXGT01655473.1_pt1 | contig 22027 bp, 18 predicted proteins | sample 3176221 | NCBI WGS metagenome assembly SXGT01 (sample SAMN11356862, study PRJNA531348) | freshwater metagenome | isolation source: freshwater sample F1-120 | place: China: Fuxian Lake, Yuxi | collected 2017-12-25
CCAGTCCCCAGTCCCCAGTCCCCAGTCCCCAGTCCCCAGTCCCCAGTCCCCAGTCCCCAGTCCCCAGTCCCCAGTCGTGCGTACGCGAAAAATCAGCCATTATTAACGCATAAGCACATAAATGGTGCCTCACCGAAATCATTCCTAGACTGCTAGAGCAGTCAAAATTTAATTCCATCTCGATATAAATCATAAGCTTAAGCGCACTTGTTTTGCTTTGGCATGCTTATTGCTTAACTAGTACTAGGGATAGCCAACTTGCTCATTGCAATAGTGCAATACCAGCAAGCGGGTGATAGGCCACTGATAGTTTAATAATCGATAGGTATGCGGCATGACAGGCACAGTATTACTGGTAGGGGCAGGTCCGGGCGATCCCGGGCTCATCACATTAAAGGCAGTCCAAGCTTTGAATGAGGCGGAGGTGGTGTTGCTGGATGACTTAGTCAATCCGGCAATACTCCATCACTGCCCTCAGGCCAGAATTGTTCATGTGGGCAAACGAGGCGGATGCCAATCAACGTCGCAACATTTTATCAATCGCATGATGATTTCATTGGCCGGACTAGGGCAGAACGTGGTTCGCTTGAAAGGTGGTGATCCTTTTTTATTTGGCCGCGGGGGTGAGGAAATGTTGGCCCTGCAAGCTGCGGGCATCCCTTGTGCAGTGATTCCTGGGGTGACTAGCGGGATTGCCGTGCCGGCAAGTTTGGGCATTCCTGTCACCCACCGCACTTTTACCCATGGCGTTACTTTTGTGACCGGTCATACGCAAGATGGTGCGCAGCCTAATTGGCAAGCGCTGGTGGCCACTCAGACCACCTTGGTCATTTACATGGGCATGAAGCAATTGACGGAGATTGTAAGCAATCTATTGGATGCCGGCATGGATCATGCCATGCCCAGTATCGCCATTGCGCAGGGGACCTTGGCAACAGAGCGTCATGTAAAAGCGCCATTGGGCATGTTGCCCATGGCGGTTAAACAAGAAAAATTAGCCAGTCCAGCGATCATTGTCATCGGTGAGGTTGTTCGTCTGGCTAGCAGTGAAAGATTATTGGCTGATTTGGAAATGGCCGCTTAAGTTCTGGGAGAAGCACGTGCAAAAAATGAAATTAGTGGTAGTCGGCAATGGCATGGCGGGAATGAGGACGGTCGAGGAGTTATTAAAAATAGCCCCTGACATTTATGACATCACGGTTTTTGGTGATGAACCCTATCCGAATTACAACCGCATTATGCTCTCGCCGGTGCTGGCCAATGAGCAAACCATAGACGACATTATTCTTAATAGCCGCGCATGGTATGCGCAGCACAATATTCGGCTGTATACCCAGGCCAGAATTAACAAAATAGACCGTAAGAATAGAGTTGTTTATGCGGAAGATGGCAGCAGCGCTGAGTACGACAGGTTGTTGATTGCTACCGGCTCTAAGCCATTTATGCCGCCCATACCGGGTAAAGAATTGGCTGGGGTGATAGGTTATCGCGACATCAAAGACACCAATGAAATGATAGCCGCCGCCAAGGTGCATAAACATGCGGTCGTGATTGGCGGCGGTTTGCTTGGCTTGGAGGCGGCGAATGGCCTGAGTATTCAGGGCATGGACGTGACGGTGGTGCATAAAAATGCCTGGCTGCTTGAAAAGCAATTGGATGAAACGGCCGGCCTGATGTTGCAAAAAAACCTAGAAGCTAAAGGCCTTAAATTTTTACTCAACAAACAGACCGAACAATTGACATCCGATGCGGACGGTCGAGTGCGGGCCGCGCGTTTCCATGACGGCATGGAAATCCCGGCTGATTTGGTGGTGATGGCGGTGGGCATACGGCCCAACTTTGCGCTGGCAGAATCCGCCGGCATACATTGCAACAAAGGCATAGTGGTGAATGACACCATGCAAACCTATGACCCCAGAATTTATGCCGTGGGCGAGTGTGTGGCGCACCGTGGCATATCCTATGGCTTAGTGGCGCCGTTGTTTGAGATGGCCAAAGTCTGCGCAACCCATTTGGCTAATTTTGGGATAGGTTTGTATAAAGGATCGGTCACTTCCACCAAGCTAAAAGTAACCGGCATAGATTTATTCAGTGCCGGTGATTTTGCTGGGGGGGATGGTACGGAAGAAATTGTTTTGCACGATGCCGTTGGCGGGGTTTACAAAAAGCTCGTTATAAAAAATGACAAAATCATTGGTAGCGTGCTTTATGGGGATACCACGGACGGTTCGTGGTATTTTCAAATGTTAAGAGATGGCAAAGCCATACATGAGATTCGTGATCATTTGATGTTTGGTCAGGACTCATTGGGCAATACCGGTCATCAGGGTCAAGATAAAGCGGCGGCCATGACCAATGAAATGGAAGTTTGCGGCTGTAACGGCGTTTGCAAAGGCAGCATAGTGAAAGCCATCCAAGACCAAGGCCTATTCACCATTGATGACGTTAAGAAACAGACCAAAGCTGGATCCAGTTGCGGTTCATGCGTGGGTTTGGTGGAGCAAATTTTGGCTTCCACACTGGGTGGTGGTTATGCGCCGCCTTCTACCAGTAAAGCGATATGCGCTTGTTCAGATAAAAATCATGAAGAAATTCGCGCCGAGATTCGCACTAACAAGTATTTAAATATCCCAGATGCAATGAAGGGCATGGCTTGGCGCACGCCGAATGGCTGTGCCACTTGTCGACCTGCACTTAATTATTATTTGCTTTCCACTTGGCCACATGAGGCGGTGGATGACCCGCAATCACGCTTTATCAATGAGCGTGTGCACGCCAATATCCAAAAAGACGGGACCTATTCGGTCATCCCACGTATGTACGGTGGCGTCACCAGTCCCAGCCAGTTACGCAAAATTGCCGATGTGGCGGATAAATATGCCGTGCCCATGCTTAAGGTCACCGGTGGTCAGCGTATCGATTTGTTGGGGGTGAAAAAAGAAGATTTAGTCGGCATGTGGAAAGATTTAGACATGCCATCGGGTTACGCCTACGCCAAGGGTATCAGGACGGTAAAAACCTGTGTGGGCTCGGAATTCTGTCGATTCGGCACACAAAACTCCACGCAAATGGGTATCGATATTGAAAAAGCCTTTGATCATATGTGGGCGCCACATAAGGTTAAGTTTGCGGTATCGGGTTGTCCGCGCAATTGCGCAGAATCGGGCATTAAAGACGTGGGCATCATAGGGGTGGATTCCGGTTGGGAAATTTATGTGGGGGGTAATGGCGGCATTAAGACCGAGGCGGCGCAGTTCTTATGCAAGGTTAAAACGCATGACGAGGTGTTGGAATACTCAGGCGCATTCATTCAAATTTACCGTGAAGAAGCCCGTTATTTAGACCGCACCGTGCATTGGATAGAGCGCGTGGGTTTGGAGTACGTGAAGCAGCGGGTATTGGACGATGCGGAAGGACGCAAAGCCGCCTACGAGCGCCTGCTGTTTGCTTTGCAGGGGGCGGTGGATCCATGGGCAGAGCGGGTACAGAGGCCTGAATTGCAAAAAGAGTTTGCGGTGATCAGCGTTTAAACATTTATCAGATAAAACAAGTTAAGGGGTAATCGATGAAAAGTAGTTTTTGGCAAGCTGGGCACAAACCGACCTTATTCTCAGCATTTTTATATTTTGATTTGAGTTTTATGGTGTGGGTGTTACTTGGCCCACTGGCCGTGCAAATGGCCGCTGATTTAAGCTTGAGTGCTACGCAAAAAGGCCTGATGGTGGCCACCCCAGTATTGGCTGGAGCCTTGTTACGTATCGTCATGGGGGTGCTGGTTGACCAGATTAAACCAAAAATGGCCGGTTTAATCGGTCAGCTTATTGTGATACTCAGCCTGCTGGTGGCTTGGTTGCACGGCATACAGACTTTTCAGCAAGCCTTGCTCTTAGGGCTGGGTTTGGGTTTTGCCGGTGCGGCATTTGCCGTGGCGCTGCCATTGGCTTCACGCTGGTATCCGCCAGAACATCAAGGGACGGCGCTGGGCATAGCCGGGGCAGGTAATTCTGGAACGGTATTTGCGGCGCTGTTTGCGCCAGGCTTGGCAGTAGCCTACGGTTGGAATAACGTATTTGGCTTGGCCTTGATTCCATTAGGCATTGCCCTAGCCGTATACCTTATCTTTGCTAAAGATAGCCCAGAGACGCCGCCGGCTAAGTCACTCAGTCAATACGTGGCCATCTTAAAAGATAAAGATGCCTGGTGGTTTATGTTTTTTTATAGCGTCACGTTTGGTGGATTTGTAGGCTTGGCTTCATCGCTCACCATTTACTTTAATGATTTGTATGGCCTAGGGGCCGTGAATGCGGGCTACTGTACGGCTGTTTGTGTGTTTGCAGGCTCTTTAGTTAGGCCCATAGGCGGCATGATTGCAGACCGCATTGGCGGTATACGCACGCTGCTGACGATGTACAGTGTCGCCGCCGTATTATTATTCGTAATGAGTTTTGGCCAAGCGACTTACCAATTAGCACTGGCCATTATCATTCCCGTCATGGCCGTATTGGGCATGGGCAATGGCGCAGTATTCCAATTGGTGCCACAACGCTTTCGTAAGGAGATAGGCGTAATGACAGGTTTGGTCGGTATGGCTGGCGGTGTGGGCGGTTTTTATCTAGCCGCCAGTCTAGGTTATTTCAAGCAAACTTCTGGTAGCTACCAAGCAGGCTTGTTAATTTTCGCTGGTTTAGCCGTGCTGGCCATGATAGGTTTAGCCGGGGTTAAAACGAGATGGCGTACCACATGGGGAACGGCCACTGCGGCTAAAGTTTAAATGGCATTGCAATTTACCATCGGTCAGGCCAGCCTAACAGGGCCACGCACACGTAATGAAGATTACCTAGGGGTGGTGACGCCTGTGCAAGAGCAACTGAGTGTTAAAGGAGCTATGCTGGCGGTAGCCGACGGGGTGAGTGGCCATGCGGGGGGTGGCGAGGCGGCAGAAATGACCGTGCGCTCGGTCACCTCAGACTACTATGCGACACCAGACACATGGGAGCCTTTAGCCGCGCTGGACAAGGTGATAGCCGCGGCTAATCGCTGGCTCATCGCCCAGGCGAATGCGAATCGCGACATGGCGGGCATGGCCACCACCTTGTCTGTATTGTTGCTTAGAGGGCAGCGTTATTATTTGGCGCATGTGGGGGATACCCGTATTTATTTGCTGCGTGATGGTCAGCTCAAAAAACTAAGCACAGACCATGTTTGGGATAGACCGGACATGCGCCATGTATTAAAAAGGGCGGTGGGTTTAGATCAATACTTGGCCGTTGATTTTGGCGAAGGCCAGTTGCAGCTTGGCGATGTTTTTGTGTTAATGAGCGACGGTGTTTGGGATGCCTTGGGGGATAAAAACCTGCATCAGATCATAGGGCTTTATGATGGCCCGCAATCCATCTGCGATCACTTGGTTAAAAGTGCCATAGAAAAAGGCGGTACCGATAATAGTACGGCGGTTGCCGTAAAAATCACCCGGTTGGGTGAAGATACCCTGAGTGAACTCATCGCCGCTGGCAAGCATTTAAGTTTGCCCAATAAATTGCATGCGGGTGAAAGTCTGGATGGTCTTGAAGTCATGGAGCTGTTGCATGAGTCACGTGCGAGCTTGTTATACCGGGTGCGTGACACCAAGACTAAGCAGTTGTTTGTGCTTAAAACATTGCAGCCCGCACTGAGCGCTGATACAGAAAGCTGCAATGGTTTATTGAATGAAGAGTGGTTGGCAAAAAGGGTGGTTTCGCAATATTTTCCACAGGTCTTTCCGGTGTCCGTTGAAAAGCGCAGCAGGCTCTATTTTGTCATGAGTTGGCATGAAGGGGCGACGCTGCAACAACGTTTGGATAGCGGCCATCACTTTACCGTGGCAGGCACGGCAAAAATCGGTTTGGATTTAATGCGCGGCATAGGCGCTTTGCATAGACTGAATATTGTGCACAGGGATATCAAGCCGGCCAATATCCACCTATCCAGTGATCAGCGTCTGCGCATTTTGGATTTAGGTGTTGCGGTCACGAGCACGGCGCCCAATATTACGGTCTTGCAAAATCCAGGCACCCCAAGCTTTATGGCGCCAGAATTGTTTGACGGACAAATGGCTAGCTTACAAACCGATATTTATGCAGCGGGGGTGACGCTTTATCACTTACTCACAGGCAAATACCCGTACGGCGAGATTGAGCCTTTTCAGCATCCTAAATTTGGGCTGCCAGTGCCGCCGACAAGGTACCGTCCAGACATTCCATTTTGGTTAGAAAACATCATCCTTAAAGCCGTCGCTCCGGATGAAAAGCTCAGATTCGAAACCGCGGAAGAGATGTTGTTAGCCCTGGAACATGGTGAGTTTAAGCCGCTTTTAGCCCCGCCACGCACCCCATTAATAGCGCGTGCACGCTTGCTAAAATGGCAATGGATCGCCATTTTTTCTTTCATTTTAAATTTCCTATTAATTTATTTATTGCTTGTTTCATGAGTTTTTTTAAAGGTTGAAATTATGTGTAATTGGATAGAAGTGGCGCCACTGCAAGACATACAAAGATTGGGCTCGCGTGTTGTGCGCAGCCAAGATGAGGCCGGGGAAATCGTCGAAATCGCCGTATTCCGCTTAAGTGATGATAGGGTTTTTGCCGTCAATAACCGTTGTCCACATAAAGGCGGCCCTTTATCGGAGGGCATAGTCTATGGGGATAAAGTGGCTTGCCCCTTGCACAGCTGGAAAATCAGCCTAGCGGATGGCCGGGCGGAAGAGCCAGATGTAGGGCAAACCGCCTGCTTTAAAACAAAAGTAGAGGCGGGCCTAGTCTACTTAGCATTGAAAGATAAAACAGCTTGATTAAACAGACAAAAAGTAGCTGCTGTTACTGTGGCGTTGGCTGCGGCGTCATTATATCCAGTGAGAACGACAGAATCATAGACGTGCAAGGCGACCCTCATCATCCTGCCAATTTTGGTCGACTCTGTAGCAAAGGCGCTACATTGCACTTAACGGCTAAACTGGATAATCGCTTGCTTTATCCGGAGCTACGGGCCAACAGAGCTGCGCCAAGAGTGCGTGCGACATGGGATGCGTCGCTGGATCTTATCGTTGAAAAATTTGCCAGCACCATAGCAACGCACGGCCCTAATGCCGTGGCTTTTTATATTTCTGGTCAATTAATGACCGAAGATTACTATGTGTTTAACAAGTTGGCTAAAGGCTTGATAGGCACCAACAATGTGGATAGCAATTCGCGCTTGTGCATGAGCTCAGCGGTGGCGGGCTACAAAGCAAGCTTAGGCGCGGATGCGCCGCCGGCTTGTTACGAAGATATAGACCATGCGGATTGTTTGTTCATCGCCGGCTCCAACACCGCCTACGCCCATCCTATTATTTTCCGCCGTATTGAAGACGCTAAAGCGCGCAATCCTAATCTAAAAATAATTGTAGTCGATCCTAGACGTACCGACACTGCACAGGCCGCGGACCTGCACCTAGCCCTATTGCCAGGCACGGACGTGGCTTTATTTAACGGCATGCTGCATGTCATGTTGTGGGAAGGTTGGTTGGATAGGGATTACATCCGTGAACATACCCATGGCTTCGATGCGTTAAAAGACACTGTACGGGATTACACGCCCAAGATGGTCGCGGATATTTGTGGCATAAAAGAAGCCGACATCATCACTGCGGCCAAATGGTTTGCTAAAGGCCCCAGTCTATCCATGTATTGCATGGGCTTAAACCAATCCATACACGGTACGGACAAGAATGCTGCCCTGATCAATTTACACTTAGCGACTGGGCAAATTGGTAAGCAAGGTGCGGGTCCATTCTCGCTAACAGGTCAGCCCAATGCCATGGGCGGTCGTGAAGTGGGCGGTATGGCCAATTTATTATCGGGTCACCGCGATTTAGCCAATGCGCAACATCGTGATGAAGTGGCTAAGCTTTGGGGGCTGGATAGCGTGCCAAGCGAACCTGGCAAAACCGCGATTGAAATGTTTGATGCGCTTAAAGGCGGCAGCATTAAAGCCATTTGGATTGCCTGCACCAATCCTGCGCACTCCATGCCTGACCTGAATAAGGTCATCAGCGCTTTAAATGCGGCTGAACTTGTGGTCGTCCAAGATGCATATGGCAACACAGACACCAATCAATACGCCGATGTGTTGTTGCCCGCCACCACTTGGGGTGAAAAAGAAGGGACGGTTAGCAATTCCGAGCGCCGCATTACCCGAGTGAGCCCTGCCATAGCTCCGCCAGGCGAAGCCAGACATGACTGGCAGATTATGGTGGATTTTGCGCAGCGCTTAGAGCAAAGGCTGGCGAAATCGGCCACCTTATTTCCCTACACCAGTACCGAACAAATTTTTAACGAGCATCGCGAAACCACGCGTGGTCGTGACTTGGACATCAGCGGCTTGAGTTACCCATTACTTAGCGAACAAGGCCCACAGCAGTGGCCGTTTTTGCCTGGGGATAGCGCAGGCAAAGCCCGTCTTTATGCGGACGGTGTTTTTCCCCAGCCGGATGGCAGGGCGCAGTTTGTGAATGCCCACTATCAAGGAAATGCTGATAAAACAGATGCGCGCCATCCTTTGCATTTGCTTACCGGTCGTTTGCGCGACCAATGGCATGGCATGAGCCGCACTGGCACGGTGGCGCAATTGTTTAACCATGCGGAACAGCCGCTTATTCATATTAACGCGGACGATATGCAGCGCCGTTCAATTAAACAGGGCGATATTGTTAAAGTCAGTAATCGGCGTGGCAGTTTGATCCTAATGGCGCAAGCTTCTGAAGAAGTGCAGCCATCGCAAACCTTTATTGCCATGCATTGGGGCAGTCAATTCATGCATGGTTTGGGTGTGAATGCCCTCATGCCTGCGTCTTTTGATGCGGTATCCAAACAGCCGGAACTCAAACACAGCGCCATTAAACTGGAGAAATTGGATTTGCCATGGCGGATGACGGTAATGCGCAGCATACAAAGTTTGGATGCCTTGCAAAAAATACGTCACTTGCTCGTTAATTTCCAATACGCCTGTTGCGGCTTATTTGGCCGTGAAACCGAGCAGCATGCCGGCATGCTGATACTTCGAGCCGCGCATAAGGAGGCCCCAGACAGCGCATTGATTGCTGAAATAGATGCCATACTGGGCATGACCGATGATAGGCCTTTGCTTATGTACAATGATGCCAAGCGCGGAGTGAGCAAACGAATCTTGGTGGAAAATAAGCGCGGTTGTGGTACGGCAGAAGTGACCGGAGTGCGCTTGCTGGGAGAAACCTTGGCCGAGGATTGGCTGAAAGATGCGATGCTGGCCGGGGAGTTTACTGCGGAGTTGCGTCGTTGGGCGTTAGCGCCTTTAAGCGCGCCACCGCTAGGCCATCGTGGCCGAGGTCGGGTGGTATGCAGTTGTTTGGATGTGGCTGAAAATGACATCATAGACACCATACAACGGGGCGCAGATTTAATAACCCTGCAAAATAAACTTAAATGTGGCACGGAATGTGGCTCTTGTGTGCCTGAACTAAAACGGTTTGTGCGTATTCATGAGATCAAAGCCTAGCCAGAGTCACATTACGCTATGCAGGCGTGCCTATTTAATCCAATGGCTAAACCGAGTCCAGTATTTTGCTTGGTATAGGCACAGGACTAGCATAAGCCAGGTGTGGGCCAGTGCCGTGGCTAAGAATAATTGTGGGATAGTAAAGCCTAATTTGAATAAGGCGATGGATGCGATGCCGGACGCTATCATAAACAGCGCGTTTAAGATGTTGTTGCTGGCGATGATGCGGGCGCGATGGCTTTCTTCGGCGTGGCTTTGTATATAGGCATACAAAGGCACTATGTAAAACCCACCGAATACGCCTATGAGCGCGATATCCAGCAGCAAGCGTAGGTTTTCTAAGGACGCTGTAAATTGAGTGTAATTTTGCAGTGCGGTCATGGCGGGCAGTCCGCTGCTAGCGAAGTACAAATCCAAGCCGAATAGACTTAAGCCTAAAGCGCCTAAAACCGTCAAACTGGGTTCCAGTTTTCTTTTTGAAAGTTTTTCACACAGCAATGAACCTAGACCCACGCCACTGGAAAATACCGCCAGCAGTAATATAAACACGCTCTCGTCGCCGTCTAGGGTGTGTTTGGCGAAGCTGGGAAACTGCGCCAGCAGGGTGGCGCCGTAAAACCAAAACCAAGAAATGGCCAGCAAGGCTAAGCCTATCTTTTTATCTTGCCTAGCAAATGTTAGGTTTTGCCAAGTGGCGCGCAGGGGCTGCCAATGGATGGTTAAGTCGGGTGCCGCCGCAGCCGAATAGGGGATATTGCGACTGACCCAATAGCCGCTTAGGGCGAGGCTTAGCGTGACCAGGCTAGCCAGTAGTGCATATTGCGCTTGCACGGCTAAGTCGGCGCCCAGTATCTGCCCCAGCAGTATGGCTAAAAAAGTAGCCATTTCCACCAGGCCATTGCCGCCTATCAATTCGTCTTTTGTCAGGTGTTGGGGTAGATAGGCGTATTTAACTGGGCCAAATAAGCTGGAGTGCAAGCCCAGCAGAAATAAAGCGCCGGTGAGTAGGCCTAGGCTGTGCCAATAAAATCCTAGGCTAGCCACCAGCATGATGCCAATTTCAAACAGTTTTATGCGGCGTATCAGCCTGGACTTCTCAAATTTATCGGCAATTTGCCCTGCTGTGGCAGAAAATAACAAGAACGGTAGGATGAACAGCGCCGGCAATAAAGTAGCCACGGTGCCACTATCCATGCTGCTAAGCTCACTGCCATGAAACACTACCAAGCTAATGAGTACCGTTTTAAAGACGTTGTCGTTAAATGCCCCTAATAGCTGGCTGAAAAAGAATGGACGAAAGCGTCGCTCCTGCAATAAGCTAAATTGGTTGGGCATGGCTGTCTAAATACGCGATGGATAAAATAAGCTGACTGGCCTTATAGTAGCATGGCTAGCGGCGTATTTTGCTAGTGGCGGCGGCGGATTACAGCGAACGTTTTTTGTTGTTATGGGCCGTTTTCTTGCTTTTGGATTTTGTTTTGACTTCGTCGGCCGCCATGCTGGTAGCTTGTAGCTTTTGTGCTTCAATGGCGGCTTCGGCGGCTTTGCGGCGTTCCACTATACGTGTTTGCGCTTCGGCCAACTCCTCCAGTGAGATAACTTTATCTTGGTTGGTGTCGACTTGATTAAAATGCCTGGCAATTTGCGGTAATTTTTCCGTGGCTTCTTGGCGGTCTAGGGTGGCATCACCGTCGTTATCCGCATCGTAAAAACGGTCTTCCAGACTGTCTTGCATGGCACGCCGGCGCTCTTCAATTCTGTCGTGGTCTTGGTCTATGGACTTGGCATAATCGTCCAAGGCCTTACGTAATTTTTCTCGACTTTCAGGACTGAAATTGAGTTCCAGCGTTTGTTGCATGCCTTCGTTGTTGTCTTCGTTCGCGGCTAATTTGCTGGTTTTGCCATTGTCGTCAAAGTAGCCTTTGTCCGCGGCATAAGTGCTTAAGCTCAAACTAAGCAAGGCGATTAGCGCTATGCTGATGGGCTGCACAAGAGACGGGTGTTTTGCGTGATGAAGAATCAAGGCCTTAACTTTGTAAATTTAAACCAGAATTGGACTAAGCATCATGGAGTAGGATTGTTAATCGATTGTTTCAAATAGGGCGTAAATTGTAAGAATTTGTAACAAAAATCAAGCCAGTAAAAGAGCGCTTAATCAGCCTAAGTGCTTGAGTTTGGTTGGGTATTAGGTGCATGGCTTAGTTTAATTTCTATGCCGTCATTTTAAATTAGATGAAATTAGCATACACTGGAGATAGTCGTGTTGAGCCTGTTTTTAGGCTAAATAATCAGCGCACAATAAGCTTGGGTAAGTTAATGGGACTGCTTTTGCAATCATAAAATTAAGAGTGTAGATGACATTATGGTGAATCAAAACAAAAAAATCTTAGTCGTGGATGATGACATTCGTTTGCGTGAGTTGTTGCAACGTTACCTGACCGAGCAAGGCTACATCATTAAAGTGGCCGCCGATGCCAAAGAGATGGACGCTATTTTAGACGCCGAACCCATCGATTTGCTGGTGTTGGATTTGATGCTGCCAGAGGAAGACGGGCTGTCTATTTGCCGCAGAATCCGTGGTAAAGGCACGCTTTTACCTATCATTATGTTGACCGCCCGTGGCGATGAAGTGGACCGTATCATAGGCCTAGAAATGGGGGCCGATGACTATTTGCCTAAACCGTTTAATCCGCGTGAATTGTTGGCTAGAATCAATGCGGTGATGCGCAGACACGAACGTTTGCAACCCAGTGCGCCAGCGCTTAATGTGGACAATGTTGCGATAGGCGATTTCGTTTTCAGTGCGAGCAGTCGGTCGCTGAGCAAAGACGGTGTTTCCGTCACCATTACCAGTGGCGAATTTGCGCTGCTTAAGGTGTTTGTTGACCATCCACGCCAGCCTTTGTCTCGTGATCGTTTGATGCAGTTAGCGCGTGGTCGGGAATTGGATGTGTTTGATCGTAGCATCGATGTGCAGGTGTCGCGCTTACGTAAGCTGATAGAGCCGGATGTGGCGCACCCGCGGTATTTGCAAACGATGTGGGGTTTCGGCTACGTGTTTATTCCAGACGGCGCGGTGGATGAGTAATTAAGTCTAATGCTTACCGTTTTTCTAAAATTTCATAGCCAGCCTGTCATTTGAAACAGAATCTTTTACCTAAAACACTGCTAGCCAGAGTGATGTTGCTGATAGCCGTATTATTGGCCGTTGCGCAATTTGCCTCGCTAAAAATCTTCGAATACTTTGAGCGTGAACCGCGTGCGGAAGCGACCGCTTTGCAAGCGGTGACTGTGGTGAATTATACGCGTGCTTCACTGATAGCCTCCCAGGAAAGCTTAAGGCTGGCTTTGCTTTCGGAGATCACTGGTAAAGAAGGCGTGCGTATTTACTACGCGGATTTTATGGAAGAGATAGAGCCGCTGCCGGCTGACCCTTTCATCAATATGGTGGCCAGCAAAATTCGTGAGCGACTCGGCCCTGAAACCATCATTACCGTTAATCATTATGGCGTGCAGGGCTTGTGGATCAGCTTTAATATCGGGCCGGACGATTATTGGGTGGTCATACCGCGCGTGCATGTCGAACGGGCTTTTCCTTGGCAATGGCTAGGCTGGGCGGCCTTGGTGTTGGCCTTGTCTTTGGGCGCAGGCTATTTTATTGCCATACGAATCAATCGCCCTTTGCATTTGTTGATGAACGCCGCCGATCGATTGCGCAATGGCGAGCAGCCGGAGAAATTGCCGGAGGGCAGCTTTGCCGAGTTGCAAGAAGTGAACGACACGTTTAATAAAATGGCCGATTCTTTGGCGGAATTGGATGCCGAGCGCACCCTTATTTTAGCCGGGGTTTCGCATGATATACGCACGCCGCTGGCGCGCTTGCGTTTAGCCGTTGAAATGTTGCCTGAAGACGGTTGCGCCAGTCTCAAACACGGCATGGTGGAAGACATCGCGGACATGGACAACATCATCCATCAATTCTTGGATTTTGTGAAAGGCGTAGAAGGCGAACCCACGCAAATGACAGAGATCAACAGCCTATTGCAAGCTTTGCATGACAGGCAATTGCGCGCGGGGCGTGACATTGCGGTGCAGTTGGCAGCGTCTTATGTGGTGCCCATCAAGCCCTTGGCCATGCAGCGTTTATTGGATAATTTGGTAGGCAATGCCTATGCCTATGGCGGTGGACAGGTGCGGGTGGCCAGCAAAATCACGGCGCAGCATATTTTGATCAGTGTGTTTGATAATGGCCCTGGCATTCCGGATACGCATGTGGAGAAATTATTGCGCCCGTTTGAACGCTTAGATAGTGCACGCAGTAATGCTGGCGGCAGCGGCTTAGGTTTGGCCATCGCCGATCGCATTGCTAAACTGCATCACGGTCAATTGAAGTTGATCAATCGGCCAGAAGGCGGCCTAGAAGCCAGGCTGACCCTGCCCATTAAGAACTAGTTTTAAGCCTTGGTTTGCGGTTCGAACCAGTTTAATTTTTCACGCAGTTGCACCACTTCGCCTATGATGGTTAAACACGGGGCTTTCATTTGAGCTGCCGCCACTTTAGCTGCCAAGTCACTCAAGTTGGCGCTCACTACCCGTTGATTCTGCGTGGTGCCTTGTTGTATGACCGCCGCCGGCATGGTGGCTGACACCCCATGCGCTATCAATTGCCGGCAGATTTTCTCCAAGCCAACTAAGCCCATGTAAATCACCACGGTTTGTTGTGGCCTGGCCATGGCCGCCCAATCCAAATCCAGTTCACCGTTTTTCAAATGGCCGGTAATGAACAGGCAAGCTTGGGCATAATCGCGGTGCGTCAGGGGTATGCCGGCGTAGCTAGACACGCCATTGGCGGCCGTGATACCGGGCACCACTTGAAACGGCACACCTTGTTGCATGAGGGTTTCAATTTCTTCGCCACCGCGACCAAAAATAAACGGGTCGCCTCCTTTTAAGCGCAACACGCGCTTTCCGGCCAGGGCTAAGCTGGCTAATAATTGATTGATTTCTTCTTGTGCCAAAGTGTGTTGATCGCGCGATTTGCCTACGTAGATTAGTTCGGCATCACGCCTGACTAAGTCTAATACTTCTGGACTGACCAGCTTATCGTAGACGCAGACATCGCATTGTTGCATGAGGCGCAAGGCGCGGAAGGTGAGTAGATCGGGGTCGCCTGGTCCGCCACCCACCAAATACACTTCACCGTGTTGTTGCGCTGCGCTGTTATCGGCCAATAAGTTGTCTAGGGCCGATCTGGCGGCCGCCTCTTGGCCAGCTAAAATGCGCTCGACTATGGGTCCTTGCAATACGCCTTCCCAAAACACACGGCGCGCTTGGCTGCTGGCGTATTTGTTTTTGACTTTATCTCTAAATTCACCGGCAATCGCGGCGATACGGCCGTAGCCTGCCGGTAGCATGGTTTCAATTTTGCTGCGTAGGTAGCGGGCTAATACCGGGGCATGGCCTTCGCTGGAAATGGCAATGACGATGGGCGACCTTTCCACTATGGCGGCCATGGTGAAGCTGCATAAGGCGGGGGCGTCGACCACATTCACCGGGATGTTTTGCGCTTTTGCTGCCACGGACACGGCGCTATTAACGCTGGCGTTATTGCTTGCAGCGATGACTAAACACGCGCCGTTTAATTGACTTTCGTTATAAGGCATTTGGCTATATTGGATGCGGCCAGCATCGACCAAAGCCTGCAGGGTGGTGCAAATCTCTGGGGCATACACGCTGACAGCCGCATGGGCTTTTAACAGCATGGCCACTTTTCTGGCCGCGACTTCCCCCGCCCCTATAACCACACAGGGACGCTCGCTGATGTTCATGAAAATAGGCAGTGCTTGCATGGGCTATCGCTCTCAATTTTTGCCTATTTTACCTCGCACGCCGCAACTTTGCGTGTGGCATATGCACAAATGCGCTAAAATTACGGCTCATCAATAGGTAAATAACGCTTTGAAGGCAAAAGAAATTTCCATCAGCATGCCCCCCCGTTCGTCTGCCGCACCGAAAAAAGTGTTTATCAAAACCTTTGGCTGCCAAATGAACGAATACGATTCTTCCCGCATGGCCGACATGTTGGCGGCGGCAGAGGGCATGGTGGAGACGCAAACCCCGGAAGAGGCCGATGTTATTTTGCTCAATACCTGCTCGGTAAGAGAAAAAGCCGAAGATAAAGTCTTCAGTCATTTAGGCCGATTTATTCCACTGAAAGCAAAAAATCCCAATCTGCTCATAGGGGTGGGCGGCTGCGTGGCCTCGCAAGAGGGCGATAACATCATCAAGCGTGCGCCTTATGTGGACGTGGTGTTCGGCCCACAAACCCTGCACCGCTTGCCCGACATGATTAAACAAAGTCAAGCCAGCGGCGTGTCGCAAGTGGACATTTCTTTTCCTGAGATAGAGAAATTCGATCATTTGCCACCGCCACGGGTGGAAGGCGCCAGTGCTTTTTTAAGCATTATGGAAGGCTGCAGCAAATATTGCAGTTTTTGTGTGGTGCCTTATACCCGAGGCGAAGAAGTGTCGCGACCTTTTGCCGCAATCTTGACCGAAGCCGTGCAGTTGGCGGCGCAGGGGGTCAAAGAGATCACCTTGCTGGGGCAAAACGTCAATGCTTATAAAGCTGACCACGACGGGTTGGAAGCCGATTTGGCCATGTTGATTGAGTATATAGCGGAAATTCCGCAGATAGAGCGCATCCGTTTTACCACCAGCCATCCCAATGAGATGACGCAACGTTTAATCGATTGCTTTGCTAACATCAGCAAATTGGCCGTGCACTTGCATTTGCCGGTGCAAGCCGGCGCCGATCGGGTGTTAATGGCCATGAAGCGTAATTACACGGCATTGCAATTTAAATCCACCGTGCGTAAGTTACGCGAGGCGAATCCAAATTTGACCTTCACCTCGGATTTTATCGTCGGCTTTCCCGGTGAAACCGAGGCTGAATTTGCCGCCACCGCCAAGCTCATGCAAGACATAGGCTTTGATTACAGCTTTAGCTTTTTATACAGCCCACGCCCAGGCACACCGGCCTCTTATTTAAACGACGACACCACGCAAGCGGAAAAATTGGCCAGATTGACTAAATTGCAAGCCATCAACGAGGCGCAAGGCAAGGCCATCAGTGTGGCCATGCTGGGCAGTGTGCAGCGCGTCTTAATTGAAAGTGCGTCGTGGAAAAACAGTCAGGAACTGGCCGGTAAAACCGATAATAATCGTATCGTTGATCTATTGGGGGATGCCAGTTTAATCCATCAATTTGTGCATGTGCGCATTACCGACGTCAGCAATCCAAAACGATTGCGTGGCGAAATTATCAGCAACTAGGGTAAAGTTTTTATGGAAATCACCTTAAGCCCAGAAGACAACGGACGATTGGCCAATTTATGTGGCGTCTTGGATGAAAACATCAAGCAAATCGCCGATGCCCTAGACGTGCAAATTATTCGTCGCGGTGCGCAGCTGCGTTTTGTCGGGGACGTGCATAATGAGCGTTTGGCCGCCCAGTTATTGGAAAATTTTTACGCGCGCGCTAAACATCCGATAGGCTTGGATGAAATTCAACTGGGTTTAGTGGAAATCAACAAACTCAAGCCAGAAGATGTTGCCAGCTCCAATGCGCCGGTGTTGATGACGCGGCGCACCGAGCTGCATGGGCGTACGCCTAGGCAGATTGCTTATTTGCAGCAAATTCAAGACCACGACATTAGCTTTGGTATAGGCCCAGCCGGCACCGGTAAGACCTATTTGGCGGTGGCCAGTGCGGTGGATGCCATGAGTCGGGATAGGGTGAAACGCATCGTCTTAGTGAGGCCGGCGGTCGAGGCCGGGGAAAAGTTGGGCTTTCTGCCCGGCGATTTAAACCAAAAAGTCGACCCTTATTTACGGCCTTTGTACGACGCCTTGTACGATTTAGCCGGTTACGACACGGTGAATAAAATGTTTGAGCGCGGCGCCATTGAAGTGGCGCCTTTGGCCTACATGCGTGGCCGCACCTTGAATCAGAGCTTTATTATTTTGGACGAAGCGCAAAACACCACGCCCGAACAAATGAAAATGTTTTTGACCCGCATTGGGTTTGGCACCAAAGCCGTGATTACCGGGGATGTGACACAGATTGATTTGCAACGTCACCAAAAAAGTGGCTTGGTGGAAGCGCAAAAGGTGTTAAAAGACATCAAGGGCATCGCCATGACCCATTTCTTGGCGGCGGATGTGGTGCGTCATCCCTTGGTGCAAAAAATAGTCAATGCCTACGAGCAGTATGAGCAACAGGCCGAGAAATAGGGCTAAGCCGGTGTCCATTGCAGAGCTAATGCCGGGCAGTATTGATTAAAGTCAGTAATGTATAATGATCCACGTCTAGATAAAGCGAGATAGCAATGACCCCAAATAAATTCAGCAAGTTGGTACAACGTGGCCTTGGTGTGGTTGAGCAAGGCGTATTGATTACCATCGCTACGGCGACCATTTTCGCTGTGCTTGAGGCCATATTGCATATATGGCAGGCGCGGGCAATTGCGGTGGGGGATTTGCTCTTGCTGTTTCTCTACCTAGAGGTGATGTCTATGCTGAATCACTACCTGGGTTCAGGCAATTTGCCGGTTAGATACCCACTGTACATCGGCATTATCGCCTTGGCGCGTTATTTAGTGCTGGAAGTGGCCGAGATTAATGCCTTGCAAATGCTGGCGCTGTCAGGTTCCATCTTCTTAATAGCGATTGCTATTTTGGTAATACGTTATGGTCATGTGCGTTATCCTTATGTGGATTGCCCAACCCAACAGTCTAACTAATGAGCGCATGTGCCTAAAATTGCCTAAGCTATGCCTGCGCTGAAATTAGCCGTTCAATACGCCAGTGAGCAGGGCCATTTACCCAGTCGAGCGCAGTTTCGTTCTTGGGTGCATGCCGCGCTACGGATCGACACAGAAGTCACTATACGCCTAGTCGATGAAGCCGAAGGGCGTGCCCTTAATAAAAGTTACCGGGGTAAAGACTATGCCACCAATGTGCTGACTTTTCCTTTAAGCGATGAGCCGCATTTAATCGGTGACATTATTATTTGCGCGCCGGTGGTGGCGAGCGAAGCGACTGCGCAACAGAAGTCCTTGATAGCGCATTATGCACATTTGACCGTGCACGGCATTTTGCATTTGCACGGCTACGACCATGAAAATGAGGCTCAAGCGGCTTTGATGGAAAGCATAGAGACTGCAATTGTCACAAAATTAGGGTATGCTGACCCCTATCTCATTACCTAGGACGCCTGCCATGGCCGACGAGTCGGAAAAACCCAGTTTACTAGAACGTTTAAGTCATTTTTTAATGCGCGAACCCGAAGATCGCGAGCAGCTTGTGGCACTGTTGCATGGCGCATACGAAAACAGTTTGATGGATGCAGATTCACTCGCCATGATAGAGGGCGTGTTGCAAGTAAGTGAAATGCAAGTGCGTGACATCATGATCCCGCGCTCACAAATGGATGTCATCGACATCACCCACCCCCCTGAAACCTTTATCCCGCACGTCATTGAAACGGCGCACTCGCGTTTTCCGGTGATAGAAGACGATAAGAACGATGTCATCGGTATTTTATTAGCCAAAGATTTGTTGCGTTACTACGCCGGCGAAGATTTTGAAGTGCGCGACATGTTGCGTCCGGCAGTGTTTATCCCCGAGTCTAAGCGTTTGAATATTTTGTTGAAAGAATTCCGTGGCAATCGCAATCACATTGCTATCGTGGTCGATGAGTACGGCGGCGTGGCCGGCATGGTGACCATAGAAGACGTGCTCGAGCAAATTGTTGGCGAAATTGAAGACGAGTACGATTACGACGAAGAAGAAGACAACATCATACAAAATGCCGATGGCCAATACCGGGTAAAAGCCCTGACGGAAATTGCTGATTTTAATGAAATCATAGGCAGCCAATTAAGCGACGAGGAATTTTCTACCATAGGTGGCTTAGTCGTACAGCAGTTTGGACACCTGCCTAAACGAGACGATGAAATCACCTTCAGTGGTTTGCGTTTTAAAGTATTGCGCGCCGACAGCCGTCGCTTGCACAGCCTGATGTTGGAAGTGTTGGCTGAGCAAGAGGCGCCGCCTTAGTTATGCCTTAAGCTGGCCAGGCTAAACTCTGTAATTGAACTTATTTTATCGTTGCTGGCTCACAGCAATCGCGTAATTTAAAAGTCGTTTTTTCCAGATTGGAGTCGGTCATGAAATGCAGCGCATTGCTAGGGGCGTTCTTAAGTTCGGTGTTTCTTATGTCGGCGCTTCAGGCTGAGGAAGTGCCAGCCGTATTGGACATCCCCACGCTAGAAAAAGATTTTGTTGCTGCCATTAATGGCTTTGACAAAGCCAAAATCATAGACCAATTCGGCGAGCCAGCCAAAGCCGACGACGTTAAAGTAAAAAACACTGGCAAAATAGTCGCCTCCATTTGGCAATACCACTACATTAATACGGCTGCTGATGGCAGTTATTATGCAACCACTGAGTTGGATTTCATTGATAATAAAGTGGTGCAAGTGGTATTTATCAATAACGATGGCAGTGAAGGCGCAGACACCGTTAAAAAATACGACCTACTCAGTAAGCCGGAATAAAGCACGCGCCAGCAGTTAAAGCCGGCGTATTGCTTTGCGGTTAAGGGGCATAACAGGCTACAATTTAGCCCATGCAAAGTCGCCCTTCCATTTTATTCCATCCCTTGTTTTTATTTTTATTGGGCGCCACCTGTGTGCTGGGTTTCGCGCCCTTTTACTTATACCCTGTTAGCCTGCTCTCCTTAGCCGCCTTGTGTTATGTTTGGGGGCAATGCGACAGCCCTAAGCAAGCCGCATTTGCCGGCTTTTCTTATGGCCTAGGCTTGTTCTGCTTTGGCATATACTGGATCTACATCAGCCTGCACGATTTCGGTCACATGCCTATGTGGATGGCGGCCTTGGCTACCTTCTTGCTTTGTGCGTTTATGGCGCTATTCCCCGCTTTGGTAGGTTGGCTCAGTTTGAAAATAGCTAAACCACAATCCGTACAATTGCTCATGGCCATACCGATATTGTGGGCGCTGTCCGACTGGACGCGCGGCTGGGTTTTCACTGGTTTTCCTTGGTTGAGCATGGGTTACAGTCAAGTGCCGACCAGCCCATTGGCGGGTTTTATGCCGATTATCGGGGTGTATGGCGTGTCGCTGATAACGGTCGCGCTGGCCTGCGCTGCGGCTTACTGCTTTAGACCACAAGCGCCACTTAGGCGACCGCTGATGTATGCCGTGCTGGCCATGAGCGTATTGGGTGGGGTATTAAAACAGCTGGAATGGACCCAAGCCTGGTCTGCACCGATTAAAGTGGCTTTGTTGCAAGGCAATATCGCGCAAGATTTAAAATGGTCGCCAGACATGGTCGAGCAAACTTTAAATCGCTATTTGCGCATGGCTGAGGTCAGTGACGCGCAGTTGATTGTCATGCCAGAAACGGCGTTGCCCATGTTGTCCAGTAGCTTGCCGGACGAATTCAAAACGCGCATCACGGCGCTGGCCAAGAGAAACAATGGGGCGGTTTTAGCCGGCGTAATTGAACACGAACAAGGGCATTATTTTAACAGCATGCTCAATATGGCCAGCGCCAAGCCTGAGGCTTATCGCAAGTCGCATTTGGTGCCGTTCGGTGAATTCATTCCATTCAAAGCGGTGTTCGCTTGGGTCTACCGTGATTGGCTGAATATGCCCTTAAGCGATTTATCGCGGGGCACGTTCAAACCGCAGCCTATGCAAATCGCCGGGCAGAGGGTGGCGATTAATATTTGTTATGAAGACGTGTTTGGTGAAGAAATTATTCGGCAATTGCCCGCTGCCAGTTTATTGGTCAATGTCAGTAACGATGCTTGGTATGGGCAGTCCATCGCGGCCGATCAGCATTTGCAGTTTTCGCAGGCGCGCGCCATGGAAACCGGTCGTACGGTATTGCGTGCCACCAACACCGGGGCGACCGCCATGATAGATAGGCACGGTCAAGTGCTGGCCCATGCCCCGCATTTTAGCGTGAGCAGCCTAGAGGTGCTGGCGCAAGGCTATGCTGGCAGCACGCCGTATATACGTTTTGGCAATTACTTATTTTTGCTGCTGAGTTTTATCGGCTTGCTGGCTATTTTTGTGCCTAATTTTTTGGCAAGACCAGCTAAAACAAAGTAAAATTCATGCTTTGCTCGTTGTGACTTGAATTGCAACTGAAACGACAGACCATGGCGCTTACTTTTCAACAAATTATACTCACCCTACAAACCTATTGGTCGGATCGCGGTTGCGCCTTGTTGCAACCCTACGACATGGAAGTGGGGGCCGGCACCTCACACACCGCCACCTTTTTGCGCTCTTTAGGGCCTGAGCCTTGGAAAGCGGCTTATGTGCAGCCCAGTCGTCGCCCTAAAGACGGGCGTTATGGCGAGAATCCTATCTGGCCGCCGGGGC
>SXGT01192316.1_pt1 | contig 22026 bp, 20 predicted proteins | sample 3176221 | NCBI WGS metagenome assembly SXGT01 (sample SAMN11356862, study PRJNA531348) | freshwater metagenome | isolation source: freshwater sample F1-120 | place: China: Fuxian Lake, Yuxi | collected 2017-12-25
GCTCCCAATTGGACGGGCGCCTGAGCAGTCGGCGGCCGGGCTGAGTCAGCCACGCAAATCTACTGTCGCGCCGACGATCACGGTCCAGGGGTCGACCCCCGACAGGGCCAGACGGCCTAGCCGCTGGGCGTAGTGGGCGGTGTCGCCGAACTCCTCGACCCAGCTGCGGGCTCGCATCGTCGCCCGCCACAGTCGGTGCTCGATCGTCACACCGATCGCACCGTGCAGTTGATGGGCTGAGGTGACGACTGCCGGAACCACTTGGCCGAGTGTCACTTTCGCGACCGTCACCGAGTAATCGGCTTGAGCGCTGTCGAAGCCGAAATCGGCGGCAGCCGCGACCGCCAGATTTGCCGCGGCCCGGGCGCGCTCCACCTCACCGGCCATGGTGGCCAGCGTGTGCTGGACTGACTGAAAGGCGCTGAGTGGTCGGCCGAACTGCTCGCGGTCACGGGTGTGGGCCACCGAGAACTCCACCGCGGCATCGAGCGCCCCGATGATCTGCATGCACCGCGCCCACGCGCCACGGCGGCGGAATTCCTCCGCGACGTCGGCTGGGATGAAGGCGGCGTAGTCGAGATCAACGTCGACGATGTCGCGTGGCTCGCCGCCGGCGTTGCCTCCCTTGGTGATTGACAGTTCGTCGGGGTTGCGGACCGCCACCATCAGCCGGTCACCGTCTGTCAGGGCGAGCACCACGGCGGCAACGTCCGCCGCGTAGGGGACATCCGGCACGTGTGCGACTATCCGACCGCCGGAGCGCCTGGCCGCGCCGGCTGCAACCGTCAGTGGTCCGAGGTCCGGGATGTCGAGGCCGGCGGTGTTGGCCAGCCAGCAGGCGAGCAGGTCGGTCTCCGCCAGTGGGACGCTCACGGCGTGACGGGCCAGGGAGCGCAGGATCACCGCCACTTCGGTGGGGCCGCCGCCTGAGTCCGCAGTGCTGTCCAGGCGGGTCAGTCTTGACTCCTCCAGATGACGCCATGCGGTGCCATCAAGCGGATCGGGCAGGCTCCGATGTCCGATCCGTGCCTCGAAGGATCTGGTGCCGATATCGTCGACAAGGGTGCGGAGATCGCTGAGATCGTCTGTGCCGCTGTCGAAGACACCGCCGCGGAGAACATTCGTCGTCATCGCAGACCCATCCCCCTGGCCACCATCCCGCGCAGCACCTCATTGGTTCCCCCGCGCAGGGTGAACAACGGGGCATGAACCCTCGCCACCGCCAGTAGTGCCGCCACCCGGCCGCGCTCGTCGGTGTCCTCGTCGACGTAGGACAGTAGATCGGCTGCCAGATCGACGGACTCCTGCTCGAAGCGGGTACCGAGATCCTTTACCAGGGCCGCCTCGTTCACCGGCGATTGCCCGTCGGCCAGAGCGCGGGCGACGGAGATGGAGAGTTGTCGTAGCGATATCAGACGGGCCAGCAGGCTCCCCACCGCGGCGGTTGCGTGATCGTCGAGGTCGCCGCTGGCTGCGAGCAACCTCAACAGCGCGGTAAGCATTGGTGCCGTGGTGAGGATCCGCTCCGGCCCACTGCGCTCGAAGGACAGTTCCGCGGTCACCTGCCGCCAGCCGTCGCCCTCTCTACCGAGCAGGTTGGTGTCGTCGATGAAGACCTCGTTGAAGGTGACCTCATTGAAGTGATGCTCGCCGGTCATCAACACAATGGGGCTGATATCGATCCCGGGGGAGTCGGTAGGGACGATGAACTGACTGAAGCCGGCGTGCCGCCGTTGCGGATCGAGCGGAGCGGTTCTTACCAGCACGACGATCTGATGCGACAGATGCGCGCCGCTGGTCCAGACCTTGGTGCCCGACAGCACCCATCCGCCGTCCGTGCGGGTGGCACGGGCAGCTGCGGCGGCAAGGTCGGAACCGGCCTGCGGTTCGCTCATCCCGATCGCCGAGAAGTACTGCCCGGCAGCTAATCTCGGCAGGATCCGTCGTCGTTGCTCCTCCGTCCCGTAGGACATCAGGCCGGGTCCCACCTGACGGTCGGCGATCCAGTGCGCGGCGACCGGAGCACCGCTGGCCAGGAGCTCCTCGGTGACGACATAGCGGTGCAGGTGACCCAGCCCGCGTCCGCCGTACTCCGGTGGGATGGTCAGGCCCAGAAACCCGGCGTCGCCCAACCGGGCGCTGAACGCCTCGTCCCAGTTCGACAACCAGGCATCGACGCTGGGCTGCCAGCCGAACTCGCGACGGTCAGCGGCGAGGAAGTCCCGCAACGACCCACGCAGGCTCGCCAACTCGGGCTCGTTGGCGCACAGTACCGCGAAGTCGTCAGCCACCGTGCTCAACGATAACCCGTGACCCGCGCGATGACCGCCGGCTTTCCGTCCGCACCGATCGCCGCGGCGTCGGCGACCGCGGAGGTGCGCCCGATGCGCAACGCGGTTGCCTCATAGGTGGATTGTGCACCGGCGACGAACGGTCGCAGGAAGTTCACTCGGATCGAGGCCGTCCGCAGGGGCCGATCGTCCTGCCCATGATTGAAGGCCGCTGCCGCGACCAGTTCCAGAGCAGCGCTGCTGACCCCGCCGTGCACGATGCCGATCAGGTTGTTGATCATCGGGTCTGTGCGTTGGCGCAGCCGATATGTCCCGCTGTCGGCCGGCAGGGTCTGCACGGCCATCAAATCGGCCAGCGTCGTCCGAGGCGTGCGGATAAGGGTGTCCTCGCCGCGGTCCGCGGGCTGCGCGGGGCCGTCGGCCAGTGTCATGGTGCGGACTGTGCCACCGCCGATCACGGTGCCGCCGTGGGAGAGAGTGCACACTGACAGCAGGGTCGCGCCGCCCGGGCCGAGGGGGCGGGCGGCCGCGACGACCGGTTCCTCCGGGGCCGCCAGCAGGTGGTCGATCGCGCCCGGACTCATCTCCACGGTCAGTTCGCTGGAAACCGTCCACTGCCCGGACTCGCGCCGGTGGTAGTTCACCCGGCCGGCGACGTCATCGACCACAATGGCCAGGGCGGCGATCGTGGGTGTGCCGGTGAAGGGGTTGCGCATGCCGCCGATCGGTATCGCCGCCGTGACGGTGAACGCGGTCATGTCCTGCTCGAGAGTGGTGATGGAGAACCTGCTCAACACGTTCAGCGGGGTTTCGGGATCCCCGCTCGGTTGGGTGGTGGTGGTGTTCACGGATCTTCCTCAGTTCGACTGATAACTGGGCATCCTGCCCGCGAATTCCTTTGCTCGAAAAAGGAACTCGAGCTGCCGTGCGACATCGGTGAGCGGTTCGATGCTGCGAGACGATCGGCACAAAACCACCGCGCCCTCCATGGCCGCGATCGCGGTGTCGGCGAGCGCGGTCGCGTCGGCCGGTCCGAATCCCTCCCGCAGGTATGCCTGGGCGGCCGCACTCCGCCATCGGCTGAAGATCGTGCCGGCCAGGTCGGCCAGCTGCTGCTCATCCCGGCCGGAGCCGATCGCGGCGGCCAGCACGGGGCATCCCGCGGTGTAATCGCTCTCGATTAGCGCGTCCCGCCACATGGCGACGAACTGGTCCAACAGAGCGGTTGAGCTGTCCCCGGCCGCAGCGTCGATCTTGGTGGTGATCTCCTCGCCGGCGAACTCAAGAGCCTCGCGAAGGAGTTGACTGCGGCCCCCGGGGAAGTGGTGGTAAACGGAGCCGCGCGGTGCCCCGCTTCGGGACAGCACGGCGTCAACGGTGACAGCCGCGGCGCCGCGTTCGCGCAACAGTCCGGCCGCACTGATCAGCATCGCGGTCCGGGTCGATCCGCGAGCGGTCATGTCAGGCGGCGCCCGGGGAGCCAACCAAATGCCGTGGCGCAAGCCGACCGAGACCCAGCAGGTGGCGGCGCTTGCGCGCCCGTCGACGGATGGTCACCCCGGCGATGTTCAGCTCGACGACCCACATCAGAGGCTCCCGACTATCCGTGCCATAACTATGGTTACGACCATAATTAGCCCTCGGCAACCCCGCAAGTGGCGCTGTGTTCGGCCGAGGTGTTTTCGGTCACAGGGTTTTCGGTTACCGGGTTTTCGGTCACGGCAGCCGGCGATATGCCGCGTCGTGGTCCGTCAGTGGCCGGTTCTGCTGCCCTCTCGGGATTCAGCCGGGTGTAGGAAGCGAAAGGCGCCGGCGGCTGCCGCGCCGGCGGCCAATTGCGCGACCAGATAGATCCAGAAATTGCCCCAGGCGAAGATATTCATCAGGGAAGCGCCCACGGCGACGGCTGGGTTGAAGGCCCCTCCGCTGACACCACCGACGGCGAAGGCGCCGGCCATCACGGTGAACCCGATCGCCAGACCGAAATAGGAGTTGCCTTCGGTCTCTTTCGCCGTCGCGACGTTGAGGACCACGTAGACCAGCGCGAAAGTGAACAGGAATTCGGCGAGCAGCGCGGGTCCGATCTGCAGCGTGGCCAGCCTGGGGCTGGGTGGCATCGCGGGTTTGAGGGCGGTGACCGCAAGCCATGCGAGGACCGCCCCCGCGATCTGGGCCAGCCAGTAACCCGCGGCGGTCGGAAGATCGGTCTTACCTCGCAAGAGGACCCCCAGCGTGACAGCGGGGTTGTAGTGCGCACCGCTGATGTGGCCGCCGGCGAAGATCATCACCATGAGCACTCCGCCGATAGCCAAGGGCGCGAACGCGGCCTGCCCGGCGTCTGGCGCCATGTCCTGCATATATTCGGAGGGGTTGATGACCGTCATACCGATGGTGAAAATGAGGAAAAACGTCCCGATCAACTCAGTCACCAAAACCCGGATGTTCAACACTCAATCACGCTCCTCGGTCGGCGGTGCATCCGCGATGTGGAACCTAACAATCCCGGCAACGGATTCGGGGCGGGTCGGCGAAAATGTTTCCTGACCGGCAGGCAACAGCTTGGGGAAGGGCACGCCATGAAGACCATCACGTCCATTGCCGACGCCCGGGGGTTGCTCGGTCAGGAACTCGGGGTGAGTGACTGGCTGACGATCGATCAGCGGCGCATCAACGACTTCGCCGACGTCACAGGCGACCACCAGTGGATCCACGTCGACGTGGAACGAGCGAAATCGCAGAGCCCTTACCGGGCCCCGATTGCGCACGGTTTCCTCACGCTGTCGCTGATCCCGGCGCTCAGTAAGGACAACTTCCGGATTCAGAACGCTCAACTGGTCATCAACTACGGCCTCAACAAGGTGCGCTTCCTCAACCCCGTTCCGGTGGGCAGCCGCATCCGGGTGCGATCGGAACTCATCGACGTCAAGGCCGCGGACACCTCGGCGGATCTGACGGTGCGCCACACGGTGGAGATCGACGGCGCCGAACGACCGGCCGCGGTGGCCGAGATGATCGCCCGGGCGGTCTTCTGACCCCGCCAGGGCTACATCCCCGCGAGAAGACGCCAGGTCGCACGCCACGAGGGCGTTTCGTGCGACTTGGCGTCTGCTCGCCGGGATGGGGGGGTGAGGGATGCGGGCGGCGCCAGTGGCGCGCCGGCGCTAGCCCTTCGGGGTTTTGCCGAACGTCAGCTGCACGCTCTTGAGTTCGACGTAGGCCTCGATGCCCTCCGGCCCGTTCTCGCGGCCGATCCCGGAGTTCTTGTAGCCGCCGAACGGCGCACCCGGGTCGAAGGCGTACATGTTCACCGCGTAGGTGCCGGTGCGGATCCGCGAGGCGACCTCGATCGCCCGGTCGAAGTCGGTGGTCCACACGCTGCCGGCCAGGCCGTAGTCCGACTCGTTGGCGATCCGGATGGCATCCTCTTCGTTCTCGTAGGGGATCACCGCCAACACCGGGCCGAAGATCTCCTCCTGGGCGATCGTCATGGAGTTGTCGACGTCGGCGAACACCGTCGGCTGGACGTAGTAGCCACTGTCCAGTCCCTCCGGGCGGCCGCCGCCGGTGACAAGCCGCGCACCCTCCTGCGTGCCCTTGGCGATATAACCCTCGACCCGCTCGCGCTGCTTCTCGCTGATCAGCGGCCCGATCACCGCGCCCGGGTCATCCGGCAGGCCGACCGGCATCGCGGCCACCGCCGCGCCGATCTTCTCGACGATCTCCTCGTAGCGCGAGCGCGGGGCCAGGATGCGTGTCTGCGCAACGCAGGCCTGCCCGGAGTTCATCAGCCCGGAGAACAGCAGCATCGGCAGTGCCGAGTCCACATCGGCGTCCTCGAGGATGATCGCCGCGGACTTGCCGCCGAGTTCCAGCGTGCACGGCTTGAGCTTCTCGGCGGCCAGCTTGCCGACCTCCTTGCCCACCGCGGAACTGCCGGTGAAGGTGTACTTGTCCACCAAGGGGTTGGCGGTCAGTGCGCGCCCCGTCTCGGCCCCGCCGGGTACCACCGACAGCACCCCCTCCGGTAGGCCGGCCTCGGCGAAAACCTCCGCCATGACGTTGACGCTCAACGGGGTTTCGGCGGCCGGCTTGAGCACGACGGTGCAACCGGCCAGCAGTGCCGGGCCGAGTTTGTTGCAGGCCAGGAACATCGGCACGTTCCAGGCCGCTACCGCGCCCACCACCCCGATGGGTTCCCGCAGCACCAGGGTCTGGCCGTAGATGCCGTCGCGGATGTCCTTCCACGTGAACTTGTCCGCGGCGGTCGAGTAATACTGTAGCCCGGACAGCGCCGCTCCGTACTGCATCATGTCGACGATCATGGTCGGCTGGCCGGTCTCGGCCTTGAGCAGGAATTTGAATTCGTCGGCGCGGTCCTCGATCAGCTTGACCGCGTTGGCGATCACCGCCTGGCGCTCCTGGGGGGTCATCCGCGGCCAGGGGCCCTCATCGAACGCCTTGCGGGCGGCGGCGCAGGCCGCGTCCACATCGGCGGCAGCCGCCAACGGAACCTTGCCGACGTAGTCCCCGGTGGCCGGCGAGCGGACCTCGATGACATCAGAGGTCGACGGCTCGACCCATTTGCCGCCGATGAAGAGCTTGTCGAATTCGGTCCGGTATGCGGTCTGCGTCATGGCCGCCACACTACCGACCACTCGCCCGCGAGAACAGGTGTCAATCCTTGGCGAGTACCAGCACCAGATTGCTCACCAGAAACTCCCGCAGACCGGGCACCGACGTCAGCCACCAGGCCCATCGTGGGTGGTAGCGGGGGAAAGCGGCAACGCGTGCGCCGGTGCCGGCGGCCCAGCGCAGGCCGTCGGCTGCCGACACATCGAATAACGACGACCCGTAGTAATTCTTGGGCGGGTGCCCGTGTCGCCGGGTGTAGCGCGCCGCCGCGCGTGCGCCGCCGAGGTAGTGCCACAGCAGGCCGGTTTCGTGGCCGCCGAACGGCCCCAGCCACACCGTGTAGGACAGGATCGCCAGCCCCCCGGGTTTGGTCACCCGCAACATCTCCGTGCCCAACCGCCACGGGTGCTCGACGTGTTCGGCGACATTCGAGGACAGGCACACATCGACCGAGGAGTCGGCGAACGGCAGCGCCATGCCGGAAGCGCGGACGAAGGTCCCGGGACCGCCACGGGCGTGGTGCCCGGCGGCGTGCATCTCGTTCGGGTCGGGTTCGACCCCGACGTAGTGCCAGCCGGCATCGGTGAATGCGGCGGCGAAGTAGCCCGGACCGCCACCCACGTCGAGCACGGTCGCTCCCCGATGGCCGGCCGGATGGTCTGCCGACCACAGATCGGTCACCATGGTGGCGGTGTCGGCGGCCAGGGCGCCGTAGAAGCGCGCCGGGTCGCGTTGCTCGTAGCGGAACTGGCCGAGCAGGTGTGCTGACCGGGCCAGCGTCGCCCGCCGGGCGAACAGGTCGGTGACGGCCATCGGGCACTACTGTGCCAGAGCCCCCGAGAGCGGCGAATGGGGCGCTCGGCGGCCGACCCCCACGGTGGGAAGCCGCGATAGGCTTGCCCGGATGTCCGCCCCGCCGTCCCCCGTGCGCTCAGTGCTGCTGCTGTGCTGGCGCGATACCGGCCACCCGCAGGGCGGCGGCAGTGAGACCTATCTTCAGCGCATCGGAGCACTGCTGGCTGATTCGGGGATCGACGTGACCCTGCGCACCGCCCACTACGAGGGCGCATCCCGGACCGAGATGGTCGACGGGGTGCGGATCAGCCGCGGCGGCGGGCACTACACCGTCTATATCCGGGCCGGGCTGGCGATGGTGGCCGCACGGGTCGGCCTGGGTCCGCTACGCCACGTTCGCCCCGATGTGGTGATCGACAGCCAGAACGGCCTGCCCTTCCTGGCCCGCCTTGCCTTCGGCCGACGGGTCGTCGTCCTCGTGCACCACTGCCACCGCGAGCAGTGGCCGGTCGCCGGCCGGACCCTCGGCAGGTTCGGCTGGTGGGTGGAGTCCCGGCTGTCCCCGCGCCTGCACCGGCGCAACCAGTACGTCACGGTCTCGCTGCCCTCGGTGCGCGATCTGGCCGACCTCGGCGTTGACACCGCCCGCGTTGCCGTGGTGCGCAATGGTCTCGACGAGGCGCCCCCGCAGACGCTGACCGCGCCGCGCTCGACCACCCCCCGGGTGGTGGTGCTGTCCCGGCTGGTGCCGCACAAACAGATCGAGGACGCACTGCACGCCGTCGCGATTTTGCGCCTGAGGGTGCCCGACCTGCACTGCGACGTCGTCGGCGGCGGGTGGTGGCATGACCGCTTGGTGTCGCGTGCCGCCGAGTTGGGTATCAGCGATTGCGTCACCTTCCACGGCCATGTCGACGAGACGACCAAACATGCTGTGGTGCAACGCAGTTGGGTTCATGTGCTGCCATCGTGCAAAGAGGGCTGGGGACTGGCGGTGATCGAGGCGGCTCAGCATGGCGTGCCGACCATCGGTTACCGGTCGGCGGGCGGGCTCACCGATTCGGTCGTCGACGGGGTGACCGGGCTGCTGGTCGACGGCAGCGACGAGCTGGTAGAACGGCTCGAGCGGTTGCTCACCGACCGGGTGCTGCGCGAGGAACTCGGCGCCAAGGCAGCGGTGCGCAGCGCTGAGTTCTCCTGGGAGCAGAGCGCGGCCGCCATGGGCAGGGTGCTGGAGTCGGTGCACGCCGGCGACCGGATCAGCGGTGTCCTCTAAACCCGGAATCTGGGCCTATGTCCGCTACTGCTACGGAGCGACGTTGCCCGCTGAACACGCCGATTGGGTGCGAGAGGACCTGATCGGCAGGGGCGCGCGGATGCGAACCCTGGTTCGGGTGACCGTCCCGGCGCTGCTGGTCATCGCGCCGCTCTGGCTGATTCCGGCCAACGCCGCCATGCACCTGGCCATGTCGGCGCTGCTGCTGATCCCGTTCGTCTATTTCGCGCACGCCCTGGACAAGGTGTGGCGCGTCCACCGGCTACGCCAACACGGACTGGATCCGGAATTGGTCGACGAACGAGTCCGCCGCCGCGATGCCCACATCCGCGAGGATTACGAGCGGCGGCACGGCCGGCGCGCGGACTGAACAGCCAGAGCCGCCCCACCGCCGATCAGCACCACCGCCCAGAGCAGGTGCGCGACGATGACCGCCATCCGATGTCCCGGCGGTGCACCCGGGCTGTCGCCGCCGACCCGGTAGAGCGCCAGATCCTCGTCGCGATAGGCGACGGGGAGCCGACTCAGGGTCCCGGCCGCCGAGCCCGTCGTCCCGGGTGTGCCGGACTCGACCACCACCCAGCCGATGCCGGCCTGCTCCAGTACCGCGGGCTCGCCGCCGGACAGCAACACGTCCTGCACCTGACGGGCGCGGACTCCCTCACCGGGAATCGTCCGGCCGCCGACCTGCAGGTCCCCCGTGGCCAGCACGTCGGCGCGCAACCATCGGGGCAGCGGGTCGAGCACCGGCGCCAGACCTGACCAGGGAAATCGGCGCATGGTCTCGACGGGAAGCGTGGCGACCGGTGCCGGGTCGGCGTTGATCCGCTGGGCCACCTGTTCCCAGCCTGGGGGATAGTGCACCGGCCGCACCCGTCCCGCGACGCCGAAGGCGAGGTCAGGCAGCGCGGCCACCAGGGCGGCGCAGCACAGCAGCGCGGCGACCCCGGGGCGCATCCGGCTCCGGCAGGCGAGCACCGCCCCGGCACCGGCCAGCGCGTAGCCCGGCATAGCCAGCGCGACCCACTTCTGGCCGTCACGCAGCACCGCGAGCCCCGGCGCTGCGTCCACCGCCGCCGCGAGTACCGCGAGACCGGGCCCGGTGGCCATCGCGGCAGGCACCAGGATGCTGACGGCGGCCATCACCAGCAGCGGTTCGGCGGCCGGGCGGCGCAGCAGAGCGGGAATCCCGGCGGCCACCACGGCCAGCAGGGCGGCGGTGCCGACCAGCGCGAGGCCCGTCGTGCGCGAACCGGGCACCGCCTCGGCGTTCCAGATGCCCCCCAATCCGGCCAGGCTGCCCAGGGTGCCGAGCCACGGTTCGGCGCGGGCCGCGAACGGCGGCAGACCGGGCCCCTGGGGCATGCTGAGCGCGTCGCCGAGCACGGTCGCGACCAGCCACGGCCCGGCGGTGACGATGCCCGCCGCCAGCACGGCACCCGCGCAGCGCAATCGGGCGGCCCCCGGGCCCGGTGCGACCACACACGTCCACCCGATGACCACCGCCAGGATGACTCCGGTCGGAGTCAGCCCGGACAGCGCGATCCAGAACGCCAGGGCCGCCCAGGCTCCGGGCCGGGACCCTTCGATCCGCAACCTCAGCACCGCCAGGGCCACCCAGGGGAGGCAGCCATAGGCGACCAGCAGGCTCCAATGGCCCTGCAGCAACCGTTCGGCGACGTAGGGATTCCACACCGCCACCGTCGCCGCGACCAGGCGTCCGGGAACACCGGTGTCGGGAAGCAGCGACCCGGCGAGCCGGCTTGCGCCCCAACCTGCCAGAAACAGTGCCGCGATGACCATTGCCCGGACGATCACCCCGCCGTCGAGCACCGTCGAGACGGCGGCGACCGCGACGTCCTGGGGTACCGCTCGGGGGGCGGACTCACCGAGTCCGAGCGCGGTGTCGGACAGATAAGAGCGTGGGGTCGACACCGCGTCACGCAGGAGCAGGTAGCCGGGCGCCAGTAGCGGCGAAGCCACCGCGAGGGTCAACGCCAACGCGTAACCCGGCACCACGGCCCGGCGGAGCAGCGTCACTGCTGCGACGGCGGGGACTCCGGTCTGCGGGTCGGAATCTTCTCGGTGGGGGCCTGTGCGGCGGGCATCGGACCGGTCTCGTCCCGGCCGAACAGCCCGATGTCGATATCGTCCTCGCCGGGTTCGGCCATCGCCGATTCGACCCGCACGCTGAACAAGCCCAGCAGCGTTGCACCGATCATCGCGACCACACCGGTCGACGCCAGGCTGATCGGCAGGATCCGTGACCACAGCGCCACCCGGTCGCGCTCGGCGCGGGCCGCCGCGACCTGGGACTCGACCGTCTGCTCGGTGGAGGTCACCTTGTAGTCGGCCAGCGCCATCTCCGGCTTGAGCGGATCGCGGGCGTAGTAGTGGTTGGCGCGCTCCTCGGCCTTGACGATGGTGCCGGACACGGGGTCCACCCAGAACGTGCGCTGGGCGGCGTAGAACCGGGTCATCGTGATCGGCTCATAGGGGTCGACGTCGGGGATGCCCCACAGTTCGGCCCGCGCGGTGACGTCGGCGTCCTCGCTCTTGTCGTAGAGCGAGGCGTACTTGAGCGGTTCGACCAGCTTGCCGTCCGCGTCGTAGCCGACGTTCTGGGTGAAGCGATAGGTGGTCAGGCCGTTGACGTCGTCCTCGCCGTCATAGTTGGCGTCGAAGGCCTTCTGGGCGATCGGGTCGAAGTACGGGTAGGACTTCTTCTCGGTGTTGAACGGGAAGCGGTAGGACAGGCCCTCGTGCGGAAGCGCGATATTGGTCGGCGGCTTGTTGTCCTCGATGGTTCGGGGTTTCTGCACCGAGCCACCGGGACGGTCCTCGTCGGACACCGCCTCGGCGGTGCTGCGGTTGAGCGTCACGGTGTCGACCATGGCCAGCAGCAGACCGGAGTCCTTCTGCTTGTCGCTGCGCCGCACCGTCGTGCCGACCTGGAAGGTCACCACCTCCGCATTGGCGGGGGTTTCGACGGTCATCGCCTGCTGCGACACCACCGGCACGTTCTTGTCGACGACGAACTTTGCGCCGGGCCCCGCCGACAGCGAGGTCGGGTCCAGGGCGGTGCCCGTCCCGCGGCTGACCAACGTCTGGTCGATATCAAGCGGAATCTTCTCGATCTTGCCCGCGGTATAGGTGGTGAGCAGCACCGCGGCTATCAGGAGCGCGGCACTGAGGCCGATGATGCCGAGCGAGGCGAGTCGCACCATGCTTGCGCGGTTCACGCTGCCCAGGCCTCCTCACGCTGTCGTCTCATGCCGCCACAAACACCTACCGCCGTCTGACCCTAACAGCAGAAACTAAGCCCAACGGCTGACCGCGTCGATTCCGCCGCTACCCGCCATCGCGGGCAGAGGGGCACACCGGCACACTGACTGTCATGGAACCGGTGCCCGATCAGGTGGGCGGCACCCGGGGTTTTCTGCCCGCGGTGGAGGGGATGCGCGCCTGCGCCGCGATCGGGGTGGTGCTCACCCACGTCGCCTTCCAGACTGGGACGCAGGGCGGCGTGGTGGGACGGCTGCTGCACCGCTTCGACCTCGCGGTCGCGGTGTTCTTCGCGCTTTCGGGTTTTCTGCTGTGGCGCGGGCACGCGGCCGCCGCGCGCGAGATGCGGCACCGGCCGGCGACCGGGCACTACCTGCGCTCACGGTTGGTCCGCATCATGCCGGGCTACCTGGTGGCCGTGGTGGTGATCCTGACCCTGCTGCCGGAAGCCAACCACGCCAGCGTGACGGTGTGGCTGGCGAACCTGACCCTCACTCAGGTCTATGTGCCCTTGACCCTGACCGCCGGGCTGACCCAGATGTGGAGTCTGTCGGTCGAGGTCAGTTTCTACCTGGCGTTGCCACTGCTGGCCTTCCTCGCCTACCGGCTGCCGGTGCGGGCCAGGGTGCCTGCGATCGCCGCGGTGGCGGTGCTCAGTTTCGGCTGGGGCCTGTTGCCCATCCACACCGCGGAGGGGGTGAACTTCCTGAACTGGCCGCCGGCCTATGCGTCCTGGTTCGCGGCCGGGATGCTGCTGGCGGACTGGACCGTCAGCCCGGTCGGCTGGCCGCATCGACTGGCCCGCAACCCGCGGGCGATCTACGGGATCGCCCTGGTGGCCTATCTGATCTCGGCGTCGCCGCTGGCCGGCCCCAAGAACCTGGTCCCCGCGACCCTGGCCCAGTTCGTGGTGCGCACGTCGATGGGGGCGGTCGTGGCCTGTGCGCTGCTGGCCCCCCTGGTGCTCGACCGCCCCGGCCAACCGCACCGGATCATGGGCAGTCCGGTGATGGTCACCCTGGGCCGGTGGTCCTACGGCCTCTTCATCTGGCATCTGGCCGCCCTGGTGATGGTGTTCCCGATGATCGGCACGTTCATGTTCAACGGCGACCTGATCGTCATCTTCGTGCTGACCACGGTGCTGGGTTTCGCGATGGCGGCGGTCAGCTATGCGCTCATCGAATCGCCCTGCCGGAATGCCCTGCGGCGCTGGGAGTATCGGCGTGCTACGCGGAAGCAGCCCGGCCGGCCCACGATTCCGGTCCCACCGCTGGACAGTTCGGTCACCGACGATCCGGAGCCCGCAACCGCGGTATGACCGCATCGCGGACGGCGGTGCATCTAGTAGGCGCCCCCGTGGGTGAAGATCGCCCTCGGGTTGTCGACGAGCATGGTGGTGATCTGCTCCTCGGTCACCCCGCGCTGGCGCAGGGCGGGCAGCACGTCGCGGTGGATGTGCAGGTAGTGCCAGTTGGGCAGGACCACCGGAAGGGCTGCCTCGGGCAGCCAGTCGATGTGACACGAGGCGTCGTGGGCCAGCACCATGCGGTCGGCGTGACCGCGCTCGCACATCCGCGCCACCGTGTCGACCCGGTCCTCGAAGCCGAGGATGTTGTCCAGCCCGAACCGGTCCATGCCGAGGTAGGAGCCCGCGGCGATCAACTCCTCCAGGTAGGCGAGATCCGTGGTGTCCCCGGAGTGCCCGATGATCACCCGGCTCAGGTCCACGCCCTCCTGGGCGAAGATGCGCTGCTGCTCGAGGCCGCGCCGGGTGTGGGCATGGGTGTGGGTGGTGATCGGGACACCGGTCGCGCGATGCGCCTGCGCGACGGCCCGCAACACCCGCTCCACCCCGGGGGCGACGCCGGGTTCATCGGTCGCACATTTCAGGATCGCCGCCCTGACCCCGGTGTCGGCGATGCCCTCGGTGATATCGCGCACGAACATCTCGACCATCGCCTCCGGGCCGCCCAGGGCGGTGCCGGGCCCGGTGAAGTGGAAGTACATCGGGACGTCGTTGTAGGTGTAGACGCCGGTCGCCACGACGATCCGTAGGTCGGTGCGCTCGGCGATCCGCTGGATCCGCGGGATGTAGCGGCCCAGGCCGATGACGGTGGGATCGACGATGGTGTCGACGCCGATCGCCTTGAGCGCGTTGAGCTTCTCGACGGCCACCTCCTCCCGGGCCTCCTCGTCGCCCCATCCGTCGGGATAGTTGGCCATGATCTCCGGCGACAGCACGAACACGTGCTCGTGCATCAGCGTGACGCCGAGATCGGCGATCCGGACCGGCCCGCGCACGGTGTCCATCTCGTTGCGCATGTCCATGACCCTACGGCGAAGTGCCTGTGGCGGTGGCGGTTTCACCGCCGCGAGGCCTCGTCGGCAACGACGCCGCCAGCGCGCCCAGAGACATGAGGGCGAACAGCTGGACCCATCCGGAGTTGCCGATGTAGCCGTCCACCGAGCGCCACGGGTAGCGGGACAGCAGCGCGCCGGCCAGGATCAGGCCGGCCGCCGCTGTCGTCAACAGCAGCCGGTCCGGCGCCCGCCGCCGACGCAGCAGATGGGCGCCGGCCAGCGCCGCGCCGAAGACGGCCAGTCCGCCCGGCCCGGCGATGAGCGTCCCGGCTGCCAGCAGGGCCGCCGAACCAAGGAGGCCGGGGTTCCACGGACGCGCAGGTTCGGCGAACCGCGGGGCCCGGCGGGTCGGCATCAACGCCGTCCCCAGCAGTATCGGCAGGAGGGCCAGTCCTGCTGCCAGTCCCGCGCGGTAGCCGGTGTTGGAGGGAAAGCTCAGCGTGACGATGCCCTGCTGTCCGGCCGGAACCACCCACCCCTGTTGCCAGCCGTTGACGATCACCGGGGTCAGGGTCGCGCCGTCGGCGGTCCGGGCGACCCAGCCGGGGTTGACGCTTTCCGGGACCGTCAGCACCCGGGTGATCGGTGCGCGTGGCATCGCGATCTGACGACGGTCGGGTCCCCAGGCCGTGACGTCGGCGGGTGTGCTGGTCGCGCCGCGCAACTCCGCGGCCAGTGGCGCGCTGATCTGAGCACCATCGGCGATGAACGCCGGGCCTGGACTGATCAGCAGTTCCTGTTGCCCGGCCGGTAGTTCGAGCGGCGCGGGATCGCACGCCTGCGCCGCTATCGGCCGGCCTTGCAGCAGATCGTCGACGGTTGCCGAGACGGAGGTCTGGACGAACCGTCCCGATACCGCGATGACGGGACCCTGACCGCAGGGGATCTGCACAGTCCTGGTGCGGTTGGCGGCGGCGTCGGCGGCTGCGATCGCGGTTCCGTCCGGCCGCAGCGCGGTGACCTCGGCCAGCCCCGGCGGCTTGAGCTGATCGAAGCCGAGTGCCGTGCGGTCGATGACGTCGTCCCAGTTGAGCAGGCTGATCCGGATGGTGTCGGTGCGGCGGGGGTGCAGTGGGACGGTCTGCGCTTCGGAGTCCGGACTCAGGGTACGGACCTGGGGCCCGTCACCGAGGTCGATGGCGACCAGGGTCGGATGGGTGGGCAGCGGCGAAGCGCTGGGGGTCAGTCGCAGGCCGCCGACCTCGGCGGGCTGGGGCAATATGACGGTCAGGGTGGGCGAGGCCAGGTGTTGCACGACGCCCTGGGGTGCGGTCCAGGACGTTCGCGGGTCCCCGTCGGTGGCGGCGTAGGCCGATCCCTGCACGTCGATCAGGTCGGAGTTACCCGCCGAACGGGCCGCGCCGGGCTGGGCGATCAGATCCGCCAGCCGGGGCCCCTGCCGGGCCCGCACCCATACCGTGGGCGTCGCCTTCACCGCGGCAGGCACGGTCAGGGTGCGGCTCAGCGTCACCGGCTCCTCGGGGGCCACGGCCATCGACGCAGCGCAGTGCACCCCGTCGGGGGAGTCGGCGCAGCCGTCGCGGCCCAGCAGTTCCGAGCCCAGGTCCCAGGCCGCCACCGGCCATCCGGGTGGCGGCGGCGGTACGACGACGGTGTGCCGCAGATCCACCGGGTAGGCGAATCCCGAAGCGTCATATTGGGTCACGGCCAGGTCGGTGATCCCGAACTGCACCCCCGAGGAGCCGTCGTCGGTGCCCACCGCGGTGATGCGCACCCACGGCGTCTCGCCATAGGGCAGCGCGATCGTCAGGGGCTTGCCCGGTGTGTCGAAGCCCAGGGTCGTGGTGCCACCCGAGGTGGAGACCTGGATGCGGCGCACCTGCGCGCCGACCGCGGTGGCGCTCGGGGTCAGCGTCAGCGCGGCGTTGGTCACCGGCCGGTCGAAGTCGATCTGCAGCCACTGGCCGATGGCCGGCTCCAGCGAGTTCGACACCCAGGCCGTCGCGGAGTCCTTGTCGACGGCGGCCACCGGGCCGCTCGAGGGCGACACGTTGGGCAATGTGGTGGCGTCCGACGATGAACTCGAGGCGCTCAGCCGTCCTCCCGACCAGCTGCCCGCCACCAGGGGAGCGTCCGGAACCGGGTAGTCCGGCACCCTGTTGTAGGTGGTGCGCCGGTCGCCGGGGGCACGCACCGCCGAGGAGTGGTCGTCGACGCGTCCGTAATCGGTTTCCCGGTCGACCGGGGTGTCGGTGACGATGACGCCGCGACCGGGCGGCAGGGACAGGCCGGCCCGCTGCGCATCGGTGCTCAGCAGTATCGGCCCGAGGGGTGGCCGATCCTCCAGGCGCCGCCGCTCGTCGATCCGTAGGAGCGACTCCGGTCCCCCCGCCACCCGCACCATGTCGTTGGCGGGTGTCAGGTAGGGGGCGCCGGGATTGCCGGGTGGTGACCCGGGGGGCTCCACCCGGTAGATCTCGATGGCGGGGAAGAGCGGTCGAAGACCGCTGTCGGAGATGAAGCCCTCGAGAAGTCCCGGACCGACCTTCTCGCCGAACTCGGCGACCTTGGTCAGGCCGGGCGAGCCGGTGATGGCCCGGTGCACCAGCAGCGGCCGGGCCGACCGCGAGGTCTCGGGGTCCAGATCGTTGCGCACCACGACGTAGGAGATGCCCTGGCGGACCAAGGTGTCGGCAAGTCCGGCCGACGGCCGGCCCGCGGCGAACAGCCGCTGCACGGAGTCCAGCGCCCGGATCGTCTGGGGTGGCGTTAGCGGAATGGAATCCCTTACGCCCCAGGGGAATTCGCTGAGAACCTGGAACGGCTCATCATGAGTGTTCCCCCAGGACTGGGTGGCGAACGGCGCCCCCGGCGCCACCAACACGCGCCCCGGCGCCGGGGCGCCGGTGTTGTGCTCGGCCAGCCAGGTGGCTGCCTGTCGCCAGTGGTCCGGGATCGCGCGGAAGGCTCCCGGTGGGGCGAGCCGACCGGTCCAGGCCAGCGAGGTGGCGACAACCAGGGCGGTCAGCACGACGATTCCGGCGGCGACCCGCCTGTCGTTCTCAGGGTGCGCAAAGGCCCGGATCCATACCGGGCGCGGAACGCTGCCGGGCAACGGGATGCGGCCCAGCAGGTGCGCCACACCGAGAACCAGGGGAATCCGGATCACCGGTTCCAACTTGTGCACGTTGCGCAGCGGTGCCCCGGCCGCGTCGAGGAACTCGCGAACCTGCTCGGCGGCCGGTGCGCCCAACCCACCCGTGTAGCCGGCGGTGAGCAGGATCAGCCCGGCCAGCAGCATCGTCGCCAGCCGGCCCCGGGCGGGCATCGAACGCAGCGTCAACCCGGCCAGGCCGCCGGCGGCGACCAGTGTCGTGGCCAGCACCATCACCGACTGGGTGACCAGCGACGAGGCTGCGGTGGCGCTAGGCGCGACGAACGGCGTCCAGGCCGAGGTCCCGCGCAACGCCTCGGTGAGCGAGGTCCACTGGGTGGTCACCCCGGAGGACTCGATGAAGTCCAGGAACGGCGGGCTGATCCGGCCCAGCAGCACGAGGGCCACCACCCACCAGGTCACGGCAAGCGCGGACGCCAGCACCCACCACGCGGTGAAGCGCCACCACAGCCGGTTGGGCCGGTGGCAGGCCCACCAGATCACCGCCGGCAGGCAGGCGGCCAGGCTGGCCACCGCGTTCACCGCACCCATCAGCGCCAGGGCCAGCCCGGCCTGGCCGGCCAGCATCCGGGGTGATCTCGACCCCCGCGACCCCCCCAGAGCCCGGATCACCGGCAGCAGCACCCACGGCGCCAGCATCATCGGCAGGGTTTCCGAGGAGATCGAGCCCAGGGTGGTCAGCACCCGGGGGGACAGCGCGAAGGCCGCCGCGGCGATCAGGCGGGCCGGTCGTGTCCCGATGCCCAGCGCCTCGGCCACCCGCAGCAGGCCCCAAAAACCCGCGGTGAGCAGCAGCGCCCACCACAGCCGCTGGGTCACCCACCCGGGCACCCCGAGGGTGTCTCCCACCAGGAAAAAGGCCCCGTGCGGAAAGAGATAGCCGTAGGCCTGGTTCTGGGCCTGGCCGAACGGTAGGTCGCTGTTCCACAGGTTCGCGGCGCGGGCCAGCAATCGCAGCGGGTTGGCGGTGAGGTCGAGTTTGGTGTCCGGGGAGACCAGTCCCGGGGACTGCAGGAAGCACAGCACCAGCGCGACACCGAAGGTCCCGGCCAGCCAGCGCCGGGACAGCGGCGCCGGGGAGGGTTCGGCCACGACCTCGGACGGCGGGGCGGTGGGGGCGCTCAGGCTAGCCGCGGTTGCCGTACTCGACGCGGTTGAGCACCGAGGAGGCCGGGTCGCCAGGCTGCAAGGGCGGCTTGGTGTCCTGCTGGATCATCAGCGTCGCGCCGAAAACCGAGGCGGCGCCGAGCAGTAGGCCGACCACGATGCTGGCGGCGGCGGGCACCACGAATCGGGTCATGATCGGCACTCCTTGGTCAGCCGGGGAACTGCTGGTCAACCTAGCACGCGGCGCACCGCGCACCGCCCGGCGGTTTCCACTCCGGTGACGGTCATGACAGCATGTGCGGATGCTCACTCGCGCACTCCCCGTCCGCGCCATCGTGGCGCTCACCGTCGTGCCCGTGGTTCTGGCGGGTTGCTCCTCCCCGGCCCAACGCAGCACGTCGGCACCGCCTGCGGAGTCCGGCGCCGCCCAGTCGGCCAGTGTGACGCCGATGTCCGGGCCGATCCAGGTGCCCTCGGCACCGGCGCCGCCGGCCTGTGGCGCCGGCGCGGCGCTGCTGGCGGATATGTCGACCCGCGACAAGCTGGCGCAGTTGCTGATGGTGGGAGTACGTAATGCCGCCGACGCCACTGCGGTGGTCAACACCCACCATGTCGGCGGAATCATGATCGGCAGCTGGACCGATCTGTCGATGCTTACCGACGGGACCCTCAACGACATCGCCAACCTGGGCCCGCTGCCGCTGGCGGTCAGTGTGGATGAGGAGGGCGGCCGGGTGTCTCGGCTGGCCCCGCTCATCGGGGCGATACCGCCGGCCCGCACGCTGGCGCAGACCCAGACCCCCGACGAGGTCTACCAGTTGGCACTGAGCCGCGGCCGTCAGATGCGGGGCCTGGGCATCACCGTCGACTTCGCCCCGGTAGTCGACGTCTCCAGCCAGGGCGCCAACACCGTGATCGGCGACCGGTCGTTCTCCGCCGACGCGGCGACGGTCACGACGTATGCCAGGGCGTTCGCCCGCGGTCTCCGCGACGCCGGTGTCCTGCCGGTCCTCAAGCATTTCCCCGGTCATGGTTCGGGCTCCGGTGACTCCCACACCGCCGGGGTGGTCATGACTCCGCCGCTGGATCAGCTGATGGAGAGCGATCTGGTGCCCTACCGCACCCTGACCGCCGAAGGCCCGGTCGGCGTGATGATCGGCCATCTCGAGGTGCCCGGCCTGACCGGGAACATGCCGGCCAGCCTGAGCGCGGCCGCGGTGAACCTGCTGCGCAGCGGCGGCTACGGCGGCCCTGGTTTCAATGGCCCGGTGTTCAGCGACGACCTGTCCAGCATGGCTGCCATCTCCTCGCGCTACGGGGTGGCCGAGGCGGTGCTGCGCGCTTTGCAGGCCGGTACCGACGTGGCGCTGTGGATCACCACCGACGAGGTTCCGGCGGTCTTGGACCGGTTGGAGAGTGCGGTGGAGGCCGGCGAACTGGCGATGCCCGCGGTGGAGGGCTCAGTTCTGCGGATGGCCGGTATCAAGGGCCCCAGCGCGCGCTGCGGCGGGTAGGACCAGTCCTCGCGATGGCCGCTGGGGCCGGTGGCACCAAACGGCTGCCGCGCGCGGTTCGCGAGCAGCAGATGCTCGACGCCGCCGTCCAGATGTTCTCGGCCAACGGGTACCACGAGACGTCGATGGACGCCATCGCGGCGCAGGCACAGATCTCCAAGCCGATGCTGTACCTGTACTACGGCTCGAAGGAGGAGTTGTTCGGCGCGTGCCTGAGTCGTGAGCTGAGCCGTTTCATCGACACCGTTCGCGCCGAGATCGATCTTCAGCAAAGCCCTCATGAACTGCTGCGGAGCACCATCGGCTCGGTGCTTCGCTATATCGACGAAAACCGGGCGTCCTGGATCGTGCTCTACACCCAGGCCACCAGTTCCCAGGCGTTCGCGCATACCGCCGGTGAGGGCCGCGAGAGGATCGTCGACCTGGTCGCCCGCCTGCTGGAGGACGGGACCCGTAAGCCCGAGCCCGACAATGACTTTCACCTGACGGCGGTTGCCCTCGTGGGTGCCGGCGAGGCGGTGGCGGCCCGGGTCAGTGTGGGGGACGCCGATGTCGCGGAAGCCTCGGAGTTGCTGGTCAACCTGTTCTGGCGGGGCCTCAAGGGCGCGCCCGCGCGCTGAGCGGGGTCAGCGGGTGCGAATCGTCGCGGTCAGGTGCGGATAACCCTTGGCCAGGTTGCGTAGCGCGATATCCCAGCCGCCCGCCACCCGGTCGGTGAACACCCCGGGGGACGCGGGCAGCATCACCGGCTTGCCGAACTTCACCGAGTAGTCGACGGCGTCCGGGATCCGGCCTTCGATGTTCGCCAATACCGCTGCGGCACTGAACATCCCGTGCGCGATAGCGGTCGGGAAGCCAAACAGGCGGGCACCGAGCGCGCTGGTGTGGATCGGGTTGCGGTCGCCGCTGACGGCGGCGTAGCGGCGGATGCGAGCGGGAGTGATCCGCAGAATCCGATCGGGTGCAGGAAGTTTCGGCGATGCGACTGGCTGCGGCTTGGGTTGGTCGGACAGGCTGGTGCGCTGCTGGTGCAGGAAGGTCGCGACCTGATACCAGGCGGGGTCACTTCCGACCGAGACCTCGCTGATCATGTCGACCAGCAGACCTTTGCGATGCTCACGCAGATTCTCGGCATGCACCTTGACGGAGATCGTGTCGGTGACCGAGATCGGCCGGTACGCGGTGATCCGGTTTTCCACATGCACAGCGCCCATCGCCGGGAAAGGGAAGTCAAAGCCGGTCAACAGCGACATGACACTGGGGAAGGTGAGCACGAAGGGGTAGGTCAGCGGGACGTGGTCGCCGTAGCGAAGCCCGGTCGCAGCCGCGTAGGCGGCCACGTTGGTGCGCACGATCGGCAACTCGGCAATCCGCTGCACCCGATCGGGAAGGTGGTCGCCGCGTGGCGGGAAGCCGAGTGCGCCGACGGCCGCACGGGTCATGTTGAGCCACTCCATGTCTCAGGCGCCCAGCATCGCTTGCCCACAGACCCGGATCACGTTGCCGGTGACGGCACTGGACGCCGGGCTGGCGAAGTAGGCGATCGCCTCGGCGACGTCGACGGGCTCACCGCCCTGATAGAGCGAATTCAATCTCCGGCCAACCTCGCGGGTGTCCAGCGGAATCGCA
>SXGT01535500.1_pt1 | contig 22026 bp, 16 predicted proteins | sample 3176221 | NCBI WGS metagenome assembly SXGT01 (sample SAMN11356862, study PRJNA531348) | freshwater metagenome | isolation source: freshwater sample F1-120 | place: China: Fuxian Lake, Yuxi | collected 2017-12-25
CCTTGCGCCGTCAATTCCCCGGCGCGCGGGAGCGCGGAGGTGACCGGGCCGGGGAGCTCTGCTGCCCCGGCCCCAGCAGGAACTTCACCGGAGCGCGGGAGCGCGGAGGTGACCGGGCCGGGGAGCTCTGCGGCCCCGGCCCCAGCAGGAATTTCACCGGAGCGCGGGAGCGCGGAGGTGACCGGGCCGGGGAGCTCTGCTGCCCCGGCCCCAGCGCGAATTGGATTGGCTTCGTGGCTGGCAGTCGCGCGGCTGGCCTCCCGAGGGCTGAGCACGCTAGTGCCATTCGGTCCCGAAAGCCCGGCGCGTTCCTCGAGCGAGCGGAGACAGCTCACGACGTTCCTTCGTTGGCTGCGTCGACGGGGCTCGCCCCCGTCTACGGCGTTGCGGGTTTCTCCACCGGTCCGTGCGTCCACGGCCCGGTCTTCGGCGACACCCGGAGCGGTGCCTTGGGCTCGTCGGCCAGCGCCGCCTTGCGCAGCACGGCCTCGATGGAGGCCTCCGTCGCGGTTGGCGGGGCAGGGGGCTTGGCCCGCGCGGGGGCGGTGCCGACCGCGGCGAGGGGGAGGAGCGCCAGGGCGTACAGGGCGGCTCGGCGGGTGAATGAGCGCATTGAGGAGGGCTCCTGGGCGTGCGACGCCGGCTGAGGGACTGGGTGAGGAGGCGCCCACAAGGCCCGGAGCGGGCGCTAGAAGCGGCCTTGGGAGGTGGCCCACGTCCCCCCGAGAAGGTGAGCCTGGAGCCCGTTCGGTTGCCTCCAAGGATGGCGGTGGCGCCCGAATCTAGCGGACTTGGACCCTCGAGACTACGGCTCGAGTCAGCCGGTCAACGTGTCTTCGCTTGCCGCTGACCGAGTCAGGCCCGGGCGAGTGCTCCGCGGCCCTCCCACTGCGTGCTCCCTCGCACTGCGTGCTCCCGCGCCCCTTGCCGCCCGCCGCGACGCCCCGCATGCTTCGGCTCCGAACCAGCCGCGGGGCCCCACATGACGTCGTTCGAAGACTCGCTGGTCCGCCACCTCACCGCGCGACACCGACTTCACGGCATCGTGCTCTACGGCTCGCGGGCGCGCGGCACCCACCACGCCGACAGCGACTACGACCTGCTCTTGCTCCGCACGCCCGGCCTCGCGCCGCGCCCCACCGAGCGCGACGTCCACCACCTCGACGGCGCGCTCGTGGACGCGTGGCTCTACGACGCCACGCCCGACCCGGCTGCCGAGCCCGGCCTCCTGCGGCTCCACGGCGCCCGGGTGCTGCTGGACCTTCACGGCGCCGCCGCGGCGCTGCTGGAGCGCGTGGACGAGGTGGCCAACGGTCAACCCAAGGCCATGGCGCCCGGCGACCTCGCGGCGTACCGGGTGTGGCTGCCCAAGATGCTCGCGCGCCTCCAGGGTGACGACCCGCTCGTTGCCGGGCACTACCGCGCAGAGCTCCTCCACTCGCTCTTGCCCGTGTGGTTCGAGGCGCGCCGCCACTGGTACCGCGGCACCCGGCAGGGCGCCGCCTGGATCCGCGAGGAGGCGCCGGACGTGGCCCGGGTCTTCGAGGCCGCGCTCCGCCCCAACGCCGAGCTGCTGGCGCTGGAGGCCGCGGTGGGCGCGCTGCGTCAGGCCCTCGATCGCGCCGCGGTCGTGGTGCGCGACGTCACGGAGGAGGACGTCCCCGCCGTCGTGGCGTTGGTGGCCCGCGTGCTGCCGGAGTTCGGGTTGGCGTTCGGCCACGGCTCGGCCACCGACGAGGCGGTTCAGCACCTCCCGGGCTCGTTCACCGAGAGGGGAGGGGCCTTCTGGGTGGCGGTGGACTCGGTGGACGGCAGGCTCCTGGCCTGCGCCGGCGCGGTCCCGGTGGCCCCCGGTGTGCTGGAGATCCAGAAGATGTACGCCGCGCAGGAGGCACGCGGCCTGGGCCTGGGGGCCGAGCTGCTGGCCCGTTGTGAGGCGTTCGCGCGGGGCGCGGGCGCTACGACGCTGGTCCTCGACACCACGCACGCCATGACCCAGGCGGTGCGCCTCTACGAACGGTCCGGCTTCGTCCGGGATGACCAGCAGATCCGCGGGAGTCGCTGCTCCATGGGCTTCCGGAAGGATCTCGTCCCGACCGCGCGGCCGTCGGGCAGCTGACCCTCGCTCGCGAAGGAGGACAGCTCACCGGAGCCTCACCGCACGAGCATGATCTCCTCCAGCGACTTGCGGTGGATGTCCGGCACGGTGGCTCCCTCGCCGGGGTGACCCACGGGCAGGAGCAGGAACGGCCGCTCGTGAGCGGGGCGGCCCAGCACGGTCGACAAGAAGCTCATCGGACTCGGCGTGTGCGTGAGCGTCACGAGCCCCGCGTGGTGTATGGCCGCGATGAGCAGGCCTGCCGCGATCCCCACTGACTCGTCCGCGTAGTAGGTCTTCCCCTGTTTGCCGGTCTCGTCGGGGTCTGTCTTCACGAGCTTGAAGACCACGATCAGCCAAGGGGCGATCTCCAGGAACGGCTTGTCGGGATCGGTGCCGAGGGGAGCCAGATCCGCCAGCCACTCGGGGGTCGCGCGCCGCTCGTAGAACTCTCGCTCCTCGGCTTCCGCCGCGAGGCGAATCGCGCGCTTCAGTGCCGGGTCCCGCACCGCGACGAACCGCCAGGGCTGCTTGTTGGCGCCGGAGGGCGCGCTCCCCGCGGCCGCGATGCAGAGTCGGATGGTCCCCTCTGAGACGGGCGCGTCACTGAAGAACCGCACGCTGCGTCGGTGGCGCACCGTCTCGTAGAAAGCCCGCGCCGCGGATTCGGGGGACAGCGCTGGAGTGAAGGGGACGAACGGGACCTGAGGAGAGGGGCACATGGGGCGATCCTACGATCGCGCTGCGGCGGTTCACCAGCGTCCGAGAGCACGCGAGCCGCGCGGCGCCCGCCTCAGGTAGAGTGACCTGATGGCGCACGACCTCACCTACCGGGAGATCCTCGGGTTCACGGACACCGCCGGCCGCGAGGCATGGCTCGCCTTGCGCGGTCAGCCGGGCCTTCCTGGCTCTCGCTTCGGGCTCTCGAGCCTTCGGCTGTTCTCACCTCGACTGTCGCTGGCGACGTGGCGCGGGCAGCGCCCACTGGACCGTATCGCCCCCGTCGTGAACCTGGTGAACCGCACGCCTACGCCGGTGGAGCAGGGCTGGTCCGTGCGCGTCACCCAGGTGCGCGACTTCCGCGGGGGACGGCTCACCTACGACAGCCACAACGGCACCGACTTCGCGGTCCCGCCCGGCACGCCGATCGTGGCCGCGGCCCCGGGGCGCGTGGTCGCGCAGCGCAGCGAGTACAACCGCGGCGGGCTCAAGATCTACGTGGACCACGGCGGCGGGCTCCTCACTTCCTACAACCACCTCGCGCGGTCCCTGGTGAGCGTTGGGGACCGCCTCCACCGCGGACAGCCGCTCGCCCTGTCCGGGTACTCAGGCCTCGACGCCCTGGCGTCTCTGGGCTGCGTCGCGCCTCACCTCCACTTCAACGTCTACCTTGGCGGCGTCCAGGTCGACCCGTTCGCGGCGCCCGGTGAGGTGCCGCTCTGGATCGGTGGCGCGCCCGTCGCACCGAGGCTGGGCGACGAGCGTGAGCCAGGCGGCGACGATGCCCCCACCCCCTTCGACGAGGCGGCGATCCGCGCGCTCCTCGCCTCCCTACGCGACCCCGAGCGGAGAGCGCAGCTGGACCGAGGATCGCCGATCGAGCGCGCCTGGCAGCTCGTGATCGAGGCCAACACCTACCCGACGCGCTTCTCCACCCCGGAGGCCGGGCGGTCGCTCTTCGCCCAGGCCCCACCGGCGCGCGCACCCCGCCTCACGCTCCCCCTCGCCCGTGAGCTGTTCGATGCCACGGCCTTCGCCGACGAGGTCGGTTACCGCTGACCCGCGTCTGGTGCCGCCGCTCGCTTTCTGCGAAGGTCGGGGCGATGGGGATCTTCGACCGGTATAGGAAGGTGGGGCTCCTCGGCCAAGGCGGGATGGGCCAGGTATTCCTCGCCTTCGACCCTGTGCTCGAGCGGTATGTCGCCATCAAGCAGATCGGGCAGTCCATCTTGGAGCACCCCGAGAACGCCACGCTGCTCGCCTACTTCGAGCGGGAGGCGAAGGTCGTTGCCGCGCTGCAACACCCAAACATCATTCAGATCTATGAGTTCGCGCGCCCCGCCACGGAGCCCGCCTACATCGTCACCGAGTTCGTGGACGGCCTCACGCTCGAGGAGCTGGTCGAGGCGCGCCCGGGGCTCCCCGCCGCCGCGGTGCTTCCGCTCCTGCTGCCCGTCGCGGAGGCGCTCGAATACGCTCACGACCGCGACATCGTTCACCGTGACCTCAAGCCCGGAAACATCATGTTGTCGCGCCACGGCCGGGTCTATCTGATGGACTTCGGCCTCGCGAAACCGCTCGGCGCCAGCGGCCTCAAGTCCATGGTCATCGGGTCCCCGTCGTTCATGGCCCCCGAGCAGATCGAGGGCAAGGAGACAGACCGCCGCGCCGACATCTTCTCCTTCGGCCTCTTGGTCTGGGCGCTCACCACCGGGGAGCTCTTCTTCTCCGCCGAGGCGCCGCGCGCCTTCGTGGAGATCCTCACGGACACCTATCCGAAGCCCGAACAGCTCGCTCGCCTCGGAGATCCGGCGCTCGCGACCATCGTGTCCATGTGCCTCCGCCGCGACTTGTCGCAGCGGGCCGGCTCCATGAGCGAGGTCATCGCGGTGATGGAGCGAGCGATCGCGGGCCTCCGTCTCCCTTCGCCAGCCCGGGAGAACCGGCGCCTCGCGGAGGGCTGGCTGGACCTCATGCCCCAGCAGTACACGCCCGGAGTGCCGGGGGCGGTGAGCCACGACACCTCGCCCGCCGACGCCGTGGCGCTGGGCGTCGACCTCGTCGCCTCGGACCGCTACGAGGCCGAGGAGCCTCCGGAGAGTGCTGGCGCGAGCGCGGCGCCCCGGCGGGGTCAGCTGCTCGTGGCGCGCGAGGTCAGCGACGAAGACCTGCCCGCCGTTCACGTCATCGAGGAAGAGCCCAGCCTCCAGCGTCGCAGCCCCGACGAGCTCGTGACCCGGGTGGAGGCGCACGCGGAGGCCACCGCGCATGGCGACCGCGCCTTTCACAGCGCAGAGACCGTGGTCGTCGCAGTGGACGCGGTGAGCCCCGACGAGCTCAGCAGCACCGCGCCTCGGATCCCGCTGGTGGCTGCGGCGCCGTCTCCGGGCGACTTGCCCACGTCCCCCACTTTGCGCGTGGCCCCCGACGACCGGACGCGGCGGCGCCTGTTCATCCCCACGGCGCCGGTGGACGTGCATCCGCGCGCCGGGTCGATGGAGGTCACCGCGGATCTCGATGACGAGGTGGTCGATCGCCTCGAGGCGCTGAACCGTCCCGGGCTCTGCCGGCGGCTCCTCTGGTTCGCCGCGGCTTATGGCGGCGAGCTCAAGTTCCCGGTGCTGCGCGAGTGGCTCGGCGACGTCGCGCTCGCCGAGACGAACGCAGTGCCGGAGGCCCTGGCCCAGCTGGTCGATGCGGAGGTCCTGGAGCGCCGCGGCGACGAAGCGATCGGCACGCACGGCGACATCAAGGCCACCGACCTGCTCGTCCGCCTCGGCAGAGACGCCTCGGTGGCGCGTATTCGGGGCGTCGTGCTCACGCGGTTCCTCACTGAAGCCAACGACGCCCGGGAGCGGTGCGACACGCCGGAGGCCGAAGACTGGCTGCGCCGCGCTGCAGTCGTGGCCCGCTGCGACGCCTACGCGCCCGTCGCCCTGGTCTCTGATGTCTTCATCGGCCTCGCGGAGCTCGCGCTGATGAGCGGGCAGCTCGAGGAGGCCCGAGCCCAGCTCGACGACGCCTTCGGGCTGCGGGGCCAGGGTGCGCGCGAGGGCGCGCGGGTGCGCCTCGCTTATGCCGGCCTCTACGCCCGTGAGGGGCGCGGAGAGCGCGCTCGCGACGCGCTCCTGGACGCCGCCGCCGGCGCCGTAGAGATCGGCGACCAGACGCTCGAGCGGCTCGCGCAGCTCACCTTGATCGAGCTCGACCTCTCGGACGGCGAGCTGAGGCGGGGCCGAGGGCGCCTCGCGGAGCTTGCCCGGAAGCCCGCGCTCTCGGAGCCCGCGCTGGCCGTTCGCAGACAGCTGGCGGCCGCCGAGCTCGCCCTGTGGCTGGACGGCGACCCCTCGGGCGCCGCGGCGCTGCTGGAGCTCGTGCTGGAGCGCGGGGGCTCGGACATCGCGCTCGAGGGCGCTGCGCAGCTCCTGCTGGGCCGCGTCCTCCGGGAAGACGGGCGCCTCTCGGCTGCGCAGGATCGCGTGGAGCAGGCCCGCGCGACGGCGCGAGCCCTGGGCCTCGTGGGGCTCGAGGCCGACGCGCTGATCGCAGCTGCGGGTGTGGCGCGCGAGGTGGGCCGTCCGGCGGAGGCTGTGCGCCATGCGCGCCGCGCCGTGTCGCTCTCGGAGACCCTTCGGGATGCGCGCCGCGCCGGGCGGGCGCGGACCGAGTTGGCGTTCGCGCTGCTCGCGGAGGGCGAGGTGGAGGCCGCGCGGAGTGCAGGAGAGGAAGCGCGCGCGGCGCTCCTGCCGTTCCGCTTCGACCGCCTGGCCGCGGAGCTCGCGCTCACCGCCGTGGAGGCCGTCGTGGGGGGCCGATCGGCGGCGCTCCCCCGGCTCGAGCGGCTCGCCGCGGAGCTCCAGGCTCGAGGTATCGTGTGGCCTCTTGCTCAGAGGGCCTTGCGACCTGATGCCCTCGCGCTGTATCCCAAGCACGCGCCCGGGCTGCGGGACGCGCTGGATAGTCAGCTCATCGCGGCGTGGGGCTTGGCCTGAGGCGGAGGCGCGCGTGCTGCAGGTAGACAACTCCAAACCAGACTTTCCCTGGGGACCGTTTCCCGACGGCTGGTACACGGTGAGCTTCTCGGAGGAGCTGAAGGCCGGCGAGGTGAAGCGGGTCACCTACGGCGGCAAGAACCTCGTCCTGTGGCGCACTGCCAGCGGCCGGGCCGTGCTGTCAGATGCCTATTGCCCGCACATGGGCGCCCACCTCGGCTACGGCGGCGTCGTCCGTGGCGAGAGCATCCAGTGTCCATTCCACTCGTTCTGCTTCGACCCCGAGGGGCGCTGCACCTCCACGCCCTACGAAGGCAAGATCCCGCACCGCGCGCGGCTCGGCACGGTCCCCCTCGAGGAGAAACACGGCCTCCTCCTCGCCTGGCTACCCGGCGGGGAGCCCGGCTGGAGTGTGCCGGCGCTGGACACTACCGGCTGGTTGCCCCTGCGCCACAACGTGTGGACCCTCTCGACCCACCCGCAAGAGACCTCCGAGAACAGCGTGGACTTGGGCCATCTGCCGGTGGTCCACCACTACGAGGACGTGCGCACACTCAACCTCGCGCGCGCTGACGGGCCTTACCTCACCGCTCGGTACTCGATGCGCAGAAAGGGGATCCCAGGGATCGGCAAATACATCGACGCGGAGTTCACCGTCCATCTCTGGGGTCTCGGCTACAGCCTTGTCGAGACCTGGGTGGAGTCCATGGGGATCCGCGCTCGAGAGTTCGTCCTCAACACGCCGGTGGACGGCAAGCTCTGCCACATGCGCGCTGCCACCTCGATCTACGACGGGATCCCGCTCGAGAAGGTGAGCCCCGCGCTCGCGCTCCTCCCGAAGCGCCTCGCGCTCCACGCCCTGCGCGAGGTGATCTTCCAGTCGTTCGTCAACGACATGAAGCAAGACTTCGATATCTGGCAGACAAAGCGCTACGTCGATCCGCCCGCGCTGGCACAGGGCGATGGCCCGGTTGGCCTGTACCGGCGCTGGTGCCGCCAGTTCTACCCGGACATGCCGAAAACGGCGGCCGGAGCGGGCGCTCAACCCCAAGAAATGTTGAGCGTCGCCAGCGGCTGAAACCAGCCCGCCGCGTTGACATCCCTGTACATCCAGGCATCGTCGAAGAGATCTGGTCTAAGCCAGATCGAGCGGGGGTTCTATGAGGCTTTTTGTCCTGTTGGCTGCAGCGCTTCTGGCGTGCGAGTCGCCGGCTCCTTCGGGAGACGGGGCCGGTTCGCAGATGGTCATGGGCGCCACCACCTTCGGCGATGCCGGCAGCACCGACCCCCTCCCTCCCATGAAGTGGGTCCCCGCGATGGACGTCGAGCTCCCCGAGCCGGCGCAGGGCTGCCCGGGCGGCTGCAACGACAAGAACCACTGCACCAAGGACAAGTGCAACGACAACGTCTGCACCCACACGCCGGACGACGACCGCAAGTGCGACGACGACAACGCGTGCACCGAGGGCGACCTCTGCGCCGCCGGGTCCTGCCGGGGGCGGGCGATCGACTGCGACGATCAGAACCACTGCACGGACGACAGCTGCGACCCCAGCGGGGGCTGCGTGCATCGGGTCCGCCTGGGCGGGGCGTGTGAAGATGGCAGCGACTGCACCTTCGACGACGTCTGCCTCGAGGAGGGCTGTGTCGGCCGCAACCTCGACTGCGACGATGGCAGCCCCTGCTCCCTCGACCGCTGCGTCGACGGGGTGGGCTGCGTCTGGGACCACGTCGCCGACGGCACCGTCTGCGACGACGGCGAGGTCTGTACGGCGGGAGACGCCTGCCTCGACCGCCTCTGCGTCGGGAACTGGGAGGGCTGCGACGACGGCAACGAGTGCACCGACGACGCGTGCGTGGGCGGCCTCGGCTGCCGCAACCTGATCCACAACGGCAAGCGCTGCAACGACGGTGAGCCGTGTACCTACGACGAGTTCTGCTGGGACGCCGCCTGCGGCAACGGCAAGGTGCTCCCCTGCGATGACGGCAATGTGTGCACGGTGGACGCCTGCGTAGCCAGCGTTGGTTGCGAGTCGGTCCCGGCGCCCGGCGGGTGCTCCGACGGCGATGCCTGCACCTCGGGTGACACCTGCGTCGCCGGCGCGTGCACCGGCACCGCCGTGGTCTGCGACGACGGCAACGGATGCACCACCGAGATCTGCCACCCGGTGCTCGGCTGTGGCCACTCGTTCGATGACGGCGAGGCCTGCGACGATGGCACCGCGTGCACGGCTGGGGACGCTTGCGGCGGCGGTGTGTGCGCGGGTGCGCCGGTCAACTGCCAGGACGGGAATGTGTGCACTGTCGATGCGTGCGACCCCGGCGTTGGTTGCACATTCACCCCGAACAGCGGCGCGCCTTGCGACGATGGCACGGTCTGCACGGCCGATGATGCGTGCGCCGGGGCAGCGTGCATGGGAACGCTCGTCGACTGCTCGGATGGCAACGTCTGCACCGTGGACTCGTGTCACCCAGAGGCCGGCTGTCAGCATGCTGGCAACACCGGAGCCCAGTGTGACGACGGCTCGGCTTGTACGGCCGCAGACGTGTGCACGGGGGCCGCGTGTGGCGGCACGCCCGTGAGCTGCGCGGACAGCAAGGTCTGTACGGTCGACAGCTGCGACCCGGCGAGCGGCTGCGTCTTTACCGCCACCGACGGCGTGGCCTGTAGCGATGGCTCCGTGTGTACCATCGACGACACCTGCGTCGCCGACCACTGCGCCGGGCGCGAGATCTCCTGTGACGATGGTAACGAGTGCACGAACGACGCGTGCAACGCCGTCAGCGGCTGCATCCACGGAGCTGTCGCGGGCGGGACGCCCTGCGATGACGGCACGGTGTGCACCACGTCGGATGTGTGCGCTGGAACCGTGTGCGGTGGCACCGCAGTGGGCTGCGACGACGGAGATGTCTGCACGGCTGACGGCTGCGACTCGGCGATGGGTTGCACACACACGAACCTCACGGGGCCCGCGTGCGACGACGGGAGCGCGTGCACCTCGGGTGACACCTGCGCCGGCGGCCTCTGCAAGGGCGCCACCGTCAACTGCGACGACGGCCGCGAGTGCACCGCAGACAGCTGCGACCCGGCCACCGGGTGCAGCAACGCGCCGAAGACTGGGACGTCGTGCAACGACGGTAACGCGTGCACCACGGCAGACACCTGCACCGCGGGCACGTGCGGCGGCACGGCCATCGTCTGCAACGACGGCAATCAGTGCACGGCAGACAGCTGCAACCCCGCAACGGGCTGCGTGGTCACCACGCTGCCCGGCGGCTCGGGGTGTGACGACGGAAACCCGTGTACGCTCGGCGACGCCTGCTCCGGGACGTCGTGCGGCGGGACCGCCAAGGTGTGCGAAGACGGCAACCCGTGTACCCACGACTCCTGCGCTGGTGGCGTCTGCGTTACGACGCACGCCAACGGGAAGGCGTGCTCCGACGGTAACTTCTGCACCTCGGGAGACGCCTGCTCCGGCGGCGCTTGCGTCGGCAGCCCGGTCGTTTGTAACGACGGGAACACCTGCACCACCGAGACGTGCAACCCCAGCTCCGGCTGCGTGAGCACGGCGGTCGCCAACGGCACCGTCTGTGAGGACGGCAACAGCTGCACCGCGATCCCGTGCGCCTACCCGGTCACCGAGCGCTTCAGCATCAACAACGCGCTAGGGACGCCCTATAGCATCACGCCCTACGCCAACCACGGCTTCATCTTCGGTGGTTTCTTCGGCTCGGACGCGGTGTTCACGTTCCTGGCCGGGAGCACGTTCGACCTCCACCCCGACGGCACGGCCACGATGAACGCGGTGCTCAAGGTCACCACGGGTCCGTCGGGTCGGATCGGCGAGCGCTGGACCGGCGTGCTGCGCTACAAGTACCGCGGCCAGGGTGCGGCAGGTCAGGGCTGGGGCGGTCCCAAGCTCGAGCTGCTCTCGGGCTACCAGCCCCTGAGCATCACGAACACGTGGCGATACTTCGACCTCACCTCCGGCACGCTCACGCGCGACGGCTCCGCTGAGTACGCCACGCTCACGCAGCACCCCACGGACAGCAAGTACCCTCTGCAGCTCGGCGCGCGCGCCAACGGGAAGAACCTGAACAACGGCGTGTCCCAGTGGTTCAAGTACACGCACTATCAGGGCGGCAGCGTGTGGAGCGGGCAGGGCGACATCAACGTCGACATGCCACCCGCCGCGGTCCCGCCATGCCCCACGCACGATCAGTGCATTGGCGGCGTCTGCACCGGCTCCAAGGTTTGGTGGTGCCCGTAACGCTCCGGGCGCGCTGAGCGACTCAGTCCACTAGGGACGCCATCACATCCAATGGAGGCGCCGGGCCGAACTTGATCTCGGCCTCGGGCGGCCGCACATACAGCGGCGACGCTGGGGGCCACGGGGGCGCGGGGTTTACCAGCGCGGCCATGGCCAACGCGGAGATCCCATTCGCGCCAGATGGGGACACGCCGGCCAGGACACACCCGGAGCCCACGTAGGTGATTTCATCTTGGGGCCGGGGCAGCAGAGCTCCCCGGCCCGGTTCACCTCCGCGCTCTCGCGCTCCGGTGATTTCATCTTGGGGCCGGGGCAGCAGAGCTCCCCGGCCCGGTTCACCTCCGCGCTCTCGCGCTCCGGTGAGTTCGTCGTAGACAGGTGTGAGGCTCTGTTGCGCCTCTACCCCTTGCCGCAGGCGCTCCAGCGCGGCCGGCGCCTTGGCCACGAAGGGCGCGACCCGCTCCACCAACGACTCCCCGTCTCGTTCATAGAGGGCCGCGTAGACCTCGCCCTTCCGGGCGTCGATCAGCGGGGCCACCCAGCGCGCCTGAGTGGTGGCTGCGTGCGCGAGGGCGCGGGTGGTGGATACGGCGGTTGCGGGTCGGCCGAAGGCGAACGCGAAGGCGCGTACGGTAGACAGCGCCACGCGAACCCCGGTGAACGAGCCGGGGCCGGCTCCTGCCACCCACAGGTCAACGGACTGGAGCGGCGCCCCGGCGAGCAACTCGCGCAGCGCTAGCAGCACGTGGGGCCCGTGCCCCTTGCCGGCGGCGAAGCGCAGCTCGCGGGCCACGCCGGGCTCGAGGAGCCCAACAGAGCCCTCCGACTCCGTGGTGTCGATCGCGACGATGCGCATCGCTCAGTCTACGAAGGCACGGACGATGTCGTTGCGGATCACCAGCACCATGAGGAGCGCGATGAACGAGAAGCCGACGTAGAACGCCAGCTGGCGGGCGCGCATGGAGAGCGGGCGGCGCCGTATGGCCTCCACCGTGAAGAGCATGAGGTGACCGCCGTCGAGCACGGGGACTGGCAGCAGGTTGATGAGGCCCAGAGAGACGGACAGCCACGCCATGAGGCGGAAGAAGTACTCCCAGCCGTGCTCCTGGGTCTGGGCCGCGGCCTGGCTGATGAGCACCACGCTGCCCATGTTCTCCATCCCCACTTTGCCGGTGAAGAGGCCCGCGATGCTGGCGGCCGTGACGAGGAACGCGCTGCGGGTCTCCTTCCACGCGGCGTAGAAGGTGTAGCCGAGGCGGTGGTCGTTGGGCACGGCCGCCGGTACGCCGTACCCGGAGCGGTGCGAGACGCCCAGCACGACGCTGGTCTCTTCGGTCTTGAGGTCGGTCTTGGTGGTCTTCTGGGCGAACGTGAGCTTGACCGTGGTCTCCTTGCCCTCACGCCGGTACGTGAGCGAGCGCTCGAGCCCCGGGCTGCCGATCGCGTCCGTGAGCAGCGCGCCCCACGAGGACTTGCGCTTGCCGTCGATCGCGACGAGCTCGTCGCCGGGCAGGATCCCCGCGAGGGCCTCCGGGGAGCCGGGCACCACCGCCCAGACCACGAACTCCGAGCTGGTGACGGGCGTGGGGCCGGTCAGCTGCAGCGTGACCGGCTCGAGCGTGGCGAACGCCAGGCCCGGCGTGCTGGTCTCGATCGGCTTGCCGCGGAGCACCGTGACCGGGGTGGGGCCCGACAGCGCGGCCAGGGCACGCGCCGCGGCGCCGAACTCCGAGACGGGCTGGCCGCCGATCGCGACCACCTCGTCGAAGGAACGGAGGCCCGCGGCGGCACCGGGGCTGCCCGGCGCGACCACCACGAAGGCCCGCTGCTGCGAGGCCTCGATCTGGATGCGGCCCACCGTGCGCTCGAGGCCCAGCTCGGGTGCCAGTACGTCGCGCGCCTCCTCCGGCGTGACCGTGACCGTGACGGGGGCCGAGCCAGCGCGCTCCACCACCATCGAGAGCGGGCGGTTCGCGCTGCTCGCGACCACGCTCTCCACCTGCCACCAGCCGCTCACCGGCTCGCCGTCGATCGCGGTGACCCGGTCCCCCGGCTGCAGCCCAGCGCGAGCGGCGGGGCCGTCCGGCGCGACCGCGCCGATGATCGACGGGGCCACCTCGGCCTCGCGAGCGCACAGCGGCACGAAGATGAGCACCGGGAGGACGAAGTTGAAGAAGGGGCCCGCGAAGACCACCAGGGCCCGCTGCCAGAGCGGCTTGGCCGCGAACGAGTCCGAGGGGCTGGTCTCCTCAGTGGCGTCGTTCAGGGGATCGGCGCCCAGCATCCGAACGTAGCCGCCCAGGGGCAGCAGCCCGATCCGCCAGTCCGTGGGGCCGTGGCGGAAGCTTGCGATCCGCGGGCCGAAGCCGATGGAGAACTGCAGGACCCTGATCCCGAACAGACGGGCAACGAGATAGTGGCCCAGCTCGTGGAAGAAGATGAGGCCGCCGAGCAGGAGTATGGGATAGACGGCTTGCACGCGGAGGTCCTCGGGCGCGAAGTCATGCTTGGCCGGGGCTGCGATCCGGCCGTGTTCGCCTTGGGCGCTCGAGCGCTCCGGCGAAGTTGCGCAGCGCGCACCATACAGCGCGCCCACTCCGAGTCCAGGCCCGTAGCGCTACGGGCCTCGCGGGGCTAGATTGCCGCCAATGATCAAGGACCGCCTCGGCCGCCCGCTGCTCGATCTCCGCGTTTCGGTGACCGATCGGTGCAATTACCGATGCCCGTATTGCATGCCGCGCGCGAAGTTCGGTCCCGGTTACGCGTTCCTGCCGCGGAGCGAGGTGCTCTCCTTCGAGGAGATCGTCCGGGTCGTGGACGCGCTGGTCCCCATGGGGCTCCAGAAGGTTCGGCTTACAGGCGGCGAGCCGTTGTTGCGCCGTGACCTCGGGCAGCTCGTGGAGCAGCTCGCGAAGCGCCCCCTGGATCTCTGCCTCACCACCAACGGCGCGCTCCTCCCAGCCCACGCGGGGCCGTTGCGCGCCGCCGGGCTCCGCCGGGTCACCGTCAGCCTCGACGCCCTCGATACCCCCACCTTCGCCGCGCTCAGCGACAGCGACGTGCCGCCCGAGCAGGTGCTCGCCGGCGTCAACGCGGCGCTCGCGGCCGGGCTCGGCGTCAAGGTCAACGCCGTGGTGAAGCGGGGCGTCAACGAACACGCCGTGGTCGAGCTGGTCGAGGCGTTCCGGGGCACTCCCGTCGAGGTGCGGTTCATCGAGTACATGGACGTCGGCGCCACCAACGGGTGGCGTCGCGATGACGTGGTCACCGCCGACGAGATCTTGGCGCTGGTGGCGGCTCGACACCCGATCGAGCCGCTCGCAGCCGCACCGCTGGGCCGCGTCGCGGAGCGGTGGCGGCTCAGCGACGGCTCCGGGACCTTCGGCGTGATCGCGTCGGTGTCGCGGCCCTTCTGTGGTGGCTGTACGCGGCTTCGTCTTTCTACCGACGGCCACCTCTTCACGTGCCTCTTCGGGAGCCAGGGGACACCGCTGCGAGACGTGCTCCGGGGCGACGTCCCCGGCGCGCTGGAGGAGCAGCTGCGGTCAGTGTGGGGCGCTCGGGCAGACCGCTACTCGGAGCAGCGCGGCGAGGACTCGGGAGACGGCCCTCGCGTGGAGATGAGCGCCATCGGCGGCTGACTTCCCCTGAGCAACCGCTTCGTTCAGGATTCTGGCAGGGCTGGCGCCGCCTTGTCGGCGGCTCTCTGCAGGGATGGCGCTGAGGTGGATGAGCAGTCCTCTACGCCCGGTGCCAGCAGGTGGTCTGGGGGACCGCCGCGCCTAGAGCAACCCAACCGGTTCGGCGTTCTGGCCGGCACCACGGCGTCCTCGGCGCTCAAGGAAACCCTGGTTCAGGGGACCACGGGCCTCGGGACATCGGGCTGTCAGAGGCCCAGCGCGGTGAGGCCGTCGGTCCAGTGGAGGCAGGTGACACCTCCGATGCGCTGCGGCGTGGGGTCCAGCGAGAACAGGAACGGCTCGGCGTTGGAGATGTGGGCGGTGAGGCGGGCGAGGCGGCCCGCGTCGATCGGGTCGACCACCTCGGAGGACTTGATCTCCACGCAGGCGCGCGGCATGCCGGGCCGGTCGATGACCAGGTCGATCTCGGCGTCATCCTTGGTGCGAAGGTACGAAAAGGTCCAGTCGCGCCGGCCGTAGCGGGCCAACCGGATCGCCTCCGTGATCACGAGGTGCTCGAAGGCCTCGCCGAACGCGTCGGTGCGCGGGACCAGCGGCAGCTCGAGGCGTCGGGCCAGCGCGGCGCGTACGCCCAGGTCGGTCAGGTAGAACTTGGGGGCCGTGCGCTTGTGAGCGCGAAGAGGAAGTGCCCGCGCTCGATTTCGCGGTGGACCCCGTCCAGCAGGCTGGGCACCTTCTGGATCTCGTCAATCACGACCCAGCGTGCCGCTGGACGGTCTCGGCGGAAGGCCTGGATCTGGTCGGCCAGCGCCATCGGCCGTGGCATGAGGCGCGTCTCCGTGTCCACGTCCAAGAGGTCGAGCCAGAGGCAGCCGCTGTCGCCGGGGGCGAAGCGGTCCCGCAGGAACGTGGGACTTGCCAGTAACCCCGCTGGCCGAGGAGGAAGAAGCTGCTGGCGTGGCTGGGTGTGAGGGAACGGACGACCTTGGCGCAGGATCGTACGCCGATATTAAGTCACGCTTCAGCCCCCGGCTTGCGCGCGAGGAACAACAGGCGCCCCGCGCGATCTTCTTTGGTGGACTCGACCACGACCTCCACCGAGAAGCCTCGCTGCGCGAGGAGCCTCTCCCACGTCCCGCGAGGGAAGAGGCCCGTGGCGTGCCGCTCGTAGTAGTTGCGGACGTCGCCCGAGGGATCCCGAACGAGGAAGGCGTAGTGGACGTCCACGGTAGTGCGGCCGGGGACGGCGGGCTCGGCCCACTCGAACAGCCGTACGCCACACCCGTCCGCGCCGTCGCCGCCCGAGACACCGGTGCCGGCCCCGTACGTCTCGGTGACGTCGTCCGGGATGAAGCAGGCGAGGCCGCCGGGCGCGAGGTGTCGCCACGCCGTGTCGAACACCGCGCGCAGATCGTCCTCCGAGATCATGTAGTCGATTGCGTCGTGCGCAAGCACGACATCGAACGTGCGGCCGAGGTCGAGCGTCCTCATGTCGCCGACGGCGTGGGCGCACTCGGGGTTCAGGCGCCGCGAGCACTCGAGCATCGGCTCGCTGAGGTCGGTAAGGTGGCACTCGAACGCGCGCTTCATGTAGTGGGCAACGTGGCCGCCGCCGCTGCCGAGCTCTAGCAGCGTCTTGGCCTGCGGCCGCCGCGCGCGGAGGACGTCGATGAGCTCCGCGGTCTCGGCCGCGTAGTCCTCGACCGGTGAGACGAGCGGCCACAGCGGGGCGAGCTCTCCGTAGAATCGGGTCATGGTGCGTCCTGACGAGGTCGCGAACGAGGCGAGCGTGGTCGCGACCTCAGGCTGTGCTTCTCCAGCGGGTCCGAGTCCGGCCCAGGGAGGGTCCGGAGCTCAGGGTAGCAGGCTCCAGGCGGAACGGCCTTGGACTTGGACGCACTGGGTGTGCTCGGTAGGCGATGTAAACAGTAATCTAGCGGGGCGCTTGCACTCTCGAAGGCCCCGACCCGCTCCCGCTCCCGCTCCCGACGACTCGGAGCGTTACCTTTCCGACTGCCTTTTCGCCAGCCCGACCAGCATGGCGACAACGCGATCGAGCAGAGCCTTGCCTTGCGCATGCGGGTCCTCAGGGATCAGGTGAAGTCGGAGCAAGACATCAAGGACCGCCGCGCACTCGGTGGCCGAACCGACCGCACTGAGATAATAGCGGCGCTTGTCCGTAGTCCGGTCGAACGGCGCGGACGCCACCACGGGGCACAACGCCACCTGCGACGACGCCCAGGGCGGCCCCGGCGCCGGCGGCAGCCTGTGGGTGCGCGCGAAGACCCTCTCTGTGGGGGTCGGCGTCCTCGACGCGTCCGGCGGGGCGCCCAAGGCCATCAGCCAACCCGCGATCACGGGGCCCACCGGCGGCATCGGTCGGGTGCGCGTGGACTACGCGACCGTGAATGGGCAGGCCTTCGGCTCGCCGGCGGCAACGTCTGCTACTGGGGCGGCTACCACCACAGGCGTGGGGCACTCGGCCGTCGTCCCCTGAGCTGAGCGCCTTGTGCGCACCGTGCGATCCGGCTGTGCGCACAAGCGGCGCGCGGCTGCGTGGGGCGCTCCGCAGTGGCTAGGGCTGTTTCGTATCTAGCTGTGCTTACTGATGTTCTGCCGCGTTCGTGCTGCGTGCTCCGCGCGCGCGGAGCTCCTGGGGAGGCGCTCCGGCCCCTGGCACGGCGGCTGCTCTGAGCTCTTGGCGTCGCGGCACCGAGTGGAGCCACGACAGCCAAACCGTCTGCCGCCGTGCCGACACATCAGGAGCTCCCGATGCGCGTCCTTCGTTCCTCCGTCACGTTCATTGTTGTCCTCGCCGCCCTCGTCGGTTGCGCAAACCCCTGCAAGGACCTGGAGGCCAAGAAGGCCGATTGCTCCAAGGCGGGCCCCGCGCAGGCCGGCTGCGAGGCCGCCATCACCGCTGCCGTTCAGACCGGGAACGGCGACGCCTGCAAGGCGACCATGGATGGCCTGGCCGCCACCCTGAAGTGAGCGGCCCGCCGGCCGTCCCCCGCCCCCCCGCGGGCCGACTCAGTCCTCGCCCTCCTCTGGCCCCTCTGGCCCGGCCGGCTCGAAGCCCGGGAGGAAGCCGCGCGCCCAACCTCCCCGCGGCCCGTCGAGGCGGGGCGCGACCGGGAGCGGCATCGGCACGACGTTGGTCGGCGGCGGGGGCGGCTCCGGCGTCACGGCCCCCTCGGGCACGGGGTCGTAGAGCCGCACACCGGAGGTGAGCTTGAGCCCCGCGGGCGGGACGTCCACGTCGAACGCGTTGCTGTCACGTCCGAGGCGGCGGAGCTTCGACGTGGGGATCAGCACCTCGGTGACGTCGGAGCGGAAGACCCTGAGCCGCTCGAAGTCGCCGGCTACGGCGGGCCACGCGGCGCCCAGGATCACGCGATGTGGCAGGCGCGCCCGCCGTTGGACCACGAGTACGCCGCGGCCTCCGCGGTGCTGCACCGGGAACTCCGCCGACCACGTCCGCTTCCCGCGCCCCTCGTCCGTGAGGAGGCCGACCTCCGTGGGCTCGGCTACGTCGTCCGCGGGTAGGATCGCCGCGGAGACCACGCGGTCCTTTCCGACCAGCTTCATGCCGCGCACGCCGCCGGCCGCGCGTCCCTGAACCGGGATCTCGTCCAGCGGGAAGCGGATGCCGTTGCCTTCTCGCGTGACGAGCAGGAGGTGCGCGCCCGCCGGCGCGAGCAGGACCGCGAGCAGCTCGTCGTCTTCGCCCACCTTGGTGGCCAGGACGCCTGTGGTCCGCTGGGACATCAGCTCTTTGAGCGCCGTGCGCTTCACTGAGCCTTGGCGTGTGACGAAGACCACCTCGGCGTCTCCCTCGAAGTCGGTGACGCCGAGCTCCGGCGGTCCGAGCGCCGTAGGAGCGCGCTGCGCGAAGACCGCGACGACGCGGTCGTCTTTCTCGACCTGCACCACGTTGACGAGCGCTGTGCCTGGCTCCGACCACTTGTGCTCGGGGAGCTGGTGGACGGGCAGCGTGTAAGCCTTGCCTTGCGCGGTGAGCCACAGCAGCCGGTGCAGCGTGTTGGTGTCGAGACGCCAGCGGAGATGGTCGCCGTCGCGCAGGCCCGGCGCGCCCTTCTCGGCTTGGGCCTGGGTGCTGCGCTTGATGTAGCCACCCGCGGAGAGGCCCACGACGACATCTTGGGCCTTGACGGTGACCGCGACCGCGATCGCCTTCGTGGAGACCTCGGCCTCCGGCGCCGCGACGATGATCTCGGTGCGGCGGGCGTCGGCGTACTGAGCGCGCACGGCCATGAGCTCGCTCACGATGGTCTCGTCGAGCACCTCGGGGCTGGCGAGGATCCGCTGGAGCTTCTTGATCAGGGCCTGCAGCTCGGACTGCTCCTTGCGGAGGTCGAGGATCTGGAGGTTGGTGAGGCGGTGGAGTCGGAGATCCAGGATCTCCTTTGTCTGCTCGTCGCTGAACGCGAAGCGCGCCACGAGGTTCTTGTGGGCGTCGGCGCGGTCCTTCGAGCCGCGGATCGTGGCGATGACCTCGTCGAGGAGGTCGATCGCCTTGATGAGCCCCTCTACGAGGTGGAGCCGCTCTTCCGCGCGCCTCAGGTCGAAGCGGGAACGCCGCGTGACCACCTCGCGCTGGTGGGCCAGATAAGCGCGGAGCATCTCGAGGAGCCCCAGCGTCTCCGGCGTGCGATCCACGATCGCCACCATCAGGAAGTGGCGATACACCTGCAGCTCGGTCTTCTTGTAGAGGAACGCCAGGACCGGCTCTGCCTCGACGCCCTTCTGCAGATCGATGACGACCCGGAGCCCCTCGCGATCCGTTTCGTCACGGACGTCCGAGATCCCCTGGACCACCTTCTCCGTCTTGAGGCGCTCGATCTCCTTCACGAGCTCGGCCTTGATGACGCCGTACGGGAGCTCGGTGATCACGACCTGCGCGCGGCCGTCTCGCAGCGTCTCGATGCGCGTGCGCGCTCTGAGCGTGCAGCGCCCCCGTCCGGTGGTGTAGGCGTCTTCCAGGGTGTCGGTGCCTACGAGCAGGCCGCCGGTGGGGAAGTCTGGTCCGCGCACATACTGCATGGCGCCGCGCAGATCGAGCGCCGGGTTCTTGATCAGCGCGACCAACGCGTCGATGCACTCGCCCATGTTGTGCGGCGGGATCTCCGTGGCGAAGCCCGTGGAGACGCCGCTGGTCCCGTTGACGAGCAGGCTCGGGAAACGCGCCGGCAGTACGATCGGCTCCACGGTGGTGTCGTCGTAGTTCGGCTGGTAGTCCACCGTGTCCTGGTCGAGGCCGGCGAGCAGCTGACTCGAGATACCCGCGAGGCGGGCCTCCGTGTAGCGCATGGCGGCCGGCGGATCATCGTCCAGCGAGCCGAAGTTGCCCTGTCCATCGATCAGCGGCGCCCGCATCTTCCAGTCTTGCGCCATTCGGACGAGCGCCTCGTAGATCGAGGAGTCTCCGTGGGGGTGGTAGCTACCCATCACCTCGCCGATGGTCTTGGCGCACTTGCGGTAGGCCTTGTCGTGCGTGTTGCCGGCCAGGTGCATGGCGTAGAGGATGCGTCGCTGCACGGGCTTCAGCCCGTCGCGGACGTCCGGGATCGCGCGCGCCAGGATCGTGGTCTTCGCGTAGCGACCGAAGGCTAGCCCCAGCTCGGACTCGAGCGAGGCGTCGATGATCCGCAGGGAGTCGCTCATGCCGCCACCTCTGCCTCGAGGCGCTCAGCCAGCTCGAGCTCTTCCGCGTCTGGGCCAAAGGGCACGTTCTCGACGATCCAGTTGCGCCGGGTGTCTGCCGCGTCGCCCATGAGCAGCGACACGGCGCGCTCCGCCGCGGCGGCGTCGTCGATCTCGACGCGGACGAGGAGGCGGGTCTCGGGGTTCATCGTGGTCTCCCACAGCTCGGAGGGGTTCATCTCGCCGAGGCCCTTGAAGCGCGTGACCTCCACCGCGCTGCGTGACGACTTCGTGAGCTTGCCCAGCTCGTCCTTCGTCCACGCGTACCGTTTGTCCTGCTTCTTCTTCCCGATCGTGACCTTGTAGAGCGGCGGCTGCGCCAGGAAGACCCGGCCCTGGGTGACCAGGTCCCGCATGAAGCGGTAGAAGAATGTGAGCAGGAGACACCGGATATGTGCGCCGTCGTCGTCGGCGTCCGAGAGGATGACCACCCGCCCGTACTGCGCGTCGGCTATGGTGAAGTCGCTGCCGACGCCCGCCCCGATCGACTGGATGATGCTCATGATCTCCTTGTTCGCCAGGACCTTGGAGAGGGCCGCGCGCTCCGTGTTGAGCGGCTTGCCGCGGAGCGGGAGGATGGCCTGCGTGTGCCGGTCGCGCGCCTGCTTGGCGGAGCCTCCGGCGCTGTCGCCCTCGACCAGAAAGAGCTCGCGCTCGGCGGGATCGCGGCTGGCGCAGCGGGTGAGCTTGCCACCCAGAGAGGTGCGCCCGGCGGAGCTCTTCCCCTGGCGGACGGCCTCGCGTGCCTCACGAGCGGCGGCGCGTGCGGCCGCGGCTTTGCAGGCCTTGTCGAGGATCTCCCGGGCGTGATCCGGGTTCTCTTCGAGGAACCGCTCGAGGTGCTTCGACACGACGGACTCGACGGCGGCGCGCGCCTCCGGGTTGCCCAGCTTCGTCTTGGTCTGACCCTCGAACTCCGTGTTCTGCATGCGAATGGAGATGACGGCCGTCATGCCCTCGCGGAGGTCCTCGCCCGTGAGGTTGTCTTTCTTCTTCCAGACCTCGAGCTTCCGCGCGTACTCGTTCATTAGGCGAGTATGTGCGGAGCGGAAGCCGGTCTCGTGGGTGCCGCCTTCGACCGTGGAGATGCAGTTGACGAAGGACGACACGCTCTCCGAGTAGTCCGTGTGGTACTGGAAGCAGACCTCCGCTTCGATGCCTTCGACTGTGTCTTTGAAGTGCACGCGCGGCCCCACAGTCTGCCGGCCCTCGTTCAAGTACCCGACGAACTCGCGGAGCCCGCCTTCGAACTTGTACTCGGCCTGGTTGTTCTCGCCCGAGCCCTCGCGCTTGTCGGCGATGCGGATGCACAACCCGGCGTTGAGGAACGCGAGCTCTCGCAAGCGCGACGCGAGCGTCTCGTAGCTGAAGATCGTGGTGGCGAAGATCGTGGGGTCTGGCTGGAAGCGCACCCGCGTCCCGCGTTTGCGGGTGGGGCCGCCCTCGGCGAGCGGCGCTACTGGCGTGCCCCGCTCGAAGCGCTGTGTCCAGGTCTTGCCCTGTCGCCACACCTCGAGCTCGAGGAAGGTGGAGAGCGCGTTCACGACCGACGCGCCCACGCCGTGGAGGCCGCCGGAGAC
>SXGT01344309.1_pt1 | contig 22025 bp, 15 predicted proteins | sample 3176221 | NCBI WGS metagenome assembly SXGT01 (sample SAMN11356862, study PRJNA531348) | freshwater metagenome | isolation source: freshwater sample F1-120 | place: China: Fuxian Lake, Yuxi | collected 2017-12-25
ACGCGCTGCTGCTGGCCACCCGACAGCTCGCGCGGCAGATGCTGCGCCCGATCGGCGAGGCCGACACGGGCGAGCACCTGCTCGGCGCGGCGCAGGCGGATCGCAGGCGACACATCGGCGTAACGCAGCGGCAGCGCCACGTTCTGCGCCGCCGTGAGCCCGGGCAGCAGATGGAACGACTGGAACACGAACCCGATCCGGCGCCGCAGCGCCGCGAGCTCGGCGCGCGGCAAGTCGCGCGTCTCGGTGCCGGCAAAGCGATAGCTGCCCGCGGTCGCCTGATCGAGGCAACCGATCAAGTGCATCAGAGTCGATTTGCCGGAACCGGACGGGCCGGTGAGCGCCACGTAGTCACCACGGCGGATGTCGAGGTGCACACCGACGAGCGCCTGCACCGGCGCACCTTCGCGCTCATAGACCTTGCCCACTTCACGCAGTTGCAACAGCACGTCAGTCATGGCGCAGCGCCTCCATCGGTTGCACCGCCGCCGCGCGCGCGGCGGGATACCAGCCGGCGACGCCGGCGCACAAACCCAGCAGCCCGGCGATCAGCAGCGCAGTGGCTGGCGCCAGCAGCGGCTCACCGAGATAGCCCTTGGCCATCGGATCGAGCGGCAACTGGTTGATGCCCCACAACACCAGCGCTGCGAGCAACAACCCGATGCCGCCGCCGACGGCGACCACGACCACGGTCTCGAGCAGTTGCCGCCGCCGTATCTGCTGCGGCGTGGCACCGAGCGCCTGGCGCAGGCCGAGTTCGGGAATGCGTTCTTCGACCAGCACGAAGGTCATGTTGGCGACGCCGACCGCCGCCACCAGCAGGCCGAGCAGACCGACCAGGAACAAGAACGTGCGCACGCCGGTGACGATGCCACCGATCTCGCCCGCGGTGCGCGCGTGATTGACGAGGTTGACCGCCGTGCGATCCGCAGGCGAGAACCCGAGGCTCTTGGCCAACGCGGCCCGCTGGCTCGCTTCGGCCGCGGCCGGCGTCGTATGCGCGTCGATGCGCGCCAGCACGCGTTCGACCGAACGCAACCCGAACATCGCCTGCACCGTCGCGTAGGGCACGAACAGGCGCTCAGCGTCGTCGCCGTTGTAGTTCATCATCTGCACCGCCGCCGGCAACACGCCGACGATGACGAAGGACCGGTCGAACACGCGTAACGAGCGGCCGACCACGTCCTCACGATCGAACAGCCGCCGCGCCAGCGTGGCGCCGATGACCGCGACGCGGCGGCGCTCCGCCTCGTCGATCGGCGACAGGAAGCGGCCACCGGGCACCACCGCGTGGCCGCGCACTTCCGGCCAACGCGCACCGACCGCGCCGACCGAAGCGTTGGTGATCCGGCCGGTGTCGCTCGCCATGCGTTCGAAGAACGACGCGTGCGGACTCACCGCCACCACGCCGGGCACCGCCGCCACCGCCTCCAACTGGCGCGGCCCGAGGCGCTGGGTCCGACCAGCCGGTCGACCATCGAACGGCAGCGATGTGGAGCCGGCCGACCAGCGCAGCATGCGATCGCCGGAGCGGCCGAGGCACGCGCGCACGGCATCGTCGAATCCATCGCCGAATGCGAGCAGCACCGACAGACCCAGCGTTCCTAGGCACAGCCCCAGCACGACGGGCAACAAACGTGCGCGCAGCCACCAGACCTCGCGCCAGAGTTCGAGCAGCTCGTTCATCTGCCGCCTCGCAGCGCGACCACCGGATCCATCGCCGCGGCCCTGCGCGCCGGCAGATAGCCGGCGACGAACGCGACGATCGCCAACAGCGACGCCGTCGCCGCCGCCACCGGCAGCGGCACGAACGGCCGACCGACCGCTTCAGTGAACGGCGAGGCACGCACCGCGACGATCGCCAGCAGCGCCAGCAGGGCGCCGCCACCGGCACCGGCGACCACCAACACCAGCGCCTGCAACAGCCACTCGCCGCGAATGCGCGCCGGCGCGGCCCCGACCGCCAGCTTGAGCCCGATCTCGCCGATGCGCCGTCGCACCATCAGTTGCATCAGGTGCCCGACGCCGAGGCCGCCGACCAGCAACGTGAAAGCGCCACCGATCGCCAGCATCAGGTGAAAGCCGAGGAAGATGTAGAACATCATCCGCTGCTGCTCGGTCGTGTCCCAGACTGACAGCGCGGCGCGATCGGCCGGATCGAACTGCAGCCGCGCCGCCATCGCCGCGACCAGCTCCGTGGTGCACACTTCGGGCCGGGTCGGATCGATTCCGCGATAGACGAAGTTGCTGATCGGGCGCCGGCCGAAGCAGTGCAGGAACGTGGTGGCCGGGATCCAGGCGCGATCCTTGTCCTGACCGCCGTAGTCGCTGTCCTGCAGCTTCGACTGCAGCACGCCGACCACCGTGAACGACCTGCCGCGCAACGACAGCGTCTTGCCGACCGGATCCTGACCGGGAAACAACGTGCGCGCCAACGCGTCGCCGAGGAACACCACCCGCGCGGCCAGCGCGCTGTCGCGCTCGCTCGGGAAGCGCCCACCGGGGCGCGGCGACAAGGAGCGCAGCGTCGCGAACACCGGCTCGACGCCGGAGATCGGCACCTGCAGCACGGTTCCGCCGAGCGTGATGCGTTCGCGCCCGGCGAACTCGGCGCTGAGCGCTTCGCAGTGGCGCAACGAAGGCTGCACCGCCAGCAGATCGTCGCGATGGACCACCAGTGCGCGGCCGGACGGGAAGCCGCGCGCTGGCATCGTGGTCCGCTCGGGCCAAGCGATCGCGATGCCGTCCCCCAGTCCGCGCTGCCGTTCGGCGAACAACTCCTCGAAGCCGAACGAGAACGCCAACAGCAACAGCAGCGCCATGGTGCCCCAGCCGATGCCGAGCAACGACAGCGCGGTGCGCAGCTTCTGGGCACGCAGTTCCCCGCGCAGTTCGCGTAGCGTGTCGGCCAGCATCGTTCAGCGCCCCGGCTCGACCACCACATCCCCTTCGGCGACGCCTTCGAGGATCTCGATCCGCAACCCATCGCCGAGCCCGGGCCGAACCGCGCGCTCCTGCACTACACCATCGGCAGCACGCACGCGCACGAAGGTGCCGCCATCGCGATGCACGAGACACCGCTCGGGCAACACCAACACGTCGGTGGCGCGCGCCACCTCGACCTCGGCCACCGCCGAATAGCCGGCCCGCAGCACCACATCGGCTGGCACGGCCAAGGCGATGCGCACGTCGAACGAGGCGGCGTTGTCGACGCGGCGGGCCCGCAAGCCCAGCTCCGCCACGGTGCCGGCGAGCTCGACGCCCGCCAGCGCCGCCAACGTCACCCGGGCCCCCATCCCGGCGCGCAGGCGCCCGATGTCCAGTTCGTCGCAGGTGCCCCGGAAGACCGGCTTGTCGAGATCGCCGATCACGGCCACCACCGTGCCGAGCCCGTAGTTGCTTGCCGGCGTGATCGGGTCACCCTGCCGCGTCAACTGCAGCACGTGGCCGGCCACCGGTGCACGCACGACGAAATCGATGATGCGCCCGTCAATCTCGACCTTGCCCTCGCGCAACAGCTTCAGCGATTCCTCGGCGGAGCGCCGACCGCGTTCGGCCGAGCGCTGCATGCGGTCGAGGTTGCGTTCGCCCTGCAGCATGCGCGTGAGACCCGCCAGCAGGTGCTGCCCATCGTGGAACTCGCGCGCTGCCTCTTCTCCTTCGATCGCCTGCTGCAGACCGCGCTCGGCCCGCAACAGTTCCTGCTCGGTCAGCGCCGGCCACACCTCGGCGATCGGGTCCCCCGCCGCGACCTTGGCGCCGAGTTTCGTGTGCACGGTGCGCACGAAGCCCGCCAACTGCGTGTTGACCTGGGTCTCCTGGGCCGGATCCACCTGACCCGACGCCACGGCGCGCCGGATCACGGTGCCGCGGGTGACCGACACGGTGGCGGCATCGCGGTGGGCGTTGCCCCCACTGCCACGGAACAGCAACCAGCCGGAGGCGGCGAAGAGCGAGACGGCGATCACGACGACGAGAAGGCGGGGCATGCGCACGCACCATTCGAGCCGCGGGCCGAAGATTCGGCCATGACCGCCTAGCGGAACGGATCCTCGCGGCCAGCCGACCAGCACCCGTAGGCGCGCGGGCCTGCATCACACCTGCGCCGGCACCACAGGCCAACGGCGCGAGCGCGGGATTGCAGCGCAGGGCTATTTCATCAGCTTGAGGTTCGCTTCCGCAAAGGCCTTGCCCATCTGGGCAAATATCTTTGCACTGCCAAAATAGTGGTAGCCGCCATTGGAAGCACCCTTGAGCGCCTCCCTGTCCTTGGGCGAAAGGACTTCCTCCAAGGCAAGGCTGAGTTTCTGCTGGTCTGCCTTGGTGATGCCCTCGATCCGCAGATCCAGCGCACCATGATGCTGCGGCGAAGCCGGGCCATACTGGTCATTGGCATAGGCAGCCAACACGTTCTTGCCCTTCTTGAGGTATTTGACCTGTCCCTTGTCGAGGACGATGGAACCGTAGCGCGGATTGTCTTGCCACCAGATGTAGGTGTGCAGCCTGTGACCGTTCAAGTACACATGGAACCCCTGCCTGGCCAGGATCGCGATGCGGTAGGACTCGCAGTCGAGCTCTTCCACGTCAAACGTCGTGCGCATCAGCAGGAACTCGCCTTCTCCCCAGGTGGAAGCGAATTTGTCCAGGGTGATTCCGTGGTGTTTCCAGACGCCCTTTCCGATGGGAGCCTTGCCTTCCGCCCACTTGCTGTCATCGAAGTCGGGCATCTGCCAGTTCTCCATCCCGGCTGGCAGTGTGATGTCACGGAATCGCCTGTCCGTGTATTCCTCCAACTGGTCCTTCTTCTCCTTGGCATCCAGCGCAGCGAAGCGCCAGGTCCGATCCTCCGGCAGCGGTTTGCCAACCGGCTTCCAGTACCCACCCCATTTCCATTCGGTGTCGATCGAACCATCTGGCTTCAATCTGTGCGCTGTCCCGACGATCTCGTCATGTTTGCCCTGCTTGGGTTGGGCGGCGTCAATGTCATGATCCCAGAAGGGAGCGGTCTCCACTGCGACCACGCTGCTTTGGAACTCGGGCATGTGGGCCGGTGCCGCCATGGCCTTGCGGAAATTCACATTGTCGCTCTCACCGCCGACTCCCAGCACCCCGATCACGAAGGGCAGCTTCGGGGCTGACAAGTCCTTGCGGACATCGCGAATGAACCTGGCCAGCAGGTCGGAGTAGACATCGTATTTCCCAGGTTGGTCGGGGCCGGGGTACGTAGTCCCATCGACCAGGTCGTTGAAACCCTGAAGCCACACGAATCCGGCCAGTTCGTATCCCGCCTTGGGATCGTAGGCGGGGCAGACCCGCTTGGGATCCGCCAGCACCTTTTTGACATGTTCGATCATCATTCGGTAGAACACGCCGGTGGCGGCATCCTTGTCCTCCTGCCACTTTTTCCGGTCTTCGGCCTTGGGAATCCCGTGGGCGCCCTGGGGATGCTTGTCCCACAGTTCCTGGATCTCCTTGGGCAGCTTGTATTGCCCGGCGCTGGGCGGACGGAACTCGGTGTTGAGTGACCTGCCGCCCCATGCGGCCTTGATGATCAGGATCGGCTCCTTCAGCTCCTTCTCCATGTAGATCCCGAAGGTGAACTCGGGGCCGATCTTGCCGCCATCCCTGGTTGGCTGATCTCCTCGTGCGCCAAACCCGGCAGTCAGCTTGCCCAGGCCCTCGCCATTCGCACTGCCATCATAGGGCCCGGTCAGATAGGACATCCAGACATTGTCACACACCCGTGGAGTGCCATCGGGATTGCGCATCTCCTTCAGGATGGGCGCCGTCAGCGGGTCCTTGCCGATGTAATCAAAAGTACTGATTGCGGCATGCCCCTCCATGTTCGACTGCCCGGCAAGGATGAACACCTTCAGCTTCTGCGCGAGGCAGTTCGGTGAGAGTACGCACAGCAGCACGGCCGCGGTGACGACTGCAGTTGGTTGCATGGTCATGTTTGCTTGGGGGTGTCGCTGACGGCGGCGCTAGGCCTTCGGCACGATGTCGGTCTGCAGCCGGGGCTCGGCCGCGGGCACATAGGTCTGCGGCAGGCCCAGTTCCCCGCGTACGAGGTTGCAGCCCTGCGCGATCGCCGTCGCCTTGAAGAAGGCGATGTTCCGGTTGCAGCCTTGGCGGCCGAAACCGCAGTCGCTGGAGACGATCAGTTGCTCGGGGGCGACGTGCTGCAGGGCTCGGCGGATGCGCGCGGCGACGTCTTCGGGCCGATCGACCTGCAGGCTGCGGTGGCTGACGGCGCCGATGCAGACCTTCTTCGGCAAGCGTCCTTTCAGGGCCCCGAACAGTTCGATCTCGCGGAAGTTGCGGTCGGTCATCTCGACCGTCCACACGTCGCCGGGCAGTTCGTGCAGGTAGAGCTCAAACGACTCCCGGTAACTGTCGTTGTCGATCACCCGCTGCATGTTCGGGTTGCCCCAGCAGGTGTGAATCCACAGCTCCACGTCGTCGAGCCCCTGCACCTCGCGCCGGAACGCTTCGACCATGAACTTCACCTCGTCGCTGCGAGCGCCGTAGGTGTTGGCCCAGAAGTGCAGCGTCGGCTCCTCGATCTGGATGCACTTGCAGCCGGCGTCGCGCAGCGCCAGCAGTTCCTTGTTCATCGCCACCGCCATGTCCCAGATCACCTGCCGCGAATCCTTGTAGTGCGGCGTGTGGACGTCGAGGAACAGGCCCATCACCTGCGAGGAGCAGGTGCCGAAGCGCACCGGCTTCGGCGTGCGGCCCTGCGCGAGGCGCCAGATCTTCGGGTAGTCGAGCGGTCGGTGTTCGATCTTGTCGGTGACGTGCGGCCAGCGCCAACCGGTGTAGATCTCGTTGAGCAAGGTGCCGGGCGGGTACCGCAGCCACGGCGAGCGCGTCACCTCGGACTGCAGGTGGTCGCCTGAGAAGCCGTGCCAGCGCTGCAGCGGGTAGTGGTGCCACGAGCGCCCGGCGAGGTCGTCGTCGCAGTGCAGATCGCCGTGCGTCAGGATGTCGAGCCCGGCGCGTTCCTCGTCACTGATCAGCGTCGCCATGGCATCGACGAACTTCTCGCGGAAGGCCATGTCGAGCATGCAGGTGTCGAGCGGACGGCCCCACATGCTGACGTCGAACCAACGCGGCCGTGGCCAGGAGCCGGTGACGGTGGCGGGCAGGATCAGGTCCTTGGTGATCGTCAGCATGGTTCCTCGCGCCCGGTCGACGGGGACCGCCATGATCGAGGGCCGGCTGCCGGTTTCCACAGCTCGTCTACGTGATCGGCGTCGGCATCAGGCGCGTTCGACTTCCTTGCTGTTGCCCTGCGGTTCGTTCGCCAGGCAATCGCACGACGGCAACTGCCGCCGTTCGGGTTTCGCCCTCGCTAGACTCTGCGCCTCCGGTGAACCACCCGATCCTGCCCACGACGTCCAGCCGCCCCCACGCGCGCCGAATGCCCGCGGCGACCTTCGCCATGCTGCTCCTCGGGTTCGCCCCGGCCGCGGCCTTGGCGCAGGACGCCACCGACCAGAGTCGGGCCGGCGTCGACGGCCCCTATGTGCGCCGGACCACCGAAGGCACCCTCGCGAGCACCCGCATCGTCGCCGACCAAGGCGGCGCGCTGCGCATCGAGACGACCACGCTGCCGCGGGAAGCCCCCGCGTTCGAGCTCGAGCTGCTGCCGAAGGCACCCCCGCTGCGCATCGCGATCCGCGCTCCCGCCGAAGCGCCGCCGTGCCGCAGGCCGCGGCCAGACCAGCTGTTCGTGGTCTCCGACATCGAAGGCAACCTGCCCGCCCTGCTCGGCCTCTTGCGCGCCGGCGGCGTGATCGACGACCGCTGCAACTGGACCTTCGGCAAGGGCCACCTGGTGTTCCTCGGCGACATGTTCGACCGTGGCTTGCACGTGACCGAGTGCCTGTGGCTGCTCTACGAACTCGAAGCGCGCGCGCACGCTGGCGGCGGCGAACTGCACTTCGTGCTCGGCAACCACGAGGTCATGAACTTCACGGGCGACGTGCGCTACGTGCGCCGCAAGTACTTCGAGAACGCGCAAAAGCTCGGCACCACCCCGGACCAGCTCTACGCCCGCGACAGCGTGCTGGGTCAGTGGCTGCGCACGCGCAACGTGGCGCTGCAGCTCGGCGACGAGCTGTTCGTGCACGGCGGCGTCAGTCCGGCGGTGGTCGCCGCGGGACTCCGCATCGAAGACCTCAACGACGCGCTGCGCGCGGCGCTCACCAGCGACGCGCCGCCGCAACCGGGCGACCGCGCACTGGAACTCGCGGCCGGCTCGGCCGACGGCCTGATCTGGTATCGCGGCTACCTGAGGGAGCCGCTGGTCAGCGACACCGAGATCGCCGCGATCTGCAAGCACTTCGGCGCAGCCCGCATCGTCATCGGCCACACGCTCGTCGAGAACATCGGCTTCGTGCTGGGGCGCCGCGTGCTCGCCGTCGACGTGCACCATGCCGGCGGCCACAGCCAGGCCGCGCTGCGCACCAAGGACGAGTGGCACCGCCTCGGCCCCGATGGCGTTCGCACGCGACTGTGAATCCGCCGGCAGCGGCACTCGTGGCACACGGGTTGTCGTCGATGCGCGGCTGACCCAGGAGATGCGGGAGCGCGCCGGGAGCGCGGTCGTGGTCTGCAAACCGGTCAAGGAAACAGAAGGCATCGCGATCGCCCCGAAACTCCGGATCGAGACGCCGAGTCCGCAGCCACGCAAGTGAGGTGACTGGGGCGAGGGTGCGCACTGGTGCGAAGGAACTCTTCAGCGCACGCGCCAGAAGGCGTGCTGCAGCTCCCGGAGTCGCGCCACGGTCTCCGGCTGCTGCTCCGCCAGGTTCGCGGTCTCCAGCGGATCCGCGCGCAGGTCGAACAGTTCAGGCACAGTCGGCGCGGCGGCGTGCGCCCGCCTTGGCTTCGCGACGCCGGGCAGGATCAGCTTGTACCAACCGTCGATGACGACCTGCGCCGTCACGCTCCGCTTGGGATCGGCAAGGTCGAGGATGTCGTGCGTGAAGGCCTCGACGAAGATCGTCCGGCGCGCGGCGACGGCCGCTTCGTCGGCCAGATCGATGCCGGGCAATGGCTCGGGCGGTTCGATGCCGGTCGCGCGCAGGATCGTCGGCACGACGTCGACGATCGACGCGAGGTGCTGCTCGTCGCGCTTCGCGGTCACATGCCCGGGCCAGCGCACGAGGATCGGCGTGCGGATGCCCAGTTCGTACGGCGTCAGTTTCGCCCGCTTCGAGGCGCCCGCCGCCGCGGCGTCCCAGCCGTTGTCGGCGAGGTAGACGACCAGCGTGTTGTCGGCCAGACCACGCGCGTGCAGGTGCCGGTCGAGTTCGCCGATGGTGTCGTCGAACCACTCGACCATCGCGTGGTACTTCTCGGCGGCCGCGGTCGGCCCCTTGCCGGTGTAGCGGGCGAGTCGCTCGGCCGAAGGATCGTGCGGCTGGTGCGGCAGCATCGGCGCGTACCAGACGAAGAACGGCTTGCCGGCGGCTTTGGCTTCGTCGACGAAGTCGAGGATCGGCGCCATGCCGCTGCGACCGATGGTGAGGCCGCGGTCGCCGTGGCGGGATCCCTGGTCGGTCATGCCGTGCGTGAAGCCGACGTCGCGGAACGTCGTGTTCCAGAGCTTGCCGGTTTGCATCGTCAGGTAGCCGGCCTCCGAGAGTGCCCGCGGCAGCAGCAGCGGGTTCGCCAGCAGGCGCTGCTTCAGCGGATCGCGATCGCGCGCGCCGCCATCGAGGTCGTTGCCGGTGATGCCGTGCTGGTGCGGATAGCGACCGGTCAACAGCGTCGCGAGCGAAGGCGAACAGACCGGCGTCGCGTACCCACGCGTGTAGACGGCGCTCTGCGCGGCGAGCTGGTCGAGGTTGGGCGTGCGCACGGCGGTGTTGCCCAGGAAGCCGTAGTCGCCGAACCCGTGGTCGTCGGAGACGATCAGCACCACGTTCGGGCGCTTCTGCACGGCGACGGGCGCTGGCGCTGGCGCTGGCGAAGCAGCGGCCTTGGCGGCGACGCGCGGCAACGCTGCGAGACCGAGCGGTGCGCGACCCGTCGGCGCCGTGCGGCCGCCGTCGGTGCGCGTGCACTGCGTGAGCAGCGCCTGCATCTGCGCGCGTCGCTCCGGCTGCTCGAGCCACAGGTTGCGCGCCTCGGCGGGATCGTTCGCGAGATCGTAGAGCTGTCCCGTGGCGTCCGGCGCGCGTTCGGGCACCGCGAACGCCAGCAGTTCCCCAGTGTCGTAGCGGTTGCCGCCCGAGCCCTGGTGCGCAAGCAGCTTCCATGCACCGACGCGCAACTGGAACTCGCCGCGGAAGCTCTGGGTCAGCAGGTGGGGTCGCACCGGCTGGTGCTCCGGCTGCTTCCCGGTCAGCACCGGCAGCAGATCGAAGCTGTCGACGGCGACGTCGTCGGGAAGCGCCTGGTCGGTCAGCGAGGCGAGCGTGGCGTAGAGATCCGTCGCGCTGGCCAGCTGTCCGGTCACGCGCCCGGCCGGGATGTGCGTGGGCCAGCGAGCGATCAGCGGCACGCGGTGGCCGCCTTCCCAACCATCGCGCTTCATGCCGCGCAGTCCACCGGCCGCATCGTGCGCGTGGTCGCGGCGCATCCAGACCGTGTGCCGCGTCTCGGGTCCGTTGTCCGACGAGAAGACGACGAGCGTGTCGTCGCCGATGCCGAGCGCATCCAGCTGGTCGAGCAACCTGCCGGTCAGCGTGTCGAGCTGCCGCACGAAGTCGCCGCGCGGCCCAGCAGCGGTTGTGCCCTCGAACTCAGGTGCAGGCAGCACCGGGGCATGGGCGATCTGCGTGCACAGCAGCAGGCAGAACGGCTGCTCGGCGTGGCGCGCGCGGTGGTCGACGACGAAGGCGAGGGCTCGTTCGAAGAAGAGCGCGTCGGCGTCGACGAAACGGTAGCCGGGCGCCTGCCAGCCTTCGTCGTTGTCCCAGCGCCACTTGCCGCCCGGGTTCGGCAGCGTGTCGCTGCGGTGCTGCTCGGTCGCCGGCGCGGCGACCATGCCGTTCTCGATGTAGACGTACAGGGGATCCGTCGTCGGACAGTTCGGCGTCACGAACGACACGTCGAAGCCGCGTGCCTGCGGGCCGTCGACGAGCGGGCAGCTGCGCGCGTAGTCGATCTTGCGGGCGGCGTCGAAGCCGCTGCCGAGTCGCTTGCCTTCACCGTCGAGCCACGTGAGTCCGAGGTGCCACTTGCCGAACACCCCGGTGCGATAGCCGCGCGAACGCAGCATGTCGGCGAGCGTCGGCACCCCGGCCGCGAGGTAGCTCGGGCCCGCGGGTCCCTCGAACGCGGTCGGGCGGCGGCCCGTGCGACAGACGAGGTTGCCCGACAGCAGGCCGTAGCGCGACGGCGAGCAGATCGTGCACGGACTGTGCGCGTCGGTGAAGCGGATGCCCTCGGCAGCGAGGCGGTCGAGGCGCGGCGTCTTGTAGGCCGCGCGTTCGTTGTAGCAGGACAAGTCGCCGTAGCCGAGGTCGTCGGCATAGACGATGACGATGTTCGGCAGCCGGGCGACGCCGCGTTCCTGCGCGGGCAGCGGGGCGAGCAGCGATGCGAGGACGAGTGCCGCGATGGCCTTCAAGCAATCGATGGTCAGCGCAACCAATCCGGGCGAAGAGCATCGCAGCATGTCGGGCAGGGTAACGTCGCCATGAAACTCCGCACCCTCATCCCCATCGTCGCATTCTGCGCCAGCGCCATCGCCGCACCCGCGGCAGGTCGACCGCAAGACGGGCAAGCCGCCGACATGACGAAGCCCGTGCAGGTGTTCGTGCTGCTCGGCCAGTCGAACATGGTCGGACTCGGCAAGGTCGCAGGGGCCAGCGGCGGCGCCCTCAGCGGATCGGAGCCTGCCCGTCGGCGCGGCCGTCTTCGAGGTCGATCGCGCGCAGGCGTTGGTGGAACTCGGCCTCGGTGCACAGGCCCTTTTCGACGCACAGGCGTTGCACGGTCTTCACCGCGAGCGCCAGTTCGCCGACCGCGCGCACGATCCGTTCGTCGTCCACCGCACCGCCTTGGGTGCGCAGCATCGCGACCTCGTCGCGCAGCTGGGCGGCTTCGTTGCCGGCGCGCTCGATGCGACTCTGTTGGTAGAAATCGAAGATCCAGTTGATCAAGCCCATGGTGGTCCTTGCGGGGTTCTCGCTGAACGTAGGGAAGCCATGCGCTTCTGCCTCGGCAGTACTTCAACCTCGCTGGGTGGACAGGTGGACGGCGGCCGCGATTTCCTTTCGACCCACGTCATGGCCACGGCAGTTCGCGCGGCAGCGGCGCGATCGCCGGCAGCATGCGCACGATGCAGCACGGCTTGCCATTGGCGAATGCGACGGACGTCACCTCGCCACCGAGCCGATTCCACGTTCGCAGCAGGCGGCCGCCGCGTTCGAACAACCGCACGCTGCCGTCGCGGGCCCCCGCCAGCAGCGTCTGTCCGTCGTCGGCAAAGCGAAGGCTCAAGACTGGCGCACCGTGCTCGATGACCGTCGGCGTCGCTGCCGGCACGGCACCGATGCGGACCACTCCGTCGTAGCCGCCACTCGCCAGCACTTCGCCATCGGGCGAGAACGCAACCGCCACCGCGGGCTTGCCGTGGCGCCAACACGCAGTCGGTTGCAAGCCCGGCAGCTCCAGCGTCGACACGTCGCCGTTCGCCATCGCGAGCGCGGCGAGGCGCCCGCCACGGGCGACGTCGACTGCGTAGATCACGTCGTCGCTCAGCTCGCGCGATGCCACACAAGCGCCCGTCGCCGCGAACAACGCGACGAAGCCCACTTCCGCTGGCCGCCCGCCGACGACCAACGTGTGTTGGGCACCGTCCAGCGGCAACACCGCACGCGCAAACTCGCGCATGCCGGCGCCGCGCACGTCGCCGTCCCGCAGCTCCGGCGGGCTCACACAACTCGCGAGCAGGATGGCCGCGGCGAGCGCTCTCACGACGACAGCACCTCGCGCACCGGGACCGCGCCAGGCGCAATCAACCGCACCGGACGGCCGTCGGCGGTTCGCAGCGTCGTTTCCGGATCGAGCCCCAAGGCGGCGACCAGTGTGGCGAACAGGTCCTCGGGCGACAGCGGTCGTTCGCGCGGTTCTTCGCCGCGCGCATCGGTAGTGCCCACCACCGTCGGCTGGATGCCCGCACCGAACAGGAGAACACTCTGCGCGCGCGGCCAGTGGTCGCGACCGCCGGCCGGGTTGAGGCGCGGCGTGCGCCCGAACTCACTGGCCACACACACCACCACATCCTGCAAGCCGTCGCGATCGCGCAGGTCGTCGAGCAAGGCGGCGAGGGCCTGGTCGAGCGCCACGAGCTTCGGCGGGAAGCCGTAGGTCAGCGCGGTGTGGATGCGGTCGTGATGATCCCAGCCCTTGTCGGTCACCAGCACGGTGCGCACCCCGCGTTCGAGCAAACGGGCCGCGAGCAAGCTCGACTGGCCGAGGCGATGCCGACCGTAGCGTTCGCGCCGCTCCGCTGGTTCGGCCGCGAGCTCGAAGGCCGTGCGCGCCTCGGCGTCGGCCGACAGGTTGCGGGCGCGCTCGACGAAGCGATCGCGAGCCCGCTGTCCGCCCGTCCCGTGCTTCGCATCGAGTCCGTCCAGTTGGGCGCGCAGGGCATCGGCGCGCGCCCGCCTGGCATCGTCGTGCAGATGGCGAACGGCGAAGTCGGTGCGCCCGGGATCGCCCCCGGTGACGAACGGCGAACGCGGCCGCGGCAAGAACCCGGAACCGGCGTAGTCCACGCTCTCCGGAATCGCCACGTAGGCAGGCAGCGCGCTGCCGGAGTCGTGACCAAACACGGCGCCGAGCGCTGGCATCACCAGCACCGGACTCGGCCGGTGCCCGGTCAGCAGCAGGTGCGCACCACGATCGTGGTTGCCTTCGCCGTGCGTGATCGAACGCAGCAGCGCACAGCGATCGAGTCGCTTCGCGAGCTGGGGCAAGTGCGCGCTGACGAACACGCCATCGACCACGCTGCGCACGCTGCCGAGGTCCCCTCGCACTTCCGGCGGCGCTTCGGGCTTGGCATCGAACGTGTCGAGGTGCGACATGCCGCCATCGAGCCACAGCAGCAGCAGCGAACGCGCGCGCCGGCGCGGCCGCCCAGCCAGCGTCGCGATCTGCGGCAGCGCGAACGGCAACGCCGACAATCCCTGCAAGAACGTGCGGCGGTCGAAGTTCATCGTCGTTCTCCAAACTCGCGACCGAGCAACAAGGCGCAAGCCAGGTCGCGGAATGCCGCCAGGTCTGCGCTGACGGCAGGCAAGAAGGCGTTCACCTCGTCGTCACGCGGCAACCGCGACAACACCGTGTTCCACAGCGCATCCAGTCGCTCGCGCGGCGTGCTGGCGAAGTCGAACAGCGCGTCGATGGTGGTGCCGCCGCGCGCCAACGCGTCGTGCACGAAGTCGCCGTTGCGCAGCGCCAGTTCGCGAGCCAGCGGTTCGTTCGGCAGTTCGCCGCTGGGGTCACGGCCGAGCACCGCGCGCAGCGCCCGGGCAAACGTCGTGTCGCGATGCTCCCGCACGGCGTTCGCCAGGAGCCAAGGGCCCGACGCGTCTTCCGGTGCGACGGTCGGCAGCGCATACAGCGACGACGTCATCACGAACGTGAGCAGGCCGGCCAAGGCGCCCTCGCTGCGCACGAACTCGTCGACGAGCGCCGCCAGCATGCCCGCATGCAACGCGGGATTGCTGGGTCGATGGTCGTCGGCGGGCTCCACCAGCCCCCGGCCGAGCAGTTCGGCAAACAGCCGATTCGCGAGGTGGCGCGCGAGCTGCTGGTGGCCATCGTCGAGCACGAACTCCGCAAACGTGGCCGCCCCGGCGTGCCGGGTGCCAGGCAACGCGAGCCAACGGGGTGCGACGACCTGGCCCGCGTCATCGAAGAGCACGCCCGTCGTCATGCCCCCACCAGGCGCAGCCCGCGGCGGTGCAAAAGCCGCACTGAACGCCAGGTGGTCGCCGCGTCGCCACCGATCGTCCGGATGGTCGTGGCAACGCGCGCAGCCGATGCGCACGCCGAGCAACGCCCGCGCGGCGTGTTCCGCCCGATCGCGTGGATCCGCACGCCCCACCCAGGCCGGCACCGTGCCGTCGGCAACCTGGCGCGCAATCGTCCGCAAGCTGTCGCCGCGGCGAACCGCGGCGACCAACTGGCGACGGCCGCCCTCCGTGGGCACATCGAACCAGCGCGCCAGGTGTTCGCCCCACACCTCCGCGAACGCTGCGTGCGTGGTGAGGTGCCGCACCGTGTCGGCGATCTGCGGCTTGGCGGCGAAGTCCCGCAACTCCTGGGGTGTCGGCGGGCGCCCGAGCAGATCCAGATGCAGGCGGCGCGCCAGCACCGCGGTCGACACCGGGCTCGCTGGCGCCACGCCCAGATCGCTCGCATGTTGATGCCACGCAGCATCGAGAGCGTGCGTCGAAGCAGGCGTCGCACGAGTCGCGCCAAACGGCACCAGGACTTCGATCGTCGCAGTGAAGTCGAGCCAGCGCGCGATCGCATGGGCGCGGCCTGGCCCGATCTCACGCACAGCGCCCGATGGCGCCACCTCGACAACGCCGGCGTGGCTCGTCGAGAACAGCGCCCGTTCGGTCACGTCGACTTCCCGCCCGTCCACCGTGGCAATCGCCAGCAACCGGTCCGCTTCGCGTCGCACGACCAGGCCGCCGAGCGTTACGTCCGGGCCACGCCACGGTGCAGCGGCAGCGATCCACGCGCGCAACGTGGCGTGCGCTTCGCCATCGCGCGGCAAGCGTCGCCCACCGCCGTGGTCGAGCTTGCCGAGGGCCTTCTGCACGATCAGGCTCGTGTCGGGGGCGTTGCGGTCGATGCGCCGACCACCGAACTCGGTGACGATCGCGGCGTAGTCGGCCACCGGATCGCTGCCGAACAGCGACAGCTTGAAGCCGCCTTGCCCGGTCGCCGAGCCGTGGCAGTACGCCGACGAGCATCCCAGTCGCTGCAGGTGCGGCAGCACGTCGACGCGAAAGTCGTGGGCGGCGGGCGCGGCCCGGTCCGGGCTCTCGCGCCATGCGGACGCTGCCGCGGCTGCGACTGCGACTGCGAACGCCACCGCCGCGCGATTCATCGCGCGTGCTTGGCCAGGTACTCGCGCGCCCGGCGCTTGCTGTCGTCGTTGCCGTAGTCGAGGCTCAGCATCAGCTTCCACATCTCGGTGGCTTGCGCCCGCAAGCTCGCATCGGTGCCGACGCGCGTCTCGACCGCCGCGAACACGGCCGTCAGTTCCGCGTCATCCGCTGCTTTCTGGATCGCCCGGCGCAGCAGCCCACGCAGCTCTTCATCCTCGGGCGCCTTGCCCTCCCGCGGCCGGTTCGCGGGATTCGGCTGCTGGCCAGCGTCGGGGTTCTGGCCGTCGCGGCCCGCCTGGCCCTGCTGGCGCTGCATGCGGTTCTGCTCCTGCCGCTCGAGCTTCTGCAGTTGCAGCGTCAGCTGCACGACCATCGCCCGCAGCACGTCGGGATCGCGCGACAGTCGTTCCTGCATCGCCTTCGCGAGTTCGGCGGGCTCCGTCGGCACGGGGCCGGTCACCTCTTCGAGCAAGGTTCGCAGCTTGCCGAGATCAGCGCGTCCCGTGTCGGTGAACGCCACCGAACGCACGACGGCACCGTCCTTGCACAGCACCAGCGTCAGCGTCGCCTTCTTGTGCAGGGCATAGGCACCGGGCCCTTCGGCGCCGTCGATGCTGACCAGCATCGGCCGCGCGAGCTGCATCGCATCGGAGCTGCGCTTGCTCGCAATCTCGGCCTCGGTGCGATCGGCGGCGATGCGCACGGCATGCACCTGCAGACCGGTCCACGCCCATTGCACGCCGAGGCGATCGAGGCCGGTGATCATCGGTCCGGTGTTGCGCGTCACCTCATGCACGAACAGGATCGCAGAGGGCGCCTTGCCAATGCGCGCGGCGATGTCGAACTCCTCGCCCGCGAACGGACCCGACGGTGCAAACGCGATGCACGGCGGAATGGGCACGCCGGCGCGCGGCCCGGACTCGATCACCGGCGCATCGGTTTGCGCCGAAAGCCACGACAAGCCGGCAAGAACGGCGACAACGCGCAAGAACAGCATGCGAGGATCCTATTCCCGCGCCCCGGCCCCTGCGACGTGGTGCAGATACGGCACACTCGCGAGCCCGCGCGTTCCGAATGGCGTCGACCACATCGTGGAGGTCGCCTTCGATGACTTCCCCGCGCGCGCTACGAATGGGACCCATTGCGCGGCGACTTCGGCCACTGTCGCGAAGCCCGGCACGCATTTTACGCCTCGCTGACCAGCGCCCGCGCGCAACTGCCTACGGTGAGCGCCTCCCGGTTGCTCACTGCCTGCACCTCGTTTCCATGTCGAACTCGTCATCACACCCACGGCGCCCGTTCGCCGCGCGGATCCGGTTCTTCCTGCCGCTGCTCGGCCTGGCTGCTGCATGCGGCAGCGATCCCGGAACGCAGCCCACGGACCCGCAGCCGGCGGGCACTCCGCCGACGACGGCCGCTCCGGCCACACCCATCACCCAGTTCGTCCGCCGGATCCACGAGGACGCGCGCGGCCATCTGTGGCTCGGCACCAACGGCGACGGCGTGGCGCGCTGGACCGGCAAGCGGCTCGAGTGGTTCCGGGCGGCGGACGGGTTTCCGGGCGTCGCCGTGCGCGGCATCGTCGAGGACGGCAAGGGCAACCTGTGGATCGGCAGCGAGGCGGGCGTGTCGAAGTTCGACGGCCAGCGGTTCCAGCACTACACCCAACGCGACGGCTTGCCCGACGACGACGTGTGGTGCCTCGAACTCGACCGCCGTGGCACCCTCTGGGTCGGCACGTTGCAGGGCGCCTGCGAGTTCGACGGCGTGCGCTTCACTCCGTTCGTGCTGCCGCAGGGCCAGCCGGATCCGAACCAGGGTGTGACCAGCGCCCGCATGGTGCGCAACATCACCGAGGATCGAAGCGGCCGGATGTGGTTCGCCACCAACAGCGGCGCCCACGTGTCCGATGGCAAGACGCTCACGACCTACGGCACCACCCAGGGGCTCACCGACGTCAACGTGAACTGCATCCTCGAGGACCGCAGCGGCCGCATCTGGTTCGCGACCCACTACGGCGGCGTCTGCTACCTCGAAGGCGGCAAGGTCACCGCCGTGACCGAAGCGGCCGGAGTGCGTGGCGTCGAGACCTGGGACCTGTTCGAGGATCGGCAGGGCCACGTCTGGTTCCCGGTCGAGAACTCCGGCGTCTATCGCTTCGACGGCCGCAGGTTCCGCAACTACACCGCCGACGACGGCCTGGCCAGCAACGCGATCCAGTGCACCTTCCAGGATGCCGCCGGGTGTATCTGGTTGGGTGGGTACCAGGGTCTGTTCCGCGTCGAGGGCGAACGGGTGGTCGCAGTGACCGAAGCCGGGCCGTGGCGCTAGGCCCACCTCCCACGCCCGCGTCAGTCCTCGCGTTCGAGCACGAGATGGTCGATCCAGAATGGTAGAGCAATCCCGGGCGGGACCGTGCACACCACGTCGACCGTCGTCGGCGCGGTCCCGGGCACGACGAAGGCACCGTTGTCTTGCGGAAGTTCCAAACCGTCGACGTGCGCGAGAGCAAGCCGCACGCCCGCCGGCAAGCCGGGAGCCGTGAGGCGGTGACGCCCCGGAGCGAAGGGCAAAGCACTCGCCACGTGACGTCCGGCAACCTGGAACTCGGCGACGACGCCCGTGCGGTTCGCGATCGTCACGCCGAGCACGCCGGGCGCCAGCATCTTCGCGGCCCCGGCCTGCAGGTCCCGCTGCACGATCGCGGGATCGATCGACAGCCGCCCGGCGGCGACTTCGCGAAACGAGTACGGCTGGCGATGGCTGCCGAGCCAGAACGCCGGCAGCAGCCGCCGGCGGTCGTCGCCATCTGCCGAACGCAGGCCGAGTCGGCCCTCGACGCGAGCCCAGACGAAGATGCGCAGCGGCGGTTGGGTGCCGTCCTCGAGCAGCGGCGTACCGAGATCGAACTGCACGACCCGGTAGTCGCGCAGGAACGTCGGATCGGCCTCGAGTTGTCGGCCACCGAACCACATCGGCAACGGCGCCCCTGGTGGCGTTCCGAACATCACGAGGTCAGGTCGCCGCGACAGCACGTACGGTCCGTTGCCGCGGGCGTGCGCCGTCACGAACGTTTCGCCGACGGGCAGCGGCGTGCGCGCGATGGTGCGATCGCACAACCCGAGCATGTCGAGGCACGGCAGCGCGCTGTAGTAGGGAACGGCGCCGGCGGCGTCGACGGCGAGCAAGGGGCGTTCGGCGCGGAACGCTCGCCCGAGCCACTCCCCGCTGGCCTTGCCCTGCCATTCCCACTTCGACAACTCGAGGCGTGGGTCGCCATGGTCGGCGCTCGCTTCGCGCACGGTGACGATGGCGCAGGCAAGCGCCGCGGCCGTCGCGAGCACACGTCCGAAGCGCCCGCAGGACAGCATGGCGTGCAGCCCATGCGCCGCCAGGATCGTCAACGGCACCAGCGCCGGCATCAGCATGCGGCCGCGCGGGAACGCGTCGCCGCCGACGTGCACGACATAGGCCGTCCACAAGGCGAGGCTCGCCGCGGCGGTGGCGACGGCAGGTCGCGAACGGGCGGCGAAGAGTCCAACGAGGCCCAGCAAGGCTGGCGCCAGCAATCCCCACAGAAGCGTGCAGTTCGCCAGCAGGTAGTGGATGCCCGCGGTGCTGCTGGCGCTGCCCGGGGTGATCTTCGCGTAGGCGGTGTTGGGCAGCCAATCGCCGTAGTAGGCGAGCCGGAAGAGCGTCTGCGCGAGCATCGCGACCACCGGCAGGAGCGCTAGCTGCAACGCGACGCGCCCACGCCCGGCGATGGTCGGGGCAGCGGCGAACATCGCGAGGGCCACGACCAGGCATGCGACCCAGAGCGGCGAGTCGGGCCGCGTCGTCACCGCCACTGCCAGCCAGGCCCCTGCGATCCAGGTGTGGCGGCGAACGGAGGGTTCGGCCATGGCGCGCCCGACGTGCTCGAAACCCAGCGCGAGCACGAAGCAGAGCAGCGGCGTTTCGAGACCGGCGGTAGTCCAGGTCGTCGTGATGCCGGTGCTGGCCACGATGGGCACGGCGAGCAGCGCGGGCAGCGAACCCGGCAGCCAACGGCTGCGCGCCAGCACGACGAGGGTGCCGAGCATGCACAGCAGTCCGAGGCCGCGCACGGCCCAGAGTTCGTTGCAGCCGGCGGCGCGCAGCAGCGCGGTCAGCAACACCCAGGCCAGGTTGCTGTAGCCCTCGACCCGTTCGCCGTCGGTCCACGTCGGTCCATCGCCGCCGACCAGACGATCGGCGTATCGCAACGAGATGAAGGCGTCGTCGACGACCCACGGCCAGGTGGTCGTCAAGATCCCGTGGACGAGGAGCGACGCGGCACCCAGCGTGACCGCGACTCGACACCACCAGGAGGCGGGCGAGGACATGCGGACAACCTACCCTGCGACCGATCCGCGCGCCTTCCGTCAGGCTGCCATGCAGCCGACGATCAGTCTCGCCGACGCACCGTTCCCGCTGACTTCACGCCAGCCGGAGCCACCGCTCCCCCGCCGCGACCTTCGCGCCGCGCCAGCAGCGACCGCACCCGCGCCTGCGCCGCATCGTGGAACCGGTAGCGATGCAGAATCCACGCAGCGCCGCAAAAACAGGCGCCGACCCCGGGCGCGAACAGCAGGATGAGCGCCGTCTCGACCAGCGCCGGCTGCGCGTCGCTCTGCTCGACGAAACCCGCGAGCTCGAGCACCGACCCGACGACGACCAGCGCCAGCGCACGTGCCATCTTGCTGGCGAACCGCCACACGCCGAAGAACAACCCGGAACGCAGTTGGCGCGTGCGCAGGAAATCGTGGTCGAGCACGTCGGTCAGCAGCGTGTCGATCAGCACGACGCTGCCGACGAAGCCACCGAGCCCGATCGCGCCGATCCCCATTACCCAGACGTAGCCGCCGACCGGCGCCAACAAGTACAGCAGCGTCGTGCCGATGCCGAGCGTGCTGGCGCCGACTACCATCGGCCGGATCTTGCCGAAGCGCTTGCTGAGCTGGACCCAGAGCACGATCGACAGCGTGAACACGCCCATGAACACCGCCAACACGTCCAGCGTGTCCGCAGCGTTCAGTTCGAGCACGTGCTTGTAGTAGTACGAGAACGTCGCCGCATTGATGCCGATGCCGGTGCTTGCCACGACGTAGGCGAGCAGCAGCGGGCGGAACGCGGCGTTGCCGAACGGCACCGCGAACGCGCGCAGCAGTGAAGTGTCCTGCAGCGGCGGCATCAGGAATCGCACGCGCGCCGTGGCCCACCAGCTGCACATCGCCGTCACCACCACCAGCAGCGCCGCCACGATGCTGATCGTCGGCATCGCCGCCGCGGTCGTCGTCTCCGCCCCACCACACAACTTCGGCAGCAAGGCAGCCAGCAGCGCGCCGACGTTGCAGAACGCGAAGCGCCAGCCGAACAGCACGACGCGCTCGTGTGGCACCTCCGTCATCTCGCCGGCCATCGCCATGAACGGCACGCTGAGCACGGTCAGGCCGGTGTTGAGGAAGCAGTAGCTGCCGAGCAACCAGGCGAACCTGGTCGCCTGGTTCGGCAGTTCGGGCGGCCAGAACACGGCCAGCACGCCGATCGCCAGCAACACGCCGCCGATCGGCAGGTAGCCCCGCCGGCCGCCGAAGCGGTGCCGCGTCCGGTCGCTGATCACGCCCATGATCGGGTCGGTGACCGCGTCCCAGACCACCGCGAGCGCCGAGGCGATCCCGGCCCAGAACGCCGACAGGCCGACGACGTCGGTGTAGTAGATGAGCACCCACAGCCGCAGCACGGTCTCGACCGTGTTGATGCCGATGTCGGCGGTCGCGTAACCGACCTGCACTCGCACCGGCAATGGCGGTCGTTCGTTCATTCGCGCGCGCCGAGCGTAGCTGCGCACTGCACGGATCGCGCCACCTCTGCGCATCGTCGGCGGCGTCAACCGCCGCGAGGACCGCC
>SXGT01493279.1_pt1 | contig 22018 bp, 20 predicted proteins | sample 3176221 | NCBI WGS metagenome assembly SXGT01 (sample SAMN11356862, study PRJNA531348) | freshwater metagenome | isolation source: freshwater sample F1-120 | place: China: Fuxian Lake, Yuxi | collected 2017-12-25
CTGACTTTGAAATTTCATGCACTTTGTGTCGCCGAATTCCGCTCCGAGTCCGAGTGACACGCATGTGGGCAATGCGCTGATGCCAGCCACGCTCACTAGGCCCGACCCAGCCGGTCATCACGCACGATCGCTTCTTCCTCGACAACGTCGTCGGCTGGATGCTCGAGGTCTACCACGGCCGCGCGATCCCCTACCAGGGCAACTACTCGCAGTACCTGATCCAGCGCGCGAAGCGCATGGAGTCGCAGGAGCAGCAGGAACAGAAGCGAGCGAAGTTCCTCGAGCGCGAGCTCGAGTGGATCCGCATGAACCCGAAGGCGCGCACGACCAAGAACAAATCGCGCCTGAAGAACTACGACAAGATGCTGCTCGAAGAGGTCGAGGAGCGCGATGACACCGTCGAGCTGCACATCCCGGCCGGCAAGCGCCTCGGCGACCTGGTCGTGCGTTTCGAGAAGGTCTTCTTTTCCTACGACGGCAAGAAGAACGTCGTCGAGAACCTGTCGTTCGACATGCAGCCGGGCGACATCCTCGGCATCGTCGGCCCGAACGGCACCGGCAAGACCACGTGCCTGAAGATGATCACCGGCAAGCTGCAACCGACCAGCGGCAAGGTCACGGTCGGCCAGACCGTCGAGCTGTGCCACTCCGACCAGGAACGCGAATCGCTCGATCCGACCAAGACCGTGTGGCAGGAGATCAGCGAAGGCCAGGACCTGATCAAGCTCGGCAAGCTCGAGGTCAACAGCCGCAGCTACGTGGCGAAGTTCAACTTCACCGGTCCCGACCAGCAGCAACTCGTCGGCACGTTGTCGGGTGGTCAGCGCAATCGTGTGCAGCTCGCCAAGATGTTGCGCCGCGGCGGCAACCTGATCCTGCTCGACGAACCGACCAACGACCTCGACCTCGACACGCTGCGCGTGCTCGAAGAAGGCATTCAGGGCTTTCCCGGTTCGATGGTGGTCGTCTCCCACGACCGCTACTTCCTCGACCGCATCTGCACCAAGATCCTCGACCTCGGCAACTACGAGCCGGGCAAGTATCTCGACAGCCTCTGATCGCGCCGATGCGCGCGATCAGTGTCGCTTGAGGCCGATCACGAGGCCCGTCGCGGCGAGGCCGGCGGCCGGCAGACTGCCGGTCATGAAGCGCTGGAAGTCGCCCCATTCCTGGCCGACGGCGGTGGCGAAGCGATCCCACAGCGAGCTCATCGCATTCCAATCGACGACCAGGATGCCGTACTGGCTCAACACGAAGGTGAGGAAGAGCCAGAAGCCGAAGGCGATCGCGGCGACCTTCAAGGTGGCGCGCACGAAGCTGCCGATGCAGAAACCCGCGAGGAAGCTGAAGCCGAGGCGGAATACGCCTTTCGCGGTCGGTTCGGCAGCACCCGCTTGCGTGCCGGCCTGACCTGACGAGCCATCGATCAAGGTCGACGACAGGCCCGTCAGCCCACCCGAGCCGCCTGCGGTCACCGGAGCATCCCCTGTAGCGAAGCTCGCTACGGCCCCACCGATCGCGGTCAGCAGGGCCGCGGCGACGGTGACCTTCTTCCACGTCGGCATGGTTCGCAGCCACGTTCCCAACGTGAGCGCTGGGGGCGTGGGCGGCGGCGATTCCGGCGAGCGGTCCATTGCAGCAGCCTACGGTGTTGCCTGCGGAAATTGTGCTTTCGACGCAGCCGATGCATCCGGATGATGCTCGCCCTCGAACTCACACGAACCTAATGCGAAACCTCCTCACTGCTGCCGCGACCCTCGCGGCCCTTTCCGCCGGCGCACTCGCGCAGGACAAGATCACGCTCGCCAACGACGACGTGCTGACCGGCACCATCAAGACCATGGCCGACGGCAAGGTCACCATCTCGTCGCCGCTGCTCGGCGACGTGACGGTCCCGATGTCGAACATCAAGGACATGGTTACGCAGGCTCAGGTCGATCTGGCCACGAAGGGCGGCGACCTGCTGAAGCGCCGCATCGTCGGCGTCGAAGGCGGCAGCCTGCTCCTCGAAGGCGACACCACGTCGCTGTCACTCGACAGCCTGGCGAAGATCAACCCGCCGGCGGCGACGGAGCCGACGTGGACCGGCTCGCTGAAGCTCAACGCCCTCTGGACCGATGGCAACACCGATCGCCGCGCGGTCGGCTCGTCGTTCGACGCCTCGATGCGGCGCGAGATCGATCGCATCTCGGTCGACGCCTCGTGGGACTACAGCGAGGACAAGGACCAGGCGACCGCGGACTGGAAGCTGAACCAACGGCGCACCGGCGGTGGTCTGAAGTATGACTACTTCCTGAACAAGCGCTGGTACGTGCTGGTCAGCTCGCGCGTGCTCGGTGACACGCTGGCCGACATCGACCTTCGCTTCTCGGGCGGCGCCGGTCTCGGTTACACCTGGATCGAGGACGCCGCGACGACGTTCGTGACCGAAGCCGGTCTCTCCTACGTCAACGAGAACTACCGGTCGAACACGCCGTCGGACGACTTCGTGGCGGCTCGCCTCGCCTACAAGCTGTCGCACGCGTTCACCGCGACGACCAAGCTCGTGCACAGCGTCGAAGCCTACCCCTCGACCGAGAACGTCGAAGACTTCTTCCTGCAGGGCAAGACCGAGATCGTCACGTCGCTGACGGACAGCATGATCGCGTCGCTCGGCCACGTCATCGACTACGACAACACGCCGGCGCCGGGTTTCGAGCGCGTCGACAACCGCGTGCTGCTGTCGGTCGGCTGGAGCTTCTGAAGCTCGCCAGGCACCGCGGTCCGGTCAGTACGAAGTAGCGAACTGTTCCGGACCGTCGAAGCTGCCGAAGCGCGCGCTGCGGCCGCCGCCGAACCCGCCGAAGCGGGGCAGGAAGTCGAGCCGCAGCGTGGTCTCGTCCGAGAACGGATTGTAGACGCCGACCAACTCGATCGACCAATCGTGGTCGTTGCGGCGCAGGCCGAACGAGTAGGCGAGCCACTCGTCGCCTTCGAGGTCGCGCTGGCTGGCCGCGAACAGGTCCCAGCGATCCAGCAGGCGCGTGTTGGCCCCGACGCCGACGGCGCCATCGACCAGCGAATCGGTGCGGTAGTCGAGCGTCCACAGGAGACCGGCCACCGGCCCGAACTGCAACTCGGTGTCGAACGTGCGCAGCCCGTTCTGCCAGTCGTGGTCCCCGTACACGGCGTAGGAGAACGTCTCGAACGGCAACCAGCGCACGCGCGGCCGCAGCAACAAGTCGTAGCGGAACAACCCGAGCGGTTCGCCGCCGTTGTCGCGCCCCTTGTCGGGATAGAAGTCCTGCGCCAGGTCGAGGAACACGAAGTCGCGCGGTTGACGTCCGGCGTCCGTCGATTCCATCGTCTGCAGCAGGTTGCGCACTTCGAAGCGGAACAGGCGCTCCACACCCAGCGTGTCGATGTCGTCGAACGCGAAGAACTCGCTGCCGTCGTCGTCGACATGGAAGCGGTCGAGGTAGCTGATCTTCGGTGCGATCACATGGCGCACGCCCTTCTGTTCTTCGCCGTCGAGCCACGACCAGGTGCGCGACATGCGCGTGCCCGCTTGCACGCCGCCGGTCATCGCCACGCGGCCTTCGGCATCGCCGGTGACGTCACCGTCGAACCAGGTGCCGCGCCCGTTGAAGAACGGCCGGATGCCGAGTTCGGCGAGCCGGAACGGCAACGACACTTCGGCCAGCTGGTCGGCGCGCAGCGTGCGGTCGGCGACGCGAAACCCGGCGCGGTCGTCGTAGTCACTGCGGCGCTGGCCGATCTCCGTGGCGAGATCGACGACCACTGGCGTGTCCCAAGGCGTGCGGCCGAGCGGTTGCGCGATCCAGTGGTAGGTGACCACCGGTAGCTCCTCGACGAACCGTGTCGCCAGCGCGCGATCGTCGCGATAGCTGAACTCGGACAAGTCGAAGCGCGAGCCGACCGTGAGCAGGCGGTTGCCGTCGGCGTGGTGCAGGTAGGTCGAGGTCTCGGGCGTCTCCTCGGTGCGGTAGGCGCCGTTGAAGAACTCCGGCCAGACACCCGGGTCCGAGCCGTGGAACGCGACGAGGTCGAGGTGCGTTTGCGGCGCCAGGTGCACGCGGTTCTGCGAGCGCACGATGCCGCGGTTGCCCGCTTCGATGTCGCTGCCGTCGATGTGTCGCGTGATCTCGCGCCGGTCGTCGCCGCGATCGTCGAGCCAGAACGCTTCGGTGCGTCCCTCGTAGCGCCCTGGCACCCGATACTCGAGCACGGCGTCGATGGGGGCGCCGCGGTTCTCGATGTAGCCAAGGCCCAATTCCCAATCGCCGCGAAACTCGTGCGCCGGACGCCCCGAGATCCAGCGGTGCAGTGCACCGCCGGTGGCGTTCCACGGCAGGCCGAGCACGACTTCGCCGGTGACGCCGTCCTTGTCGGAGTAGCCGGTGCGCACGCGCTTGATCGGGAACTCGCTCTGGCTGCCGGTGAACACGTGGGCGTCGGGCAGCGGCAGGATCGCCGTGCCGTTGACGAGCAGGCGTTGGCCGCGCGCGAACACTTCGAACTCGCCCTCGCGCTCGATGATCTCGAACTCGGCGGCAGCGATCGCCGCGTGGGGTTCGGCGGCGGTGCACGTGGTCAGCGTCACGTCGCGGCCGGTCCAGCGGCCGCCCTGCTTGACCAGGCGCGGGCCGCGCACGACCAGCGTTGCGTCCCCGGGGCGGCCGGGCGTCGCGTACCGCAGTTCGGCTTCTTCGACGACGATGCGGTCGTCGAGCGGCGACAACCACAGCCGTTCGCAGCGCAGCACCTCGACGCCGTCGCGAATGACCACGAGGCCGCCTTCGCAGTACAGGTAGCGCACCGCGTCGAGCATGTCGTCGTCGATCGTGTCGATGCGCGCGGGATCGGCGCCTTCGATGGCGGCGAGGCTGCGGGCGAGCCGGGCCCGGATCTCGTCGTTGGACAGACGACGGCGCGGGGCCGGGTGGTCGAAGCCGCGCCGCGGCAACCCCTTCTTCGTGCGGGATTGGGCGATTTCGACGGTGTCGACGTCCTGCAGCAGCAGCGCGTTCTGGCCGCGGATCTCGAGGTGCAACGACGGCACCTTCAGCCAGAAACCGCCGAGCACATGGGCTTCGCGATAGTCGTCGCGCGGCCGCACGTTCTGGTAGTCGCCGTGGAAGAGGAACGCCGAGTCCTGTTCGCCGGGAAGGGGCAGCGGCAGCGGCGGGTCTTGTGCCGCCAGCGAACCGGCCAGCGCCGTGCCGGCGAGCAGTGCCGAAGTTCGCCGCTTCACTTCTTCGCCTCGGCCAGGTTCTGGCGAATGCGCAACCCGGAACCTCGCAGCGACAGGGTGTCGTAGTCGACTTCGACGCGGGGCGCGCGAACCTCGAGGCCGTTCCCGAGCTGCACCAGCGCGTCGTCGTCGAGGCCGCCGCTGGCGATGCAGCGATTGCGCGGCAGGTCGATTTCGATCTGGTGGCACGCAGCCGACATGCGCGACCAATCGATGGCGACCGTCTTGCCGAGCACGCCGATGATGTCGCCGGTCTCGATGTTGCGTTGCAGACCGAGTTCGCGGGCGTCGATCTGGATGCCGAAGGGATCGGGCGTCCCGTCGGCCTTCAAGCCGATGGCGGCCACCGGCCCGAGGAACGCGATCGCCCGTGGACGCACTTCGATGTCGCCGCGGCAAGTGGCCTGCAGGTGCGACAGCAGGCTGGTTCCGCCGGGCTCATGCAGCGTGAAGCGAGGCTCCAGCGTGGTCCAATCGTCGAACGCCGCCAACGCCTGCAGGGGCACGTCGGCGTCGTCGAACATGCGCACGCGCGCACCGTGCAGGGTGATGACGCGGCCATCCTTGTGCCGTTCGACGCGAGCCGGCGTCAAGGTGACGGGATCGCCGACGAACATCACGGCATGGCGTCCCTGGCTGACGAACAGGCGATGGCCGACGCCGGTGACGTGGCCGTGGGTCTCGTCGTCGAGCTCGAACGAGTGCACGCGATCGACCATGAGCCAGGGCGCGCCGAGCGAGTGGGACACGAGGTCGTGCAGCACACCGCCGTTGCCACCGAGGTGCAGGCGCCGCGCTTCCCGGGTGATCTGGAACGGCAGCAAGCGCAACCGTTCCGCCGCCGCGGCGATCGTGGTCGGCTCCGAGTTCGGGCGTTCGGAGATCCGCGCATAGACCTGCGGCCGTTCGTCGCCAACAGCCTTGGCGTCGACCATCGCGTCGCGGCCTCCGACGTGGTGCACGTCGATCCACGGCCCACGCACCTGCATCGTCTGCGCGCCGTCACGGTCGGTCGCCGCCACCGCGCGATCGAGCACCGGAATTCGATCCTTGGCGGCGAGTCCGCTCCACCAACGCGGCTGCGCATCGTCGGCGGGCAGCAACCGCAGCGAACGCGGGCCGCTCTGCACGATGCGCGGTGAGTGCGCGTACAGCGCCTCGCCGGTGTGCACGAGGCGCAGCGCGATCGGCCAGCCGCACACGTCGAGCGCCTGCACGCGATCGGACGCGAACTGGGCGGCGAGCCGGTGCACGTTGCGGAGTTCGATGCCTTCGCTCGGCATGCTTGCGACCAGCGAGTCTTCGAAGGCATCGCAGGTGAGCGACATGTGCTCGCCCGCGCGCTCGGCGCGGCAAGCGCCACGTCCGCTGAGCACCGCGTCGCCGTAGCGAACCTCGAAGGCGTGCCGCTGCAGTTCGGCGGCGGTGGTGGCCGTGGTCATCGGCGGGCCGAGTTGCAGCATTTCGGACGTCAGCGTGTTGGTCAGCGTGAAGCCGTCGTTGCCGACTGCGACCAGGTCCTTTTCGCCTGGCGTTGTCGCCGGGCGCACCACCCGAACCGGCCCGTAGCCGCGCACGAAGCTGACATCGGCGTCATCGCGGCGCGCGACATGCATGCCACCATCGGCCTGCAGCGTGCGGGCGCCGCCGGTGAAATTCGATTCACCTTCGGTCAGCACCACGTGCAGCTCGTTGAGCGGCCGCAGCGACCAGTTCGGGAAGCCGAACGCGCGGTGCATGGCGCCACTCTGCTGGCCGGGACGCACGATGTGGATGCGCCGTCGGGCGCTACCGGTGACGAGCTCGTCTCTCTTCTGCCGGCTGCCGGGACGGATCTGCAGTTGTTCGAGGCGCGATTCGCCGCCGTGCGCAGTGATCAGGAACGGATCGCCGAACAAGCCGGGCACCGCCGTCAGCCGCGGTGTGGTCATCCGGCCTTCGGGCAGGTCGATGCTGGCGGGGGCGCCGGTGAGCACCAGTTGCCGCCACTGCACTTCGTGCCGCTCGCGTCCGGCGTCGTCGCGTTGGGTCTTGCGCAGCAACCAACCGAGGAACTGGTCGCCGCGGATCTTGGTGCTCCCGGCGACCTTGGCCGAAGGCGTGCGGCTGGCGCCCGGCAACACGAAGGTCGAGCTGTCGAGTTCGACTTCGACATCGTCACTCAAGGTGACCTGGCCAGCGCCCGACACAAGGTTCTCGGTGTAGTGCAGTCGACTGCGCGCGCGGGCGGTGACGCCTTCGGTCGTGAGCACCGGCTCATGCAGGATGTCGATGTCGGCGCGCTGCATGGCGCCGTCGCGATCGCGCGGCAGGCGCGTTTGCAGGCCCTTGCCGCGCAACGTCACCGACTGTTCGCCGGCGAACTGCAGCATCACCGGCTGGTCCGGTGCCGTGGTGACGACGAGTTCCTGGTCCTCGACATGCACCTTGGCATCGCCGATTTCGAAGCGCAGGCCGGCGAGCCGGGTTCCCGGCAGCCCGCTGAGCACCATGTTGCGCAAGTCGATGTCCTTCGCCTCGTCGAACGAAGGGTCGCCGTTGGCGTCGGCCTTCAATTCGACGAAGGCGCGGTCGGCGTGCAGCGTGGCGACCTGCTTGCCGTGATCGAACAGCAGCATCGACACCTGATCGAGTTGCTGCACACCGTTGGCCAGCGGGAAGCTCTCCTTGGCACGCAATACGAAGACTTCTTCGAGGCGCTCGCGGCCGTTGCCGATCGGGATGGCCCGCCGGCGCGTGTGCTCGAACAATCCCGCCGCCGAAACCGTGGCGCGCACCTTGCCGTGTTCGACCGGCACGCCGCCGGTGATCGGCAATTGGTCGAGCGAAGGCGGTCGGTTCGTGTTCTTCGTCGTGCCACCGCGCACGAAGGTGTCGTCGCCGATCGCCATCCGCAGGGCGACGACGCCGAGCGCCAGCAAGCACAGGAACGCGAGCAGTCGCTTCACGAACGCCCGTCCTTGTCGACGACCGCTTGCCACACGCCGCGCGCCCGCAGCAGTTCTTCGATGACGTCGCGCACCGCCCCGAAACCGGAACTGCGTTGCGTCACGTAGTGGGCGGCGGCGAACACGTCGGGCCGCGCTTCGGGCACCGTCACCGCAAAGCCGCATGCCCGCAACACGGGCAGATCGACGACGTCGTCGCCGACATACGCGACCCGGGCCGGATCGAGGCCCTGGCGCGCGAGCAGTACTTCGAAGGCGCGCGCCTTGTCGACGCGGCGCAGGATCACGTCGTGCACGCCGAGTTCGCGCGCGCGCCGTTCGACGGAGTGGCCGCCGCGGCCGGAAAGGAAGCCGGTGCGGCCACCGGCGCGATGCCAGTAGTGCAGCCCCGCGGCGTCGTGCACGTGGAACGCTTTGTATTCCTCGCCGAGCGGATCGAACCAGATGCGGCCGTCGGTGAGCACGCCATCGACGTCGAGCAACAAGAACTCGATCGCGGCGAGAGCGGCAGTGGTCGGGCGCGGCCGACCGGCGGACATGGGCGAGTGGGTCATCCGATCTTGAGGTTCAGCAGATCCTGGACGTCGAGCAAGCCGAGCAGCCGTCCGTCGCCGTCGACGACCGGCAACTGGTCGATCGCGAACTGGTGCAGGAAGGCGAGAGCCTCCAGGGCAAAAGTGTCGGGCCCGATCGAACGCGGGTTCTTCGTCATCGCGTCGTCGATGGAACGTTCGCGCGGGTTCTGCAGCCCATTCTCGATGAGCCGGCGCAGGTCGCCATCGGTGAAGAAGCCGAGCAGCTTGCCGCTCTTGTCGATCACGCTCGTAGCACCCGGACGACCCGGCGTGCGCGTCATCACGCCGATCGCGGCCAGCACGGTGGCGCCGCTCTCGATGTGGGGATTGCGATCGCCGGTGCGCATCAGTTCGCCGACCTTCATCAAGCGACGGCCGAGATCGCCGCCGGGATGGAAGCGGGCAAAGTCGTCGGGGCCAAAGCGCCGCCCTTCCTGCACCACCAGCGCCAGCGCATCGCCGAGGGCGAGCATCGCGGTGGTGGAGGCGCTCGGCGCCAAGCCATAGGGACCGGGTTCGTCGATGCGGCCGAGTTCGAGCACCAGATCGCTGTGCCGTCCCAACGTCGATGTCGGGCTTTGCGTGATCGACACCACCGGCACGCCGACCGCCTTCACGTGCGGCAGCATCACCAGCAGTTCCTGGGTCTCGCCCGACTTGCTGAACGCCAGCAGCACGTCGCCCGAATCGACGCGGCCGAGGTCGCCGTGGATCGCTTCCGCCGGGTGCAGGAAGATCGACTGCGTGCCGGTCGAAGCCAGCGTCGCCGAGATCTTCTGGGCGATGAAGCCGGCCTTGCCCATGCCCACGGTGACCACCCGGCCACTACGGGCCAGGATCAGGTCCAGGGCGCGCAGGAAGGTGGGGCCCAGCCGTTCCGCCACTTGCCGCACTGCGGCGGCCTCGCGCTCGACGATGTCGCGAGCGCGTTCGAGTCGTTGGTCCATCGAGGGCGGAGAGCGTACACGCTGACCCCGGCGGCACCACAAGCCGGGTGTCCTGCCTGCCTCGCGGGGCCGTCTCTACGGTGCGCCGATCGTGAACCGCCGGCCCGAACTCGAACCGATCTGGAAGGCGAGCGGCAGCAGCGGATCCAGCACCAGCGCCTGGGTGAAGAAGGTCAGGCCCACCAGGCTTTGCTGGTTGGGCAGGGACCAGGTCAGGCCGCCCGTGCCGTTGTTGAGCAAGGTCACCAGCAGCACATCGGGGCTCACCAGCACACTGCAACCCGGCGCGCCCGCCAGCGTGAGATCCAGCGGCAACGGCACGCCGCTCCAGAACTGGTCGGACAGGCCGAACGCGATCAAACCGACGAACGCGACGGGCGGCGCATTGCGGATCTCGTGCACGAAGTCCGTGCCGACGTATGGCAACGACACCGCCGCGAGATCAACCGCGCCGGCCGTCGTCGGGCAACCGTTGCCGAATTCGAGTTCGGTCGCCGGCGCCGTCGGGACGAGGGCGAAGGTGGAACCGAACTGCGTGCCGGTGTTCTGCGCGCCGCCGCCGCACAGCACGCGCCCGACCGGCCATGGCGCAAAGCCAGCGGCCATCGCACTGCGCGCCGTCGGCGCACCCGCCGGAAAGCGCTGCGTCCACGCAGTGCCGTTCCATTCGTAGGTGGCCGAGAGGTCGGTCAAAACCAGGTTCTGGATGCGCAGTCCGCCCCACAACACCACGCGACTCCGATGGCGGTCGTAGACGAACAACTGGTCGCACAGACTGCCCGGGCCGCCGGCACCGGGCGTCCAGCTGGTGCCATCCCACAGCCACGTGTCGGCGACGGTCGATTGCTGCGGCGTGCGGTAGCCGCCGTAGAGCACCGTCTGGCCGCGCGCCTCGTCGAAGACCATCCGGTGCGCGCCGCGCGGACTCGGTCCACCGGTGAAGGTGCGCTGCGTCCAGTTCGTGCCGTTCCATTCCCAGCAGTCGCCGAGGTCCTGGCCCGATTGGACGAAGCCACCAAACATCACCACGACTTGGCGCACGCTGTCGTACGCCATCGAAGCACCATGGCGCACCGGCGGCACGGTCGTCGGTGTGCGCTGCGTCCACACCGTGCCATCCCAGGTCCAGGTGTCGTTGAAGAACTGCCCCGGAGTGGCGCCACCGCCGAACAGAACGCATTCGCCGCGTGCAGCGTCGAACGCCATCGCCGGCCGCCGCCGTGGCGATGGGCGATTCGCCGGCAACACGGTGGTCCACTGGCCGACGGCGGGATCGAACTCGCGCGTGGTGTCGGTCTGGGCGATGCCCTGTTCGCCGCCGAATGCGACGAGCCGGTCGCGGTTGTCGTCATAGGCCGAACCGCAGTAGGCCATCGGGGCATTGCTCACGGCGACCTGCGACCACTGGATCTGGGCCGCAACGATGCCGGTGACGAACAGCAACGCGAGCGCGGAACGAACGGTGACGATGGGATTCATGCAGCCTGGATATGCGAAGGGCCGGTGTGCGCCGGCGGCGGTGGCGACCGCGGGCGGATCATAGTGCGCCGCGAATCCCTGTGGGACGGTCTCAAGGCGTGCGGTGCCATCGGCCCCGGCCCTCGATTTGCATGCTGCCAAAGAATGTGATCCACGGCGCCGGCCGCGAGCCAGTTCGTGGTCCTTGTCGTTACGCTGCCGAACCTCCATGTCGCTCCAGAGCTTCGCGATCGTGGTCTGCGTCCTCCTGCTGCTGCCGGCCTTGGCGGCACAACAACCGGCGACGGTGCGGGCCCATGCCGGGCCCGATCCCTACACCCAGGGCGACCCGGCGGCGTTGAAGAAGGCGGGCTACGAGTCGTTGGGGCCGTTCCCGTTCGGCACTGGCCACGACACGCGCGCGGTCACCGACTTGCTCGGCACCGAACCGTTGGTGTGGATCGAAACGGCGCACTTCCGCATCGGCTGCGCCTTGTCACGGCTGGCCCTGCGCAACGACGAGCCGTGGCGCGAGGAGTGGAACGCCAGCGTGCGCGCCGAACTGAAGCGGCTCGCGACGCGGTTGCCGCGCGTGAAGGTCGACGTGAAGGAACTCGATCCGTGGCTGCGCGCGCACCTGATCGCGCAGCGAGTCGAGGATCTCTACGCGCAGGTCCTGAAGAACTTCGGCTTGAAGGAGTTCCACTTCCCGGTGGCACCCGATGATCCCGCCGTACCCGAGTCGTACCGTGGCCAGGGTCGGCATCTCGGCATGCGGGAGAAGTTCACGGTGCTGCTCCTGCAAAAGGCGTCGAGCCACGGTCGCTACACCCGCTCCTACCAGGGCCGCGAGATCACCGACCCGATTCGGTGGCAGGACATTCCGTTCGGCTGTCTTTATTTCGGTGCTAGCGAAGAAACCGCCAACGGCCTGTTTAGGCACGACTTCGCCCTCCACTGCCACCTCTACTTCAACCTCGCCCACAACCTCTACACGGGCTACCGCAGCTTCGGGCACGACCTGCCGCCGTGGCTCGTGACGGGTTTGGCACATTGGCACTCGCGCGGGGTCACGCCGCGCTTCCCGACCTTCGATCGCAAAGACGACAAGGACAGGGAGATGCGCAGCGACTTCTGGGAATGGGACAAGCGGGTCGTCGGGCTGTTGCGGAACAACGCGTTCGAACCGGTGCCGGCATTGCTCGCACGCACCAATGCTGGTGCCTTCGACCTTGAGCAACACATGCAGTCGTGGGCGCTCGTCGATTTCCTGGTGCGCGACCATCGGCCGGGCCTGTTCCAGTTCGTGCACCGCATGAAGGACCCGTTCCATCGCCAGCGCAAGACGCCGACGGAGGCGGAAATGCAGGCCCGCCAGGCCGATTCGCTGCAGGCGGCACTGGGCATGGACGCCGCCCGTCTCGAAGAGGCCTGGCGAAAATCTGTGGTCGGTGGCAAGGGGAGGAAGTGACCAATCCGCCCAGCCTGCCTATGCTGTCCACACCTCACGGTCGCACGTTTGGTCCCACTACCTCCTCGATGAGGAAGGAACGTTTGATGAAAGTCGCAATGGTCTCGAAGGCGTTGCTGTCCGGGCTCGTGTTGGCCCTCACCGTGACCGCACAATGCCCGCCGTCCGGTGCCCAGATCGCCACGGCGCCGCCGCCCGAAAGCGGTTGGGCACCGTCCGCTTCTTCGCCCGCGTCGCCGACCACGCCGCAGCCGGCGAGTCCATCGACGCCCGCTCCCGCGGGGCCGACCGCGCCGACGCCAGAGAAGCCCGGCACCAAGGGCCCGGTCACGCCGAAGATGGGCGCTCCCGGCGCTCGTCCAGGTCCGCGCACCGGTGGTGGCATCGCGCTGTCGTTCGAACGCGGCCACACGTCGAAGGACCGCCTGAAGGTCGACTGGGTGCACCCGGTCCCGCCCAAGCGCAACGACACCACCACGATCACCACGAAGACGCTGTCGCAAGAAGACGCGCTGGCCCAGCTGTGGGAAGGCGACGACCAACGCCCGCTGCTCGTGCTGCGTGAATGCAGCCTGTGCAAGGACGGCGACGAAGCGATGCTGTCGCGCTCGCTCAGCAACGACCGCACGCTGCTGCTCGCGAAGTGGTTCCGCACCGTTCGCCTGCCGGCGCACGTGACCGAAGCGACCCACCCGTTCCACAATGTCTTCGAGGGCTACGGCTTCGAAGGCGGCTGGCCGCACTTCTTCTTGCTCGCGCACCCGGGTGCCGCGCCGGTCACGTTCACCGGCCAGCAAACGCAGTCGCAGCTGTGGAAGGGCATGCAGGAAGTGCTCGCGCAGCGCTACGTGAAGGACGCGCAGAAGGCAGTCAAGGAATGGCTGTCGGTGCTCGACACGTTCGACACGATCGACACGCGTCGTCGCCAGCTGCAAGACCAGCTCGGTGCGGTGCGCGCGAACGAAGGTCCGGAATCGGACAAGGCGAAGAAGCTGAACGAGTCGCTGGCGCGTCTGGATGCGGATCGCGCGCAGGCGCTGGCCCGCGAAGCCAAGGTTCGCGATCTCGGCCTGCTGCCGATGCCGAAGACGGTCGGCGCCCTGTCGAAGTGATTGCAGGTTCGAGCCTGCTCAAGGAAACGCTGCGCGGGTGAGTCATTCTCCGCGCAGCTGTGGGAAGAAGGTTCCGCCCGCGCGTTCCAAGCGCTGGGCGGGATTGCCGGCGATCACGAGGTTTGATTGAACGTTCGTGAGCAAATTCCGGTCTGGGCAGGCACGAGCTTGCTGTCCACATTGGCGCAAGAGGACTTGGCTGGGCCCCGGGAATTGGGTGGGCAATGGTGCGATCGCCGCTGGATGAACATGCCTGGCCCGTTCTACACCGGGCAGGCTGACTTCGCGTTCATGGGGCCCTCGGCGGCTCCGGGCCTCGTTGCCCTGGACGACGAACGCGTCGATGTGATCTTTCGGCAGCCGCGTTCGCGTGAGGATGTTGCCGCCGCGATGGAGGCTGTGCGCAGTGATCCATTCAGTGGCTACGCGATCGACGGCAACGCGCATTGGGATTTGCACGCGGTGCGCGAATGGTGGGGACGACGCGGCGAACTTCGGCAGCACATCACCGAGCATCTCTTGTCGAACAGTTGGTATCCGTGGCCAAGCCAACGTCCGCAGATGCACGCCATCGCCCGCGATTGGCTGCAGCACCTGGAACGCGATGCGGAGGCGTACCTGCGGCAATACGCGTACTTCCTGCAGTGGAAGGTGTGGCCCAGCACGACCCAAGCCCTCCCCGAGCTGTAGGAATCACCTCGTCGCTACGCCAGCACCGGCATCGCCGCGGCGACGAGCGCCTGTTCGAGATCCTGCGCAGAGGCTGACTGGAACGGCGCCTCGTCCATGTAGCACCACCGCCCCCACAGTTCCGCGGCACCAAGCGCATACGGAAAGAACGGCGCCGGCGTCTCCACACTGCGCGGCAGCACCCACGCCGCATCCTCGACGACGACCACGTTCCACGCCGCCGTCAACCGCGCCTCCGCCAACCGCACCAGCGCCTCAGCAACCCCATCCACACCACCGCGCACCCCAACCAAACAGAACGGCACCTCCTTCTGCAGCAGCACTACGCCGTCGGGCAAGTCGACCAGATCGCGCGCACACACCCGTTCGCCCAACTCCGTCAGGAACGCCAACCGCTCCGGCACCAGATGCGCATGCGCCCGCGCAATCGTCGCCGCCGCCCCCACATTGTTGACCATCGCACTGCCGCCCGACGCGCGCACCCAACCAACGATCGCGCGCCAATGTTCGAGCCGCAGCTCGCGCGTGCGATCGAGCGGCCACAGCAACCGCTGCTGCGCCGCGAACGGATACCGATTCGGCGTCAGCACGCAGCCATCGCCGCGCCAAAATGCCTCCTCCGCGACGATGCGACTGGCCGGACTGCGCCGAAACGCCGGCCGCTCGCCGGTCGCGCGATCCAACCGCGCCTTCCGTTCGGGAACGTAGACAAGTTCGACCTCGGCGCCGAACACGCGCAGAGAACGCCTTCCTGCCGGTGTGAAGGGCGCAAGGGACGCGTGCGGTTGCACCGGGAGCTGCATCCAGGCACGTGTAGCCTTTGCCCGGCCGAGCCGCCATCGCTACCGTTCGTCCGCCGGTTCTCGGCCCCCCTCCCGGCTCTCGCACGAAAGGCTGTTCCCCTTGCGCATCGTTTTCTTCGGCAGCAGTGACTTCGCCATCCCCTCGCTGAAGGCGCTCAAGGACGGCGGGTTCGCGCCGGACCTCGTCGTCACCAAGCCCGATGCCGCCCGCGGCCGCGGCCGCAAGATCTACGACAGCGAGGTCAAACTCGCCGCCCAGGAACTCGGCCTGCCGTGCGAACAACCCGCCGACCCGCACGGGGAAGAGTTCCTGGCGACCCTGAAGAAGCTCAAGCCCGACATCGGCATCGTCGTCAGCTACGGCGTCATCCTGAAGCAGGAACTCATGGGCCTGCCCAAGCTCGGCATGATCAATGCGCACGCGTCGCTGCTGCCGCTGTATCGCGGCGCGGCGCCGATCCAGCGCGCGATCCGCGACGGCCAGCAGGAGACCGGTGTGTCGATCATGCGCATCGTCGAGAAGCTCGATGCCGGCGACGTGATGTCGACCAAGGTGACGCGCATCGACCCGAAGGAGAACGCCGGCCAACTGCGCGAGCGCCTCGCCGAACTGTCGGGCGCGGCACTGCTTGAAGCGCTGCCGATCCTCGACAAGGGCAAGGCGAAGTTCGTGGCGCAGGACGAGAGCAAGGCCACGTATGCGCCGAAGGTCGAGAAGGAGCACGGCGTCATCAGTTGGAAGCTGCCGGCGAAGCAGATCGATCTGCTGGTGCGCGCCATGACGCCCAAGCCCGGCGCGCAGACGCGCCTTGGCAACAAGCGCTTCATCGTGATGGAAGGCACCGTCGAGCAGGATCTCTACGGCATGGGCATTCCCGGTGGCCTGCAGTCGTCGGGCGAAGAGGGCATTCGCGTCTGCACCGGCAAGGACATCTACCGGATCACGCGCATCAAGCCCGACAACGGCCGCAACATGACCGCCGGCGAGTTCGTGCGCGGTCACCACATCGCCCCCGACGCGCGGTTCGGTTAGGGCACGTGATGAGCAGTGCGCGTGGTGCGGCCCTGCGAGCGCTCGTCGCGCTCGAGCGCGGTGAGTCCGATCGGTTGCGCGAAGCGTTGCAGACCAAGGGTCTCGAACCGCGCGACCAGGCATTTGCGTTCGAATTGGCGCACGGCGTGATGCGGCGGCAGGAACTGCTCGACCACGTGCTCACCGCGTTGGCGCATCGCGGCTTGCCGAAGGACCCGGCGCTGATGGTGGCGTTGCGCCTTGGCGCCTACCAACTGCTGTTCGTGCCGGGCATGCCGACGCACGCGGCGGTGCACGAGACCGTCGAACTCGTGCGCGGCAACAAGGGCTTTGCGAACGCGATCCTGCGCACGATCACCAAGGGCATCCTCGATCGCGCCGCCGATCCGGCCAGTTTCCGCACCGAGCTGGCGCTGTCCCCGACGCGCATGTTCCGGCTGCCAGCACCGCTGCCCGACGACGAAGCGGCCGCGCTGGCGATCCTGCACTCGCTGCCGGAGTTCCTGGTCGTGCGTTGGCGGGAACATTTCGGCGACGAGGCGATGCGCACCGTGGCGGCGGCGGCGACGGCGACGCCCGCGGTGTGGTTGCGCATCGGGGCTGCGTTCGCCGTGGCCGATGTCGCCGCGGCATTGTTGGCAGCGGGCGTGGAGACCGCGCCGGGCGAACACCCGCGCCTGTTGCGCTGGTCGGGCGGCACCTCGCCGTTCACGTCGCCGCCTTTCCAAGCGGGGCAGTTCGTAGTGCAGGATCCGACGGCGTTCGCGGCGGCCGAAGCGGTGCCGTGCAAGCCCGGCGACACCGTGATCGATCTGTGCGCGGCGCCGGGCACCAAGACCACGGCGCTGGCCGAACGCGTCGGAACGAACGGCGTGGTGTTCGCGTACGACAACGACGGGCATCGCCGACTGCGCATCAGCGAGAACGTCGCGCGGCTCGGGCTTGGCAGCGTGGTGCGCGTCGTCGACACGACCGCGAACCTGCCCGCCGCCGACGCCGTGCTGGCCGACGTGCCGTGCTCCAACTCCGGCGTGCTCGCGCGCCGCGTCGAGGTGCGCACGCGCATCACCGCCGAGACGTTCGGCGAACTGGCGCCGCTGCAGCGTCGGTTGCTGCAGCAAGCGATCGCGCTGTGCAAGCCCGGCGGCACCGTTGTCTATTCGACGTGTTCGATCGATCGCGAAGAGAACGAGGACCTCGTCGCCGCCGTGCTCGCCGATCCGAACACGCCGCGTTGCGAACGTGGGCTGAGCCGGCTGACGTTGCCGCGCGCGGGAGCGGGCGACGGTGGTTTCTATGCGCTGTTGCGACGAAGCTGACGGAGAGGTGCTGCGATGACGTTCCCGATCCGACGGTTGCTGACGGTGGAGGCGAGGCAAGTGGAAGCGCTGACCGACGTGCTGCTCGACTGCGTCGCCGGCGGCGCTTCGGTGAGCTTCATGAACCCGCTGACGCGGGAGCATGCGCGCGCGTTCTGGCAGAAGGTGGCCGCTGGCGTGCAAGCCGGCGAACGCGCATTGCTCGTCGCCGAAGATGCGCACGGCATCTGCGGCACTGTGCAACTGCTGCTGGCGATGCCCGACAACCAACCGCATCGCGCCGACGTCGCCAAGATGCTGGTGCATCGGCGAGCGCGGCAGCATGGGCTCGGGGCTTCGCTGATGCGCGCCGTCGAGAACGCGGCGCGCGACTGTGGGCGTTCGCTGCTCGTGCTGGACACCGTCACCGGTTCGACCGCCGAACGGCTCTACACGCGGCTTGGTTGGGCCCGCGTTGGCGAGATCCCGCGCTACGCGCTGTTCCCCGACGGCGGCTTCTGCAGCACGACGGTCTTCTACCGCGACCTCGCGCAAGCGTGAGTTTGATCAACCGCGCTTCTTGCCGAGGTGCAGGCTGATCGCGTGCTCGAACTCGCTGAACGCTTGCAGGCCGGCCGGAAGCTCGGACCAGATCCGTTCGAAGTCGACGGTCGCATAGCCGTGTGCGATGCGGTTGCGCAGCGAAGCCATGCGCGACAAGGAGTCGCTCGTCGAGGTGGCCAGGATTCCATGTTTGGCCAGCACCAGGAACGCTTCGGAATACGTGGCAGGCACGCCGAGGCCGTCGTCCGAGGCGATGTGCATCGCGACATCCAGCGCCGACTGAACTGCGACCACCAAGCTCATTGCCAGAGCGTCCTGCAGGTCGATGTCAGCACGAAGCTCCTCGGCGCGGGAAGGCCGGCGACGCTGCAAGCGTGCCGCGTGGTCGCGCAGTGCTGCGAGCTTGCGGGCGACTATCGATGGGTCGGTCATGTGCGGGGAGGCAGGGCGCCGTTGCGCACGGCGCGCAGGTAGCGCTCCGTGGCTTCGCGCAGTGCTGGCTCGAAATCCAGGAACTCCGCGATCGCCTCGGCGCGGAAGCGAACGAACGAGGCGCGCTCTCCGGCGAGTTGGATTCCGGATCGGGCAACTTCGCTACGGAAGAGTGTCGAGGCTTGATCGACGCGAACGAGATCGACTTCGCGTCCTGCTGCGAGCGTGAGGGCCGATTGGAAATCGAGCTCCATCGACAAGGGCAGATTCGCATCGAGGGGCAACCAGGCGATGTCGATGTCGCTGTCGACGCGCATTCCACCTTTGGCTGCAGAACCGAACAACGCCACGAAGTGGGCGCGCGGCCCTTTGGCGATTGCGGCTTCCAGTTTCTCGACAGCGAAGGTCACAAGGGGAGGGTAGCTCCCCACCGACGAACTCGCGAGGCGGGGCACGATCCCAACGATCCTGACCCGCCACCTTCTCGCTTCCGCCCGACCCGGCTAGAACGGCCTCGCATGTTGCTCGGCTACGGGACCAATGGCCTGCAGAACCACCGCTTCGGCGACGCCCTCGCGTTGCTGGCGGAGAACGGCTACCGCGCGGTCGCGATCACGCCGGACACCTGCCACCTCGATCCCGACCGCACCACCGACCGCGACCTCGACGGCTTTGCCCGTCGCCTCGTCGAACTGGGGCTCCACCCGACGATGGAAACCGGCGCCCGCTTCCTGCTCGACCCCCGGGAGAAGCACGAACCGACGCTGATGACCCTCGACCCGACGTCCCGCGGCCGCCGTATCGAGTTCAGCCGGCGCGTGGCAGCGATGGGGGCCCGGCTCGGGGCGAAAGTCCTGTCGTTCTGGGCCGGGATCGATCGCCACCCGGGGCCCGACAGCCGCGACCGCTTGCTCGACGGCATCCGCCGCACCTGCGCCGCGGTTCGCGCCGAGGGCATGGTGCCGGCGCTCGAGCCCGAACCCGAGATGGCGGTCGAAACCGTCGCCGACTGGCGACGCGTGCAGCAAGAACTCGGCGGCGAGGCGCCTTCTTTGACCCTCGACATCGGCCACCTTTACGCCGTGTGGGAAGGCGACCCGGCGGCGGTCATCGCGACCGCGGCGCCCTTCCTACGGCAGGTTCATCTCGAAGACATGCGGCGCGGCCAGCACGAACATCTGCTGCCCGGAGCCGGCGATGTGGACTTCGCTGGAGTCCTAACCGCTCTCAAAAATGCTGGTTACGACGGCCCCGTGTGCTTTGAGTTGGCGCGATCGAGCCATTGCGCCCCGACCGCACTCGCCACCTGCCGGCAGACATTCGAGGGGCATGTGGGGCATCGCCGTCGTTGACCGGTCCGATCGGACGACTACTGTTTCGCACTTCCCCGGCGGCGACCAACCTGGACGCGCCGGTGCACCACCCCGCCACTACCTGGACATGAGACTCTGCCCCTCGGTCGAAGGCTCTGCCTCCCCGCTGATCACGCACCGGATCGGGGCGGAAGTCTGCATGGCCCGGCAGCGCACCTTCTTCCACAAGTGCCACCGCTGCATCTACCGCGGCCAGGCGGCCACGTGGGAGCCGGAAGTGTCGCCGCTGGCGATGATCAACGTGCACGCCGCCGAAGAACCGTCGCACGCCGACGTGAAGACCGTCGATATCGGGCGCAACGGCGCTGTTTCGAGCAGCAAGCGGCCGGCGAAGAAGGCCCGGTCCGACAAGACGATCGACGCGACCAGCTGACCGCGCGCGCGGTCAGCTCTTGTAGCTGGCCTGCAGCTTGCGCAAGGCGCCTTCGGCCTCGGTGAAGCGCTGGCTCAGCATCGGCGCCAACCGACGGCTGTCGTCGAGCTTGTGGTACCGGGTCGCCAACTGCATCTCTTCGCAGACGTTCTGCAGCAGGCGGGCGCCCAGGTTGCCGGACGACCCCTTGAGCGAGTGCGCGGCGCGTTCGGCCTTCTCGAAGTCGCCGGCCGACACCCCTTCGGAGACGGCCGCGACCTTGCTCGGGCCGTCCTCCAGGAACATCTGGATCAGGTCCATCAGCAATTCGGGATCGCCGTCGTCGCTGAACGACAACAGTTCTTCCACCACACTCATGTCCAGGACTGGATCCATTCTCCTCCGGTTTCCGGAGGCTGGATCGGCTCGATCCCCTGGGAACTTGATGAGTTGCGGCAACTCAGCTGCCAGCCGCGGCGCGCACTTCGGCTGGGGTCAGCAAGCGCTTGCTCGACTTGCCGGCGGCAAGGACGCGTTGGACCCGGTCCTCGGTCGGTTCGATCCCGAGCTTTTCCAGTACGAAAGCTGCGTTCGACTTGCCGGCCATGGGGCCAACGGCGATCTGCTGCTCGAGTCCGACCATGCCAGCCGGGACGCCCGAGTAGACGGCATCGGCCAGCTCGACGTCGCCCTTCTTGAAGGCCTTGATGACGGCGGCGGCGTGCACGCCCGTTCCGGTCTCGAACGCGTCGGTGCCAAGGACGGGGTAGTTGTGCGGGATCTCGACCGCCAGGGCCTTGGCGGCGGCGGCGACGTACTGGGGGAGGGTGCGCAGGTCGTTCTGGATCCAGCCGAGCAGGCGGCAGTTGACCAGCAGGAGGTCCATCGGGGCGTTGCCGGCGCGTTCGCCGACGCCGAGCGCCGTGCCGTGGACGCGGTCGGCGCCCGCTTCGATGGCGGCAAGGCAGTTGGCGATGCCGAGGTCGCGGTCGCGGTGGCCGTGCCAGTCCACACCGAGGGTCTTGTCGTGCTGGTCGGCGAGCTCGCGGACGAACTTGACGACGGCGCGCGTTCCCTGGGGGGTGGCGTGGCCGACGGTGTCGCAGACGCACAGGCGGCGGGCGCCGAGTTCGATCGCGGTCGAATACAACGCCTTGATGGTGTCGGGGCGGGCGCGGGTGGTGTCCTCGGTGACATACATCACCGGGAGGTTGTTCTTCTGGGCGAAGGTGAGGGCCTCGCGGGTGTTCGCGAGCATGCGGTCGAGGGTCCAGTCCTCGGCGTATTGGCGGATGTAGCTCGAGCCAATGAACGCGCAGACCTCGATCGGCATGCCGGCGCGCTGGGTCATCTCGACGACGGGCTCGATGTCGGTGACGACGGTGCGGCAGGCGACGTTGGCGCCGATGCGGAGGCGGTTCTTCTGGATGTGCTGGGCGAGCTTGAGGATGTCCTCGCGTGGGCGGCCGCCGGCGCCGGGCAGGCCGAGGTTGGCGGTGTGGATGCCGAGGCGATCCATGTGCTCGAGCAGTTCGATCTTCTGGTCGAGGCCGGGATCGCTGACGGCGGGCGATTGGAGGCCGTCGCGCAGGGTTTCGTCGTCGAACTGGAGTGGGCGGGCGGGGCGGAAGGTGCCGGCGTCGAGGTTCCAGTCGTGGATGAGGTCCGCGATGCGAGTCATGGGGGGAAGGATTATGCCGTGGGGGGC
>SXGT01488038.1_pt1 | contig 22017 bp, 17 predicted proteins | sample 3176221 | NCBI WGS metagenome assembly SXGT01 (sample SAMN11356862, study PRJNA531348) | freshwater metagenome | isolation source: freshwater sample F1-120 | place: China: Fuxian Lake, Yuxi | collected 2017-12-25
ATGAACATCATGCTCGTCTCCGTAACGGAGCGAACACGCGAGATCGGCATCCGCATGGCCATCGGCGCCACGCCAGCCGATGTGCTGACGCAATTCCTCATTGAGGCGGTGATGCTATCGCTTCTGGGCGGGTTGATCGGCATCACGCTGGGCGTAGCCGCGGCCGTCGCTCTCGCCTGGGCTGCGAGCTGGCCGATCTACGTCGACTACTCCATGGTCGTCCTGTCGTTTGTCGTCTCCGGCGGCGTCGGCATCTTCTTCGGTTACTATCCCGCCCTCAAGGCCTCGCGACTCGATCCGATTGAAGCATTGCGGTACGAATAGCGAGCGGATGCCCGCACCCAGGCCCGGCAGGCGGCCGCGGGTGTAGCACAGGCATCTTACCTGTGCAGGGAGCACCAATCAGCTTTCAGTTGCAAGCACACGCAAGATGCCTGTGCTACACAAGTTGCATACCTCTGGAAACGGTGGGCACTCACGAATCGCGACAGCCACGCCACCGCCCCGATTTCAAAATCCCGGCATCGGCCAGAGGTCCAGGTACACATAAAGTCCAAAGCCGATGGCGACCAATCCCGTCAGCGTCGCCAAGGCCCAGAAGACGCTCTTACGTTTCACCGCGATGGCCAGAGTGGCGACGGTGACGCCGGCCTGGGCCACGAGCATGGCGAACAGGAACATCTTGCTGCGCAACAGGTGCTTGTCGGAGCGAGCGCTGTTGAGGACCACCTTGACCTCGTACAGATACGCCAATTCCTGGTTGCTCCGCGCATCGTCCTCGTAGCGGCGTGCGCTATAGGCGTGCCGAGCAGCCTTGTAGTCGGCTTGCATCCGGGCGTTCAGAGTGCGAACCGCTTCCGCGCTGCGTTCCCAGGCGGCAAGGTCTGCGCCGCCGGCCGGCAGTGCCACGCGAAGCCGATGCGCAATTCGTTGAAAATCCAGCCCCACCGAAGACTGCCGATCCACCAGGGCATCGAGTTTCTCAAGCACCTTCTCAATGCGCTTGCCACTCCGATAAATGACGTCGGCCCGGCGATCCGCGTTGTGAATGGCGCTACGCAAGGATTCCTCCTTGAGCTTGAGAGCGATGGCGGCAATCTCACTTTCGGGCTTGCGCGTCTTGATTTCGCCAATGATCTGGGCAATCAGTGCGGCTTGCTCAGGATCGAGTGCCTCGGCCTCCTTGCTGTGCTGTTGGGCCTCACCGTCGTGGTTCGCTGCCTTCGCGTACAAAGCTTCCAGCGCGTGCTGAAGGCTCTCGGCGCTCAGCACTTCCGCTTTGTCCTGGGCCGCCGAGTTGAGGCTCGCCTCGGTGTGAGCCGCGCCCTTCTCCGCTGCCGCGATCAGTGCATCGAGGTCCTTGCCAATGAGGGCAAGCCCCTCCTTTGTCTTATCCTCAGCGCCGGGCGGCAACTTGCCGTTCACGAGCGCTGACCGTGCCGCACGCAAATGGTTCACCATTTCGTGAGCGGCATCGGGAAGCGTGCGTGCGCCGAAGGGAGTACGCCCTTGCGCCAGCAGCAGGTCGGCCGTCCCTTCCAGAATCTGCCCGCGAATCCGCTTGGCTTGATAAAAGCCCCACTGGTCGCCCACCTTCGACTGGTTTTGGCTCGCCACCGAGCGATGGTATTGGGCCATGGTCATTTCGGTGGACGATCGGCCAACCATGAAGGTGGCGATGACCGTTAAAAGCACCGGTGTGGAGGTTACCACCGTTTCAAACCACGGTTTCCTGGGTTCAGTGACGGGCGGGGGAGTGACGTCGTCCATGATGTTCCTCGGGTTGGCCGGCAAACAGGTTTACCTCGCAACTGCGAGTCGATGCGACGGGCTGTTTCACCTAAAGCCTATGCGACCGACAACCTGACGGCAATCCCGCGAAGATCGCCGTGAAAGTGCGGCTGCCTGCAATGGAATTGGCTAGCAGGGCGTTGAAAAACCGACTGATTCCTGCGGATGTTCGCCTGGTTGCCGGTCGTTTCCGAGTTTGCTGACCGGTTCTGGTGGGCCGCGACTCGCCTGGCCCATGCTGCTCTAGCGGAGAACCGGCTTCAGTTTGCGAAGTCGGATGAGGTTGTACGCCGCTGCACCCATTTGCAGCAGTTGTTCGATCTTCCAACGGCCTACCACAGGAGATTTGCCCAGATCGGCAATCTCCTTCAACCATCCGAAAACTTCCTCAATCTTCTTGCGACACTTCTGACTCAACTGATATCCCCGTGTAGCCTGCCGCGCTTTCATGCGGTGTCGTGCTTCCACTCCGGGTTTTCGTTTCGAGTGTACGACATCATCCAGGTCGCTTGGGCCTTTCACCAACGGCATGTGCGGCTCGATGCCACGCGCTTCCAAGGCCTGAAAGAATTCGCCGCTGTCATAGCCATCGTCGGCTCCCAAGGTCTTCGCTTCGCGTTGATGCGTCGCCTTCAACTCGTCCACCAAATCCAAGGCCGTTTCTCGTTCCGCCGTGCCGTTGGCTTCCGTGATCGTGATGCCGACGATCAAGCCATGGCGATTCTCCCTTAACGTATGGCCCATGTGCGACAATTTGGCTTCCTTGCCGGGGCCTTTGCGATGCAGCCGCGCTTCGGGATAGGGTATCTGTGCAATATCCAGATACATTCCAGCAGCTTCGGAATTCGGCGGGATCAAGGCGACACTCTATTTGTTCCTAATGGTCGATCGTTATGCGCGGAATTCAAAGTCTCACGCACCACTTTCGGCCGGGTTCCGGACGATGAGAGGACGATAGGGAAAAACCATGTCCGACCTGTCCGAGAATCGTTGAAAAAAACATCAAAAAGCGTAAAATAATCGCGAGTCGTTTTGAAATGGAAAGTTTGATCTCGCACCATAACGCTTGATTTTTCAACGACTTATGTGACGATGCCGAAGATTCTCCTCGACCGGCTCCGTTGAACTTCGGAACCATGGATTAGGGATTCGAAACTCTTCGGGCGTACTGGAAAACAAAGGACATACGACAACTCGGTTTCTGCTCGCCATCCCGGTGCTTTCTTTGGGTGTTCCTTTTCTGCTGGAGAGGATGCACGAACTACGCTGAATCTGGCGGTCCAATCCGGCGATAAATCTCTACTGGATTTGTTTCAGATGCCGTTCACTTGTCTGAAGTTTTCGAATTCCAAGTGGCGTGTCTGCGATCCGTCGTGTTGCAAATCCGTCGGTTATTCCATGCGGCAGTTGCCGCAGACCAACGTTGATTCCAGGCGGGGAGTTTCCGGAGCGAGTTCAGGGAGGCAGAATAGCCCCGTCGGCGAACGAACGTGGTTGAAATGCAAACTCCTCGGCCCAAGGCCCTGCCATGCCATCACCTGCGAATGATCGATCCACTCTGCCGTCGCCGATTGCCGAAGGCCCTTTATTGGCGTGGCTTCTGAACGTGCTACGCCCGATGAATCGCACGCGGGTCAAGCAGTTGCTGCGTCACGGGCGGGTGTCGGTAAACGGAACGGCCACAACGCGCCATGACCATTTGCTACGGCCCGGCGATCGAGTGGTGATCGTTCGTGCCGCAGCGGTCGTCGCCGGTTGCAGTCTGGATGAGGTGGGCATCTCCATCGTTTTGCAGGATGACGGGTTGATTGTCATCGAAAAGCCGCCTGGCCTGCTCACGGTGGCAACGGCAGCGGAAAAGATCGAGACGGCGTTTGCCCGGCTCAACGCTTACATGAAGGCACGTGAATTTGGTCGGCCGTATGTTGTCCATCGGCTCGACCGCGAGACCTCGGGGTTGCTGCTATTCGCTCGCAGCGCGGGGGTGCGAGATCACCTTCAGGCTACCTGGGGCAAGGTGACGAAGACCTATCTCGCTGTGGTGGAAGGCAACCCGCAATCGGCGGACGGAGTGGTGGAGAATTTTCTGATCGAGGGGCGCGACTTGCACGTGCGGGCCACTGTTGAGCGAGCGGGCGCGAAGCGGGCAGTGACGCGCTATCGGGTGGTCGCATGTCGCGGCAGGTACACACTCGTTGAGGTCGATCTTGAGACGGGACGGAAGCACCAGATTCGCGTTCATCTGGCGGGCCTGGGCTGTCCGGTACTCGGCGATCCCGTATACGGAACGGGTAGCGACCCAGCGGGCCGACTCGCTCTGCATGCCCACCGCTTGACCCTCGATCACCCCACGACCGGACTGCGCCTGGATATCGAGTCACCGCTGCCAGCGGTGTTGCGGAAACTGGTGGAATGAGAGATCGCGTCCGCGTCGCGAAGCCAGCGGCTTTGATTGAAAATACCACCACGAAAAATCAAGGGTGCTCACCAATGTTTCGACCACGAATAACCTGTGTCCTTTTTTGTATCGTCTGCTTGAGCGCCCCGGCCCTGGCTCAAGAACCCGCGCAAAAGGCATGGCAATACACGCCCGAACTCTTGCGGCCTTTCTGGCAAGGCGATCGGGCCGAGGGCGAATCGATGCTGTTCATCAAGGATGCGAAGACTGGCGAAGCGAGCGCGGCCGTGCTGTTTCCGATCCGCAAGGTGTTGGCGGTGCGCAATTCGGTCGGCGATGTGACCTTCGAGGCCGGCAAGGACTATTCTTTTCAACCAGGATCCCGCAAAATCGTGCTGCCAGCCGGATCGCGCATTCCATCCTGGAAGCCTGAACAATTGCGACGGCCGGCGAAGTCACAGAAGTATCAACTCACGCATCGCGATGGCAACGGGGAGATCTTCTTCGGCGGCCGGCTTGAGTACGCCGACATGCAGACCTGCATCACTTATGAGCATGCCCCGGATCAATGGAAATCGCCGGTGCCGAAGTTCGATGCGAAGGCGTTGCCTCGTTCGGTTGCTGCGCTGGTCAACAAGCAGCCGCTATCGATCGTGACGCTGGGCGACAGTATTTCGGCAGGGGCCAACGCGTCGGCATTGTTCGACGCGGCGCCGTTTCAGCCGGCGTACCCGGAGTTGGTGCGGAAACACCTGGAAGCGAAGTTTCAGGGGAAGGTTTTAATGACCAATCTCGCCGTAGGTGGAACCGACACAAAATGGGGGCTGTCGCAAGTTGAAAAGGTCATCGCGGCAAAGCCGAACCTGGTGATCCTGGCCTTTGGGATGAACGATTCAGCAGGGCGGTCCGCGGCGGAGTACAAGGCCAACACCAAGATGATGATGGCCAATACTCGCGCGAAGCTACCCAACTGTGAATTCATCCTTGTCGCGTCGATGCTGGGCAACCGCGATTGGATTCGGCTGAAGCACGAGAGCTTCTCGCAGTACCGCGAGGCCTTGAAGCAGCTTACTGAGCCAGGGGTTGCCCTGGCGGACCTGACATCGATCTGGGCTGGTTTCCTGGAACGAAAGAAAGACTGGGATCAATCGGGCAACGGTGTGAACCACCCGAACGATTTCGGCCATCGCGTGTACGCCCAGGTGATCTGCACGCTTCTCGATCCAAAAGGCGCACCGTAACTGAATGTCGTCATGCGGTGGCATTACGTCAGCAAGAGATAAGCTATTCTGGCCAGGACGAGGAGAATGCTCGCGGCCAGCGCCCCGGCGAACCAGAGCCAAGAAACGCGACGCGATTGCGGCGCAGGCTCGGCACGGGTCTTTTCTTGTTTCCAATTGGGCGCAATCGCTCCCTGAAACTCGGGCCATTGCTGGAGCGATTTGAACTTGCCAGTCGCCGAGCGGGCGGCCTCGGCCGTGGGCGGGATGGTGCCCCTCTCGACGCGTTGCAGAATCTCGGCAACGCTGCCTTTAGCCTTGATGAGATTCCCTTGCTTGTCACGGTAGCGCAAGAACCAAGTTTGCAACTCGCCCCCTTTCTCTTCGAGTGCTTGCTTGAAATGCATATCGGGCTGCGTCGTTTCAACCGGCGAGGTCAGGCGTTCCACAACGACCGGGTCAGCGAGAGCGGAGTCGATGCGCACGAAGCTGGGAATAACGGCGGCGAGTTGCGAACGCTCCAGGTCGACGATGACGTCGCTGATGGTCTGGTAGCGATCGTCGGGGTTACGTGCCAGCATGCGGGATAGAATCGCATCGAGCTTGGCTGGAATATCGGGATTATGGGCGCTGGCCCGAGGATACAATCCGGTCCCTTTTTTCTCGACGATCTCCAGCGACGATTGGCCTGGAAACGGGACTTCTCCTGTGAGCAGGTGGTACAGGGTCGCCCCCAGGGCATAGATGTCGCTGCGCTCGTCGGCCATCTTGGCGTTCAGGGCTTGCTCGTACGGCATGTAGTAGGGAGTGCCGATGCCCTGGCTTGCGTGTGTGAGATTGGCAGTGTCGTCGCGGCGTTTGGCCAGGCCAAGGTCAGAGAGCTTGGCGAGCCCGGAGGACGTGACGAGGATGTTGCCTGGCTTGATATCGCGATGGATGATCTGGTTCTTGTGGGCGTGCTCAACGGCTCGGGCGGTGTCAAGAACAAGGTGAAGGGCATCACCAATAGACAGCTTGCCAGCACGCTCAAGTAACGCGTGAGCGGTTGGACCATCGATGTACTCCAGGACGATGTAGTGCAGCCCGGTGGCCTGCTCTTGTCCCATGTCCCAGGTGCGGACGATATTCGGATGAACCAGTAAGGCGCCGTTACGTCCCTCTCGTTGAAAACGATGCAAGATGTTCTGCCGAGGAGCTTGCTCCGCAGATAGCACTTTCACCGCAACTTGGCGATTGTTTCGGCTGTCGAAGGCAAGGTAGACGGCCCCCATGCCCCCCTCGCCGAGGCGGCGCAGAATCCGGTAAGGTCCCATCTGCGTCAGTTCACCTGGACCTGGCGCGGGATCGAGCTTGGTTGGATTTAATTTATCGGGTGTTTCTTGAAGGTTTTCCTCGGCAGGGGGATCATCATGACGCAGCCGGCCTGCCTGGGCGCGAGTAAGAATGGAGCCCTCAATCAGCGCATCGAGGAAATCTACCCTGTCTCCTTGCTGCAGGCGTTCCTGAACGGCGTGCAGAGCCCGCTCGACCTGGAGAGGATCGACAGAAAACCAGGAAATGGCCATTTGCGCGTAGCGCCGATTGCCTTCCGTCACGGCAGTCAGCTTGTCGGCAGGGTGGGGCACGTTGGAAACCACCTTGGGGGGATAGTACATTCAATCTATCCTGATGGGGGCGAATTCGCAATTTGAAATCGCTCGAATATAATCCCATCAATGACTTACTTCTGCCGGCCTTCCCCCTCGCCCTGGGCGAGCGTTTGAACACCATCACTTATGAAACTCGCATTCAGCACCAACGCGTACCTGAATTTCTCATTCACCGAAACCGTCCGCCGACTCTCCCGCATCGGCTATGCCGGCGTCGAGATCATGGCCGACGTGCCGCACGCCTGGCCTGCGTACCTGCTGGAAGAGCAGAAGCAAGCGATCCGGCAAGCGCTCGCTGACAACAAGCTTGCAATCTCCAATATCAACGCCTTCATGATGCACGCGGTGAACGATCCGAGGCAGAAGTATTGGTACCCGTCGTGGATCGAGCCAGACCGCCACTATCGACAAATACGCATCGACCACACCAAACGTTCGCTGACGCTCGCGAAGGAACTCGGCGCGCCGTGCATCACGACCGAGCCGGGCGGGCCAGTCGAGCCGGGACAATCGTGGGCATCAGCCCTCAAACTGTTCGTCGAGATGATCAAACCGGTAGCGGAACATGCCGAGAAGGAAGGCGTGCTCTTGCTGGTTGAGCCGGAACCGGGGCTGTTGATTGAAACGGCCGACCAGTTTCTCGAATTCATGCAACACATTCAGTCTCCCGCGGTCGGCATGAACTTCGACATCGGCCATTCCTACTGCGTCAGCGATGACCCGGCGACGACGATCCCGCGTGTAGCAAAGTACATTCGCCACTTCCACCTGGAAGACATTGCCGCGACGCGGGTCCATCATCACATGGTCCCCGGCGAGGGGGCCATCGATTTCGCCGCATGTTTGAAGGCGATCCTCGAGATGAAGTACGACGGCTGGGTCACCATCGAACTCTACCCGTACATTGATGATCCCGACCTGGCCGCACGCACGGCGCTCGCTCGTGTGCAAGCGATCCTGGCTACAGTGTAGTTGTCACCCTGCGTGTGATGACGAAGCTCGCTGAGGCACCAGTATGAGACAACTCCTTGCGTATGCGCAACTCGTGCGGCTGCCGAACACATTCACGGCGCTGGCTGATATTCTGCTTGGCGCGCTGGCGACCGGTTTCTTGGCGGGTCGCGGCAATTGGTTTTGGAGTCGGCTTTTCGCCGATGACAAGTCGAACCTCGCATCGTTGGGACAGGAAATTGCGAGTTGGTGTACCCTGCTGTCGTTGCTGCTCGCATCCACACTGCTGTACTGGTCGGGCATGGTGTGGAACGATTACTTCGATCTCGATCAGGATCGCCTGGAACGCCCCGGTCGGCCCCTGGCGGCGGGTAAAGTATCGCTGGGCGGGGCCAGGGTGCTCGGCAGTATGTTGATGGCCGGCGGGCTTTTGTTGTCATTCCTGGCAGGTCTAGGGAACGACGCCGACGGGTTGGTCATTCGCTGGCGTCCGCTGGGAATCGCTGCCTGTCTGGTAGTGGCGATCTTCATGTACGATGGTGTTTTCAAGAAAACCTGGGCTGCCCCGATCCTTATGGGGTTGTGCCGTTTTCTGAATGTCCTGCTCGGGTTGTCGATCGTTGGCGCTGCGCTGCCTTTCTGGGGCTGGCTGCTGGCATTCATCATTGGCAGCTATATCGCCGGCGTGACCTGGTTTGCACGCACCGAAGCTCGCGAGAGCAATCAATCAATGTTGCTGGGGGCGGGGATCGTGATGCTTGGAAGTCTCGTCCTGGCGTTGACAATGCCGGCGGTGGCGCTGGAAACCACGCGGGACGCAGAGCCGTCGCGGCTCTTTCCCTATTTGCTGGCCGCTTTTGGGGTCTACCTGGGGATCGCCGTTGTTCGTGCCATCAAGCGGCCCGATCCTCGCCGCGTGCAGCCTGCCGTCAAGCGTGCGATCCTCGGTTTGATCGTTCTCGACGCGCTGATGGCCAGCGCCTTCGTCGGTAGTTTTGGGCTACTGTTGGCCATCCTTCTGATTCCAGGTATCATGCTGGGACGCTGGCTGTACTCGACGTGACCAAGGCGAGCCGAGCCCCGTGAGGGGCCGGGTTAGGGCCGGTTGACGTTGGTCTGGTATGACCGGGCCCCTCACGGGGCTCGGATTGCCTCGAGACTTGATTCAATGACCTCAACCGCAATTCTGCCGACCCCACACGCTTCCGGCTCGGCAATTTCCCTCCGGCTCGGGTCACTCACGCTGCACTCACGCTATTTCCTCTCGCCGCTGGCCGGCTACACCAATTTTCCATTCCGGGTTGCGGTACGCGAACTCGGTGGACTCGGGCTGGCGACCACGGAGTTGGTCAGCACCAAAGCTCTGTTGCTCGGCAGCGCCAAGACGAGCGAATACATCGAGACGTGCGCAGCTGACGCACCGCTAGCCGTGCAGATCTATGGCGCCGACGCCGGCGAGATGCGCGAGGCAGCGCAGTGGCTGGAGGCCTACGGCGCAGCCGCCATCGACATCAACATGGGCTGTCCCGTGGCGAAAGTGGTCAAGAACGGCGGCGGATCGGCGATGATGTGTAACGTCGTCGGCACCACGCAGCTTGTTCGCACGATCGTCGAAGGGGTGCGTATTCCAGTAACGGTCAAGATGCGGCTCGGCTGGGATGACGCTAATCATACCGCACCGCAGCTGGCCCGCGCCTTCGAGCAAGTAGGGGTTGCCGCCGTCACGATTCACGGCCGCACACGAGAGCAGGGTTTTTCGGGGGCCGTCAACCGGGCCGGCATTCGCGCCGTGGTGGAAGCGGTCGAACGCATGCCCATCATCGGCAACGGCGACGTGCGCTCGATCGCGGATGCTGAGCTGATGTTTCGCGAGACTGGCTGCGCCGGCATCGGCATCGGCCGCGGCGCCTTACTCAACCCGTGGATCTTCGCGCAGCTTTGCTCCTGGGAGCAATCAGGGCACCTCGGCGCGATCCCGGGCTACGACCGGCGAATCGACTTTATGAGCCGGCATTATCATCTGCTCGTCGAACAACGCGGCGAACGCCACGCCAGCCTGACGTTCCGCAAGTGCGGCGGCTGGTATTCACGCGTGTTACGGCCCGGCAAGGAACTGCACCGGCAGATGATGATGCTGGAACGCGTCACCGATTTCGAGGCGATCGTCGAAACTTTGCGAGCCAAAGGTGCGCCACCGCAGTGGAAAGCTGGCGAAATGCCGGAGATTGCGGTGCCGAAGGGGCCGATTTCGCACTGGTAACCTGGCTTGTTTAACCCCGCCTCGCAGTGGCGGATGGGCTCGACCCCCGTACTGATCACATTTTATCGGGTTTCGTGACGTTCTCCCGCCACTGGGCAGCGGGCCTAAACGGCTCTTGCCAACTCTTCCGCCTTCTGCTATTCCACCGCACCTCAAAACAGGAGATTGCGGTGGCCAAGGGTCGAATCACGCCCGCGTATACGACGCGGCTCGGGCGCGCTTACCACGGCGATGCGGCCGACGTGCTCAAGCACGTCGCCGACGAATCGGTCGCCCTCGTCTTCACCTCGCCCCCCTTCGCCCTGCGCCGACAGAAAGCCTACGGCAACGTCACGGCCGACGAGTACATCGAGTGGTTTTGGCCGATCGTCGAACAGATCAAACGCATCCTCAAGCCCGATGGCAGCTTCGTCATGGAACTGGGCGGCGCCTGGAACCGCGGCAGCGCGACGCGATCTCTATTTCCGTATGAATTGCTCGTCCGCCTTGGCAAGGTCCTCCACCTGGCCCAGGATTTCTACTGGTACAATCCATCGCGATTGCCGTCCCCGGCCCAGTGGGTAACCATTCGCCGGACGCGTGTCAAGGAAGCGGTGACGCATATCTGGTGGCTGTCGAAATCGACGGAGCCGCAGGCGGACAATCGGCGTGTGCTGGTGCCATACAGCAAGTCGATGAAGCGGTTACTCAAGGATGGCTATCAGCCGGCAATGCGGCCATCACAGCATGAAATCGGGCCGCACTTTCAGCGCGACAATGGCGGGGCGATTCCGCCGAACATTTTGACGGTGCCGAACACGCGGTCGTACGACGAGTACCTCTTCAAGTGCCGGGCGGCGGGATTGCCGATCCATCCGGCACGGTTTCCGCCCGAACTGCCTGATTTCTTCATTCGCTTTTTGACATCGGCCGGCGATATGGTGCTCGACCCATTCGCGGGCAGCAACGTGACGGGGCAGGTCGCAGAAGGATTGGCGCGGAAGTGGACGAGCATCGAGCTCAGCGCGGATTATGTCGCGGGGTCGAAGCTGCGGTTTACCGACCCGGCGAAGACGGATGCTGCGTGAGAAATGGTTACGGAACGTAAGACACTCGGCGGTTGCACAGCTTGAAGTGCGCGAAACCGCCGAGCGTAGCTTTTCGTAGCGATCGATCAACGCCTCAGGAGAGGGCGCACTAACGTTTCATGGTGCGGCTCCGAAGCAAATTCAGATGCCGATCGAAGCGGTCCTCCATGTAGCGGTGGATATTCGTCATGACGCGAATATCGCCCGCCGTCACGGCCCGTCCACCTGCCAGCTCGCCATCGAGGTCTGCCAGCACGCGGTCGAGCTCGGCAAGCGTCTTGTCGACCTCTTCCAACCGTTCGTCGAGCTGTTCGCCTTTCATGTTTTCCGTGATGCTCCAGAAACGAGTGGCGTCCGCAAAGGTTAATTCGTGTTTGCGGTTGTCCTCGAACTTATGCACCGCGGTCGAGTCGAACATTGTTTTCAGGAATCGTTCGTGCTCGCGGCTCATGCGCTGCGTCCCGGTCTCGGGTGCAGCCTCTTCTTCCTGCATCATGACTCGGCGAATGACATTGCGGCCTTCGCGCGTCAAGGCATAGAGCTTTTGCCCCATCTTGACGAGCCAACCACGGCGGGCGAGTCCTTTTTCGCCCATGATGCTCGACAGGATCTTGTTCGAATCCGGATGCTTGTCAGCGAAGCCTTTCAGCCCGAAAGTACTCGGAAATCGCTCCCACGATGCGACAATCAGCGCCTCGGCCGTGAAGGGCGAATGTCCTTTTTTCTCGAGGTTTTCGGCGGCAAGCAGAATCTTCTCCGGAACAGTGAAATCATCCACATTCGGTTTCGTCAACGTAGACACTTGGGTCCCCCAATCGCGTCAAGGTTTGCCTGAACTGGATCCGAACCTCCTTTGGTTGTGATCCCCCAGGGAGATTGAAACAGAGTTACCCCCCCTTCGTCAAATAGATTTATGGAATGTGGTGAAGGAAGTATTCCGCAGCTGTCGGCGTGCTCGCTAGCACTGTTGCCTCTTACTCCAGCTGCAAGGTCGATGACAGCGACGATGCGCTCACACGCCATTGCCCAACTCACGATACAAAGGTAATTTGCGTCTCGCAATATTTCACAAACGGGCGCTATTGGCTCATTCTCCTTCTTCAAGCATAGCGCCCGTTTTCATCAATTCGCGCAGAAGCACCGTCGCGTAGCATCCGGCGGGCAGAGTGAACGTGAGTCGCAGACCATCTGGCTCGACGTCAGCTGCAAGATTTTCGATGTAGATGAGGTTATGCCGGCGTGTTCCTTGCAAGAGCTTTCCGAATCCGTTGAAAGAAATCGGCGTGAGATCGAAGGCGGAGAGTGCCGATTGTTCGCGTTGTGCGGCCTGGCCGGCTGTGGCGAACATCTTGCGCCCGAAGATCGGTCCAGCAGTCACGATCTCGCGGGCATCGAATCGACGTTGCTCTTCCTCGACGTCCACGGCGACAAACATGCCGCCGAAGGGGGCCTTGCACATGACGTCGCCGGGCAGTACCTGGCGAAGCAAACCGTCGCGAAATCGCTGTGCCAGGGCATGGTTGAAGAGGGCTGATTGACCTGCCGACAGCGCTAGCTTTTTCAAGAAGGGGCTGCGTGGTCCCTTATCCCCACGCAGCAGCGCCATACCCATTTGCAGAGTCTCGCCCGCACGGCCAAATCGCTGCGGGCCGTAGTAGTTCGGCATACCCTGTTGCCGGATACGGTCAAGGAGGACTTGAATGTCAACGTTTGCAGGCTCACGGACAAGAATCCGGAAGCGATTGCCGTGCAGATGCCCCGATCGCAGCTTGTTGCTGTGTCGACTGACGCGTAGCACCTTGATGCCGTCGCCATCGAGCGTAGCGAGCCTCTGCTCGGCAAAGGACGGCACGGACACCATCTGACGTGTAACGGCCCGGCGGTCCTTCAGACCGGCGGTGCCGATCTCGCCGACGGGAATATCGAGCCGTCTGGCGATTTGCCGTTCGAAATACTCGGCCCCCATGTCACGTTTCTCGATCCACAGGTACACGAATTCCCCCTGGCCGGAAGGCTCATAGGCGGGAATCTCCTCGACTTCGAAATCCTCCGGAAGGGTTTTGATCTTGCCGCCGACGCCTGGCAAATCGGCAGTTAGAAGTGGCGGTTGAAGCACGTCATCGAGCGGGAGCATGCACGGATCCTTTCATTGGGCGGCAATATCCATTAAGATACGGAGAGTTCATCAAAGGACGTGCAATGGAACTTGACGCCAAGGTCTGCTACTGCTTCCACGTGACACGCCGTAAGTTGGTAAATTTCGTGCGCCAGCGCCAGCCCAAGGTGCCGAGCCAACTCTCGGAGTGCGGCGGCGCTGGTACGGGGTGCGGCTGGTGCATTCCGTTTCTCAAGCAGATCTACGCCCAGGCGGACACCGACCTCGAAGTGCTGACGCCGGAAGAATACGCGAAACGCCGTGCGGAGTATATCCTCGCCGGGAAAGGCAAGCCGCCCCCCGGCGCGACGCCGTTGCCGGACGATCAGGCCGGATAAGTCTTCGTTTAGCGATTGCGCAACACCATCGGCAAACGCGTGCTTGGCGTGATCGCTAAACGAAGACCGGGCTATTTGGTTGATAGGGCAATCACTTGCACATCTCCCGCGGCGACGCGCAGCGCAATCTCACCCGCCTTCACCGCCAACTCACGTGGCTCCGTCATCTCGCGTGCCGATGCCACCTTGAGTTTGGTCCTGACCACCACGTCGACAAATTGCCGACGATCGACGCGGGCGATGCCGTTCTGTGTCTTGTCGATACCGCGCTGGTTGAAGAGCGACACGAGCCAGCCGTCCTTGGTCTTGTTGAGGGAGTACATGATCTCGCCGCTGGGGCGTTTGCCGTTGGCGAGGCGCACCTCAACGGGGAGCAAGTCTTCAGTCAAGCGATTCATCAGCATTGGCAAGCACGGATGGGCGCGTTCGTCCAGACCTAGTCCGTGCGGGACGAGGACGATGATGACCGCCCCCTGGCCAACCTGGTTGCGCGTGACGAGCGCGTGTTTCGCGCTTGCCGACGCAACGGCTTTCGCCCCGGCCAATTCCACCTCCGCAACGTCGAAAGGCGTCGCCTGGAATGGCTCGGCGCCGGTGATCGACCACTCGTCGTGCTTCGTGAACTTCCCGGCCCACTTGAATCCGGTAAGGGTGCTCGGCAGGTCTTTCGCCTGCGTGATCGTCGTCACCAGCGTGCCGCCGTTCTTGACATATTGCTCAATCATTGGCAACATTTCACCTGACAGTTTCACATCCCCCGCGGCCCAGATGACCGGGTACTGGTGGATGGCCTTGGCCTTGGCGGGGCGATCTACCAGGACGTCAAAGATGTCTCCGTAAACGCCGCTCGGCATCGACTGGACGTCGGGCGAGGCGGGCTGTCCTTCCAGAATGCAGGAGGGGTGCCAGCAGACATTGAACAGTTCCCGAAGTTCCAGGTCGTTCTTGCTCTCTTGGAAATGGTGCAGCATCTTGCAACTGTAGTTGACTCGCTCATAGCCGTGCCCGTGGCTTAGCAGAATGCCGATCGGCGTGTATGGCTCACCGCGATCGGGACAGCGAGTCACGAAGCTTTGAAAATCCTCGGTGGCCCGTCCGAAGGGGGAGAGCTGGATCGGATGCTCGCCGGGGCCGGGGAGCAGGTACTGGTTGACCAGGTTTTGCTCCCAGTAGATAGCCGAGGCGCCGCCCAGGTAATTCAGGTAGTAGAGCTTGCGATACCAGGCGATGCTCACGCCGTCGGTGACGGCATAGCGGCTGTGGAACCAGGACGGCGCACCGCGGGGCACCTGCGGGTTTTGCGTGAAGTAATTGCACGAATCGCCGAAATTGCCGCTGGCGTAGTTGATCCACGATCCGCCGTATTGTCGAGCCGCCCCACGTTCAAAGGCGATGCGCATCGGCGCGTGGACGTTGGTGGAGTCGATTTCATATCCGACGGTGCGGGCGCCGCTTTCGTGGTAAACATGCGCCAGCGCGGTGGCATCCACGGAAAGACAGGATATACCGCGTGACCAGTGATCGGGCGCGACCTTGGCCTTGTAGATCTTGCTCCACGCGTCGGCCTGCTGAGCCCGCAGATGTTTGGGTAGCGAATCGACGTAGGCGCGGCGATCGAGGTTGGCCTTGTTATCGGGCAGGCCCACCCCGCCGGTGCCGATTGCCTCGCCGTGGATGTAGCCCATGAACTGGTCGGCGAGTGGACCGGTAAGGGCGGCGTAGGTGCCCGGGCCGTTCTTGTCGGTGTAACTGCCGCTCGCATAGTTGGTCATGATAAAGAACGGCGTCTTGGTCTTTTCGAGCCATTTGCGAATGGGACTGCCGTCGGAGAGATCGGGAGTGTTTCCCAGATAGAAGCCTGGCACAAGTCCGGGCCAAGACATGATCGGCGCGTCTTTTTTGCCCGCGAACTGCTTGTGGAATTTGTCCTTGATATCGCTGGGCGGGCCGAACTGAAAGTGAACATCGTACAAGGATAGCGCGTCGAGGTTTTGCTTGCCCCACCATTTCAAATCGGCATCGACGCCGGTCCACATCGCAAACTCGCGGCCGGCGATCGACTTGCGCTTGCTGTCGGGCACAAGGGTAAATTCGCTTTTCTTGCCACGCAAGGTCGCGCCATCGCCAGCTTGGATGGCGAAACTATCGTGATACGCAAAGCGTGGTTTCGCGCGTCCGTGCGGCGTGAACGCCAAGTCGTCCGTGATGAGAAGAGCATCGATCTGCCTCCAGGCCTGACCTGCCTTGTCAATCGATACGATGAGTTTGGCTGGACCCTCAGCGAGTTTTACGTCAAGAGACGCCCACGCAAAGGAGAATCCCCAGTAGAGCTGGTATTCGTCATTGGCAGGCAGAACCGGCCTGACGCCGTATTCGCCGTTGAAGGCTAGCTTACCGGCCTGTTCGATGGCGATACGAAATGGCGAATTCTTGCGTCGATGCTCATAGAATCGAACCCAGACCTTGTAGTCGCCCGCGCGCGGCACAATAAAATCGCGCTGACAGCGTGCCGACGTTTCGGTGGCGGGCGCGCCCATGGAGTTCCACTCGCTTTCACCGCCTTGCGACCACTCCGCAGCGATGCCTGGACCGGCGACGCCCCAGGTCCCGGTCGGCTTGGCATTTCCCGTCCAGTAGCCAAAGGAGCCCTTCACTCCTTCGAACCATTCCGGCTCGAACCAAAGGTGAACGGGCGGCTTCGCCTGGGCGCTCGCCACGGAGGAAACTAATGTCAGTAGGAATAACGCCAGGAAGCACCGCATCGATATCTCCTGAACCTGAAAGGCCTGTGAATTCAGGCGTGAGGAATCATTTTACGAGTTGCGTCAAATCGGAGGATAGGGCGTGCCGGGGAATGCATTGGCGGAAGGGAGAAATCCAACGTCGTACTCGCTGTTCGCTTCGGAATTGAGTACAACAACGGCAGCAAGGCCAGATTCTGCCAGGACGTTTTCATGGACCTAACCCGCAACCTGAAAGCCGAAACCGTGTCGCGCCTTTACCCGAGCCAGCCCTGGCTGGTTCAGGTGACGCAGCCGGTTGTCGATGCGATCAAGATGATGCGCGAAAAGCGTGTCGGCTGTGTATTGGTTTGCGATCAGCGACGAATCGTCGGCATCTTTACGGAGCGTGATCTGGTGCGGCGCGTACTTTCGCAGGGCAAATCGCTGGACACGCCGATACAAGAATGCATGACTCCCGAGCCGGTAACGGTGCATCCGAAGGACTCGATCGGCTGTGCGATCAAGCGCATGCAAAAAGGGGGCTATCGCCATTTACCGGTGGTGATCGACGAGAGGCCCGTGGGAATTCTGTCGGTCAAACGAATCGTCCATTACCTGGTCGAGCATTTTCCAACGATGGTTTACAACCTTCCCCCCCAACCCCAGATGACTCAGCCCCGACGGGAAGGCGCTTGACAGCGTCTCGATACGTGCCTCGGAGGCGAGCCTGCCACTCGCTGTCAGAAACGAATTGCAACCATGGCGTCGCACGACCAACGTCTGGCCAAAGAAATCCCGCCAACACGTGGGTCGAGCGAAGAGCGTGCGGCGCTCACCATCCGTTTTGCCGGTGATGCGGCCGACGGGATGCAACTCGTCGGCGCTCAGTTTGCGCGGACGTCGGCGGTCCATGGCAATGCCGTTTGCACGTTGCCCGATCCTGCCGCAGAGATAAGGGCGCCGGCCGGCACGTTGCCGGGTGTTTCGGGCTTTCAAGTCTGCATCGGGAACGAGAGCGTGATCACGCCGGGTGATTCACTGCAAGCTCTGGTCGCCATGCATCCTGCTGCCCTGCAAGCACATTTGAGTGATCTTGAGCCCAACGCACTGCTTATTGTCAACCGTGACGCATTTTCCCCCGAGGAATGCGAGAAGGCGGGTTACGCCACCAACCCGATTGCCGACGGTTCATTGCAAGGCTATTCACTGGTTGACGTCCCAATGAATCAACTCACGCGCGAAGCAGTGGCGAGGGTGAAGCTCAGCCCGCGCGAAGCGGATCGATGCAAGAGTTTTTTTGCGCTCGGGGTGGCCTATTGGTTTTGCGAGCGTTCCCTCGAACCTACCTTGGCGTGGATTCGCGATACCTATGCCAGAAATCCCGCCATGATCGAAGCCAATACACGCACGATCAAAGCGGGGTATCAGTATGGCGCAACCTGTTCGCCGACCATGTCGCCGTACCGCGTTGCCACGGCCCTTCCCACGGCCGGGCGCTATCGACAGGCCACAGGGAATGAGGCCTTAGCATTGGGCATCCTGGCGGCATCGCAGCAAACGAAGCTGCCGCTCGTTTTCGCAAGTTTTCCGTTGCCGCCCGCAAATGAGCTTTTGCACCAGCTTTGCGAATGGAAGCAACCCGGATCCAGTATTCTTCAAGCGGAGGATGACCTGGCTGCGTTGAACCTTGCGCTTGGCGCATCCTTCGGGGGTGCGCTCGGCGTGACGGCAACCACGGGGCCCGGGCTGGTACTGCAATCGGAGGCGCTCGGCCTGGCGGTCATCAGCGAACTGCCCTGCGTGGTTATCGATTTGCAGCGTGCCGGTCCCAGCGCCGGCATGCCGACCAAGACCGAGCAGGCGGATCTGCTCCAGGCTCTCCACGGCCGGAACGGCGAGAGTCCGCTGATCGTGCTCGCCGCAGCGACACCTTCCGACGGCTTCAACATCGTCCTCGAAGCGGTGCGTCTGGCGCTTCGCTACATGACGCCTGTCATCGTGTTGGCTGATACCTTCCTGGCGCGGAGCGCAGAGGTTTGGCGCGTCCCGGTCTTGCAGGAACTGGCCGAGATCAAGGTGTCTCACGCGGTGCCTCCAAATAATGGCTCCAGCCGCATTCTGCCCTATGAGCGTGACGCGCGCCTTGCCCGCCCGTGGCCAATTCCAGGAACCGCCGGCCTGGAACACCGCACTGGCGGCCTTGAGAAGGAAGAGGGGACTGGCAACGTTTGCTACGATCCGCTGAATCATCAGCGCATGATCGTCGCTCGTGCCCGCAAAATTGCAGGCGTGGAGGACGAGTTGCCACTCCTTGACGTCCATGGGCCCACGACAGGCGACCTGCTCGTCATCGGCTGGGGCAGCACCTACGGGGCAATTCACGGTGCCGTGGAGCGCTGTCAGCGCAAGGGACTGACGGTGGCATCGGCCCACCTGCGCCATCTTCATCCGATGCCCAAGAATGTCGGTGAGGTTCTCAAACGCTATCGCAAGGTACTGGTGCCAGAGTTGAACATGGGGCAACTGTGTTCCGTCTTGCGTTCCAAATACCTGGTGGATGCAGTTAGTCTGAGCAAGGTTCAAGGTCAGCCTTTTCTGGTGAGCGAGATTGAGGCGAGAATCGATTTGATCCTGACTAGTGCAGGCGCCTCGCATTCACTTAGTGAATAGGTGCACGCGTCCCGCTCGCACCATGGAATAATAACGATGGCCGCCACATTGCCGCTACTTTTGACGCCGAACGATCTGTCCTCGGATCGTGAAGTCCGCTGGTGTCCGGGCTGCGGAGACTTTTCGATTCTGTTGCAGCTCAAGAAAGTCCTCGCCGTCCTGGATGTGCCGCGTGAGAACCTCGTATTCATCTCCGGCCTTGGTTGTGCGGGACGATTGCCCTATTATCTCAGCACTTATGGCTTTCACGGCTCGTGCGGCCGTGCCCCCGCCCTGGCGACGGGCTTGAAACTGGCCAATCCGAACCTGCAGGTCTGGGTCGTGACTGGCGATGGCGATGCACTCTCGACGGGCGCCAACCATCTCATTCACGCTCTCCGCCGCAATGTTGATCTGAAAATACTGCTATTCAACAATGAGGTTCTTGGGCTCACCAAAGGGCAGACCTCGCCGGCAGCTCGTGCCGGTACACGTACCAAATCGACTCCGGACGGGTCCGTCGAAACGCCGCTGCGGCCCCTGTCGATTGCTCTGGCGGCCGAGGCAACCTTCGTTGCTCGCACCATCGATGTCGATGTCAACCACATGAGCGAGATCCTGGAAAAGGCCGCCGCTCACCGGGGCTCGGCATTCGTCGAAATCTATCAGAACTGCAAGATCTTCAATGACGGCGTCTTTGATTACGCCACCGATGCCAGCATGAAGGCAGATACGGTCATCTACCTCGAACACGGCAGGCCGCTGCTTTTTGGCAAAGACCGCAATCAGGGCTTGCGGTTGAATGGTTTTGAGCCAGAGGTGGTTACCCTTGGCCACGGCATCACGATCGATGATGTTCTCATCCACGACGAAAAAGCAGCGGAGCCGACGCTGGCTTTTTTGCTGAGTCGGTTGATCGGTCCGCAGTTCCCCGAGTGCTTGGGGGTCTTCCGCAGTGTCCAGCGTCCCACCCACGAACAGATTCTCGACGAGTCCTTTCGGCAGGGGGAGCCGTCACGCAAGCTCGAATCGCTGCTTGCGGGTGACGAATCGTGGGTGGTCTCATAGTTTAGCCGCGGGACCCAGACCCGCGCGGCCGCTCGGATCGCGGCTGAATATGGGGACGAACGATGATCTGCCCTTCCTGCTGCCACAAAAACCTGCCGGGCGATGATGTTTGCCGACATTGCAAGCAACCGCTCGTGGCATTCGATTTGCCGCAGCCGGAGAACCAGGTCGAACGCAGCTTGATGTACGATCAGGTCAAAACGCTCAAACAGAAACTTCCTGTAACGATAACCCAGAGCGCGACCGTCGGCGATACACTGGCATTGATGGTCTCGGCGACGGTCGGAGCTGTGCTCGTGGTGGATGAAGCGGGGCGCCTGGTGGGGATCTTTAGCGAGCGTGATTTGCTCAAGAAGATTGCCGGCGTCGTGGCCGACTACGAACATCTGCCGATCGCGGACTTCATGACCCCGCGGCCGGAGTCGGTCTCAACCACGGATACGCTCAATTTCGTCCTGCAAAAAATGGACGCCGGCGGCTATCGCCACGTACCGGTGCTAGAGAATGGCAAACCGGTCGGCATCATTTCAGCACGCGATATGCTCCGGTTCCTGACGCGATTGTGTCGCGAAACCGGGGCGTCAACACCGTGATTTAACATCCAAAGTCAAAGCACTGCTCAGGCCGAGCGGGTGATCAACGGCAACGATATCACTTCCTTTTCCTCGACACGCGGCGTCGTGTGATCTTGGGCTGCCAGCTGGCGATCATTTTCCGCATAAATCGGGATCAGATTCGTCACCGTCTCTACCGTGTACTTGGTCTGCTCCTTGAAGTGAACATACATCGCCATCAAACGCATGAGCTGCGCAAAAGCGGCCGGGCCCTTGAAGAGCGCGACCCAAACATTGCGCCAGAACAGATGACGCGTTGTTTTGTCGAGGCTCATTGCCTTGGCCAGTCGCGCAAACGTTTTGACATCGCGTTTGAGTTCGGCCCAGCGTGGGATGTGCCGGCTCGAACTGTTGAGCACTTTGGTCAAACGTAGGACGCGGTCGAAGTAGCTTTTGGGCTCGTAGACCGTGCTTACGACCTTTAGGAAATCTTCCAAGATCTCGACACGGTTTCGATGGGTCCGGAAGTTGAGTCCGCTGATGGTCTGATCGACCACGGGCACCAGGCAATCTGTGGCGTCGGCCCCGTCCAGCATCTCTTGCTCGGTCGTGATCGGTTTGCCCCCGAAGGAAAGCAATCGGCCTTCTCTCAAGAGACGCCGCGTGAGCTGTGTATTCGGTAACGCCACCAGGAAGCCGACCATGGCGACATTGATGCACGCCTCCTCGATAAGCTGGATCATCATCTGATCCACGCGCCCCTTTTCGCCATCAAATCCAAGGATAAATCCCGCGTAGGCAAGCATGCCGTGTTCATAGAGCTTTTGCATCCGCTGCACGATCGGGCGAAAAGAGTTCTGCTTCTTCTGGGTGATTTTCAGCACTTCCGGGTCCGGTGTTTCAATGCCAAAGAAGACGGCCCGGAACTCAGCTTCCTTCATCGACTTCATGAGCGAGTCGTCGTCCATGAGGTTGAGCGAGGCTTCGGTCGTGTAGTAGAACGGATACCGGTTCTGCCGATTCCACTCAATCAACCCAGGCAAGAGATGCTTGACAAGGTTGACTTTGTTGCCGATGAAATTGTCGTCAACGATGAAGATCTCCCCCGAGTAACCCAACGCCAGCAGGGTATCCAGTTCCTTGCCGATTTGTTCGGAAGTCTTCGTACGCGGTTTGCGGCCATAAAGTTCGATG
>SXGT01642601.1_pt1 | contig 22016 bp, 19 predicted proteins | sample 3176221 | NCBI WGS metagenome assembly SXGT01 (sample SAMN11356862, study PRJNA531348) | freshwater metagenome | isolation source: freshwater sample F1-120 | place: China: Fuxian Lake, Yuxi | collected 2017-12-25
ACCGGAAACCGGCGAAGCACACTCCACCGCTGGTGAAGAACCGGGCGCAGGTGCGCAATCCCATCGATGCCTTCATCCTGCAAAAACTCGAGGCCAAAAACCTGCGGCTCAACCCGGAGGCCTCGCGAGAGACGCTCCCCAAAAGGAGAGGGAGGAAATCCTTATCTCGCTGAGCATTTCGCTCGAAGAGCAAGCTAGCTAGCTTGATGTTACCATGCCTGAATCTGCCCCACCGACCGTATCGCACCTTCTCAAACTTTCTGGCCGTATCGCCCTCGTCACCGGAGCCGCTCGCGGCATCGGCCGTGGTTGTGCATTGGAGTTGGCTCGCGCCGGGGCCGACGTGGCGATCAACGACCGGCAACCGTCCGAAAACACAGCCTCGCTGATCGCCGAGATCGAAGCCCTCGGCCACCGCGCGGTGCTCGTCGATGGTGATTCCTTCGACCGGGCCTCGTGCGAAGACATCGTGCGGCGGACGATCGCGGCGTTCGGCCGGATCGACATTCTGGTCAGCAATCCGGCCTTCTCACGGCGTGGTGACTTCCTCGATTACGACCCGGAGATCTTCGACAAAACGCTGCGAGGCACGCTGACCGCCGGATTTCACATGAGCCAATTCGTCGCTCGGCACATGGTCGAGCGAGGCGGCGGCGGGAAGATCCTGTTCATTTCCAGCGTCCATTCGCGGCGGCCGTACGCGCGTGCGGTGGCCTACAACGCGGCGAAGGCCGGCCTGAATCACATGGCCTTCACGATGGCCGCCGAACTGATCGGGCACCGTATCAACGTCAACGTCATCGAACCCGGCTGGATCGACACACCCGGCGAACACGAAACCTTCGGCGACAAGATGCTCGCCGAAGAAGGAGCGAAGTTGCCGTGGGGCCGGATCGGCACGCCATCGGACATCGGCCGCGCGGCGACGTTCTTGTGTTCGGACGACTCCGACTACATCACCGGCACGTCGCTAGTCGTCGACGGCGGATTCTGTTTGCGCGACTCGATCAACAGTCCATCGTCGGGCTCGAATGTTGCTGGCAAACGTGAATAACAAATAGGCCTCATACGGCCCATAGGTCGCATAAGTCCTATCAACCAGGAGCCGGTTACGATGCGTGTGACGAAATCCTACGAGCTGTATCGCCGAGCCAACGAACTGATCCCCGGCGGGACGCAGTTGCTCAGCCGCCGCCCGACGAAATACGCGAACGGCGTCTCGCCGGTGTATGCCGCTCGAGCAAACGGCGCGCGGATTTGGGACGTCGATGGGAACGAGTACATCGACTGGGTCAGCGGTATCGGCGCGGTCATTCTCGGCTACTGCGATCCGGTCGTGGACGATGCCGTGCGCGAACAAATCGGGAAGGGAGTCGCCACTTCGATCAGCAGCGCGGTGGAACTCGAACTGGCTGAGGAACTGTGTCGCACGATTCCGTGTGCGGAGATGGTTCGTTACGCCAAGTGCGGCGGTGAGGCGTGTGCGATCGCGGTGCGGATTGCTCGTGGAGCGACTGGGCGGGACAAAGTGTTGTTCTGCGGCTGTCACGGCTGGCATGATTGGTATCTGGCGGCGAATCTCGTTGCCGAGGAAAGCGTGAACTCGCATTTGTTCCCCGGCATCGAACCGATCGGTGTGCCGAAGGCGCTGGCCGGGACCGCTCTGCCGTTTCCGTTCGGTGATCTCGCAGCGTTGGGGCAGATGCTCGACGATCACAAAGGGGAAGTCGCGGCGATCATCATGGAGCCGCTTCGTTCGGAACGGCCCGCTGACGGATATCTCGCCGGCGTTCGTAAGCTGTGCGATGAGCGCGGCGTGGTGTTGATCTTCGACGAAGTTTCGTCCGGGTTCCGTTTCGGAATGCAGGCAGCCCAGGGCTTCGTGGGAGTGACTCCGGACATGGCGGTCTTCGCGAAGTCGATCTCGAACGGCTATCCGATGGGAGCGGTCGTCGGGCGGCGCAGCGTGATGGAGCCTGCCGCGAGGATGTTTATCTCCAGCACTTACTGGTCCGACCCGATCGGCATGGTCGCCTCGCTGACGACGATCCGCGAACTGCGACGCCGAAACGTATCGGAAGGACTGTGGTCATTCGGTCGCGAGTTGCAAACACGGCTCGATGCGGTCGCGCGAGAGACTGGTCTCGATGTGAAATGCTCCGGCTTGGCCGTGCATCCGCATCTGGAATTCGTGTCAGCCTCGCCCGATCTGAAGCCGGTCTTGTCGACGTTGTTCATTCAGGAGATGGCGAAACGCGGCAGCCACGGCTACGCGAGCTTCTACCTCAACGCGGCTCAAGGACCGGCCGAGTTGGAGCAGACGGCAGCGGCGGCTCGCGAGGTCTTCGCGATCATCCGACGAGCGATCGACAGCGGCAACGCGGAATCGTTTCTGGAATGCCCCCGCCAGCAAGATGCGTTTCGGAGATTGGTCCGATAGGCTGTCCACGATCCGTACCGCGACCGAATGCTTGGAACACTAATTCTCGCTAATCGACGCTAATCAAAACGAAAACTAAAGAGATCGCCTCGTTGTCATCTCGCTTTAACAGATTAGCGAAGATCAGCGACGATTAGCGTTCCAAATGTCTTTGATCGGCTTGAGGAATCTTCTGTGCCCGAATCACAGCTCTCATTGGACTCTGGCCTCGAAACGCTCGACTTCGCGGCGATCGCGTTTTATTTCGCGCTGACATTCGGCATCGCGTTGTGGTTCGGTCGTAAGCAGAAGGACGTCGATGACTTCTTCGTCGGCGGGCGGCGGATGCCGTGGTTCGCGGTGGGACTGAGTATTCTCGCGACGCTGTTCTCGACACTGTCGTACCTGGGGATGCCGGGCGAGATGATCAAGAACGGCATGGGAGTCTTCCTGGGGATTCTCGCGGCACCGCTCAGCATGGCCGTGATCATGCTGCTGTGGATTCCGTTCTTCATGCGGCTGAAGCTGACGAGCGCCTACGAGTACCTCGAACTGAGATTCAGTTATCCGGTGCGGCTGATCGGGGCGGCGTTGTTCGTGCTGCTGCGGCTGGGCTGGATGAGCATGGTGATCTTCGCGGCGTCGATGGCGCTCGACCGCGTCAAAGGCCCGGATCTCCTCTGGCTGCCGGGTGAGGACATCTATTGGTGGATCGGCATCGTGGGGGTCATTGCCGCGATCTACACGGCGGTCGGCGGCATCCAGGCGATGATTTGGACCGACGTCTTGCAGTGCCTGCTGCTGTTGGCGGGAGTGCTGTTGGCGATCGGCTACGTCGCGGCTGTGGATGGGACTGGTCCCATCGATTGGTGGACGACCGCCGCGAACACCGAAGGGCGAAACAATCTCCCGCCGCTGTTTAGCTGGGATCTCACCGTTCGCACGACCATCGTCTTTGCGTTGGTCAATCACTTCTTCTGGAATATCTGCACGCACGGGTCCGATCAGGTTGTGCTGCAACGGTACTTCTCGGTCTCCTCGCTGAAGAACGCTCGGAAGAGTTACTTCGTCAATTTCCTCGTCGATCTGACCATGGCCTCGCTGCTGTCTCTGTGCGGCTTGGCGTTGTTGGCGTTCTACTTGAAGCACGCGGATCAAGTCCCCGGCGGACTGACGGCGGTGAAGGGGGCCGACAAACTCTTCCCGCACTTCTTGGGGAACCAGCTTCCGGCCGGTTTCGCGGGGTTGATCATCTCCGCGTTCCTGTGCGATGCGAGTCAAACGCTGGAGTCCGGCGTGAACGCGATCACGGCGGTGGCCGCGAACGACATTGTCCCTCGGATGCGACGCGGCCGGCCGCGCATCATGAGCGACCTGATGTTTGCTCGCGTGATGAGCATCCTCATCACGATCGCGGTCACAGCGAACGCTTACTTCGTGGCGAACCGCGTGCAGGCAATCGGCGAGACGATCGTCGGCATGATGCCCAAGTTCTTCAACATGTTTGTCGGCCCGCTGTCATCACTGTTCATCATCGGCATGTTCTTTCGCCGTTGCACCGCGAGATCGGCGATCCCGGCCGTGCTGTGCGGATTCGTCGTCTCCATCGCCTGGAGCTGGTGGCCGGAGATTCGTGGCGTTCCCAAAGAGCAGGCTCCGACGTTCCTCCTAGCGATCGCGGCCCCTTGCTTGACGAGCTTGTCGATTGCCTGGATTCTAGGCTGGATTGTCGAACGAGGCGGTGAACACGCCGGCCTCAAATTCACCTGGCGCGAGATCGTGAGCAAAGAGGAAATGAAGTCCGAATCCTGACCGGCTGAAAGCAGTTGGCTGAAAGCTGATGGCTGTTATCCCAAACAAACTTCAAAAACAGCTGTGAGATAACAGCCATCAGCTTTCAGCCCACAGCCATCAGCCGGACAACTGCGGAGAGATTTGCCATGTCACAAAAAGAGTCTTACGACCGGGACGGATTCGTCATCGTCCGCCAACTGCTGTCCTCCGATGAGTTCGCCGAACTGCGGAGCCAGCTTGACCGCTACATCCGCGAGATTGTCCCGACGCTGCCGGATGCCGATGCGTTCTTCGATGACAAGTCACGGCCGGAGACGCTCAAGCAGATGCAGCACATGCAGAAGGATGCGTTCTTCGAGGCGTACACTCGGCAGCCGAAGTGGCGAGAATTGGCGATGTCACTGGTTGGCGAGGAGGCTTCGTGCGAGGGGCCGGAATGGTTCAACAAGCCGCCCGCCACGAATCACATCACTCCGCCGCATCAAGACAACTATTACTTCTGCCTCGCGCCGCCGAACGTCGTCACGATCTGGATGGCGCTCGACGATGTCGATGACGAGAACGGTTGCCTGCGATATGTCCGCGCCTCGCACTTGCCGCCGATCCGGCCCCACAATCGCTCGAACGTGCTGGGTTTCTCGCAGGGGATCACCGACTACGGCGACGCCGACCGCGCGTCCGAGGTCCGCATTCATCTGGCTCCCGGCGACGTCGTCGCGCATCACGGCAACACGATCCACCGAGCCGACGCCAACCGCTCACCGATCCGCAACCGCCGAGCCTTCGCGATGGTCGTCAAAGGACTCAATTGCCAGCGGGACGAAGCCGCGTTCTCTCGATACATGACCGCCGTCAAAGAACAACATCAGCAGATGGGATTGAAGACATAAAACTCTCACCACAGAGACACAGAGGTCACAGAGAAGAGTGGATTACGAGTCTTTGCCTCTCTGTGCCTCTGTGGTGAATCATTTCTTCCAATAGAGACATGAAATGGACTGGCAACTTCTCGACCGTGACCGCGAGATCTGGAACCGCGAATTGGCGACCTTCGTGCCGCCCAAGGTGTTCGACTCGCACCTACATTTGTATGAGTTGAGTCACTTCAACGGTCCGCCGCCGGGCTTGGTTGCGAAGGGACCAGCCAGCGCCGGTTGGGCCGAGTTCCAAAAGCGGATCGCCGAGATCATGCCCGACCGCGAAGTGACCGGCTTGGCGTTTGGGTATCCACAAACGACGGTCAACTTCGAGGCCGCGAACTCGTTCTTGGCGAGCGAATGCCAACACGCGCTCGGCGCGGGTCTCCCGACTCCGCCGCTTTGCCAAATGCTGATTCATCCGTCGATGAACGCTGACTTCATTCGCGAGACGGTTCAACGCGACGGCTTCGTGGGCCTCAAGCCGTATCATCTGTTCGCGACCGAGAAGCCAACGTTCAACGCGCACATCCCCAGCTTTCTGACCGATGAGCACATGCGAGTCGCACACGAGTTGGGCCTGTCGATCACCTTGCACATCGTCCGTTCGCAAGCGTTGGCTGATCCGTCGAATCAGGAAGTCCTGCGGCGGTACGCCACGCAGTATCCGAATGCCCGCATGATCCTGGCTCACGCCGCGCGCGGCTTCAATCCGCATCACACGGTGGTCGGCATCGAATCGCTTCGCGGGTTGCGAAACGTCTGGTTTGATACCTCGGCGGTGACCGACTGCGGAGCCTACGAAGCGATCATCAAAGTCATCGGGCATGACCGCCTGATGTACGGCTCCGACTTCCCGGTCTCGCACATTCGCGGCCGATGCGTCGGATTGGGTGACAATTTCCTGTGGCTCACACCGGACAACACGAAGCTCGATGCGGCCTACGCCGACGTGCAGTTCACGCTGGTTGGGATCGAGTCGCTGCGGACGCTCAAAGTCGCCGCGATCGCCTGCGGCCTGAACGACAAGCAGGTCGAGGACGTGTTCTTCAACAACGGAGCGGAGTTGTTTGCCGAGCGACTTCGTGTTTGAATGCGATAACCTCAGGAGGTGTTGGAGATGTCAAACTTAGCGATGACACTCGATGAGAAACTCAAGCATTGGGATTCCACGACCTGCCAACAGGTCGAGCATCTCGTGAGCGAGATCATCGAGTTGGCTGACTGTGACGCATTGGATTTGATGCGCTCGCGGATCGTGGAACAGGAAGTACTGGACCTGCTCGATGACGCCCCAACCCAAACACGGTGAGGTCTGGCTCGCGGACCTTGGACTCGCGGGAAAGACACGTCCGGTGATCATCGTGTCGCGGACAGACTACGATGCTCCAAGAGCGTTGGCGATCTATGTTCCTCTGACGACGCAAGGCCGAGGCAGCGACTATGAGGTCGCGTTGGGCCACCACTCGTATCTTGATCCGTCGTCTGTCGCTAACGTTCAAGGCGTCGGCTCGTTACCGCTCGTTCGCTTGGAGCGACGAATTGGAATGCTCCCGAAAGACGACCTGTTGAGCGTCAAAGCGGCACTGCAATGGGCATGCGACATGGGCTGAACCGCCCTGTTCGGAGATTTGTATGATTCGACATTCATTGTTCGTGATGACTTGCTTGCTTCTCGTTTCGCCACTCATGTCTCGTGCCGAGGACCTGGATCGAAACGCCGTCGTGGCATTGACGTCAGAATTGCGTGATCGGTGTCTCGACGTCTTGCGACGAGGACTGAAGAGTATCGGTGACAAGCCGGAGGGCTTTTGGCCGGCGATGCACGCGGCTGAAGCGTTGACGCTGGCGGGGCAAGGGGCAGAGGTGGTGGCGTTGCTCAAAGAACGACTGCCCAACGAGACCGATCATCAGCGGCGTTGTGGATTGGCTCGCGAGATCGTGCGAACTGGCAAGCGCGAGCCGCTCGACGTGTTGTTCAACACGCTGGCTAATGAGCAATCCAACGGCCGAGTTCATGCGGCCGAGAGTCTTTACAAAATCGGCGAACTCCGCGACAGCAAGCTCATGCGAGCCGCCTTCGAGCAAAAGGAAAACATCCGCCTGCAACTGATGGCGGCTGCGGCGCTCGGTCGGCAGGGGGACGAAGCGGCGATGAAGCGGTTGCGAAAGATGCTCGGTTCCGAAGACCGCGAGATTCGGAAAATCTGCGGCTGGGTGCTCGGCCTGATCGGCGATGCGTCTGACGTCGAGCCGTTGAAGAAAACCCTTGCCGCCGAGACCGATGAACTCGCAAGAGCATACTTCGTCAACGCTCTCGCGTGTCTCAGTGACGCCGCCGCGAGACAGTCGCTCGGCAAGAATCTGACGTCGAACGACCCAGCAATCAGGACGTACTCAGCCGAGTTCGCTGGCTACAGCCGAGCGGTTGATTTTCGGCCGCAGTTGATCAAGATGCTCGACGACGACAATGTCGATGCGCGAGTGCGAGCGGCTCAAGCGCTGGTCATGCTCTCGCAGCCGCCGAAGTCGTATCGGATTGAGAAACCAAAATAGCGTCGTAGCCACGTTCGCCAGAACGTGGGGACTACGCGGGTTGGCCCACGTTCTGGCGAACGTGGCTACGAATCTAAGAGGTGCCGCCGTGAAACTTCGATTGTGTTGTTTGCTGATGCTCGTCGTTGCCTCACAAGCCACGGCGGAAGACTGGCCGCAGTTTCGCGGCGTCAACGCGAGCGGTGTCTCGACGTCGAACAAGAAACTGCCGACCGAGTTCTCGCTGGAGAAAAACCTGCGCTGGTCCGTAAAGCTCGGCGACGGAGTTGGCTGCCCGATCGTTGTCGGCGGGAAAGTCTTCACAACCGCGATGACGGCAGAAAAAACTTTTTCCGTCTTCGCCTTCGAGGCCGCGACCGGCAAGAAGCTGTGGCAACGAGATTTCGAGTCGGGCAAGCTGCCGCGAATCACTCCGCCGAACAGCCATGCGTCGAGCACCCCCGTCAGCGACGGCAAGCAGGTCTACGTCTACTTCAGCACGCTGGGTCTTATTGCACTCGATGCGATGAGCGGCGACGAGAAGTGGAAACGCTCGCTGCCCAGTCCCAGCTATTTGATGGACTGGGGAGCCGCCTCGTCACCAATCGTGCATGACGGCACGGTCTACTTCAATCAGGACGACGATCTGTCTCCCGTGCTGTTCGCGGTCGATGCGAAATCCGGAGCCATGAAGTGGACCGCCGACCGCTCGGACATGCTGGGCGGCTACGCGGTGCCGGTCATCTGCGAGGCAAATGGTCAAACCGATGTCGTCGTTTCTGGCAGCGGATTCCTGAAAGGCTACGACCCGGCCACGGGAGCCGAACGCTGGAGCAGCAACTCGACGCTGCGGACGATGATGGCCTCGCCGGTCGTGCGTGATGGGATCATCTACCTGTCGTCTCAAAGTTACGGTGATGAAAAACGGACGCTGAAGTTCGCGCTGCTCGAATGGCTCGACACGAACCAGGACGGCAAGCTGGCCAAGGCCGAGATCCCGAAAGAGTTCGCCTCGCGCTTCGATGCTTCGGACAAGAACGGAGACGGCTTCATCGCCGATGCGGAAGTCGACACGGCGTTCCAATCGGCCAAGAACCAAGCTGGCGGCGGCAACACAATCCAAGCCGTGCGCGGCGGAGGTCGCGGCGACGTCACGAAGACGCACGTCCTATGGAACATCAACAACAAGTCACCATCGAACATCGTCTCGCCGATCGTCGTGGGCGAGCAACTTTTCATCGTCAAAAAAGGTGGCCTGTCGAGTTCCTTCGACGCCAAGACTGGCAAGAGCCATTGGGAACTCAACCGCATCCGCAACATCGGCGACTACTACGCCTCGCCGGTGGCCGGCGACGGCAAAATCTTCGTCACGGGCGAGAACGGCTTCATCGTCGTGCTGGAACAAGGACCGAAGCTGAACATCCTCGCGACCAACGACGTCGGTGAGTCATGCGTTGCGACCCCGGCCATCGCCGACGGCCGGCTGTTTGTGCGCGGGCGCGAGTCGCTGTTTTGCTTTGAGAATGAGTGATGCGGACGATCCAGATTTCAGACAGGAAGATTGGGGACAGGAAGATCATGCAAACAATTCGTCAGTTCATTTTCCTGTCAGCCATATTCCTGTCTGCTGCGGTTCCAGAATCCCGATTGTTCGCCGGCCCGCGCGTGGACATCGTCATCGGCGAAAAAGCTCCCGCTCTAGAACGGCTCGCGGCGGACGAACTGTCCAGTCAACTCAAACGAGTCTACGAAGCCGATGTGAAGATTGGCTCGACCGTGCCGTCGGATGCATCGCATGTCATCTTCGTCGGCAGCCCGGAGACGAACGCCAACATGAAGCCGTTCGCTGGCTCCTGGCCAAGCGGCGATAAGAAGCTGACCGACCAAGGGCACCTGTTGCGATCGGTGACTCACAACAATCGCCCCGCCCTGTTGATCGGCGGCGGCAGCCCGGTTGCGACCTATTGGGCCGTCGCTGAATTCGGCCATCGCCTTGGCATTCGTTCGATGCTGTTTGGCGATCTCGATCCGGTCAGTCCTCCGGAATTCTCACTGGCAGCAGTCGATGCCTTCGTCGAACCGTCACCAAGGCATCGTGGATGGCAATTCGGTAACTGGAGCTACGCTGATTCAGGCTGTTGGAGCACAGAGGAATTTCGACTTGTTCTACGGCAGCTCGCCAAGCTCCGGTTCAATCACGTCACGATCAACCTCTCCGGTTCTCAGCCATACATTCACTTGGACTACGCCGGGGTGTCGCGCTCGACCAGCGCATTGTTCCGAACCCAAACGCCTTCGATCGTGGTCTCAGGCGATACGCTTGGTCGGAAGGCGTTCGGCAGTGCCAAACTGTTTGAGCATCCCAATTTCGTCGGAGCAGATAGCTACACCAGACGCCGCGAACGAGCGGAGACACATCTTCGCGCCATCATCGCTGCGGCGCAGGAATTGGGAATAAGGGTCGATCTCAGTATCCACATTGGATCCGTTGGAGATTTCCCTGCGGAATTCGCGAAGGTGGCCGGAGAGAGAGTTCCGAAGGACGGAAATACCTTCTCCCCCAGGTTGTCGCAATTACCAAACAAGCCCGAGTTGGCCGAGTTTGTAAAAGCCTGGATTGAAGCGATCGTCAAGAACTATCCCACAATCGACGGTTTACAAATCAACTCCTATGACCTGGAGGAACGCGCGGTTGAATGGCTTGTTGAGAAGACCGGCCCTTTGAAACGAGCCGATGGACGTGAAATACCGCTGACAAGGAGGCAATACTCGAAAGGCAAATGGATGGTCATGCCGTTCAACGAAACTCAATCGTCCTTACCGGCCGTCATGGATTTGCCGTTTGACGAATCAAGCTTTGGCGTGCTTCCGAGTTGTCGTCCGCAATTTTGGGAAGCGGACTGGGAGAAAATCGTTCGACGTGGCTGTGGCTTTGAAGTGACGGAATCAGATATCGGCGAACTCGATCTTCCGGTCTATTGGCTGAGCCGCAACAGTTGCCAACAGTCCCTGTCGCCAATGCAGGCGTGCCGCGAACTGCTCGCACCGGTTTGTGGCGAGGAAGTCGATCACCGCGTCTGGAAGGCGATCGAACTCGTCGAATTGGTGGTCGAGGATAGCCCGATCGACGGAACCGGAATCGGTATCGAGAACAATCTGAAGGAGACATTTGCTCTGCCAAAGGCGTGGAACGTGGCCAGGGACAACTACCTCAACGCGATGAACGAGATGTACCGCGCGAACACGCGAGCACGTGAGGGAGGCCGAGCCTACACGCTGTATTTGGCTCGACGATTCGAGTTCGCCTACGAGTACATGAACTGTGTCGAAGCAGTTCGCAAGTCGGCAATTGCCGAGCGTGATAACGACCGCGACACACAAATCGCCGAGATCGAAAAGGCGATCGAGTCGTTGAATAACGCGCTGAACGCGATGGCGGAAGTGGCTCGCAGCAACAGCGATCGAGGCTTGATCGCAGTGCTCAATGAGAACGGCTATCGTCCGCTCAAGAAGAAGCTGGCGGAGGCGGAAGCGGCGAAGTGAAATTTGGAGTGCGGTGACCAAAGTCACCGCTTTTCAAAACGCGCTGTTGCGCGTGAATCTATTCAGTCGTGTGTTTGATGCGTTTTGAAAAGCGACGACTTGGGTCGTCGCACTCCAAAGGAAATGAAAATGACTCGTCGATTTGGTGGGATGTGGCCGGCGCTCGTGACGCCGTTTGGTGCGGACGGAAAACCGGCGCTCGAAGTCGTCGAGCAGCTTGTTGATCTGTTTGCGAAACAAGAGATGGATGGGCTGTACGTCACCGGCTCGACTGGGCAGTGGCCGTTGCTAACCGTCGCTGAACGGCAGGCCATCGTCGAACGCTGCGTGAAGGCGAGTGCCGGGCGCATCCCGATCATGGCACATGTCGGAGCGGTTGCGACCGACGATGCCGTGACTCTGGCGAAACATGCGAAACAGGTCGGGGCCGATGCGGTTTCGACGGTCGCTCCGATTTACTACCCGCACTCTGGCGACGTGGTCTTCGAGCATTACCGGCGCATCGGGGCCGCCTCGGACTTGCCGCTGTTTGTGTATCACATCGAGCTGGCTCAGAAGATTACCGTCGGAGCGAAGGAATACACCGATCGCATACTCGGCCTGCCGAACATCGCCGGCATGAAGATCACCGCCGGCGATTTGTATTTGTTCGGCCTGATTCACTCGCACGCGGGGGATCGGCTGCAACTTTTCAGCGGCGCGGACGAGGTCATGTGTCAGGCAGTGCTGTCCGGTTCGATCGGCGCGATCGGGACGTTTTACAACGTCTTCGGCCCGGCCTGTCAGCGTGCTCGTTTAGCGATGCTCGCTGGGCAAGTGGAAAGGGTCCGCTCCTTCATGTTGGCGTTCCAGCAAGTGATCGCGCGAGTCATCGCCTCCGGTTCCATCTGGTCGTTCTTCCGAACGGCCATGCGACACAAATACGACATCGACATCGGTGCTCCCCGCGCTCCGCTGGGCATCATGGACAAGCCGTGGGCCGAGACCGATGTCGCCGAGTTGGTGGCGCTGGTGGATGAGGCCGCCTAACTTTAGAGTGCGGTGACCTGAGTCACCGCTTTTCAAAACGGCCGGAATCACGAACCACGGACTCGAATTGTCACTGACGCGTTTTGAAAAGCGACGACTCAGGCCGTCGCACTCCAAAGGAAAGCCATGAGCGAACCACTTGTTTATCTCAACGGACAGATGATCCCTGCCTCACAAGCGAATTTGAAAATCTATGACGCAGGAGTCGTGCTTGGCGCGACGGTCACTGAGATGACTCGGACGTTTCGGCATCAACCGTTTCGGTTGGAGGATCACGTCGCGCGGTTGTTTCGATCGCTGAAGTATGTGCGGCTCGATATTGGCATGACCCAGGAACAACTCGTCGCTGCGTCGCGCGAATTGCTGGCGAACAATACCAAGCTGATTGAAACGGATGATGAACTCGGACTGATTCACTTCGTCACGGCGGGTGAGTACGGCTCGTATGTCGCCGTTCCGGGAACTCCGGTGCGAACCGGGCCAACGATTTGCATGCACACGTTTCCGATGCCGTTCGCCCTCTGGGCCGAGCGAGTGAAGAACGGCGCGCACGTCGTCACGCCGAGCATTCGACACGTCCCGCCGCAGTGCTACGACCCGAAGATGAAGTATCGCAGCCGCATGCACTACTTTCTGGCCGATCAGGAAGCGCGACTGGCCGATCCGCAGGCACTCGCGCTGCTGCTGGATCTCGATGGCAACGTGACCGAAACCAGCGGCGCGAATTTTCTGATCGTCGAGAACGGCACGATCGTCTCGCCCACGTTGCGCAACACGCTGCCGGGCATCAGCCGAGCGACCGTCATCGAACTGGCAGCGAAGCTCGGCATCCCGTTCGTCGAGCGGGACATCCAAGTCCATTCGGTGATGAACGCCGACGAGGCATTCCTGTCGAGCACGCCGTATGGCTTGTGCCCGGTGACGAAGATCAATGGCGTCGCAATCGGCGACGGTCAGCCGAGGCCAATCTATCGGCGGCTAATGTCGGCGTGGAATGAACTGGTCGGTCTGGACGTCGCCGGGCAATTCACGGCGCGGCTGTGACACCTCGCACGACGCGCCAGCGAGTGGCTGTCGCTTGACCACTCGCTGGCGCGTCGTGCTGGCTCGGAGTCACACAACCGGGCTTCGCAACGTTCCAATTTGCTCGATCGACGCTTCCATCACATCGCCCGCTTTCAGGAATTTGCCTTTTGCGTGGCCGACTCCCGACGTTGTGCCTGTCGAGATGATGTCTCCCGGCACGAGCGTCACGAACGACGAGATGAACTCGATGATCGCTGCGACTGGGAAGACCATCTCGGCGGTTGAACCATCTTGTTCCACACCGCCGTTGACCTTCAGGGTCATGTGCAGCGTCTGCGGATCAGCAAGTTCGTCGGCCGGCAGAACACACGGGCCCATCGGACAGAACGTGTCGTGCCACTTGCCGTGCAGCCAATCGAAGAAGCCGTCCTTCTCGCGTTGTGTGCGGCCGGGGTTCGGTCGGAATTTGCGGTCGGAGATGTCGTTCACGACCGTGTAGCCGGCAACGTAGCAGAGGGCGTCAGCCTCTTTCACGTTCTTCGCTGTGCGACCGATGATTACGCCGAGTTCCAATTCCCAGTCGATGTGATTGGGGGAGACCTCCGGGATGCGGACCGGATCGCCAGGATGATTCAACGTCGTGAGCGGCGGCTTCATGAAGACATACGGAAACGTCTGCGCCCGCTCGGTCGCTTTGCCGCCCCCCTCTTCGATGTGCTTCGAGTAGTTGCCCGCGAGCAGCAACAGTTTCGATGGCGAGGGCACCGGCACCAGTAGCTTCACGGAGTCAGTGGAAACGCGCAGCGCGGCCACGTCACCGGATGACAATTGAGCAAGTCGCTGCTGGATCTCGCGGACTTGTTGTCGCTGGCTACCACCGGGCAACGCGGCACCCAAGCCATCCAGCGCAGAGAGTGACACGCCCACTTTGGCAGCGGCTGCGGCCAGAGGAATGACCGTCAAGTCGTCATAAAAACCAATCTGCTGAATTTGCTGAAGCTCAAAACGGCAGAGTCGCATGAAATTACTCCTGTCACTGGAAGAGGTCATGAATTGTGTGGCACAGCTTGCCTGTCTAAACAGCCTCAAGTGGCATCCTCGGGCAATCCATCAGCCAACTGTTTGACGTCAGACTTCACGGTGAGCATGAGCAATCTCCTGACCACATCCAAACTTGACGTTGCTACGATAGCCCGCGTTGAAAGCGTACGTCAAATGTTGCACTCCTCGCTAACTCCACAGCGCCTCAGCTTACGGCGGCACTTGGTACATCCCGGTCAAAGAGGAAGACCCCCCCAACGGCGGCTACGAAATCAGCGTCACCTTCTGCGAACCGGAGATCGACGACGTGATGACCGAGGGAATGAAGCGGATATTGCCGGGATGAGAGCTATTCCAAGTCTTTCAAATCCTTATGACGGCGGGTAAAGCCCAAGAGGAATAGAAGTAACAGTTCGGGGAACTTGGACCAAATCACGCTCGTTCCAGAAGGACGAAGCCATTTCACACGGCGTCGAAAACGCGGACACGTTTGATCCTCTCTAACGATTGCAAACTGCCGCAATCGCCAGGACCAGTTCAGGCAATAGCCAACGCCGGTGCCCATTGCCATTCCGGACTGCACGAAATGAGCACAGCCGAAGCAAGCATTGGTCTCACACGGTTTCATCCTTCGTATCGGGAGTTGATGTTGTTCCATCCAACTTGCCTCAGCCATTTCGGCATTGTCGTTTCTGATCAGACGTGTGCCACGATGCCTGTGGTTGTTTGAGAAATCAAGCGGCCGTGTCGGTTTGGTCTTCGTCTCATGAGGGACAAACAGCAGTCGAGCAAACATCAATCCTTCGTGACGGCTTCATCCAAGTTCAACAACGCTCGCGCGACGAGCGACCAGGCGGCGCGTTCGCTGGCGTCGCCCTCGCCCGGACCTGCGAGCGTTGCGGCGTCGAGTTCCTTCGTGGCGAGGCGCTCGCGCTGAGTCTTGAGGAAACGGCTCAACAGTGCGATCTCGGCATCGGTTGGCGGGCGCGTCAGGCAACGGCGGAAGAGTTCGGCGAGTCGCGCGTCGTCGCTGCTCGGCAACGCCGCGAATTGTCGGCCGAGGGCTTGTGAGGCTTCGGTGAAGACGCTGTCATTGAGCAACGTCAGCGCTTGCAGCGGGGTGTTCGAGACTTCGCGGCGAACGACACACGCCTCGCCGCTGGGAGCGTCGAACGTCGTGAACATCGCGAACGGCGCGGTTCGCTTCGCAAACGTGTAGAGGCTGCGGCGATGCCGATCGAGTCCCTCGCTGACCTTCCAGGCGAGTTGCCCGTAGGTGCCCTCGGTCGTGATGTTCGCCGGCTGCGGCGGAAAGACGCTCGGCCCACCCAGCTTCCGGCCGAGCAGTCCGCTGATGGTCAGCAGTGAATCGCGCACCGATTCGGCTTCGACTCGAAATCGCGGGCCGCGAGCGAGCAGTTCGTTCTGAGCATCGCGCCGCAACAACTCCGGCGTGACGCGGCTCGACTGCTGATACGTCGCGCTGGTGACGATCAGGCGGTGCAGGCGTTTGAGGGACCACGCGCTCGGCGCGGGTCTCCCGACCCCGCCGTTCGTCGGGACCGAAGGTCTCCCCGAATTCGAGGCGGGCGACACATTCGGGAGACCTTCGGTCGGCCCAGCGGCGGGGTCAGGAGACCCGCGCCGAGCGCTGAACTCCACTGCTAACCAATCGAGCAGTTCCGGATGCGTCGGCAGCGCGCCTTGGAAGCCGAAGTCTTCTTGCGTGCGGACGAGGCCGCGGCCGAAGAGCGCGGCCCAATGTCGGTTGACGGTGACGCGCGCGGTCAGCGGGTTGCTTGGCGAGACCAGCCAGTTCGCGAGCGCCAGCCGATCGGCGGCCGAATTCGCGAGCAGGGGCGGCAACGCCGACAAGCTGCCAGCGGCGACGAGTTCTTTCGGTTGCAGGTACTCGCCCCGATGGTGCCGATGCGTCGGACGTGGGTTGTTTGCAGGTCGCTCTTGCAGAACCAACGCTGTCGGTAGTGCGGGTCGCTGTGTACGCAGTGATTCGATCTCTTGTCGCGTGCTGGCAAGTTCCGGTGCGGTCGCGCAAAACTGCTTCACGAGTGCGGCGTGCTCGGTGAGCGGCACGGCGCTAGCCGCCGGTTTTGAACGGTTGGGAGCACCGGCGGCTAGCGCCTTGCCGCTCAGTTCTGACTCGACGTCTGCGGGCAGGATCGGGGCTTCGACCGCTCGCGGATCGTTCGTCACGGAGATGCGGAACTTTCCCAGGCCGGGGGCGTAGTAGCGTTCGAACAACATTCGCAGGTGGAGCGGGCCGTCGTTTTTGAGCGGCTCGGCGAGCTGAAAGACGGCGGTGTGCGGTTTGCCTTGGCCGCCGTTGATTGACCAGCCGGTTTGTTTGTTGTCGTCGACCGCGGCCATCGCGTTGCTGTTGCCGGCGGCGAAGGTCTGTGTCGCGCGAGCAAAGCGGCGCGGTGCATCTGCGACGGTCAGCGCGATGTCGCTCAGGAAGAAGTCGCCGAATGGGCCTTCGTAGTAGACTCGGCCGGGGCCGTGCTTCGGCAGGCGGTCATCCGGCAGGGCCTCGAGGCGGAGGGCGACGATTTCTTTCAGGCTCGACTTCAGCGTCAGCTCGTACAAGTCGCTCTTCGACATGTCGCCGCTGACGAAGACGATGCCGTTGCCCTCGACCGTCAGCAGCGGCAGGTTGCTGGTCGCTGCGACAATCTGCGGCGTCTCCCAGTGGATCAGCGACTTCTGAGTCTCCGCCAGCCACGCGGCGTACTTCTGGTCGAAGTGCTTGCGACGTTGCTCGTCCGGCGACCCGCTCGCCGAGTTGCGTCGGCCAAGGCTGATCCGAAACTTGCCGAGCGTGTGCTTCATGCCGTGTTGTTGTTCGAGCTTGATCGTCCAACGAGCCGGCTTGTCCGCGAAGCCGGCTGGTTGTGCGAGCACGAACGTCGCAGTGCGGTTGACGTTCCAAGTGCCGGGACCGTGAATCGCCCAGCCGCCGGTCTTTGTGTTGCCGTCGATGGCTTGAGCGACGGCGAATTGATCCTGTGAGAAGTCGGCCGAGGCGTGTGCGAATTTGAGCGACTGCGCGTCGTTCGGTGTGTCACGCAGCGCGATCGACGCGGTGATCTCGCTGAGCACGAAGTTGCCGTGCGGCGTGCGGCCGGGGCCTTTGCTCGGCAGCTTGTCGTCGATCAATGCTTCGAGCCGGATCGCGGCGACGTCGCGTAAATCGCTGTCGAGCTGAATCTCGTACGAGTCGGTTTCGGGAGTCGTGCCGCTCAGCAAGACGCTGGCATCCGATTGAACTTCGGCAGTCGCGCCGTTGGCCGACTTCACGGCGATTGGCTTGAGCGGCGTCCAAGAGAACTCATCCGGTAGCGGAAAACGATTCGGCAGGTCAGCTTCGAGTTCGGCAACACGACGGTCGATCTCGGTTTGCTTGGCGACCAGTTCGGGGACCGGGATGTCGAGTTCGGGTTCCTCGGCGTTGTTGAGCAATCCGAAGAAGCGGTAGTAATCGGTGTGCGTGATCGGGTCGTACTTGTGCGTGTGGCACTGAGCACAGCCAATCGTCAGCCCCAGCCAGACGGAGCCGGTCGTCGCGACACGGTCGGTCATCGCGTGGAAGCGGAACTCCAGCGGGTCGATGCCCCCCTCTTCGTTCAGCATCGTGTTGCGGTGAAAGCCGGTCGCGATGCGCTGCTGGATGTTCGCGTGCGGCCGCATGTCGCCGGCGAGTTGGTCGATCGTGAATTGATCGAACGGCTGGTCGGCATTGATCGCGTTGATGACCCAATCGCGATACGGCCAGACGTTGCGAGTCCGATCTTTCTCGTAGCCGTTCGTGTCGGCGTACCGCGCGAGATCGAGCCAGCGCCGCGCCCAGCGCTCACCATACGCCGGCGACGCGAGCAGTCGATCGACGAGTTGCTCGTAAGCATCGAGCGACGGGTCGTTGACGAATTCATCAACCTCGGCCGGAGTCGGTGGAACACCGATCAAGTCGAGGAACACGCGCCGCGCGAGCGTGTGCCGATCAGCCTGCGGCGACGGCTTGTGTCCTTCCGCTTCAAGCCGTGCGAGTACGAACTGGTCGATACCGTTGCGCGGCCAACTCGCGTCGCGGACTTTCGGCAGCGCCGGACGCTTCGGCGCGACGAACGCCCAGTGCGGACGATACTCGGCACCGCTGGCGACCCAGCGTTTGAGGATGTCTCGCTGCTCGGCGGTGAGTTCCAACTTCGTCGAAGCTGGAGGCATCTTTTCTTCGGAGCCGTCCGGCAAGTGAATGCGGCGGATCAATTCACTGTTGTCTGGCTTGCTGGGGACGATCGCCGCCTTGCCGCTGTCGGCGAGTTTCGTTGCGGCGTCGCGAACGTCGAGTCGCAGTCCGCTCTGCCGCTGACCCTCGTCGGGTCCGTGACACTTGAAGCAGTACCGCGACAAGATCGGCCGAATTTCACGCTCAAACGACGGCGTGCCAGCGGCGCGAACTTGCGCTGTGACGACAGACAACGACAGCATCGTCCAAGCAATTGCTTTGTGGGTCAGTGAGGTCGTCATGAATTTCGATCCTTTCGCATTCAGGCAGCGAGTCGGCAACGTAAACGTCCGGGTTGATACGAGCAACTGGGCGGCAACACCGAACTGGCGGCAGCAAAGCCAAAGTGACTCGCGACCCCACGAACGTAGCTGCCTCGCTCCCGCGAAGCAGAGCGACTTTGAGAAGTCTCTCGAAACTCGAAGTGATCTCGCGACAGTCCAATTTGGGCATCGTGAGTCGTTGGCTTTAGCTTCGTCTCGTGGAACGGGGCGACAATGTGGTCTCGTTCGATGCCGAGCGACTCAACGACCCATGTTTGCGAGTCCTGATCGCCAGCGGCTACGCTACCTCGGTCGCTTTTGTCCGTCAGCTTGACGACTTGGAATTGAGAGCCATGAAATTTGAAACGAAGTGCGTCCATGTGGGAGTCGATAAGGACTCGTCCTACAACAGTTGTATCACGCCGATTTATCCGACCTCGACGTTTCGCTGGGTCGATTTGGAGACGAACAAGGGGTTCGACTACACGCGGTCAGGGAATCCGACTCGGCAAGGTTTGGAGCAGAGCATCGCGGCGCTCGAAGGGGGCATCGACTGCCGAGCCACCAGCACGGGGATGTCGGCGATCACCTGCGCAATGTATCTCTTCAAGTCGGGCGATCACATCATCGCGGGGCACGATATCTACGGCGGAACGTTCCGGCTGTTCTCGAAGGTTCTGCCGGACTACGAGCTGAAGTTCTCATTCGTGAACATGAGCGATCCGGCCAACGTGCGAGCGGCTTTGACGCCGCAGACGAAAGGAATTTGGATTGAGACGCCCAGCAACCCACTGTTAAATCTGGTGGACTTGTCGGCCATCTCGGCGATCGCGAAAGAAGCGGGGGCGATCACGATCGCGGACAACACCTTCCTGTCACCGTACCTGCAACGGCCGTTCGAGTTCGGCGTCGATGTGGTGGTCCACTCGACGACGAAGTACCTCAACGGGCATTCGGATGTCGTCGGCGGAGCGGTCGTGACTCGGCATCAAGCTCATGCCGAGCGGATTGCGTACGTCCACAACGCGCTCGGTTTGGCGTGCTCGCCGTTTGATGCGTGGCTGGTGCTGCGCGGGATCAAGACGCTGGGGCCGCGAATGGAGGCCCATCAACGTGGGGCGACAGCAGTCGCGAAGATGCTGGCGGAGCATCCGAAAGTCGAATGGGTCTATTACCCGGGTTTGCCAACTCATCCGCATCACGAATTGGCGAAACGGCAACAGCGCGGGTTCGGAGCGATGCTCAGCTTCGACATCAAAGGGGGACGCGCTCAGGCCGAGAAGATGATGATGCAGACGAAACTGTTTCAGATGGCGGAATCGCTGGGAGGCGTCGAATCGCTGATTGCTTATCCGGTGACGATGAGCCATGCCTCGATGACGCCGGAAGCTCGGCTTGCCGCCGGAATCACCGAGAAAACGATTCGCCTGTCGGTGGGGATTGAGAATCCCGACGATTTGGTCGAAGACCTGCGGCAAGCGTTGGAGTTCGCGTAGATCGAGACGCTCAAGACAGCTACTTGTGGCTGCGGACTCAGCCCCGATAGAATCTGAGCCAACCAGCAAAAATCAACACACCAGGAGAATTCACCGTGCATGTGGAAATCACTTGCCGCCACGGGCACGTCAAAGAGGACGTGCGGGTCTACATGGCCGAGAAATCCGAAAAACTGCTGACGTACTTTGAGCGGATCACCGCCATCAACGTGACCATCAGCTTTGAAAACACGCACGCCAAGGTCGAAATCCTCGTCGATGCCGAGCACAAGCATGACTTCGTCGCGCACGCCGAAGACGCCGAGGCTCAGGTGGCGTTTGACAGTGCGCACCACAAAATCGTGCAGCAAATTCACAAGTACAAAGAGAAGGTGCAGAATCATCACCGGCACGAGCCGGCCAAGAAGCCGGCCGACGAAGAGTGATTCCGATGGTTCCCTCGTCGCACAGGCGGCTCGCCTGTGTTTCACGCGAAATCCCAGCAGGCCAGCCGCCTGTTCTACGTTTCGAGAGGAGTGTCTTTCATGAAGTTGATGGACTTTGTTGTGTCCAATGCGATCGTCCCCGATTTGCAGGTGACGAACAAAGAAGGTGCGATTCGCGGTTTGGTCGGTGCGCTCAAAGGTGCGGGAGTGATTGCGGCGGACAGCGAAGAGGGGATCGTTGCGGCGATTCTGAAGCGCGAAGAATTAGGCTCGACGGGGATCGGCAACGGGGTCGCCGTACCGCATACGAAACATGCGTCGGTCAGCAAGCTGGTGGCGGCCATCGCGTTGGTAAAGAACGGAGTGGACTTCCAAAGTCTCGACGGCGGACAAGTTCAGATTCTGTTCTTGCTCGTGTCGCCGCCGGATCGTCCGGGAGATCATCTGCGTGGGTTGGAGAACATCTCGCGGCATCTCCGCAATCAAAAGTTTTGCAGCTTTCTGAAACAGGCGAAGACCAAGGAAGACGTGCTCACGCTGCTGAACGAGGCGGACAACAATCAACTCGGCTGAGTGGCGACGGAGGCGATTTCAGCTTCGACGCAAACCCTTGGGACTATTCGATGGGCGGAGAATCCGTCTCGCGCACCGTGACTGTCGGGCTGGAACATGGCCTGCACCTGGTGCCGTGCTCGCGGCTGGTGAAGCTGGCGAACGGCCTGAGTTGTGACGTGCGCATTCGCAATGGCTCAAAGCTGGCCGATGCGAAGAACATCTTCGAACTGATGGGAATGGCCGCTTTCGGCGATCAGCTCGAAGTAATTGCCTCCGGCGACGACGCCGAGGCGGCACTGGCGAAAATCGTTCAATTGTTCGAGTCGAACTTCGCCGAATGAGCCAACTTCCAAATGAAATCCTCGCGATTGTTCGGGAGGGCGAGGCTCCCGCCGAGCCGGTGCGTGAAACTTGCGTGCTCCCCAACCCGGCTCGGCGGGAGCCTCGCCCTCCCTCAAGGACGCTTTCACCGTGAATCAAATCGGCCGAACGCTCGCCCTCGCTGACGCTTCGAGGTTGTGAGTTTTTCACCGTAAGGCAGCCAGTTGAAATTGATCTACCGGCAGTTTGGCTTGCTGAGTTATAGACCGCGAAAGGGTTTGGGAGAAACATCCAGGTCTCAGGGACGAGACGATGAATGCAGAACTGACAGAGGCTGTGATTGCAACGG
>SXGT01145078.1_pt1 | contig 22015 bp, 15 predicted proteins | sample 3176221 | NCBI WGS metagenome assembly SXGT01 (sample SAMN11356862, study PRJNA531348) | freshwater metagenome | isolation source: freshwater sample F1-120 | place: China: Fuxian Lake, Yuxi | collected 2017-12-25
GTCTTGCCCACCCCCGTCGGGCCGATCATGATGATGTTCTTGGGCGTGATCTCGTCGCGCAGATCCTCCCGGACCTGACGGCGGCGCCATCGGTCCCGCAGCGCGATGGCCACGGCCCGCTTGGCCGCGCGCTGGCCGATGATGTACCTGTCGAGCTCGCTGACGATCTCGCGCGGGGTCAACGACGAGGTCATCGCCGCGCCGGAGAGGTCTTCACTGGCCATCCTTGATCTCCTCCAACGTCAGGTTTTCATTGGTGAACACGCAGATCCCTGCCGCGATCCCCATCGAGCGCTCGACGATCTCGCGCGGCCCCAGATCGCTGTGGCGCGAGAGCGCCCGGGCGGCCGCCAGCGCATAGCCGCCGCCGCTGCCGATGGCCGCGATGTCCTCATCCGGCGCGACCACGTCCCCGCTGCCCGACAGGACCAGGATCCGCTCGCCGTCGGCCGCGATCATCATCGCCTCCAGCCTCCTGAGCGCCTTGTCCGTCCGCCAGTCCTTGGCGAGCTCCACGGCAGCCCGCGTCAGGTTCCCCCCGTACTCCCCGAGCTTGCCGTCGAGTTTTTCAAAGAGGGTCATCGCGTCGGCGGTCGATCCGGCGAAGCCGCAGATGACCTTGTCGTGGTGGATGCGGCGGACCTTGCGGGCCGTCCCCTTCATCACTGTATGGCCCATCGAGACCTGCCCGTCGCCCGCCACCACCACGTGGCCACCTCGCCGTATCGCAAGAATCGTCGTCATCGCCCCCTCCATGGCGCCGGCCCATCCGGCGCAGACCCCCATGGTGAGCACCGGGCCACTGAGGTCAAACCGCGCTCAAGGATCGGCGGACGATCCTCCACCGACGGATCGGATCATCCCTCTGCGGGTCCGATTGTTCCTCGATGGGGTCTTATGGTTCTTCGACGGGGTCTTCTGGTTCCTCGACGGGGTCTTCTGGTTCCTCGACGGGGTCTGATCGTCGCTCGACGGGGTTGGGGCGTCCCTCGCCTGGATCGCGGCGCGCCCTCGGGTGGGCGTCGTCGTAGGCCGCCATCAGCGAGCCCAGCGACAGGTGGGTGTACTGCTGGGTCGTCGACAGGCTGGCGTGGCCGAGGAGCTCCTGGATGCCGCGCAGGTCTGCGCCGCCGTCGAGCATGTGGGTGGCGAAGCTGTGGCGGAGGCCGTGGGGCGATATCTGGGTGGGGACGCCCGCCTTGATGAGATCGTCGCCGATGAGCCTGCGCACCGAGCGGACGCTGAGGCGCCCGCCCCTGTGGTTCAGGAAGAGCGCCTCCTGGCCGACCTTGGCGTGCTCCTCGATCAGCGCGGCGCGGATCGGCAACCACGCCCGTATCGCCGCGGCGCAGGGATCGGTCAGGGGCACCAGGCGCTCCTTGCTGCCCTTGCCCACCACCACCACCCACCCCTCCTCCAGATCGACCTCGCCGAGATCGAGGCCAGCCATCTCGCTGACCCGCAGTCCCGAGCCGTAGAGCAGCTCCCACATCGCCTTGTTGCGCGCCTCCAGCGGCTCGCCGGCCCCCTCGCGGTCGATCAGCGCGAAGGCCTCATCGACGTTGAGCACCGCCGCCAGCGGTCGCCCCTTGCGGGGCAAGGTCAGGAGTTCGGCGGGGTTGGAGGCGCACAGGCCGCGCTTGTTGAGGTGCCTGTAGAAGGTCCGAAGGGTCGAGATCTTGCGGCAGAGGGTGCTGACGGCGCTGGACTCGGCCATCGAGCCGAGCCAGCGGCGAAGATCCTTGTGGGAGATCTGATCCGGGGTCCTGTCCCCGATCTCGCTGGCCTCAAGCCAGGCGAGCAGGCCCCGGAGGTCGGCTCTGTAGGCGCGCAGGGTCTGCGGCGAGGCGCCGCGCTCGGCGCGCATCGTGGTCAAGAAGGCTTCGACGGGCCATCGAGGCTCATCGTCGCGCTCGGCGGGCTTGTCGCGCATGGCCACCCCCTCAGGTCGCCGCGATGGCCTCAATCCCCCCGTCGGGATCGGCGTCGAGGAGCTCGGACGCCATCACCTTGACCTCGTCCAGGGATCCGAAGGTCGCGCTGCACGTCGTGCAGTTGAGCTCAGTGCCGCCGCCCTCCTTCTCGACGAGGTAGGCCGCGCCGCAGGTCGGGCAGGGGTGCGGGATGGGCTTTTGCCAGACGGCGAACTTGCACTTCGGGTAGTCACTGCACCCGTAGAAGGTCTTGCCCCGCTTGGAGCGCTTCTCGATGATGCTCGAGGCGCACTCCGGGCAAGGCACGCCGATGGAGAAGCCGCGCGTATTCTTGCAGGTCGGGTAGTCGCTGCAGGCCAGGAAGCGACCGAAGCGGCCGGACTTGACGATCATGTCCTTGCCGCACTTGTCGCAAAGGCCCATGACCTCGACCTCCTCCTCGACCATCTGTATCTCCCCCTCCTCGTCCTTGACGAACTCCGAGGTGAAGCGGCAGGTCGGGTAGGTCCCGCAGGCCAGGAAGTAGCCGTTCTTGCCCCACTTGATGACCAGAGGCGAGGCGCAGGTCGGGCAAGGGAGCGACGTGGGCCGGGTCTCCTGCTTGAGGTTGCGCATCTGGTCGCGCGCCTCGGCCAGGGTCGCCGTGAAGGGCTCGTAGAAGCGATCCAGGACCCCGGTCCACTCCAGCGAGCCCTCCTCGATGGAGTCCAGCTCGCCCTCCATCCGGGCCGTGAAGTCCACCGAGAGGATGTCCGGGAAGCACTCCACGAGCAGCTCGGTGGTCACGGCGCCGAGCTCGGTCGGCTTGAACTTGCCCTTCTCCTTGTCGACGTAGCCCTTGTCCTGGATCGTCGAGATGATCGCGGCGTAGGTCGAGGGGCGGCCGATGCCCTGCTCCTCAAGCTCCTTGACCAGGGTCGCCTCGGTGAAGCGCGGCGGCGGCTGGGTAAAGTGCTGCCCTTCCTCGATTTTTTGACAGGTGAGGGCCTGACCTTCGGAGAGGTTGGGCATGGTGCGCCCCTCGTCCTCGTTGGCCTCCTCGCCGTAGACGCTCAGGTAGCCGGCGAAGGTCATGATGGACCCCGAGGCCCGGAAGGTGTGATCGCCGTTGAGGATGTCGAGCGTGGTCTGGTCGTAGCGGGCGGCCTCCATCTGGCAGGCCACGAAGCGGTTCCAGATCAGCTCGTAGAGCCGGAACTGGTCCCGGCTCAGGTGGGCCTTGATGGCCGCGGGAGGGTAGAGCATCGAGGCCGGGCGGACCGCCTCGTGCGCGTCCTGGGCGCCCTTGCGGGTCTTGAACTTGCGGGGCTTGCCGGGCAGGTGATCGGCGCCGTAGCTGGCCTCGATGAAGGCTCGGACGTCCGTGATGGCGTCGTCGCTGATCCGGGTCGAGTCCGTCCTCATGTAGGTGATCAAGCCAGCGGCGCCCTCCTCGCCCAACTCCACGCCCTCGTAGAGCTGCTGGGCGACCTGCATGGTCTTCTTGGCCGTGAAGCGCAGCCGCTGGGCGGCGGCCTGCTGGAGCGTGCTGGTGGTGAAGGGGGCCGAGGGGTTCCGCTTGCGCTGCTTGCGCTTGATCGTGTCGACCGTGAACTGGCCGGCGCGGCACGCGTCGGCCACGGCTTTGGCGGAGGCCTCGTCGGCGATCGCCGCCTTCTTGCCCCCGATCTTGGAGAGGCGGGCCGCGAAGGCCGGCGGCTCCTGACCTTCGAGCTGCGCCTCGATCGTCCAGTACTCCTCCATGTCGAAGCGCTCGATGGTGACCTCTCGATCCACGATCAGCCGCACGGCGACGGACTGAACCCGGCCAGCCGAGAGCCCTCGGCGGACCTTGTCCCAGAGCAGCGGCGAGATCAGGTAGCCCACGAGCCTGTCCAGGATGCGCCGGGTCTGCTGGCTGTAGAAGCGCTGCTCGTCGACCTCCTTGGGGTTCTGGAGCGCCTCGGTGACCCCCTTCTTGGTGATCTCGTTGATCATCACCCGGTAGATCTTGGCGTCCTTGTTGGCCTTGCGGATCTCCTGGGCCAGGTGCCACGCGATCGCCTCTCCCTCGCGATCAGGGTCCGGAGCCAGGTAGACCACCTCGGCCTTCTTCGCCTTGTCCCTGATGTCCTGGAGGATCTTGTTCTTGCCACGGATGGTCACGTACTGCGGCTTGAAGGCCTTTCCGACGTCCACCCCCATCGCGTTCTTGGGAAGATCCTTGATGTGACCCACCGAGGCGGTCACGTCAAAGCCCGCCCCGAGATACTTCTTGATGGTCTTGGCCTTGCTCGGCGACTCGACTATCACAAGATTCTTGCTCATGAACCCCCAACCCCGCTCAACCTGAACACCTCGCCAGGAACGCCCGGCGACGAAGCGATAACGGCTCGCGGCCTTGCTGTCAAACCAGACCGAAGCGACCGCCAACCATCCTCAAGACGCGACCCTCCAACTCCAGGTCCAGCAGCGCGCCCTTCAAGCGCGGCAGCGGCAACCCGCAATCGGACGCCAGCTCATCGGCGCTCCTTGGCCCCGAAGCCAGCCCATTCAACACACAGCGCTGCTCCCCGTCTAATTCTTCGCCGCCGCGATCTTCCTGTCGGATGGCTCCGCCGCCCCGAGCCGCCAGGGACAGCTCCATCTGAAGGCCCCGGACGAGCTCCCCGGCCCGAACCCGGCTCAGTAGGCTGGACACCGCGCTGGCGCTGACAAGCGGAAAAGCCCCCTCCGTAAGGAGGATATTTGTCCCGGCGTGCTCGGGGCGGCCCGCGTCTGCTGGGACGGACAGGACCGCGCGCCCGAACCGGAGCGCCGCCCGAGCCGTAATCAAGCTGCCCGAGGAGGCGCCGGCCCTGACCACCACCGTCACCGCCGACATGGCCGCCATCACGAGGTTCCGGCGCGGGAAGTGGTGTCTCCTGGCCGGCTCCTGGCTCATGAAGGGCGACACCACCGCCCCGCCCTGCCCCGCGACCCTGTCAAAGAGCGCGCGGTTCTCCGAGGGATAGGGCCGCGCGAGCCCATTGCCGAGCACCACCACGGTCGGGAGGCCCCCGGAGAGCGCTCTGGCGTGGGCCGCGGCGTCTATGCCGAGCGCGCCGCCCGAGACCGTCACGCAGCCGGCCTCCCCAAGCTCATCGACAACGGCCTCGGCCAGCGCCAACCCGACGCGGTCCACCCGGCGGCTCCCCACCACCGCCGCCCAGCGCTCGGGCGCGCCGGCCAGCAAGCTGGCCTCTCCCTTCCCCTGAAGGTAGGGGAAGGGAGAGGGCATCGCGCCGTGGACGCCCGACGTCCGCGAGATCTGCACCACCCAACCGCCCAGGCCCAGGACGCGATCCGCCTCCGCCTCTCCGAGCGCCTCAAGGCCGCCAGCGCGGGCCAGCTCGCGGGTGGACCAGGCCGAGAGCGCCGGCTCCTTCGGGTCCGCCCTCAAGCGCTCCAGCGCCTCGGCGGGATCCTCAAAGGACCGCTGGAGCCTCCAGAAGCGCGCCGCGGCGTAGCCCATCAGGCTCCACAGCCCAAGCCAGCCCAGAGACCTGGGCTCCCGCGTGAGCAAGCTCACCCCTTTTTCCAAGAGACAGGACACCTCCACGCCCACTCACCCTTTCCAGGATGGCCACCGACGCGGAGAGACTAGCGCACACTTGAACAAACGTCAAGCAGAGCTGAAAATGTTTCAGGGGAGGGACTTGCAGCAGCGGAAGCCGATCTGGGTGATGGCGGCGGTGTTGATCACGGGGCCCTTGCAGGTCAGCTGCACGGCGCTCGTGTTGCCAAAGGAGCCGCCGAGCAGCGCCAGGCCGCCCTGGCCCGCGTCGACGATCTCGATGACATTGCCGGACATGTCGAAGGTCTGGTAGTCGGCAAAGACGCAGTCCGGACGGCTCCCCGTCGGCTGGAGCGAGCCGGTGGTGTTGCACATGCCCACGACGTACTGCGTCGGGTGGTAGGGGTAGTTGCGCCCCTCCGGGCCGCCGCAGCCCGCCGTCCACTCCTGGGGCGTGCACAGGCGCTTGTCCGCCGCCGCGCAGGCCGCCGTCGCCGCCGCCGGGTCGAGGTTGGTCCAGGGCAGGACATTGCCGCGGCTGGTGGCCCGGCCTGCCCCGGAGCCCTGGCTGGTTGCGCTGGCGTTGGAGCGGCTGGCCTCGAAGCGATCCAGGCAGAAGGGCTCGACCCCCGGCGTGTCGTCGACGTGGGCCATTCCAGGCGGACACGGGCCGTCGCCCTCCCCCTCGTCGACGTCGGCGACCGGCCCCTCGTCGACGTCCTCGACGGGCCCGATGTCGGGATCGCCGCCGGCGTCCAGGCCCGGATCGTTGTTCGGCGCCGGGTTGCCCTCCGGGGCCGGCTCGGGCTCGGGCGCCTCGAGGGGATCCTGGCTTGCGACGCACTGCTGGTTGATGGTGTCACAGGCGAAGCCGGTGGGGCACTGAGCGTCCTCGCGGCAAGGGATGGCCTCGGTGAAGTCGATGAAGCACCCCGACAGGGGCACCAGCGCGGCGAGTGACATTGCGGCGAAGATCTTCATGGGCGCGAGGCCACCTCTCTCTGCTGGCCGACGCGCCGGGATCGTCGCGCGCTAGCCGGGGTTGGTTCGCCAGCGAAGCGACTGGAGATCCTAGCACACGCGGCCACGCATTTACACCCCAAGCCGCCGGGAGACGTGGTGGGCGCGATCCACATGGCCCAGGTTGCGCCACTGGCGCGCGGCCTCCTCGCCGATTGACGCCAGCCCCTCACCGAGCCCCTCGGCCGCGCCGCTCGACAGCGCGATGGCCTCCAGGCTCTCGGCCACGTCGACGTCGTAGAGCTCCATCTTGTGGATCGTCTCAAGGCTCCCCTTGAGCAGCGCGCTGACCTGCGACCACTGGCCCATCCGGCTCAACGCCAGCGCCAGGATGACCTCGATGATGGACTGCGCGCCAAAGTCCTTCAGATCGGCCGTCGCCTGGCGGGCGCCCTCCAGCAGCCGCGCGGCCGAGGCGACGTCGCCGAGGTGGAGGCGGGCCTGGCCGAGGTTGGCGCGGGCCTGGGCCGCCGCCGGGATGTCCCCGAGCCCCTCGGCCTGCTCCAGGTAATCCTCGAACATCATCGCCGCGCGCTCCACGTCGCCCCTGGCCTGCGCCAGCAGCCCCAGCTCGCTCAAGGCCCGCGCCAGCCCCATCCGATCGCCTATCTGCTCGAACTGCTCCCTGGCCCCGATGAAGTGCCCCTCGGCCTCGGCCAGGTGCCCCAGCGCGCAGGCCGCTTCGCCGAGCAGCATCCTGACCCTGCCGAGCGCCTCCGGGTTGCCGACCTTCCTCATCCTGGCCTCCGAGGCCCGCAAGCTGCGCTTGGCGACCTCCGCCCTCCCCCCCCGCAGCGCGAGCCTCGCCAGCCCCATGAGCGCCTCGGCCTGCCCGGCCTCGTCCTCCGAGGTTTCGAAGCGCGCCAGCGCCCGATCAAAGAGCTCCTCGGCCTCCCTGGGCGCCGAGACCCGCATGGCCATCTCGCCCAGGAGCAGCTCCCCCATGCCGAGCTGCCGCATCGAGCCCGTCCGCTGCCCCCTCAGGCGCAGCTGCTCGGCCCTCTCGCGGGCCATCTCCGGATCGCCCAGCCGGAAGAGGACATGAAAGAGGCCCACGTCCACGGGCTCCAGCCGCGGATCGGTGGCCGGGACGCCCAGCGCGTCGAGGATCTGGGCGCAGTCCCCGAAGGCCCGCTGGGCGGCCCTCAGATCCGCGGTCCTGAGCATGTTCTGGGCAGCGCCGAGCGCGTAGGGCCAGGCCTCCTCGTGCTGCCCCCCGGCGATGAGGTGGCGCGCCATCCGCAGCCAGTCCCAGGGCGTGCGGACGAGATCGAGCTGCTTCCTGGCCCAGGCCGCGGCCTTGTGGTAGCTCACCGCGCGCGGCTGGCCTGCCAGATCCGCCATGAGGGTGTCTCGCAGCCAGCCGTGCCGGAAGGCCACCCCGCCCCTGCCGTCCTCCACCAGCACGTTGTGCTCCACCCACAGATCCCAGGCCACGGGCACCTCGTCGCCCCGCGCCCTCAGGTGGGCCAGCGCCGGGGCGTTCCACGTCGTGTTGATCAGATCCATCCACACCGGCGCGCCCAGCAGGGCGATGATCTCCAGCACCCTGACCGCCGCCTCACCGATCACATTGCCGAGTGATATCATGGTGATACGACGACGCCAAAGCTCGGATATCCCCTCGGGGGTCGCCAGCGCCAGATCGATCTCCTCGCCTCGGCTCGCGGCCCGGACCGCGTAGGCGCCCAGCTCGCTGGCCACCAGGGGGTTGCCCTGGGCGCGCACCAGGATCGTCTCGCGGGTGCGGGCGTCGAGGGCCTTGAAGCGCCCGAGGATGGTCATGATGTCGGCGGGGTCCAGCGGGGCGACCCCCAGCCTGTCGAGCTGCCCGGTCCCCATCAGGTAGCCCATGCGCTGCCGCGTCGGCTCGTTGAGCTGGTTGAAGACCTCGGTCACCGCCGTCAGGATCGTCAGCACCTGGAAGGCGCCGGACCGCTGGGCGCGGACGGTGTGCTCCACCAGCCGGATGACCCCGTCGAGGTGCCGCGACTCGATGCCGTCAAAGACGAAGATGACGGGCCTGACCTTGCTCGCGCGGCGCATCGCGCGGCTGTGGAGCGCCTCCACCTCCTCGGCCTCGTCGAAGCCCCCGCCGAAGAGCCCCGCGCGCAGCGTGTCGGGCTCGTCGAAGCTGTCCAGCAGGGCGACCTGCCCCGCCTCGGGGCGCAGCAGCCGGACCCACCGCTGGACCTCGTCGTCGATGGGGATCGCCCCGCCGTCGCGGCCTGGGCCGATCTGGTGGTTGATCACCTCGCCGAGGCGCCTGACGAGGTGCTCGCCCTCCAGCCCCGTGGACTGGTAGACGCGGTCGTAGACGACCCGCAGCGCGTCGACAAGCTCGTTGGTCCCCAGCGCGCACCACATCGGCGAGCTGAGGCCCGTCTCGTCGGAGGTCTCTGCGATCCAGCGGGCCAGGTGGCTCTTGCCCACCCCCGGCTCCCCCTCGATGAGGATGACCGAGGCCCCGTCGGGCGTGCCAATCGCCTCGACGTGCTGCCACAGCCAGGCCTGCTCTCCGGCGCGGCCGACCGGCGGCACGGGCCGCCACTCCAGGAGGTTGATCTCGGGCTCGCTGAAGGCGCTGGCCTGGCTGGGCGCCGCCCGCGTCTCCATCATCGGGTCCGAGGCCTGCCAGGCGGGGATACCGATCCCGGTGCCGCCCCGGCCGCTCGAAGCGCCGGCCTTGTGCTGCTCCCTGAACCACGACATCAGCGCCCGCCGCACGTCGGTGGCGTGGTTGATGCGCTTGATCGGGTCGGGATCGAGCATCCTCCGGATCAGGCTTGTCGGCGGGATCCCGATCCCCAGCTCGGGCCGAGGCTCGATGCGCGGGATTTCGCCTTGAAGCTGAAGGGCCATCAAGGCCATCTCGTTCTCGACCTCGAAGACCCGGCGCCCGGTCAACAGCTCATAGAAGATCACGCCGAGGGCGTAGATGTCGTTGGCCGGCGAGATGATCCCCTCGACCCCCTTGTAGAGCTCCGGCGCCATGTAGTGGGGGGTGCCCTCAAGGCGGACCTCGTGTGGGCGGGTCTCGATCTTGAGGCCAGCCCGGGCGATCCCGGCGAAGGAGCGGTCCTGGGCCTGGGCCGGCGCGGGCTGCTCCAGGGCGTCAAAGATCCGGGCGATCCCGAAGTCGACCAGCTTGACCTGCCCTCGCTCGATAACGGTGTTGAGGGCAGCGGTGGACACCAGGATGTTGCCGGGCTTGAGGTCGCGGTGGATGATCCCGCGGGCGTGGGCGTGGGCCAGCGCCTCCAGGATGCGGTCAAAGAGGGTCACCACCGTCTCAAGGTTCGAGGGCGGAGGGATGCGGCTCAAGGGCTGGCCGTCGACCCACTCCATGGCGAGGTAGGGCTGGTTCTCGAAGACCCCGTAGCCGTAGACCTCGATGATCCCTGGGTGGTTCAGGCGGGCCATCGCGCGGGCCTCGCGCCGGAAGAGGCGCCGCAGCCGCTCGTCGGAGGCCGCCGAGGGCTTCATGACCTTGATGGCGACCGGTCGAGCCTGCTCGACGTCGACGGCGCGGTAGACCAGCCCCATCGAGCCCTGCCCCACCTCGCCTTCAAGCCTGTAGGTCCCGTCGAGGAGATCGCCCGGCGAAAATGATGCCATGACCCACTCGAATCCTTGGCTCGAAGCGCGGGCTCCGCGCGCTTGAGGCACATCCAACCGGATCTCTCCAGGACGGGAGGGGTGGCGGAGCGAAGGAAAGGCCGTGAGCGAGCCTAGAGATCTTCGAGCTTCTCGACCTGCTCGCGCGCCCACGTCGTCGACTCACCCTCTGGAGCGTCTCTAAGATAGCGCTCCAGCGCATTTTTGGCCAACACTCGCTGACCGCGCTTGAGGGCGCTCTTGCCCAGCGCCAGGTGGACGCGCTGGGGTGCGCCGGGCAGCTCCGAGACGCGCTGGTAGAGGACCATCGCCCGCTGAAGCTCGCCGCGGGCATGGAGGGAGTCGGCCTCGGCCAGCAACACGTCGGGCCGCTCGCCGAGCAGGCGCCGCGCCTCCCGGAGCCACACGGCGCCGTTCTCTGTCCCGCGATCGATGCCACAGAGCCTGGAGAGCTGGAGGTAGGCCTCCCCGGCGGCCTTGGGGGCGGTCTCCTTGTTGATGCGCTTGAGGCGGCCGGAGAAGTCCTCGCGGCCGACGGTCCAGCGCTGGGTGTCGTAGTAGACCTGGCCGAGCAGGGCCAGGGCCTGGGCGTCCTCGGGGAAGCGGTCGAGGTGGTCGCGCAGCGAGGCCAGCGCCCCGAGCTTGTCGCCGGACTGGAGGGCCGCCTCGGCCACGCTGAGGCTGAGCTCGGGTTGATCGTCGCGGCCCCGCGCGGAGGCCTGCAGGTGGCGCGCGGCCAACTTGCCGCGGCCAGCCTTGAGCAGGGTCCGGCCGATGACGCGGTTGGCCTCGGCGTGGGTCGGCACGAGGGCCAGGATCCGCTGGAGTTGAGCGCGGGCGCCCTCGGGATCGCCGGCGTCGAGCAAGGCGACGGCGAGATCGAGCATGTCGTCGATGCTCGTGGGCGCCGAGGCGATGACCTGCTTGAGGAGCTCCGCGCCCTTCTCCGGCCCCAGCACGCGGGCGCGCAGCGCCGGCGAGATGTTGACGGCCTGCAGCAGCGCGGCGATCTGCTCGTGGTGACCGAGCGCCTTGAGGGTCAGCAGGCGGACGCGCAGCTCAAAGCGGCGCAGGCTGGGCGAGGTGGCCTCGTCGGGGAGGCTCCCGGGGATGACGGGGCCGAGGTTGGCGGCGGCCGAGGCGGCGTTCTCCCGATAGAGGTCCAGCGCGGCGACGGCGACCAGCGCGCCGCGCTCGCCCTTGAGGCGCTCGATGTGGCGCTCGACGTCCTCGACCCGGCCTTCGGCCAGGTGAAGCTGGAGGGCGTTGATCCGGGCCTCGGCGGCGTACTTCGGGTTGGACAGCAGGCGCATGAGCATCGCCCTGCTCTCGGCGTAGTCGCCCACGTCCGCCAGCAGCGTGGCCCGCATGAGCGCCTCCCTCGGGTGCTTGTTGACGAAGATCTCGGCGCCGATCTCGCCGCCCTGCTCGGGCGCGAGGGTGTGCGCCAGGGCCAGATCGGGCCGCCCGGCGTTGGCGAAGCCGCCAAGGAGGATGGAGTCGCTGGCCTGCGCCAGATCCGCCGTCACCTCCGCCCTGTCGGACGTCGCGCCGACGCCTTCGGCCACGTCGGCCACCTTCCCTTCGCGCAGCATCGTGCGGGCGGTGAAGAGCTTGAGGACGGGGTGTGCGCGAAAGTCCAATGTCAGCGCATGCTTGCGGGCGTAGTCGGGCGCCGCCAGGGCCACCCAGGAGGTCAGGCGGCGGTCCGTCACCGCGGCGTTGAGCTCGTCCGTCGTCAGCGACTCCGGGGTGTCCAGGACGGGGGTTCGCGGGTTCTTGATCAGCCGCTGGAGCTGGATCAGCGCCGCGTCGCCCACCGCCACCGCGGGGTGGTCGGGCTCGGCGCGCTCAAGATTCTCAAGGGCCTTGCGCGCCGCGATCACGTCCCCGCGCCGGATGTTCACATCGACGACGCCGACCATCGAGGGCACGAAGCCCTCCAGGGCCTGCCGCTCGTGGATCTCCAGAGCGCCCTTGAGGTCCTGACGGGCCACCCTCACTTCGGCTTCGACCCAGCCCTTCAGGGGGACCGGGAAGCTGGACGTGTCCCCTGCGGCGCTCTCCAGCGTCGGGAGCAACCCCGCGGCGACCTCCGGCTGACCCTCGCTGAGCGCGTCGATCACCTGAGCGGCCACGAACCACGCCGTCGAGGATCCCTCGGGGATCTGCGCGTCCACCGGAGCGACAGCCGCGGCCCCCTCGACCTCGCCGGCGATGTAGCGCCTGAGGCTGCGCGTCCACCGCAGCCGGCCTGCCAGCTCGACGGAGCCGGGATCGGCGGCGACCGCCTCGGCGAGCCCGACCTCGGCCAGCCCGAGCAGCTCGGGGCTGAAGCGCTCCAGCGACTCGGAGGCGTTCTGCACGGCCTGACGACGCTCAATGACCGTCGCCAGCCTGTAGAGCGCCATCCCCGCCAGGGCCACCCCCACGACAATCGCCAGCGTGATCAAGAACTTGCGCGGGTTGACACGCGGCAACGAGAAGTTGAGCTCTCGACGCACCCTGGGCGGCGCGATCTTCCTTTCCCTCCTCCCTGCCCCTGAAGGAGCACTTTCCCTCCTCCCTGACCCTGAAGGAGCACTCAGCGGTTGGGGCCGCTCCCGCGCCTCGCCCTCGTCGCGCGGCGTGTCTCCTTCCAGACCCCTGATCGCGTCCATGTCCAGGATGGGGTTGACCGCGGCGCGCTCGACCGCGGGCGCCGGCCTCTCCACCGCCACCCTCAGCGCTCCCAGGTCCCGCTCGGAGGGCAGCGGGCGGCGGGGCTCGGGGGGCCGCTCGACCTCAAAGAAGGACTCGGCGCGCCCGAGCAAGGCCGGGTGCACCTCGTCGGCCCACGCCTGGGCTGGCGCCGTCCTGGCCACAGAGCTGCGCGCCACGTTTCTTGAGCGGGGTGGCGCTTCGAAGTCTGCGGGCTGGAACTCGGCGATCTCCGGCTGGCGGAGTGGCGCGGGCGGGGTGAAGGGGGAGCGCGCCACGCCGGGGGGCTGGAGCGCGCCACGGGCCTGGTGCTGGCTCGCGGAGGTGGTCGCGTAGGCCAGGGCCTCCTGCGCCGCCTCGGCCCGGGGCGCCTCGATGACGGGGGCGGCCGGGGCGACCAGCACCTCCCACTGCGTCACGGGTCGCCCATGTCGCGCGGCGATATCGCGGCGGGCGCGGTCGAGCCTGGCCAGGAAGCGCTCGCGGTTGTTGCGCAGCAGTCGCTTGAAGACGTACTGGTAGACCCCCTCGGGATCCGGGCACGCCTCGATGACGGCGGCGACGTCCTCCTCAAGGCCGGTGTGCGGGATCTCTTCGCAGTAGAGATCGAGCAGCCAGCGGAAGGCCTCAACCTTGTCGGGGTGGCGCTTGAGACCTTCGGCCAGGACGATGGCCGTAGAGACGACATCGCCTCTATCGTAGGTGGTCTGGGCTCTGAGAAGAAAAGGCATCCTTGCCTCCTTCTGCTTCAGCGAATGATGATCGCCGGGACGAGAGCGCCTTCCTGGGCGCCAGCGTCGACGACGGGCACAGGTGATAAGCCTGGCTCAGTTGACGCGGTAAGGGAGCCTTGCCGCTTGCTCGATCCAATAGGCCACGATGCTGACGTTGGGATCGGTCTCCGTAACCTTATGCTCCATGTTGGTCTTTTTGACCAGGACAAGGAGATCTTCGGCCTTTCGGGTCGCCAGATCCTCGGCGCTGGTCACGCCGGAGAGGCGGAGGAGCCTGGTGGCCTTGGGGCCGACGCCGATGATCTGCATCAGCTCGCAGTCCTTGGCGAAATCCAGGAGCGCCTCCTCGGACATCTTGAGCTTGCGGGCCAGAGCCTTGCGCTGGCGCTCCGTGAGCGCCGAGGCGAGGAACTGCTCGGTGGTCTCGACCTGCTGCGCGCTGAAGCTGGCCAGCTGGGCCTTGTCGAAGCGCTCCAGATCGACGAGGTAGTAGTTGCTGGCCGAGGCCGGCGAGGCCACCAGCAGGAGCGCGGCCAGCGCGATCCCGGCCAGCGCGCGGTTCAGAGCGGCGCTTGAAGATCGGAGACCCCTGGTGAGGGGTGATGTTTCGTCCTTCAACATGGCGATTTCATGTCCCTTTTCAGACCTTTGCGGAAGTGATGGGTGGCTTCATCCCCTGTCATCCTCTTCGGCTCCTTCTATTGCTACCACCTCCGCCACCCCACTTGCAACGACGCCGCTGCGAAGGGTGGCCAGGGCAGCTTGTTGCGGCCACGAGCGCGCGGGTTTATCTTGCGTGGCGGCCCGCTGCGGAGGGCGATCGCGTCCGAGAGCGGCCCCGGATGTGCCAGGCGCCAAGGAGGGTGAGGTTGAGATTGCCTAAGACATCGGCGATAGCCGCGCTGTTGACCGTCGCCCTGGCCCTGCCGGGTGTGGCGACAGCCCAGGGGCGCGCTGCGCTCGGGCCGGCCCAGGAGTCCCTGCTCAAGGCCGCGCGCGAGGCCGCCGAAGCCCGGGATCACGACAAGGCGCTGGAGATCCTCAGAGGCCTGCTCCAGCTCGGCGAGATCGACGTGGCCTACATCGAGGAGGCCCGCAACCACCTGGCGCTGGGCCGCTGCGACGAGGCCGAGGCCTCGCTGGCCAAGGCGAGCGCCGCGAAGGCCACCATGGCGCTGAGCGCCGAGGAGCTTCAGGCCGCGCTCGCGGCCATCGAAGAGGACATGGCGCTCAACTGCCAGGGCAAGGCCAACGCCGCCCAGCTCTACAACCTCGGCCTGGACTACTTCGCAAAGCGCGAGTGGGACAAGGCCGCCCAGGCCTTCGAACTGGCCCTGGAGATCGACCCCAACCCCACGCTGGCCCACAACGCCGGGCGCTCCCACGAGTACGCGGGCCACCTCGACAAGGCCGAGGTCCTCTACCAGCGGGCGCTCGACCTCGGACCTGACGATGAGATCCGCGACCGCGTCGAGCGCAACCTGGAGCGCCTCTCCAACCTGCGCGAACAGCTCGGCGCGCGCGCCAACGACGGAACTGGCCTCCTTGAAGTCAACTCGGAGCCCTCCGGCGCCATCGTCCGCGTGGATGGCGTCGCTGTCGGCCAGACCCCCTTCCAGCAGGCCGTCGCCCCCGGCACCTTCGCGGTCACCCTCTCGCTCGAAGGGCACGCCGAGCGCTCCCAGCAGGTCGAGCTTGAGGCCGGCCGCGAGGTCGTCCTCAGCGTCACGCTGGAGCCCGACGGGCGCGTCTGGACCTGGGTGGGCCTCGGCACCACCGCCGCCCTGCTGGCCGGCGGGGTGACCTTCGGCGTGCTGGCCCAGAACGATCTGGACACCATCAACGAGGCTGGCGGCAAGCGCGACCCCGACTTCGAATCCATCCGCGACAGGGGCCAGGCCTTCTCCAACATCTCGCTGGGCCTCTACCTCTCGGCCGCCGCCGCCGCCGTCGCCTCGGGCGTCTTCTTCGCCGTCGAGTCCCCCGAGGAGCCCGCGGCCGCCACCGCCGCCGACCCCGAGGCGCGCCTCCGCCTCATCCTCGCCCCGGACTTCATCGGGATCTCAGGCGCGTTCTAGAGAAGAGAGAGAGAGGTAGAAAAAGAGAGCGCCAGAAGTTTCTGGCGCTCTCTTTTTTTGCAAGAGGAACATCGGGCGAGTGTGCGGGCGAGGGGGGGTGTGGCAGGAGCCCGTGGAGATCAGAGGGGATTGCCGCCGACCTTGATGGTGTAGCCCGCGATGATGTCGCGCTGGAAGGCCCACAGCTCGCCGTCCTTGAGCTGGATCGAGTTGACGGAGCCGGTCAAGGGCAGGTCCATGATGAAGGAAGGGGTCTTGTCCGCTGGCGCGTCGTAGAGCTTGAGCTGGCTGCTGGTGGCCGGCTGGCCCGTGCTCAGATCCGTCCGGTTTCCAAGCACCGCCACCAACGAGTCCCCGAGGCCCACCAGGCTCCACTGGAACTCCGACTCGGGCAGCAGGTCCTCCTGGGCGATGGGCACGCTGCGGCGGCTCTCAAGCAGGCCGCCTTCGGTCAGATCCCCGGAGACGAGGTAGGTCAACAGATCCGACGGGCGGCCCGTGTCCACCGGCGAGTTGATGAAGAAGACCTTCTTGCCCGTGTAGGCGACCTGGGTCACGTTCGTCAGCGCCTGGATGCTCGGATCCACGTTCACGAAGCCGTCGACGCCGTTGACCAGAGGCGTAAAGCTCTCAGCGCTCGGCGCCAGGTCGTCAGGATCGCCAGGCTGGTCGCTCTCTTGCTCCCCTCGCGCCAGCGCGTCCCCGAAGATCGCGTCAAGCTGCGCCTCGAAGGTCGACAGCGTCCGGATCTGCAGGCCGTCCAGGCCCGAGGCCACGAACATCCTGTCGCCCTGGCGATCCAGCTCGATGTCCTGAGCCTTGATCGGGTACTGGTTGACCAGGAAAGGCAGGCCGCCCTCGCGTTGGGCGTACACGACCATCGCGCAGCGCGCCGCCACCATCAGGAAGTTGTTCCCGGGCTCGTTCTTGGAGCTCAGCGCCGCCACGTCCGTCAAGGGGAATTGCCGCCCCTCCTCGTCCGGCTCGCACCCCTCGCCGCCGAACTGCGAGCGCGCCTCGCCCGTGAGCACCTCGACATCCTCGTCGAAGCCAGCATCGCCCTCCTGGGGGACATCATCGACGCCGTCGCTGGCGCCCTGACCCACCCGCGCGAAGCGGAGCGACTCTCGACCGTAGACCAGCGCGAGCGTCGCCGCGCTCGGATCAAAGCCCTCGGCCCCGAGCCCCAGCAGCGCGAAGGAGGTCAGCGTCCCTGTCGCCGACAGGCGGACATCCGTGTTCAGGACCTCCTCGTAGCTCTCGCCCCCATTGCGCGTCTCCATCACGCGCAGCGTCACGCCGCCGCCGCGCTCGAAGGGCAGGATCATCGAGATGAAGTCGCCCTGCGCCTGCACCAGCGGCTGGCTCCCCGATGAGAAGCCCACCTCCTCGTGGACCACCCTCGACTCGAGCGAGCCCGAGCAGAACGCGTCCCGCGTCTCCACGTCAAAACGAGGCGAGTCGCACTCATTGCTGACCGCGTCAAACTCGCCGGGCAACACGCAGCCGCTCAGCAGCGCCCCACCCAGGAGGACCGCCGCGCCAACCTTCGCCGCCATCTCAACCTTCTTCATCGCCTTGCTCATGTTCCACCTTCGTCGAATGTGGAGGTCCGCTCGACCCTCACCGCGTCCCACTGCATCCTCCATACCAACCCCCGAAGATGGCCCTTTCTCTCGACGGTCGCCCGCGGGCGCGGTGCCAGGGCGCCCTCACCTCGCGCGCCGATCTCAAAAAATCGTCCCAACCAGCCCGACGCGCTCAGATTTTCGAGCCCGCGCCGTGGACCGGGCCCAGTCCTCACATGCAGGACTTCAGGACGATGAAGATCAACATCGAGACCAGCAGCATCCCGCCGATGATGCTCAAGGCCTTCTTCTCCTCTTCCTTCCGCCTGCGCTGACGCCGCTGCTTGTTCCCCGCCATCGCTGCCCCTCTGCGTCTATATCCATGATATTACCGACAAAATTCGGTGCTGGCGGCTGCTGCACGCCCACCCCGCGATGACGATCATAACACGGCGCGTCGGGCGCTAGAAGCCGATGGTGATGCTGGCGCCGCCGCCCCCCTTGAGCTTGAGCGGCTCGAGGAGCATGTGCTCCCTCGACTTCTTGAAGAGGCTCGTGTCCGCGTTCGGCCCGAAGGGCAGGAACAGCGCCTCTCTCAAAGAGGCGTCGGAGAGGTCCTCCGATTGGATGCCCTCCTGGGTCAAGCTCAGGAGCCCGCCCGAGACCATCACGCCGACCCCGAGCAAGGTCGTCTCCGTAAAGAGGCTGTCCGAACAGCCCGCCACGCAGTTGGCCCCGAAGGCCGGCAGGATCGCGATCGCCGCTCCTGTCGCGGCCACCATCACCCCGCCGCGTCCGATGGGGGTGCGGACGGCCACGAGGCGACCGCCCTTGGGCAACAACCTGAAGTCCTGCGCCCGCGTCACCGACGACCCGATCCCACCCGGCCTGCCTGTGCAGAAGCCGTCGAGGGGATCAAAGGAGGCGAGCAAGGGCCTCATCGCCCACCCCGCGCTTGTGATGTGTGGCCAGATGAACTCGGGAGGCGCTGGCGTCGGTGCGCCGCCCTCGGCTTCCTGCGCCTTGACCCCCGTGGGCAGAACCAGGACCAGCATGAACAATAATATCGAGGCGCTTCTCAACAAGGGTGTGCCCATTCTCCTCCCCGATGCTCCGGATGGAGGGTGTTGCCCAGTCTCCGCGCCCATCATAACATCAACCGCGCGCCGTTGCATTTCTGGCGTCCTTCACGACGGAGGCCTCCCATGCCCGACCCCGAGCTCACCCTCGAAGATCTCCTCCAGTGGGCGCACGACCGCACCCACCTGCTCTACGACGGCACCGAGGTCGCGCACCGATCCTGCGGGGTCGCGCTCGCCGAGACCTTTGGCCGACAGACCGCCCCCTACCAGGCCCTGCGGCGCGGGGGCATCACCGGCCACGGCCAGTGCGGCGCCATCAAGGCCGGCGAGCTCATCCTCGGCGAGGTCTTCGGCGACCCCGATCCCACAGGCCCTGTCACCGATACGCTGCGCGAGGCCATGATCCGCTACAGAGCGCTGTGGCAACAGGAGACTGGCCTCGGCGACGGAGACTCCATCGTCTGCAATGACCTCACGGCTCCCCTTGGCGACTTCCGCTCACCCGAGCGCCACGCCTTCTGCACCGATCTGGCCGCCGTGGCCTCGCGCTGCGTCGCCAGGACGCTCCTTGGCCTCGGCGCCGGGCTCGACACCCCTCCCCCGCCTGACCGCTGATCCGGCGCCGACCTGCACCGGAGAGGGCTGCGGAGCCCGCGCCTGGAGCGCCCCGGCAGGTCGGCGGGAACACGGACCGACGGCCAGTGTCCAACCCGACGCGCCGCCCTGAAGGAGGACCAGACATGCGCCGATGGAAGACCCGATGCTCTCAACTCGCCATCCTGGCGGTGGCCTCGACGCTCACCGGCTGCGCGGCTGGCCCTGCCGCCGCCCCGCCCCAGCAGACCCACGCCGAAAGGCCTGCTCCAGATACCGGCGCGGAGGCCCTGGTGAGGACAAGGGCGCTGCTCGCCGCGCTCGACCCGGACGATCCAGACCGTCCCGAGATCATGCACCAGCTCGCCTTCCTCCTTGAAGAGGAGGCCAACGATCTCCAAAGGCGCGCCTGGTCCCTTGAAGAAGCCGCCGAACCCCAGCTCACCCAGATCGACGAGCTCAAGGCTCGCTCCAAGGGCGCGCTGGCCGAGGCGCTGGAGATCTATACCGCGCTCGTCGAAGGACACCCTGGCTACGAGCGCGTCGACGACGCCAGGTACGCCGCCGCCTCGATCCTGCTCCAGCTCGGACAGCGCGTCGAGGCCGCGCGCGCCATGCAGGCCCTCATCGACTGCTGCCCCTCGTCTCCCATGCGCCACCAGGCGCTGCTCGCCCTGGGCGAGCACTACTTCAACGAGAACAACATCCTCAAGGCCGCCGAGCTCTACCGCGCCGCCATCGACGCCGCTCCCACCTCCTCATTGGCCCCCTTTGCCCGCTACAAGCTGGCCTGGTGCCACTTCAACCTCAACGAGGCCCCTGCCGCCTGGGGGCTCTTTCTTCAGATCGCCAAGAGCGCCAGAGCCACCCCCGAAGACCGCCAGGCCGTTCAGCTCGCCCGCGAGGCCTCCAAGGACGCCGTCATGGCCTACGCCCAGTTCGGCGATCCCGCCAAGGCTCTGGCTGCCTTCGAGGAGCTGACCGGCGATCCTCCAGGCGCTCAGAAACTCGCGGACAACCTTGTGATCATTTATCTGGACATGGGTAAATCGGGCGAAGCCGAGGTGCTCGCGAGGGCCTTGCTCGCCCTGCCCCGCGCTCGATCCGCGAACCTCTCCACCTTGCTCGCCCTCGTCGAGGTGCAGTCCGCGAGAGGTCGAGACGCTGAAACCCTGAGCGCCATCCAGGACGCCCTTGACGCGGCCAGCGCCCCGAACCAGGCCGACGCCGGCTGGCCGCAGGCCGTGGAGGACGCCATGGCTCAGGTCGAACCCAGGCTCTGGGGCCTCGTCGAGCACTTTGAATCGACCAGGGCCCCTGCCGCCGCTCCCGGTCGCCGCGAGGCCCTGGAGCTCTACCTCAAGCACTTCCCCACGGGTCGGCACGCTGACCGCGCCCGAGCCCTCGTCAACTCCCCCTGAGCCGCCACTCCCTCCTGACGAGGTCAAGACGCACCCCGCCGTGACCCGCGAGAAGCCTCCGCGCGCCTCTCCCCGGCGCGGCTCACGATCCTCGAAGCGCCTGGAAACGCGCTCCGATCTGGTCTAACCTTGGCGGGAGCGTCACCTCTCTGCACCCAGACCACGGAGCCAGCCATGCGTTTGCGACACCTGACATTCCTCCTCCTCATCGCGTCGGCGCTGGGGGCTTGCTCGGACGATGGCGCGGCTGACGCACCGGAGCCGCAGCCTGAGCCGACCCCCGAGGCGCAACCCGAGGCGCAACCCGAGGCGCAACCCGAAGCCCAGCCCGAGGCCCAGCCCGAAGCTCAACCCGAGCCGCAGCCGGAGGTGAAGGTCCTTGAGGTCTTCGACAACGCCCGGATTACGAGCATCGGCGGGATGGAGAACTTCCAGAACGTGAAAGGCGAGTTCGACCTGGGGCCGGGGCCCTTCGCGCGGGTCACGTTGATCGTCGATCTGGACACGACCTGCTTCCCCTTCGAGAAGTGGCAGCAGAACCCTCCGCCGGAGGGCCAGAACTGGCCGGCGGACTGCGACGCCTTCGACCGCAACTTCGAGTTCCTCATGGATGATCCCGTCGACGAGGGCGATCCGCCCGCCATCGAGCTTGTGCGCGCGATCACGCCCTTCGGCGGCCCGATGCACTTCGAGGTGGACATGACCGACATCGCCAACGGGCTGCCGGGGGCGCACACGCTGCGATCCCACATCAGCACATGGTCGGACGGCGCGGGCCAGGTCTCGGGGTCGGCGGGCGGGTGGAACGTCTCTGCGAGGATCGAGGTCACCGAGGGTCCGGCGCCTCGGCGGGTGCTGGCCGTCATGCCCCTCTTCAACGGCGGCTACGGCCACGAGTCGGGCGTGGTCGAGATGCCCTATGTGCTGCCCGAGGGCGTCACCGAGACGCGCCTGGAGTATCGGGCCACGGGCCATGGGGGCGGCGAGGACAGCTCGGGGGCGTGCATCGGCCCTGCGGAGGAGTTTTGCCAGCGAGGGCACTTCCTCAAGCTCAACGGGAGGGTCCTGTCCTCCTTCACGCCCTGGCGCGACGACTGCGCGACGCTCTGCACGCTGGAGCGCTTCCAGAACTTCGACTACTGCAAGGAGAACCCGACCGGGTCGATCCAGAGCGTCCGGGCGCCGAGGGCCAACTGGTGCCCCGGCTCGGTCACGCCGCCGATCCTGAGAGATCCCACGCAGGAGGCTGGTGAGCACCGCCTCACCTACCAGATCGCCGACGTGGTCCCTGGCGGCTCATGGCGTATCTCCGCGCTGCTTGTCGTCTTCGGGGATTGATCCCGGGGAGGCTCGCGCCTTCCTGCGCGGATCTCGCAATAACTACAGGCAGTTGGACACGGGCTCTGGAGGGCTGGCGGGGGCTCTGGGTTGCGGCGCCTGAGGGCCGCGGGGCCTGAGCTCGGTCAAGCCCCTGGGGTGAGGGCGCGGATCAGAACTCGGCGCCAGCGGCGCCGACGGGGCCGTTGATGCCGCAGCTCGCGCCGCCGCCGCCGGGGTTTCCGAACTCGACCACGTTGGCCATCATCTCGGGGTTGGAGCCTTCGAGGCGGTAGACGGAGAAGGAGGCGCCGCCGGCGCCGCCGCCGCCGCAGCCGCCGTTGCCGCCGTTGCCGCCTGTGCCGCCGTTGCCGCCGGGGCCGCCGTCGTCCGCAGGGCCGCCTGCGGCCCCGA
>SXGT01271245.1_pt1 | contig 22013 bp, 20 predicted proteins | sample 3176221 | NCBI WGS metagenome assembly SXGT01 (sample SAMN11356862, study PRJNA531348) | freshwater metagenome | isolation source: freshwater sample F1-120 | place: China: Fuxian Lake, Yuxi | collected 2017-12-25
CCGCTCGTAGATGAGCACGTTGGCGTCGACGGCCATGCCCATCGTCAGCACGATGCCGGCCAGGCCCGGCAGCGTGATCGTCGCCTGCATGAACAACATCGCCGACCACAGCAGGAACACGTTCAGGACCAGCGCGACGCAGGCGATGGTGCCGGCGATGCGGTAGTAGAGCAGCATGAACGCGAACACGAGCACGCCGCCCGCGAGCAGCGACCAGGCGCCATTCCTGATGGCCGCCGCGCCGAGGTTCGGGCCGATGCTCTGGTTGCTGACCAGTTCCGGTTCGACGCGCAGCGAACCCGTGCGCAGCACCTTGATCAGTTCCTCGACTTCCTCGGGCGTGAAGTCGCCTTCGATGATGCCGCGGCCCGGGATCTTGTCGTTGAAGACCGGCGCCGAACGCACGTAGCCGTTGAGCACGATCGCGCTGGCCTTCTGCAGCCACTTCACCGACCAATCGGTGTAGGCGCTCGTCTTCGACTCGACGAGGCGGTAGTTGACGCCGAGGCCGCCGCGCCGGCTGGGGCCTGCACCGACGCCGGCGGGATCCAGGTCCTCACCGGTGAAGTGCTGCTCCTTCATGTTGATCGCGAGGAACTCGATCAGGAACTGGTCCTTCAGTTCCTTCTTCGCGATCGCTTCCGGGATCGTGCCGGCGTTGTACTCGGCATCCTCGTAGGCGGGCACGACCGACTTGTTGAGGGCGCCAAAGCCCGGCGAGCTGTACGGCGATTCCCACTGGCCGGGCTTCTGTTTGTCCGGCCGGATCAGGTGCGGGTACCAGGCGAGGCTGGCCTGGGCGATGGGGCCGCTCTGCAGGTCTTCGTTGTAGCGGCGGATCTGGCGCTGATCCTCTTGGATCAGGGCCTTGTTCTCCGGGTTCTGCAGCCACGTCTTCAACCGCTGCGCTTCCGCGTTCAGGTTGAACGAGGTGCCGCCGTCGATCGGACCGTCGTAAGCGACGATGCGCATCTCGAGCTTGCCGAGGTTGGCGATGCGGGCGAGTACGGTGCGCTTCTCGGCCTCGGTCTTGAACCACGGCAGTTCGATCAGGATGCCGTAATCACCGCTGCGGGTGATGTACGGATCGAGCACGCCGGTCGGGTCGATGCGCTCGGTGATGACGGCGATGGTGTCCGCCATGACCTTGTCGCGCGACTGCCCTTCCTTCGTGACCAGGGCAGTGACCACGTCCTCCGGGATCTCGTACCGGAGCTGGGTACCGCCAGCGAGGTCGCCCCCGTACGGGATGTCGAGCGTGAAGCAGCAGGCAAGGCCGGCGAGTACGCTCAGCAGGACCAGTAACAACTGACGACGGGCGTTCTCGAGCATGTCCGTAAGGGTCCGGTTATCGGTCCCTGGCGATCGGAACCGTCAGGGACTTAGCAAAGGCAGTGGTCAGGCGCCGGGAGGCGCGATGCGAACGGCCCAGTGGCCGGCCGCAGGGAGGTGCACAACGACAAAGGGCCGCGGCCGGAATCCGGCATCGGCCCCGCAGAGTTCGGAGATTCGTCCAAGCTGTGCCGGGCGACAAGCAGTTTGCCGGTCGTCCGCGCACGGCCGGATCACTTGGCTGCCGGCGCCGGCTTCTTGCCGTTGCCCTTGCCGGAGCGCGGGTACTGAATCTTGCCGAGGTTCGGATCCAGGCGCGTCGACTTGCCTTCGCGATCGCGCAGGTAGAACAGCTTGGCGCGGCGGACGATGCCGCGTTCCTTCACCTGGATGTCGGCAACGCGCGGGCTGTGCAGCGGGAACGTGCGTTCGACGCCTTCGCCGGCGACGAGGCGACGGATCGTGCAGCTGCGGCGCGTGGCGGCGCCCTGCAGCGAGATCACCGTGCCCGAGAACAACTGCACGCGCTCCTTGTCGCCTTCCTTGATCAAGTAGTGCACCTCGACCGTGTCGCCGATGCCGAAGTCCGGGATCGCCGGCTTCATGTGTTCCAGTTCAATTGTGCGAAGGAGATTCATGGTTCGTTCTCGAAGGCTCGCACCGCGTGGCGCGAGGGGTCTTGTTCTTGGTTCGACCGTCGTCAGGAAGGTGCATTACCGAGCTTCTTGTGCGTCAGGATCCGGGCCTGCTCGGTTCGCCAGCGTGCCACCGCTGCATGGTCGCCCGACGTCAGGATGTCGGGCACGGCCATGCCACGGAACTCGCGAGGTCGCGTCCAGGTCGGGTAGTCGAGCAGTTCGGTTTCGAACGACTCGAGCACGGCCGACTCGGCACAACCCAGCACGCCCGGAATGAGGCGCACGGCGGCCTCGAGCATCACCAGAGCGGCAAGTTCGCCGCCGGCGAGCACGAAGTCCCCGAGCGAGATCTCCTCCCAGGCAAAGCCTTGGCGGATGCGTTCGTCGTAACCTTCGTAGCGACCGCACAAGAACAGCACCCGGTCCATCCGGCTGAGTTCTCGTGCCTTTCGCTGGTCGAAGGTGCGACCACGCGGACAGAGCAGGACCTTGTGGAACGTGCCATGGGCGCGTTCCTGGTCCTCGACGGCTGCAAAGATCGGTTCCGGTTTCAGCACCATTCCAGGCCCGCCACCGAACGGTCGATCGTCGACCGTGCGATGCGGGTCCAGGGTGTGGTTCCGGAAGTCGACTAGGTCGACCCGGAGGTTGCCCTGGGCCTGCGCAATCCCGAGGATGCTCTCGTCCAGGTAGGGCCGGATGGCCTCCGGAAAGAGTGTCAGGATGGCGCAGCGCAAAGGTGCCTTGCCAGAAAGAAGGGGCGGGGAGACTAGGGGCGAGATGGGGGGCGGTCAAGCAGGCTGGTGCGCCTGTCGGTGCGTTCGTTAGGCTTGCGGCGAATGTTCACGGGACTCGTGCAGGCGGTGGGAACGGTGCGGGACACCGTGGCAATGGGCGACGGACGCCGGGTTTTGGTCGATCTCGGCAGTCTGCGCGGCCCGTTCCGGATCGGCGATTCCATCGCGCTGTCCGGGGTCTGCTGCACCGTGGTCGAACTGGCTGGAACGGTCGCCAGCTTCCATTTGACGGCGGAGACGCTGGCGCGGACCTGGCTCGGTTCGCTTTTGGTCGGCGACCGGTTGAACCTGGAAGGGGCGCTGCGCGCCGGCGACCCGCTCGGCGGGCACCTCGTGCAGGGGCATGTCGATGGGGTTGGCCGGGTGACCGGCCCGATCGATCCCCAGGCCGGCGGCGAACTGTGGGTCGCAGTGCCGCCCGGGTTGCGGCGCTACTGCGTAGAGAAGGGATCGATCACGCTCGATGGCGTGTCGCTGACCCTGGCGGAACTGCGCGCCGACGCGGTTCGCATCGCCGTCATTCCGCATACGGCGCAATGGACGACGCTCGGTGGCAAGCGCGTCGGTGACCCGCTGCACGTCGAAGCGGACGTGCTCGCCAAATACGTCGAGTCGATGCTCGCAGCGCGTGGGCTTGGAACTGCCAACGGATGAAACGACGCGTGACCATCGCCCTGTTGACCGCGGTCGGGTTCTACGTGCTGTTGTGCGCTGCGATGTGGGCATTGCAGGACACGCTCGTGTTCCCAGGTGCCGGGCGCGGCGATCGCGGAGTCCCGGTGCTGGTGCCGCCGGCGGCGGTCGGTTTCGTCGGTGGGGGCGATGCGCGCGCGCGCTGCGCGACGGTGGCGGCGGCGGGCGGCGTCGCCAGGCCACGCGCGATCGCGATCTACTTCGGCGGCAACGGCGAGGACCTGTTCGCTTCGGTGTATTCCGCGACGGACCTCGCAGCGTACGGAATCGAAGCGATCGCCGTCGAGCATCCGGGGTTTGGCGCCAGTGCCGGGCGTCCGTCGGTGGCGAGTCTCCTGGCGAATGCGCTCGCGGCTGTGGCGCTGGCCCGCACGCGCGCCCAGCAACTCGGCGTGCCGCTGGTCGTGGTCGGCACTTCGCTCGGCTCCTGTTGTGCGGTGCATGCGGCCGCAGCCGGTGGCGTCGACAAGCTCGTCCTGCGCGCGCCGCCGACGCGGCTCGCCGACGTGGCGCAGGCGGCCTACCCGTGGTTGCCGGTGAAGTTGCTGCTCGCGCATCGCTTCGACAACCTCGCTTCGGCGGCGAAAGTCACCTGCCCGACGCTCGTGCTGCACGGCGATCACGACACGATCGTGCCCGACCGCTACGGCCGCGAACTGGCGGCGGCGATGCCGAACGCGACGTTCGTTTCGGTGCCAGGGTATGGGCACAACGACCTCGACCTGTCGCCGAACGGGCCGGTGGGCAAGGCGATGCTCGACTTCCTCGGCAGGTGAAGTGCGGCGAAACAGCCGCCGGTCGCCAGGCGCTGTGGCGCCAGGCCTTCCCGATCGCCGAAGCAGTCTGTCTCCACGCTGCGTTCGAGTGTGCTGGCGGCCGGGCTCCTGCTGGCGGCGGTTCCTCTTGGGGGCTGCTGCACCACGGTCCTGTGCTCCGCCCCGGTGCGCGAAGAAGCCGACGAGGATTGCACTGCGGACGCGATCGATGCGGTCGGCTGGCGCGTGCTGTTGACGCCGTTCGCGGCCACGGTCGACCTGGTGACGCTGCCACTGCAGCTCGTGGTGGTGGCGTTGGTGTGGCCGCGCGGCTGACGATCAGGGGCGCTTGCCGAGCGTGAGGTTCCAGCGTTCGCCGGCCGCCAGCCAGGTCGTTTCGCTCGAGCCGTCGCGCGCATCGACCACCGCGAGCTTGCTGTCGCCGAGCACCTCGAGCATCCCATCGCGCACCACGGCGGCAGTGCCTTCGTCGATGCCGAGTCCGATCGTCGCCGGGAACTGCGCGACCAACGTGGTCAGGTCCGCTTCGCGCTTGCGGGCCAGGAAGTGCTGGTCGACGGCGACCCCGGGCACGAAGGCGAACCCGCGGTCGTAGCCTTCGCACCACATCTCGGTGTTGCCGAGCGGATTGCCGCGCACGAGCAGCTCGCCCTGGATCGTCGCGCCCGCCGAGCTGCCACCGACGACGCCGCCGCGCGCGAGCACCGCGTGGAACGCGGCGATCGCGGGCGTGCCTTCGAACGCGTCGACGAGGCGCCACTGCCGACCGCCACCGAACCACAGCGCGGTCGCGTCGCTGAGTTTGTGCAGTTGTTCCGGCGTGACTTCGCCCGGATGCGCGCAATCGAGGATGCGCACGTCGGTGACGCCGAGCTTCTGCAGCACGCGGGCAAACGGATCGTTGCCGCGGCCTTCCTTCGGCATCGCCCCCGTCACCAGCACGACTTTCGCGTTCTTGCCGCCGGCGAGTTCGACGAACCGCTGCGCGATCGCTTCAGGAATGCGCCCGCCGCCGACCAGGATCGCCGTGCCTTGCTGCTTGTTGTCCGCGGGCGACGCCGGCGGCGGCGACTTGCGGTCGCGCGCCGTCCGTTGCCACGTGACCAGGTCGGCCGTCTGGCCGGCGGCGACTTCGACGATGCGTTCGTCGCGCGTCGGCGTCTTGCCCAGCACCAGGTGCGCCTTGTGGTTGCCGAGCACCGAGAGCGTTCGCCCGGCGATCGACACCGCGGTGCTTTCGTCGACACCGATGCCGAAGTGGCCCGGATGTTCGCCGAGTACCTGCAGCAGGCGCGGCAGGCGCTGGCGTTGCGTGAAGTGCTGGTCGCTGATCGCGAACGGCACCAGGTCGAAACCGGTGGCGACGATCGGGTCTTCCTTGCCCGACTCGATCATGGTGCGGGTCTGGATCGCGGTGCCCGCCGACGTGCCGCCGACGACACCGCCGCGCGCGAGCAGCGCCAGCAGTTCGCGTTCGACGCGGGTGCCGAGGTAGGCCTCGGCGAGGTTCTTCTGCACGCCGCCGCCGATCCACACCGCGGTCGCCGTGCGCAACGGCGCACAAAACGGTTCGCTGTCGGCGAGCGCGCGGTCGCGCGTGTGCAGCAGTTCGAACGTGAAGCCGGGATGGTCGGTGCGCCAGCGCTGCAGCGTCTTGTCGCGTTCGGCGGCGTCGTCGGCGCGGCCGCTCGCGGTGGGGATGAGCACGATGCGCGCCTTCTCCTTGCCGCCGGCGAGCGTGAGGAAGTGCTCGTAGACGGCCGCCGGCATCTTGCCGCCGCCGGCGAGAATGCGGGTGCCGGGCAGGCCCGCCGGGTCGATCGGGGTCGCCTGGGCGACGAGCATTGCGGGGAGCACGAGGAACAGTCCGAGGGCGCGGACGAGCATGGCGGCGGAGGATAGCGGACGCAGTAGGATCGCGGCGTGGCCGAGTCGCCAGAAGATCACCCGCTGGTGCTGTTCGACGGCACCTGCAACCTGTGCAACGGGGCGGTGCAGTTCGTGCTGCGCCGCGATGCGCGGGCGCGCTTCCGCTTCGCGTCGCTGCAATCGGCGGCGGCGAAGTCGGCGTTGGCGGTGGCTGGCGTCACCGCGGCCCTGCCCGACAGCATCGTCGTCGCGCACCGCGGCCGCGTGCGGGTGAAGTCGGGCGCCGCGCTGGCGATCGCGCGCGGCCTGCGCTTCCCGTGGCCGCTGCTCACCGTGTTCTGGTTGGTGCCGTTCCCGCTGCGCGACCTCGTCTACGACTGGATCGCGCGCAACCGGTATCGGTGGTTCGGCAAGCGGGACGAGTGTTGGGTCCCGACCAAGGAACTGCGCGCGCGCTTCCTCGACGCGGGCGAAGCGCGCCCCGTGCAGAATCCGTAGGCGCGGCGTCCGCCAGCCGGCCAGCGCTCACTTCGGCCGCGGTTGCGCGGCGGCCTTCAAGTCGATCTCGACCAGTTCCGGATCCACGACGCCGACGATCGGCAACCAGCGTGCATCGAACGTGCGCCCAGCGGCGCCGAAGGCGTTCACCGCATCGTCGTAGCGACCACCGGCCCAGGCGGTGAGGCAACGGCCGGAGTGGAAGAACGCGGCGTCGTACTTCGGACTGCCCTTGGCCAGGTAGCCGGCGAACATGCGGTCGAGCCGCTTGCCGACCCCGGTGGCGGCCCAGGCGGCGCGCGGCGTGCCGTGTTCCTCCTGGATCGCCCGCAGCGTCCACGCGTACCAGAGCGGCACTTCAGTGTCGAAACGGCCGGAGTCGAGGCACTCCACCGCGAAGCGATGCATCGCCTGGATCGAACCGCCGACGCGCGGGCGCAGCGAATCGACGAAGGCGCGGTAGGCCGGTTCGAAGTCGATCTCGGCGGCGACCGCGCGGTCGAACCACTCGCGCGGCGTCAACTCGGTGTCGCGCGACCACGACGCGACGATGATCATGCCGGTGGCCGCTTCGGGGCGATCCGGATGCAGCTCATGTGCCTTGCCGAAGTGCTCGGCGGCGGTGCGCAGGCGCGCATTCCGTTGCGATGCAGTGCCCGGTGACCGCCGAACCTTGGTCACGATGTGCAAGCCATTGACGACATGCCGCAGCCACGGGTCGACGCCTTCGAGTTGGCTCAACTGCTCGACCATCGCATCGTCGAGCCACCGCGGGTTGGTCGGGGCGTAGTCGCTGGGGTCGAACATGAGCCGCACGTACAAGCGGCCGCGTTCGCCGGCGAACTGCGGGCCGGCCGCCGACTGCACCATGTTCGCGCGGAAGCGCGGCACCAGGCCCGCCGCGATGTCGTTGCGGCCGACGTTGTGCGCCACGTCGTAGTAGTAGCCCTCGGTCCACCACGCGAGCGCCGGCTGGTGGTCCTTCTCGACCGCGGGGACGATCGTCGCCATGCGTTTGGCTGTGCGGCTCGCCGTCTCGTGGGCGGCGCCCAGCCGCGTCGCCACGTAGAGCGTGAGCGGGTCCTTGCAGCCCGTTTCGAGCAGTTTGGCCGCGCGCTCGCCCAGGCTCGTCGGAATGGCGTCGAACAGCACGCAGCCGAAGGCCGCCTGCAACTCGCGCGCTTCCGCGTCCCACGCCGCGTCGTGCACGCCGGCCTTGGCGTAGGCCTGCACGAAGGCGTCGCCGAACCAGTGCATCAGCTTGCCGCGCGTTTGCCAGGCGGTGGACGCGCGGGCATTCGTCGTCAGCGGCACGGCCTTGTCGTGCCCGCGGAACGCCGCCGTCTCGAAGCCGGCGAACACGTCGCGCGCGGCGATCGTCGCCGGCCGGTAGTTGCGCATGTGCGGTCGCAGCGTCTTGTTCAGCCAGTCCTCGGCGAGCCCGTACTGTTCGAGGATCCGGCCGACGCCGCGCGGCTTCTTGCGTTCGTGCTCTGCGGCAGCGTCCTCCGCCTTGCCGGCGAGCGTCAGGCGCACGATGCGATGGATGTCGGCGGTCTCGTGTTCCAGTTCGTTGCGCGCCGCTGCCGTGTAGCCAGCGTCGAGCGCTTCGAGGCGCTTCGCCACCGCGCTGCGGGTCCATGCCGCCAGCCGGTCCGGCTGGTCGAGCGAGATGTAGTAGATCGCTCTCCGGTACAGGCCCGGCACCTGGGTGTCGAAACGCGCGGTGTCGGCGCAATCCTGGGCGAACTTCTGGAGCTCGCGCACCGAACCGCCCCAGCGCGGCTGCAGGTAGTGCAGGTACGACGTGTAGGCGCCGAGCCAGTCGAACTGGGCCGCTACCGCGCGATCGAACCAGGCGCGCATTTCGTTGGCTTCGCCGCCGCCGACGACACCCAGGCTGGAGATCATGGCCGCGGGCGCTTCCGGATGGCGAGGCCACAGTTCATGCGCCTTGCTGGCCGCCGCCATCGCGGCTTCGACATGGGTGAGGAACGCTTCGCGCTCCCGGTCGCCGATCGACGCCGCCGAGCCGGTGCCGCGCGCTGCCCAGGCTGCCTTCATGTGGTACTCGGCCCGTCGCACCAGCAGGCCGTAGTTCGGCTTGCCGGCGATCTTGTCCAGGTTGTCGAGGTTGCTGCCGTTGTTGGCGCTCGGGTCGCCGAAGTGCCGGTTGAGCAGGTCGAGGTAGAAGCGCTCGTGGCCGTCGCCGAACTCGGCCGAGGTCGCCAGGGCGCCGAGCAGGTCCAGGCTGGGTTTTTCGCCGTCGGCGGTGGCCTGCTTCTGGCGGAACGTCACGAACTCCCACACCGAGCTTTCGACGACGTAGCGGCAGCGCTGTGACGCCAGTCGGGCGCGAATGCCGTCGACTTCGTTCTCGAACCAGGCTCGCGCCGCTTCGTGCTGTGAGTCGGTGAAGTCCATGTAGGCGACCGCCCACGCGACGAGCGGATGGGTGCAGCCGAGTTCGCGCATCGTGGCGGCCGCTTTGCGCAGTCGTGTGACCTGTTCCGGCGCGATGTTGCGGGTCAACCACAGCTCCGCCATGCCGAACATCAGCGCGTCGAGTGGCGTGCTCCATTCCGCGCGGTTGGCCGGGTCCGTCTTGACCTCGGCGACCAGCGCTGCGCTCCAGAATGCGGTCCGGTCGCGCAGGTAGCGTTGCTGCGTGTAGGCCTCGGGCCCGGCCGGCAGCGGCTTGGCCTTGTAGTCGTCCTGGGCGCGCGCAGTGCCGCTCGCGACTACAGCCAGCAGGAGGGTGAGCAGGACGAGTGTGCGCTGCAACATGGTGCCGAACTCCGGGGATCGCTAGGTGCGAAGGACACGGCCCTGGGTTGCGCAATGCACTCCTGTTCGCCGAAGTCCGGGCGGAACGTTCGCGCCAGCTGCGCGCGGAGTCAACCGTTCGTCGTCGCCTCCGCGCTTCGAAGACGCGATCTACGGCCCGGCCGCCTTGGCTCAGAAGGCGCCCAGCACCACTTGGATCAGGTTGCCGATCGGCGCCGCTTCGCGCGCGTCCTCGAGTGCCCGCGAGACCTGCGTCATGATGCGGCGGAAGCGCACGCCGAGGTCCTTGTCGTTGATCAGCACGCCGAGCAGGCCTTCGTTGCGCGTCAGCTTGTCGGTGATCTCGCGGAAGTTCGCGATCGTCGCCTTGATGTCCTTGGCGGTGGCCGGATCGCTGGTCAGCGCACCCAGGGCACCCGCTTCGGGGTTGGTCAGGTTCGCCAGCAGCGTGTCGAGGTTGCCGACGAGGTTGGTGAACTTGCGTGCCAGCTCGTCGTTGCGCAGCAACCGGCCGATGATGCCCTCGCCCTTCTGCGCGTCGGCGACGATGGTGTCGATGTTGCGCAGGATGCCCTGCAGGTTGGCGGCGGCGTCCTTGTCGTTGAGCAGCACGCCGAGCACGCCTTCCTTGCCGGCGTCGATCTTCCGGCTGATCGACTGCAGGTCGGCGACGAAGCGGTGCAGGTTGTCCTTCGTCTGCTCGTTCATCACGAGGTCGCCGATCGCGCCCTTCTGGTCGAGCACGGCCTGCAGGATCTCGCCGATGCGGTCGCTGGCCGACAGCAGGCTGTCGTGCAGCTCGCGGCTGTTGGTGAGGCGGCCGATGGTGGTCTCCGGATCGTTCATGTGGCGCATGAACTTGCGGGCTTCGTCGAGCGTGTCGTACGCCGCCTGGCCGAGCTTGCCTTCGCCCTTGGCGATGTTGCCGATCGCTTCGAAGGCGCCCGGCTCGATCACGCCGAGCCAGGTGGTCTCCGGCGGCAGTTTGTCACCCTTGCGGCCGGGATCGATGTAGACCTGCTTGCCGCCGAGCACGCCGGCGTCGCGCACGGAGATCACGTAGTCCTGCTTCAGCGGGATCGGTTCGCGCAGCAGCAGGGTCATCGTCACCGGGGTTTCGGCGCTGTTGAAGTCGATGTCGATGGCGCCGACCTTGCCGATCTTCTTGCCGAGCACCATCACGTTGGTGCCCACTTCGCAGCTGCCTGCCTGGGCGAACGCGACCCGCAGGCGGGCGTTGTCGACGGCGAGGTCGGTGAGGTTGACGGTCGCCCACAGCAGGAAACCGAGCGAGCCGAAGAACACGAGGCCGAGCAGAGTGTCGCGACGGATGCGGTCCATGGGAGTCTCCTGGGTCAATCGGCGCCGCCGCCGAGGAAGGCGCGGGCCAGGGGGTGGTCGCTGTGCACCATCTCGTCGACGGTGCCTTGCACGGCGAGCTTGCCGTGTTCGAGGATGCCGATGCGGTCGCCACACTGCGTGGCGCAGGCGCGCGAGTGGGTGACGATCAGGCCGGTGACGCCGAGGTCGTCGCGCACCTGCGCGATCAACTCGTGGATCTGGTGGCTGATGATCGGGTCGAGGCCGGCGTTGGGTTCGTCGTAGAGCACGTACTCGGGGTTGGTGACGAGCGCTCGCGCGAGGCCGGCGCGCAGCCGCATGCCGCCGGAAATGCTCGGTGGGAACTGCGCCGCGGCGTGGTCGAGCTTGACCAGGCGCAGCACCTGCTGGACGCGGTCCGCGACTTCGCTCTTCGGCAGGCGCGCGTGTTCCTGTAGCGGCAACGCGACGTTGTCGGCGACCGACAGCCAGTTGATCAGCGCCCCGTTCTGGAACAGGTAGCCCATGCGCTTGCGCAGCGTCATCAGCTGCACGCGATCCATCGTCGAGACTTCCTGGCCATCGACGAGCACCGAGCCCTCGTCAGGTTTCAGGATGCCGATGATGTGGCGCAGCGTGACGCTCTTGCCGGAACCGGACGGACCCATCAGCACGAAGTTCATGCCTTTGCCGACGGACAACGACATGCCGTCGAGGATCTGCCGGCTGCCGAGCCGCTTGCGCACGGAGTGCAGTTCGATCATCCGCCGAGGAAGTAGAAGAACCAGGTGACGATGAAGCCGAGCACGATGATGAGCAGCACCGAGTTGCGCACTGCGGTCTGCACGGCGAGGCCGACGCCGAGCGCGCCGCCGCTGGCCTTCAGGCCGGCGGCGCAGCTGACGGTCGCGATGGCGATGCCGAACACGAAGGACTTGAGCAGGCCGACGTAGACTTCCTTCGGCAGCAGCATGCCCGACGAGGTCAGCGCTTCCTTGGCGCTCGCCCAGTAGAGCGGTCCGGTGACGCCGAGGTTGTGTTCGGCGATGACGCTGCCGCCGTAGATGCCGATCAGGTTCGACAGCACGGTCATGATCGGGCACATGAGCGCCAGTGCGACGACGCGCGGCAGCACCAGGTAGTCGACCGGATCGATCGACATCACTTCGAGGGCGGCGATCTCGTCGCTGACCTGCATGGTGCCGAGTTCGGCCGCGATCGACGAACCGACGGTGGCGGCCAGGATCACGCCGGTGATGAACGGGCCCATCTCGCGGCACATGGAGAGCGCGGTGATGGTGCCGAGCACGGCGGTGTCGCCGAAGCGCCGCAGTTCGATGCCGGTCTGCATCGCCAGGATCGCGCCGGCGAAGGCGGCGACCACCATCGTCACCGGCAGCGAGCGCACGCCGGCGTTGAAGGCGGTGTCGAGGAAGAAGCGGAAGCGGCGGCGCAGCCGCGGCAGGTAGCGCGCCGTGCGCAGCAACAGTTCGCACACGAATCCGGCGCCGTCGGCGCGGGCCACGACGAACTGGCCGAGATGTGCGAGCGGGTTCATCGAGGGGAGGCAGTGGAAACGTCCGTCTGGCCGCCGCCAAACGGGATCGGCAAGAACTGGAACAGCCGCAGCGTCGCCTTGCCGCTGCGGTCGCTCTCGTAGTTGAACAGGAACGGCACGCTGGCGGTGGTTTCGCCTTGCCGCTCGCGCGCCGTGAAGGCGCGGCCGAGCACATCGACGGCGACGTCGTCGCGCGCGCGGCGGACGCCGCGGGCGAGTTCCCACATCCAGCCGTACGCCTCCTGCATGCCGTAGGCGTTGCCGTTGCGCCACGGCCATGGCGACAGCAGGCTCCAGTCGCCGCCGGTGTGCGCACCGTTGGCGTCGCGCTGCTGCGTGCGGTGCAGCAGCGGCCAGACCTTCACGAAGCTCTCGCGCTCGCCGGTCTTCTTTTCCTGCACGACGCGCCAGAAGAACGGCAGCACCCATTGCTGCGCGGTGTGGCCGTCGGGGTCGTCGTATTCACGCCACCAGATCAGGGGCCACAAGGCGGTCCAGGCGCGCTGGTCGTCGCTGGTGACGCGGCTGTAGAAAGGCCACAGCCACCACTGTGTGAGGTTGTCCTCGGCCCGGTTCCAGTAGTAGCGGAAGAACGGCCACAGCAGCGTCAGCGAGTAGAAGTGGTCCTGCTTGCTGGTCGCCTGGAAGAACGGCCACAGCGCCATCCAGCCGTGCACCGACGGACCCTCGCGCCAGCCGAGCAGGGGCCACAGCCAGACGCTGTCGACGGGGCCGCTGGCGGCGTCGATGTTCTCGGTGCTCCACGCCACGAACGGCCAGAACAGGAAGCGGCGGTCGTGTTTGCCCGGTTCGATGTCGTGGCCATAGAACGGCAGCACGCGGAACCACTGGTGGCCGTTCTCGGCGCACGCCGACACGCCGATGAAGGGCCACAGGAACAGGTGGTGGCGATGGCCGCCCTTGTCGACGGCGACCCACAGCGGGAACAGCACCGTGCGGAAGCGGTCGTAGGTCAGGAATTGCGGGATGTCGCCGTAGAACGGCAGCACCGCGAAGTAGTCCTCGCGCCCGTCGGCCGACGAGCCGCCCCAGAGGAAGGGGAACAGCAGGTACCAATCGGTGTCGCGCGTGCCTTCGTCGTTCGGGCGGCTGCGCCAGCTCCACAACGGGAACAACCGGCTCGACGTCTCTTCCGGGTAGACGCGGTGGCGGCCGAACGGCCACAGGTACTGGTGCTCGACCGCTTCGAGTTCGGGCTCGGTGACGCGGCGATAGAACGGGCGGATGCGGAAGTCGTCACCACCCTCCGGCGTGCGTTCGTAGTGCAGGATCGGCCACGCCGCGTCCCACTCGAGCACGTTGCCTTCGCCGTCGCAGCGGTGGAACCAGAGCGGCGTCAGGTTCAGTTCGCGAGGCATCAAGGCGCAGGCGCTGGTCGCGAGCAGGGCGAGGCAGGCCAGGAGGGAGCGAAGCGCCATGAATCGAAAGCAGGATACCGAGCGGTCGTGGCGCGACGAAGCAACCTTCGTGGGGCGCCGGGAAAGGGCGCCAAAGCGCAGATGCTCCGACACCGCTGCGCGCCCTTTCGTCGCGTGCGTTCACTCCTGTATACCAAGGCCATGGTTCGCACCATGTCCGGCATCCAGCCGACCGGCAAGCTGCACAGCGGCAACTACCTCGGCGCCATCGTCAACTGGGTCGAACTGCAGAAGAACTACGAGGCGTTCTTCTGCGTCGTCGACCTGCATGCGTTGACGCAGCGGCCCGACCCGGCCGTGTTGAAGCAGGCCGTGCGCGAGGTGGCGATCGGCATCCTGGCCAGCGGCGTCGATCCGGACAAGTCGACGCTGTTCGTGCAGTCGCAAGTGCCGCAACACGCCGAACTCGGCTGGATCATGACCTGCCTGACGCCGCTCGGCGACTTGAACCGCATGACGCAGTTCAAGGACAAGAGCGCGCAGCAGCCGGAGAACATCAATGCCGGCCTGTTCACCTACCCGATCCTGCAGACCGCCGACATCGCGCTGTACCGCGCCGATCGGGTGCCGGTGGGCGAGGACCAGGACCAGCACCTCGAACTCGCGCGCGAAACGCTGCGCCGCTTCAACTTCGTTTACGGCGAGACCTTCCCCGACCCGCAGACCGTGCGCAGCCACGCCCCGCGCGTGATCGGCCTCGACGGCCAGGCGAAGATGTCGAAGAGCAAGGGCAACGAGATCGGCTTGTTCGAGACCGCCGACGAGACGATGCAGAAGCTGCGCGGCGCGAAGACCGACCCGGCGCGGTTGCGCAAGTCGGACCCCGGCACGCCCGAGGTCTGCAACATCTTCAGCTGGCACGGTTTCTTCTCGCCGGCCGAGCAGCGCGCCGAGATCGCCGCCGGCTGCCGTTCGGCCCAGCTCGGTTGCGTCGACTGCAAGAAGATGCTGGCGACCAACCTGGAAGCCGTGAAAGGGCCGATCCGGGAACGCGCCGCGGCGTTGCGCGACAATCCGGCCCGGCTCGACGAGATCCTCGATGCCGGCGCCAGGAAGGCGCGGGTCGCGGCGGAGGCGACGATGCAGCTGGTGCGCGAGCGCATCGGCTTGCGCCCATCCAAGTAGTTCCACGGAGGTTCCGATGAAGACGAAGCACGCGATCCTGTTGGCATCTGGTTGGCTGCTGGCCGCATGTTCGGCTGCACCGGCGACGCCCGAGCAGCGGCGGTTGGCGGAGCGGCGGTTGCTCGAACCGTTCCTGGTCGCACGCGAAGTCGGCTGCGGCGAACTGCTCGTCGAGTTGACCGGCAACTTCCACGCCAACGTCGGCCAGCCGGCGACCGACAAGCAGCGTCACACGGTGGCGCGCGAGAGTGGCGACGGCTTCCAGGAGACGGTGTGGACCAACACGACCGGCAAGGTCGAGCACGGGTTCGTCGTCACGATCGGTGACACGCCGCAGTTCGCCGACAGCGGCGCTTTCGTCGCCGGCAAGCAGACGCGGTTCCGGGCCGTCCACCAGGTGCGCATCCGCATCTACCAGGACCGGCGCGAACTGACCCTCAACGCGACCGCGGGCGGCGACTTCGTGTTCGTACGCGAAGCCAGTGCGGCGCTGAAGGAAGTAAAGGGCTTCGTCGTCGCCGACGGCGTGCTGCAACGGCCATGAAGGTGTGCCCGCGTCGTTGGTGGTTCGTGCTCCTGGCGCTCGTCGCCGCGTGCAACACCGGACCTCGGCGCAGCGACAACGCCGTCGATCCGCTCGTCTACACCCGCTGCCAGGACCCGGAAGGCCAAGCCGCATGGGCGCGGGCGCAGACCGCCCTGGCCCGCGGTGACGATGCCGCGGCGATGCCGGACCTCGTCCTTGCCACCGTTCGTTGTCCCGACCTGGTGCGAGCGCATCTCGCGCGCCAGGACGCGGCCCGGCGGCTGGGTGGAGCGGCGCTGGCGGCGATGGTGGAGTTCTACGTCGCGCTGCCACCGCGCAACTCGCCGGTGCCTGACTACATGAAGGCGCGGCTGGCGGAGACGCCGTATGCGCAGAGCAACGCGCTGCAGGCGATCGTGGCCAAGGACCCGTCGTTTGCGTGGGCGCACTTGTCGCTGGCGCGGGTGACGCGGCGGCAGGGGCGGTTGTTGCCGGCGTTGGAGATGTACGAAGCCGCGCTCGTCAACGATTCGCAGCTGTTCGAAGCGCGGCGCGAACGGGCGCAGGTGCTGGCCGAGCTCGGGCGCGAGGCCGAAGCGGCGATCGACTACAAGACCTACCTAGCGGCGGTGCCGGACGACGTCGCGGCATTGCGCGACTACGTCTCATTGCTGCTGTACCGGCTGACTCGCATCGACGAAGCGAACCAGTTGCTGGTGCAACTCGAGGCGAAGCTGCCCGGCGATCTGTCGGTGCGCATGGACCGGGCGGCGGCGTTGTGGCGCAGCAAGCAGTTGCCCGAATCGGTGGCTGCGTACCTGTCGATCCTGGAGCAGTCGCCGACGACGGTGCGCGCCGCCTTCAACATCGCCCTCATCTACTACGAGATCGCGCCAACCGACGAAGCCGCGAAGCGGCGCTACTGGCCGCGGGCACGCGCGGCGTTTCGCTGGTTTCTCGACGTGGGCGGGGCCGGCAGTGACGGCCACGAGCAGTTCGAGCGCATGCTCGGCGTACCGTTCCGCCTGGATCGTATCGCCGAGTTGATCGGTCCCGAGCCGCCGCGGGCGGTGCGTCTCGACGACTTGCGCTGGCCGGCGAACGGGTGACTAGCTGCGTCGCGTGCGCGTAGCGGCGGCGAAGGCGACGTCAGCCAGGCCGAGCGGGTCCAGCTGCTTCCGCAAGCGTTGCCAATCGGCGCGCGTCCAAGCGTCTTCGCGCTTGCCTGGTGGTCGCAGCACATGACGCGGCGAGTCGATCTTGGCGATGCGCCAGCCGTTCGTCGTCGATTCGACGAGCAAGTTGCGCAAGTCGAGGTTGCGGTCGCGGAATCCGAGCGAGTGCAATGTGCCGACCAATGTGCCGATCGCGGCCGCGACCTCGTTGCGCTCGGCCGCACCGAGGTCCGGCAGGAGTTCGCTGGCGGCGGTTCCGGGGAACGCACTCGTCACAAGAGTGGACCGGGCGACGAAGCCCAATCGACGCCAAACCAGTGCGACCAGTGGCGTAGGGGCGGGCAAACCGTGGTCGAGCATCCAGGCCAACGCATCGAACTCGCGCACCACCCGGGGCTGGCTCCACGGCGCCGTCCGCTTGCCGAGGCTGCGCAGTCGGTGGCCCCAAGATTTGTATTCGTAGGTCTTTAGGAAGACATCTCCGATCGGAGTCTTTAGCCGGCGAACCCACGACGTGCGATGTTCGACGACGGCTTCGCCAAGGTCACGGCGCGCCAGGGCCGCGGGCGACGGCAGATGGGGAGCGTACGCGGGCCAGGCCTCGGCGAGCCGCTCCCAGGGTGTCGAGTTGGGGATCCTTGCTGACAATCTCTCCGCAACAGTATAGTCCGCCTCGACTTGATGCGCGTGGGTTCGTCGCAGGTCTCGCCCGCATCAGCAGCTGTTCCAGGAGGCCCCAGTTGAAGACAGTCACCAAAAAAGAGCTCGTCCATCGCATCGCCGACCGGACGGGAGTGACCAAGGTCGTAGCCAAGGAAGTAATCCAGTCCTTCCTCAACTCGATCATCGATGAATTGGCCGAAGGCAACCGGCTGGAGTTCCGTGAGTTCGGCGTCTTCGAGTCGCGCGAGCGCGCGGCCCGTCTGGCGCAGAACCCACGCACGCTCGAGAAGGTTCCGGTTCCCGCCAAGCGAATCGTCAAGTTCAAGGTCGGCCGTCTGATGCGCAAGAAGGTGTCCGGCGAAGACGTCGGCAACCTGTCGCTCGACGACGACGATGACGACGGCGAAGTGCCGACGCACAAGCCGAAGAAGGTGAAGAACGACGGCGAAGCCCAGGGCATGGCCTGAGTCGCCGCAGCGCTCACTTCAGCTTGCGCAGCGCCTGCTCCAGATCGGCGATCAGATCGTCGGCGTCTTCGATGCCGACCGACAGCCGGATCAAGCCGTCTTCCAAGCCCGCCTTGCGCCGATCCGCCGCGGGAATCGAGGCGTGCGTCATCGAGGCGGGATGATCGACCAGGCTCTCGACGCCGCCGAGGCTCTCGGCGAGTGAGAACACCGAGAACGACGAGCAGACCTTCTTGGCCTGCGCGACCGTCGCCTTGAGTTCGACCGACACCATGCCGCCACCGGCGCGCATCTGCTTCTTGGCGATCGCATGGTTGGGATGGCTCGGCAAGCCCGGGAAGTAGACGCGTTCGACGCGCGGGTGCTGCGTCAGCCACTTCGCGACCTGCTCGGCGTTGGCGCAGTGTCGTTCCATGCGAACGTGCAGCGTCTTGGTGCCCCGCAGCACGAGGAAGCAGTCCATCGGCCCCGGCGTGCCGCCGCAGCTGTTCTGGAAGTGCATCAGCTTCTTGTGCAGCGTCTCGTCGTCGCTGATCAGGGCGCCGCCGACCACGTCGCTGTGGCCGCCGAGGTACTTCGTCGTCGAATGCGCGACGATGTCGCAGCCGAGCGCCAACGGGTTCTGCAGGAACGGCGTCGCGAACGTGTTGTCGGCCATCGACAGCACTGAGCGCTTCTTGCAGATCTTGGCGATCGCGGCGAGGTCGCAGCAGCGCAACAGAGGGTTGGTCGGCGTCTCCAGCATCACCAGCCGGGTGGTCGGCCGGAACGCCGCTTCGAGCTGGGCGAGGTCGGTGAGATCGACGAACGTCGTCTGCAGGCCGAACTTCTCGTAGAGCGTGCGCAGGATGCGGTAGGTCCCACCGTAGAGGTCGTTGCCGGCGATCACGTGGTCGCCCGCCTGCAGCGTGTTGAGCACGCAGTGGATGGCGGCCATGCCGCTCGCGAAGGCAAGGCCGAAGCGGCCGCCTTCGAGGGAGGCGAGGTTCTGTTCGAGGGCCGTGCGAGTGGGGTTGTGCGAACGCGAGTAGTCGTAGCCCTTGGTCTTCGCCGGCGCCTCCTGCACGTAGGTGCTGGTCATGAACACCGGCGTCATGATGGCGCCGGTCGTGGGGTCGGGAGCCTGGCCGGCGTGGATCGCGCGCGTGCCGAAGCCTGTCTTGCGTTCGCTCTTCATCGGGGGCGAGGAGTTTACATGGCGGACGCAGCGGGCAACATGCTGCGCCCGATGCCAACCGTTCCCGACAAGAAGCCGCCGTTCGATCTCGACGCGCTCGAGTTCCACGTCGTGCGCGCGCAGTTGACGGAACGGCTGACCACCCCGGTCGGCCGTTCGGCGGTCGAGGCATTGGGCCCGTGCCCGACGATCGCCGAGGCGCGGCACCGGTTGCAGGCCACGGCCGAACTGGCGGCACGGTTGCACGATCGCGTCGAGCTGCCCCTGGGCGGGGCCCTCGACGTGCGGTCGTGGTTGCTGCCGTTCTTCGCGGGCGAGCACGTGATGGCGGCGCGCGACCTGGCCGACCTGAAGCGGTTGCTGCGGGCGGCACAACGTTGTCGCTTGTGGTTTCTGGCCGCGACGCCGGCCCTGGTTGCGTTTGCGACCCCCGTGCCTGACCTGACCGACCTGGTGGAGGAGCTCGAACGCATCGTCGACGACCGCGGCGAAGTGCTCGACACCGCTTCGGCGAAGCTGGCGACGATCCGGGCCGAGGTCGAGAAGGCGCGGCAAGCCGTCGATTCCACGATGTCCTCCGTGCTGGCCTCGCTCGAACTGCGCAAGTACCTGCAGGCGTTCGAGCCGGTCTGGCGGCATGGCCGGCCGGTGTTGCAGGTCAAGGCCGACAGCCGCAACCGCGTCGCCGGCGTGCTGCATGAGCGCAGCACCTCGGGCGCCACGCTGTTCGTCGAACCCGAAGTCGTGATCGAAGCCGCGAACCGGCTGGCCGAGTCGCAGGCGGCCGAGAATCGCGAGATCAACGTGGTGCTTGCCGATGCTGCGCGCGGCTTGCGGCGTTGCGGCATCGATATCGAGCAGGCGATCACCTTCGTCGCCGAAGCGGACTTGCTGCAGGCGAAGGCGCGGCTCGTGCACGCCGGCAGCGTCGTGCCGACGATCGTTGAAGATGGGCCGCTGCGCCTTGCCGGCGCGCGCCACCCGCTGCTGGTGCAGCGCCGCGACGGCATCCAGACGGTGCCGCTCGACGTCGCCCTCGGCGATCCGCATCGCCTGCTGGTCGTCACCGGGCCCAACACCGGTGGCAAGACCGTCGTGTTGAAGACCATCGGCCTGCTGGCCGTGATGGCGATCAGCGGTGTGCCGGTGCCGGCCGCGGCGGGGGCGCAGTTCCCGTTCTTCCACGCGATCCAGGCCGACATCGGCGACGAGCAGGCGATCGAGCAGAACCTGTCGACGTTCAGTTCCCACGTGCAGCGCATCGCCAGATGCCTGCAGCATGCGTCGGGCCGCACGTTGGTGTTGCTCGACGAACTGGGGGCAGGCACCGATCCCGAAGAGGGCGGCGTGCTCGGGTATGCGGTGCTCGAGGCGCTGCTTGCCGCGCGGGCGTTCGCCGTGGTGACCACGCACCTCGGGCGCCTGAAGGACTTCGCCTACCAGCACGAAGGCGCCGAGAACGGTTCGATGGCGTTCGACGGCGCGTCGCTGCGGCCGTTGTATCGCCTCGATCTCGGCATCCCCGGCAACAGCCACGCGCTCGACATCGCCAGCCGCGTCGGCATGCCGGCGTCCGTGGTTGCGCGCGCCCGCGAACTGCTGGGCAAGCGCGACCACACGTTGGACCATCTGATCGAGCGGGTGCAGGTGGCGCGGCGCGACGCCGAAGCCGATCGGCGCCGTTCGGCGGACATGTCACGCGAGGTCGTCGAGCGACAGCAGGCCCTGCAGGAGCGGTTGGCCGATGCGGTGCGCAAGGAGACCTGGCTGCAAGAGGAAGCCGATGGCGTCGTCGAAGCTGAACTGCGGCGGGCGCACACGGCGATGCAGGAGCCACTGACGGCGTTGCTCAGCGCACCCGGCATCCACGGCGAACGCGCGAAGGGGCTGAAAGTGGTCGTCGACGGCCTGATGAAGCAGGCGGCCTTGCACCGCCGCCGGATGAGCTTCTGCCACGCCCTGAAGAAGGGCGACCAGGTATTCCTGCCGCGCTGGCGCCGACTGTGCATCGTGCACAAGATCGACAAGGTCCGCGAACAGATCACCGTCGACTACGGCAACGTGAAGATGGAAGTGCCCTTCGAGGACGTCAGTTGGCTGCAGCCCCTCGGCGGCTGAGCCCCTCGCAAGCGCCGGCGCCCTGGGGTGCCGCGACAGGTCTGCGACAGGAGCGCGATGGCAAGGGGGCTTGCCGACCTCTAGCGTTCCGGCTTCCTCTCTCGCGTCGGTCCGCCTCGACCGGCCCGAACCCGTGCCGCACGTACTACTCGCCGACAACGACGGCGCCGTGAGCGCCCTGCTAGCCGAAGTCCTGACCAGGGCCGGGTTGGTCGTCGAGCACGCGTACGACGGGGAACAGGCGAAGGCGAAGGTGCGGGCGCCGGGCTGGGGGGTGCTCGTTTGCGATCTCGACATGCCGCGCGCGTCCGGTATCGAAGTGCTCGAGTCCATGCGCGACTTGCCGGTGGTACCGCCGGCGATCGTGATCTCGGGCTACCTCGACGAGTCGATCTCGCGGCGTTTGGGCCGCCTGCCGTGGGTGCGCGATGTGCTCAAGAAGCCGTTCGACCTGATGGAGTTCGTGCGTCGGGTGCAGGAGCTGGTCGCGTCGGGCGCGCCTGCAGCTGCGACTACGTGCGTCTTCTGACGCCAACGCCGCGAAAAAAGCCTGCCGCCAACCTTGAACTGCAAGGGCTCGTCGGTATCGTCCTTCGTCCTTTCCGCAGCAGCTAGACCGCTAGCGTAGCTCAACTGGCAGAGCACCTGATTTGTAATCTGGAGGTTGTGGGTTCAAGTCCCATCGCTAGCTCCAGATGCGAACAGGCCGGCCCGACGAGCCCGTGATGCGGCCTCGTTGCTTTGGCAAGGAACGCGCGCACGGCAACGCCGGGCGGATTCCAGAGCGGCCAAATGGACCAGACTGTAAATCTGGTGGCTCAGCCTTCGCAGGTTCGAATCCTGCTCCGCCCACCAAGTCTTCCACGAGGTACGCAGGTGCCTCGTGGCGTTCGCGCGAACTGAAAACTCGATCTGTTCGGTACCGCAGTGGCGCAAGCTGCTGCGCTACGAGGCCGCAGCCTGCCGCCAGAGCGCCGCCGTCCTCGCCATGTCGCAGCAGGACCGCGCCGCCCTCCTGCCCCTCAGCGGGGCAACGCCCGTCGTGGTCGCCCCGC